>Ga0126326_1000026_pt1 | contig 104056 bp, 86 predicted proteins | sample InaspJWI67metaG_FD_94485 | JGI IMG/M metagenome (GOLD analysis project Ga0126326, IMG submission 94485) | Marine gutless worms symbiont microbial communities from Oahu, Hawaii - Inanidrilus sp. 1 OAHU.JWI-67 metaG | ecosystem: Host-associated > Annelida > Digestive system > Unclassified... | reverse complement strand
GCCAGCGTATAGTTGCATCGGGCACCTCCCTTTGGTTTGGGTTAAATGGCGTTTAACCACTTATACCAATTCGCAGGTCGTTCTGCGATGGGAGGTGCCTTTTAGATGATTATCAATATTCCTTCGTACAGGTAATCTAAGCATACATGCAATTTTGACGGATTTGTGATACTGGCAAGATAATCCAAATTTACACGCGTCCCATTTTAGTGGATAGCTATGTATCTCATTTAATTAGTAGAAGTCTCTAATTTATGGCAAGCGGTAATTCTTTCGTGGCATAAAACCAAGTAGCAATGAAAAAATTAATGGTCGGCCGTAAATCTCTAATTCTTAGACACCAGGCAGTTTTTATTTGTTTGGTCCTTTTTGTCACAACATTTACAGTTTACTATCCAGTCCTTGATTATGACTTTGTAAATTTTGACGACCCCCTATACATCGAAGAAAATCGTTTTGTCCGCATGGGCCTGTCACCGGAAAGTATTATTTGGGCCTTCACTGACGGTATATCGACAACCGGATATTGGGCGCCATTGACCCTGCTTACATTGTTATGGGACTCCCAGATTTATGGTATGCAGGCCGGTGGCTACCATCTTACCAATCTTTTGTTGCATTGCATCACTACCCTGCTGCTATTTGTCTTATTTCGACGTATGACAGGGGCGATCTGGTCCAGTGCCCTGGTTGCTATGCTTTTTGCCATTCATCCGCTACACGTTGAATCCGTTGCCTGGGTCTCCGAGAGAAAAGATGTATTAAGTACCCTGTTCTGGGTTCTGACCTTGTGGGCCTATGTCAAATATACAGAGGCCCCCGGAACAGGCCGCTATATGTTTACGTTCATTTTGTTTATTCTCGGATTAACAGCAAAGCCGATGCTGGTGACTCTGCCTTTTATTTTATTGCTTCTGGATTACTGGCCGTTGGGGCGCTTTACGGTTAGCGGGACGGCGAGCAGGAAGAATTGTCTGCGAATCGCGACAGGGCTTGTCGTTGAAAAATTACCCTTCATGATGATTGCCCTGGTCGCGGCGCTGGGTGCCTATTTAGGCCAACATGCGGTTGGCACGGTAACACCCCTGACCAGTATCGGCCTTGGGACCAGAATCAGTAATACCCTGGTAGCTTATTCCGGGTACCTAAGAGATATGTTCTGGCCCGTAAATCTGGCTGTTCTGTACCCGCATCCCGGTGACCTGCCAACATGGATGCCCTTGCTTGCGGCTGTACTTTTATGTGGTGTAACTATTGTTGTTTTGCGCGGGATAGTCACTTGGCCATTTCTGTTTTTCGGATGGTTCTGGTATTTGCTGACGCTAGCGCCTGTAAGCGGGATAGTGGTGATCGGGCCGCATACTACCGCTGACCGCTACACCTATGTTCCTTTGATCGGCCTTTTTGTAATGATTGCCTGGGGCGTTCCTAAACTCATGGCCAGTTTTCCTGGTAAGAAAATATGGCTCGCCACATCATCAGTAGTCGCCCTATCGGTTCTAACGGTATTAACACATAAACAAATCCAACACTGGGAAAGCAGCTTCACTCTTTTTACACATACCCTCGAAGTCACTTCAAATAATCCAGTTGCTCACAATAACCTGGGGCTTGCCTTGGAAAAGAGAGGTCATTTCGATGCTGCCATTGGGCACTACCGGGAGGCTCTCCGTATAAAACCGGATTATCTGATAGCCTACAACAATATAGGAAATGCTCTCCTAACGCAGGGCAATATCGATGCGGCCATCAGGCAATACCGGGAAGCCCTCCACATAAAACCGGATTATGCCAAAGCCCATAACAATATAGGCAATACTTTGCAGGCACAGGGTAATATCGATGATGCCATCGAGCACTACCGGAAAGCACTCCGTATAAAACCGGATTATGAAGGCGCCCACAATAACCTTGGGCTCGCCTTAGAAAAGAGAGGTAATATCGATGCTGCCATTGGGCACTACCTGGAAGCAATCCGTATAAAACCTGGTTCAGAGACGGCCCACAACAATATAGGCAATGCTCTCCTAAAGCAGGGTCGTATCGATGGTGCTATCGAGCACTACCTGGCGGCGCTCCGTATAAAGCCGGATTATGATGAAGCCCACAACGGCCTGGCCAGTGCCTTTTACCACAAAGGCGATTTCACATTGGCCATAAGGCATTTTCGAAAAGCCATCGAAATAAATCCAAATTATTCGATGGCTAAAAACAATCTTAAAACAGTTCTTATGCTCCAGAAGAATAGTCAATAGATCGTGAAAATACTGATACCGTCCACCTTGCCGATTTTTGCTATTATTCCAGACATCTCCTGGGGCTGAAACCCAGGTGATATCTCCGACAAATGACATATACGTTCGCCGGTACTTTACACTTGGTATTCTGCCAGAAAGTTCAAGACAGGCCCTCAAGATTGCGCGTCATATTCCAACTTGCCTTTAGATTTGAATTGTATTAGGTATAAATATCTGCATCGAAATTAGCATGTTATTCCAAAAAACAGACGGAGGTCCCTTTGAAAAAGCGCGTTTTGCTTCTTTCGTTCATCCTGTCGTTCGCTCTAATCCAATCAGCTTTTGCTCAATCTTCCCAGCGGGGCCTGGCAATTACCCCCCAGACACTCACCGGCGGTACCTGGGGCACGTACCACGCCCTGATTATCGGCATCAACGATTACGCCAAGTGGCCTCGACTGCAGACCGCCGTCAAGGATGCCACGGTCATCCGGGACACCCTCATTGCACGGTACGGATTCCCCAAGAAAAACGTTATCCTGCGTACCGACAACCAGGCTAGCCGCCAGCAGATCACCCGTGACTTGCGCTACCTGGCCCAATCCATGCGCCCAGAGGACAACCTGTTCGTCTATTATGCCGGCCACGGCCAGTTGGACGACTTCACCGGCGACGGTTACTGGGTGCCGGCCGAAGGCGCCCTGAAAGATCCCAGCACCTGGGTGGCCAACTCTTACATCAAGGCGTTGCTCAGTTCGGAAAAGCTCCAAGCCAAGAACGTGGTGGTGATTGCCGACTCGTGTTACAGCGGGTCTATGCTGCGCGGCGGCCCCTCGCTGATGTCCCTGGACGACCAGCGCTACAGGGAAAAGCTGGCCGAGAAGGCCGCTTTGCGTTCGCGCCAGGTGATTTCGTCGGGTGGGGTGGAGCCGGTGGCCGATGGCGGCGCCGAAGGGCACAGCCTGTTTGCCTTCTACCTGATCGACGCCTTGCGCAAGAACCAGCGGGAAGTCATCGATTTGGAGAACTTGTTTCACACCCGGGTGTGGAAGCCGGTAACGGAGATCGGGGACCAGCGCCCCAACGTGGGCCGGCTCAAGACGCCCATGGATCAGGACGGGCAGTTCGTGCTGTACAACGCGGCCTGGGCCCGGGAACAGGCTGCCCGCCGGGCTGCGGTCCTGGAAGCCGAGCGGCAGCAGGTGGCCGCGGCAGAGAAGAAAGCGGCCGTGGCTTCGGCCAAGTTGGAATTGCAGCGCCAGCGCTTTGAGATGGAAAAGCAGAAGCTGGCCCTGGAAAAAGAGCAACTGGCCCAGCAAAAAGTGCTGGAGATGGAAAAACTTAAGCTGGAGAAGCAAAAGCAAGAGATAGAGTACGCCCGGATGCAAGCCCGCCTGGAGGAGATAGAAGCCAAGCGTAAACTGGCCGAACAGCAGGCCATGCTGGCGGCTGTGGATACAAAAGCCCTGGGCAGCAGTCGTGCGGCCGTTGGAAGTCGCTACAAGGTAGCCCTGTTTCCCATGCAGCTAACTGAAAACAATACCGCCAAGTATTTACCGAAGGCTATTACGGAAGCGGTAACAGGCATTGCCAATATAGCTGCAGATGATGAAAGGCTTGCATTTACACATAGCTTCGAGAAAGTCGATGGCATTACTGAAGGCATCACACTTCTCGAAGATGTGTTAGAGAAAGATGATCTCGATAGTGTGTGGATGAAAAAGTCGTTCTTTGCCAAGAAAGAACCGGATTGGGATGCGATCAGAAAAATCGCTAAGAAGATCAATGCAGACCTAGTGGTAATGGTAACTGGCCATATGGTGGAAGGCTCGGATGCAAACTGTTTTCTCTATGACTATAACAACAATAAAATCTATCATAAAAAATTCCGAACCCATCACCTTACATTAGGTACGGATGTCGAGGTCGCTGCGCGTCGCCTTGTTAGAGACTTTCATAGGAACCAATGAGACGATCCTTTCCATTTAACAGACAATCAACTTTTTGAGAGTATACAAAGTAGGCATCCAAGTTATAGGTTGCCTCAATAGCCCTCTTCAGATTGTAGGATCAAGTGACGATAGCGTATAGAACCAATACGTATTACAGGGTAGAAGATATTGTGCTATCACGACACGTCACCCGCTAGGGAATCTCACATATAAATTTTCTTGCCCACCTGCTTTGCCGTTTTACTATACTGATTTCAGCCGGCGCACACAGATTTGCTATTTTTGACAAAATACAGCACCAGGCTCTTGCCGAGAAGAGGATTCAAGATGTGTTCGAGCCAGCGCGTCAGGCGGGGTTTTTGCATGATATCCCAGGTGAGAAACCGGTTGTAGAGATTGACCCAACGGTTGTCTTCGCGGGTGGGGCCCACCAGGCATTTGAGCCACCAGTAGGGGGCGTGGAGACTGTGGGAAAAATGGGTGGACCAGTGGTTGATGCCATATTTTTCAAGCTGGGTCACCAGGGGTGTTTGCTTGTAAATCCTTACATGGCCTTGGTTGGCGTTGAAATAGTCGTCGGAGAGCAGCCAACAGATTTTTTCCGGGAAAAAGCGGGGCACACTGACCACCAGGTTGTGCCCCGGTTTCAGGACCCGGATGATTTCCGCCATGGCGGTGCCGTCATCGGGGATGTGTTCCAGGACTTCCGAACAGATGACCAGATCAAAGGCTGCGGTTTTAAAGGGCAGCCGGCAGATGTCGGCCGTGGACAGGGCCCAGTTTCCACCACCGTTGGCGCCCAGGGCGTCGTGAAAGCTCAGTCGTTCTCGGGCGGCGATGACATCTTTGTAGTTGAAGTCCGCACCAACCGCAAAGGCTGTATTCAGTTCATAGGCGGCCGCCGTGTGTCGCCCGCTGCCGCAGCCGATGTCGAGAATTTTGAATCCGGGCCGTATGTCGAGGCGTTCAAAATCGACCGTGATCACGGATGACCTCCCGGTAGGCTGCCACGGTCTTTTCAGCGGCTCTCTTCCAGGTGAATTGCGCCTGCACCCGCTTGAAACCGGCCTCGCCGAGTTCCCGGGCTTGCTCGGGGTGATCGAGCAGTCCAATGATTGCGCCAGCCAGGGCATTATGATCGGCCGGTGGCACCAGAATACCCGCATCACCTACCACTTCGGGCAGAGCCCCGCCCGTGGTGCTGATAACCGGCACGCCGCAGGCCATGGCTTCTCCCACGGGCAAACCGAAACCTTCGTATACCGAGGGGACCACCGCCAGGGAAGCCCGAGCGTATTGCCGGACAAACTCGTCATCACTGATGCGTCCGGTAAATGTAATCCGGTCCTGGATGCCCAGTTTCCGGATGAGTTTGACCACACCGCCGTTCTTTTTGGGGGTGCCGATCACGATCAGGCGCAGTTCTCGTTCTTTGGAAATGTCGGCCACTGCCTGGAGCAGGTAGTACAACCCTTTCAAAGGCGTGTCGGCGCTGTTGGTAACGATCACCCGGTTCTTTTCACGGACAATATTGGGAATCGGGTAGAACAGATCCGTGTTGATTCCGTTGGGGACAATTGCAAACCGGCTTTCGGGAATACTGAAGTCGTCGCAAATGTCTTCTTTGGCGCAATCGGAAACGGTGATGATTTTCGGAATGCGCCGGGCCACTCGTTTTTGCATGCCAATAAAAGAATACCAGCGCCAGTGTTTGATTTTTTTCCAGGTCGCCCGGACGGAATCGACGGCAATCTTGCGATCCACCGTGATGGGGTGATGGATCGTGGCCAGGGTGGGGACCCGTCTGCTGATCAACCAGAGCCCATAGGAAAGACTCTGGTTGTCATGCACCACATCATAGCGGCCCAGGTGTCGCTTTAAATAATCCAGGGCCCGCAAACCAAAGGTGAACGGTTCCGGAAACCCACCGGTAATCACTCCCAGCCATTCCAGTAGATTGATCGGTTCGGCCAATTCCGGCAAGGACGGGATGCGAAACAGAGCCTCGGGATTGTAAAGATCTAAACAGGGCAGGTGACGGACGGGGATATCAGCATCCAACTGCGGGTCTGGAGGACCGGAAACGACTTCCACCTGATGCCCCAGATCTTTCAAGGCCCGACTGAGATTTTTAAGGTATACGCCCTGGCCACCACAGTGGGGATTGCTCCGGTAACTTAACAGGCAGATGCGCAAAGGGCGTGAATCTGCATTGCTTATCGCGGGCATGATGGGTTTATCTACTGACATATCAACTTCCAATAAACTGGTGGGCCATCCTTACCTTTTGTAGTATAGTGGCGTCAATAGAATTTTAGTTCTTTTAATGAACGATATCTTCTGTGAATCCAAATACATTGCAGCAATCGGCCTGCCGGCCGGGGAGTGAGCCAATTGTTAACTGGTAACGGGCAGCCAGAGACCGTGACGCTAACTGAAGTCGGGCTCAGGGATGGTATTCAGATCGAGAACCGCCACATCCCCACCGAGATGAAGCTTGAATTGATTGAGACCCTGGTAGCGGCTGGTCTTAAAAGTTTGCAGATAACGGCTTTTGTGCATCCGGACAAAGTACCTCAAATGGCCGATGCCGAGAAACTGATAAGCAAGCTTGCCGTGCATGCGGGCGTCGAGTTTACCGGGTTGGTATTGAACCTGAACGGGGTGAACCGGGCACAAGAAGCCGGTTTGCAGACTGTTGAAGTGTCCGTTTCGGCCAGCGATACCCACAGCCGCAAAAATGCCGGACTCTCCCTGGAGCAGGCCCGCAACCTGTCCGTTGAGATGGTGACGCGTGCCAAGGAATTCGGCCTGAACGTCAGAGCCGGCATTCAATGCGCTTTTGGCTGCGTCTATGAGGGGCATGTCCCCGTTCACCGGGTCGTAGAAATGGCCGGGGCCTATGTTCAGGCCGGGGCCGATGTGTTGGCCCTGGCGGACACAACCGGCATGGCAACACCAGTGACGGTTACTGACTTGCTTGCCGCAATTGGACCGGTTTCCGCGAACATTCCTCTGGCACTGCACCTGCACGACACCCGCGGTCTGGGACTGGTCAACCTGATGAAAGCGCTTGAATTCGGCGTCGACCGTTTTGACACCTCTTTCGGCGGCATGGGCGGCTGCCCTTTTGTCATGGGAGCGGCCGGCAACATTGCCACAGAAGACACGGTTCACCTGCTGTCGTCTCTGGGGATCGAGACCGGGATCGACATCGAAAAAGTGGCGGCCATTTCAAGGTCAATGTCGGATTTTTTGGAAAAACCGCTGCCCGGTAAACTTTACAAGCTTTAAATAATTCCAGGTTGTTCAGAATCTATCTCAAAAAACGGATTTTGGTTCAAGTTCAAGGCGGGTACTACATTCGAACCGGAGGAATACTCCAGTATTTCGAGGATTTGAATTTAGCGCCCAACGCCGAAATTGGGCCAAAAGACTTATTTGAGATGGCTTCTAGTCTGAAGGCTGAAGACTTAAGGGGACGGCGGTCAAGGAACCGCTAGAAGTGAAGTTCAGGCGCCACGCCCAGCACTTTTTTTCATTTGAATGAACACCAACAGGCAGTTTTGCAGGGTTCTCCTTCAGCATTCAGCCTTCGGCCTTTTCACCTGAGTTCCACCAGCCTCTCAAACTCCCTGTCATACCGGGGGGCCATCAGGGCCCAGGCGTATTCTTCCATGGCAGCGGCCAATGGCTGCCAGCAATCTTCGAAATCGGCATAATGGGATAGCATCCGCGTCAGTTTCTCTTCTAGGTCCCGCTGGCTCCTATATAAAAAGCGCTGATGAAATTCCTCCGGCAGAATTTCCGGGTAGGCCAGTCTGTCCGGCAACAGGGGCAGGCAGCCATGCCGGATGGCTTCAACCATTGAAATACCGAAATTCTCTTGGTGTGCCGTACTGATGACGATAGACCCTTTTTGCAGCCACTGCTGATAGGCCGTGCGGGATTTTTCGAAACCGTAACAAACGATACACGCCCCCAAACGCTCTTTGGCTTGGATGAACGGTTTGGGGACCGTTTGGAAATTTTCACCCAACAAGGCCAGCCGGAATTCGAATCCCCGTTCACGAACCGTATCCAGCGCCCCGAAAAAGTCGGCCGGATTCTTGTCGAATTCCCAACGATGATTCCAAATGATCAGTGGCGGACCACCTCCCAGATCGGCGAGCGCCGGTTCCTCCGGCCTAAAACGGCAGCCGGGATGCAGGACGCCGGCTTTTGCACGGATGGCATCTATGACCCATAGCGGGTGGAATTCGGGCATCATTTTCAAGAATTCCGGTAGGGCCACGAAGAACTCGTTGAAGTGGGTGTGAGAGTTGAAGAGGAGGCGGTCGGCCGCCAGGGCCGTGGTAATATCGGTAAACCCGAATTGAACATCCCGGGTCTCCCCCTGGGCCAGTGGATAGGTTATTTGGTTTTCGTGGAAATACACTAAGGCCGGCGGCAGTTCGGGTCCCACTATCATTTTCAGGTCCGACAGGCTCATCAAATCCGTGGTGATGAGGCCGTCGAAATCTTGGGGGGGCGGCATCGTACGGGCGAAATGGAGGGCGGCTCCCCGCATACGCCATTTCCAAAACCGCGCCGGCAAAGTCACCAGGGTTATGTCATGTCTGGAATGATCGCAGAGCCCACGGGCAAAGTCGCGGTGGGAACCACCGAAAAAAGGTTCTAGGAAAAGAAGTTTCATAAGGTGGCCGTCTGGTGAAAGTGGGAACCACTTGTGAATGGCCAAGAAAAAAGGCACCCTGCTAGCAGGTAGCAGTGATGCCTTTTAGCGTTCCATGAGTGTACTTCAAGTGATTGCGCATTTTTACAACTCGGCTTCAGCCGGCTATTGGCGCTTCTCGGCACGCTTCTTCAACACGGCAACCGCCGGGGCGTGCCTGCCGCGCCTAGTCGACATGTTTCTGAATCCGATGTAATTCTGCGACAAATTTTAAGTGAACGTCTAGATCGTCAGCTTACGCTTTTACAACGTTTGCAGCTGCGGGGCCACGGTCGCCCTCTTCGATTTCGAAGGTGACCCGATCGCCTTCTGCCAGCGTCTTAAAGCCTGACATGCTAATTGCGGAAAAGTGTACGAAAACGTCCCCACCTTCCTCATTTTCGATAAACCCGTACCCCTTCTTGTCACTAAACCATTTTACGATACCGTTAGCCAAAATACCATCTCCTTTTTGCTTGATATACCGGCCCAAACCAGCCTAAATTGCAGTGTGCCCACTGCCCCTTAAACACATAATGTGAGTGTTCATTGTGACTTAATGTCATTCAGTAAATCAATACATATTAAAAACTGTGGAAAGGTCAAGAAAAAAATAGCAATTATCCCCTATAAACAGAATTTTTTTCACAATATCGACCATGTAGTGTGTTTTTAAAGGTTGAAATACGGTTTACGGTGCCTGGGTGGCAGCTGCGAAGGTCTCCAGTATGGTTCCAGAAGCATCCAGGAGGTATATTAAAAATCCGTTTTCACCGGCGGCTCGTTCAATATCCCCGTACAGCAAAGCCTGAACCTCACAGCGGGTGCCTTTTTCAATTTCCAATTGTATCAATCCCTGGGTGGCGTGATCTTGTTCTTTGAAAATCGGTATGTAGGAGATGTCTGCATCCGCATCGTGTTGACCCAGCACCTGTTCATCAGAACCGGGATTGAGTATGACGGTATAAACCCAAGTGTTTGCATCTATTTTTCCAGACATAAAAACACATCCTTTGCAGCGGGGGTTTGCCTATAGCCGATTCAGCGCCGCGGGCTGATGCGGACCGGCGCTTTGGGGTCGGTACCAGAGGTGATAGGCGAAACCTTATTTATGGGTAAAAGCTGGTAATATATAAAAAAATGACACTGCTCTGTCAATGATATTCACCCTGTCGTCAACTATGCTTGAAGCTATCTCAAAAAAGGGATTTTGGTTGCGGTTCAGGCTTCGCTCTCTAAGCTTCCGTCTTCGCCTTTTGTCTATGCCGGACAAGACGCCCGCCAAGATGATTTTTTTGAGATAGCTTCTAAAGAAATCCGAAGTCAGGACGATTAATATTAAAAAGGCCTGCCCATATGCGGGCGGTTGCTTGAAATACACATTCACCTATACACTGATGACGGGGTACTCTTTTCGATGACAGAACATCTTGCGTCGCCTGATAAAAAGCCGGAAATGATTTTACTGGTGGATGATGAAGAGAGTATCCTGGAGGTGGCCGGTGAGTATTTCACAATGAAAGGCTACGATGTCCTGAAGGCCACCAATGGTCACGAAGCGGTGACCCTGCTCCATACCCATCGGGTGGATTGCTGTTTTACCGACATAAACATGCCCGAGATGGATGGTCTGGAGCTTGCCGAGCATATTCGCAAAATCGACAATTCGGTACCGGTCATTATTATGACCGGGTATCCTTCCCTGGAAAACACTATCCGGACCCTTAAAAACGGTGTGGTCGATTTTTTGATCAAACCGGTCAACCTCAACCAGATGGAAATTTGTGTGCGCCGGGTGCTACGGGAGCGCAAGCTGTTCGCCGAAAATATTCTGCTCAAAAGCGAAGTCGAAGGCAAAGAGCGCTTGGAAAGACTGAATCTGGAGCTTACCGCGAAGGTCGCTGAACTTAACACCCTCAATAAAATCATGGCGGATTTTACTTCGGTTACTTCCAGCACTGACCTGCTTGAGCGAATTGTCAACATGGCCACGGAAATTACCCGGGCGAACGATGCCCGCTTCTATCTGATCAATGCCACTTTGAACAATCCCCTCGAGGTGACCTGCAGTTTCAGGGGGGATGAACGGGCGACGGCCGAGGTCATCGAAAATATCGGCAAGGTTTCCGGCCGGCCGGCTACCAAATTGATTCACGAGGTGGTGGCCGATGAAATTCCGCTGCTGGTGGCTGATGCCCGCCAGGTAAAGGGCCTCTCCGAAGTTGTGGGCTCCTTTATGGCGGTACCGATGAAAATCCGGAACAAAGTGTTCGGTGTCCTGACCGCCGCCACTTACAACGACCAGTCCAAGTTCAGTGAAAAGGATTTGTATTATCTCTCCTTTATGACCCAGAACGCGGCCAATACCATTGAGAACCTGGCTCTGTATGAGAATATATATGAAAACCTGTTCGCCACGCTGGTTGCATTCGTAAAAGCAGTTGAAGCCAGGGATTCCTATACCCAGCGGCATTCAAGTCGCGTAACCAACTTGGCAATAAGGTTGGGGCGCGAGATGGGTTGCGCCCCCGAGGAGCTGGAAGTGTTGAGTTGTGCCGGACAGCTGCACGATATCGGCAAGATCGGCATCCCGGATGAAATTTTACTAAAGCCGGGCAAACTCACGGACAACGAATTTGAAGTGATTAAAACCCATCCGGTCATCGGGGCCGATATCATCAGCCAGCTGGGCATGTGGGAGCAAGAGCTTCGGATCGTGCGGTCCCATCACGAACGGTTTGATGGGACGGGTTACCCCGACGGGCTGAAAGGCGATGAGATTCCCAAGCTGGCCCGGATCCTTTCCATATGTGATGCCTATGATGCCATGGCCTCGAACCGGGTTTACCGCAAAAAAATGGAACCCGCCAGAATTATAGGTATCCTGCACGAGTGTGCCGGGACCCAGTTTGATCCGGAAATGATCGTAATTTTCGTCAAACTCCACGATGCCGGGGTCATAACGGCCGAATACACGGCTGAGCCATCCCCGCAGAAAGCGCCCCTGACTCTGGAACCTGCCCCTTCCGCCTGCCAGGCGGCATCCTAAACTCCGCTTACCCCTGCTTTACACATTTATCCAATTGTAATATATTCTATAAGCCATCTCAAATAAGTATTCTGGCCCAATCTCGGAGTTGGGTGCTCATATCAAATCCTCGAAATACTTGATGTATTCCTTCGGCTTGATACTCGCATCCGTCTCGAACTTGAACCAAAATACAATCTGGGATGGCTCATGGGATTGAATACCGGCGGCACGCTGAACTCCGCCGGTGTGAGTCGGGCGAAATCCTTTTTGACGAGGAGGTATACAGCCATGATTTTGCGTAGACTATTGGTGCTGATCCTGTGCCTGTGTGTCCTGGGCACTTCGGTGGCTTGGAGTGCCGATGACGGCAGCATGAGTGTCCAGGTGAAACAGAGCCAGGTCCGGACGGCACCGTCCTTTTTGGCCCGGATTATTGACACCTTGAATTACGGTGATCGGGTCTATATCGTTTCCCGTCAAGGTGCCTGGTCACAAGTATTCCTGGCAACGGCCGGTGTCAAAGGCTGGGTGCATTCATCCGCCCTGACGACGAAAAAGATCGTTCTGAAAGCCGGGGCGGCCGATGTCAACCAGACCGCCACCAGCGACGAACTTGCTCTGGCCAGCAAGGGCTTCAACAAAAAAGTCGAGGGTGAATATCGAAATAATAACAAGAACCTGAACTATGCGCGCATTGATCGGATGGAGCGGATGAAGGTATCACAAAACGCCATTCGCAAGTTCCTCAAAGAGGGTGCGGTATCTCCACAAGGAGGTGTCCAATGAACAGGAACTCGAGAAGAGCATTCATCGCCACTACCGGCCGATTCGCGCTTTACGGTCTGGGTATTGCCCCGTTGTTGTCGGCAATCATCAGCGGTTGTGAAGGCATGGAGGAAGCTACCACAATTGGGGCCTCTCTTGGTCAGGCGACGGGCGTTCTCACCGGACAACAGGCGGAATCTATCATCAAAAGCGGACAAGCGGTCGCCCGTGGTTTTGAAGATATAACCCCGGAGCAGAAATATTACATTGGTCGTGCGGTGGGCGCCAGCCTGGTGACCCAGTATCCTCCTCTTGAGAACCGGGCGGCCAATCTTTATATCAACACCCTTGGCCAGGCCCTGGCCCAGGTGTCCGATTTGCCCGAAACATTTAACGGTTATCATTTTCTCATTCTGGATTCTAGCGAAATCAATGCTTTTGCCGCACCCGGCGGGTTGATATTCGTTACCCGCGGCATGCTGCGATTGTGCCGCAATGAAGATGCCGTCGCCGCTGTCCTGGCACATGAGATTGCGCATGTAACCCATCGCCATGGATTGCAGGCCATAAAAAAATCCAGAGTAACAACGGCCCTGTCGACGCTGGCAGTCGAGGGCGCCAAAAACCTGGGCGGTCAGGAATTGGCCGAACTGACCCGGACGTTTGAAAATTCGATCACGGATATAACTGCCACCCTTGTCAACTCGGGTTATTCTCTGGCATTTGAGAAGCAGGCCGATAACACGGCGGTGACAATTCTCCAGCGGATCGGCTATGACCCCAACGGACTGGTCGACATGCTTAGCCAGATGAGCACGCGTCTCGGGCCGGGGAGTCCGGGATTCGGGCGTACCCATCCCGCTCCCGGTGTCAGGATCGCCAATGTTCAAAATCGAACCGGGGTCTTCAAACCGGTCCAGAACCAGGCGGCGCGTCAGGCCCGTTTCAAAAGGCTGCTCAAAGGTATCTGATAAATGAGCTGTAAGCGGATACTTGGCCGCAAACCGGTTCTGGGGGTTTTAGCCGGCCTGACCGGGGCGCTCATTGCCGTTCTTATGATGATGGCCGGCTGGTTGGATTCCTGGGAGGCTAGAACCTGGGATTGGCGCGTCAGGGCCCTGGCGCGGCCCGGTCCGGCCACCGATGACATTGTCCTTATCCTACTGGACCAGAACAGCCTGGATTGGGCCCAGAAAGAGAATGGACTGAGCTGGCCATGGCCCCGGGAGATCTACGGGGCCATTGTTGATTACTGCCGGCGTCAGGGAGCCCGGGCACTGGCCGTTGATGTGCTCTACACTGAGCCCTCCGCCTATGGGGTTGCCGATGACGGCTCCTTTGCAGCCGCGGTAGAAAAGTTCGGTAAAGTGGCCGGGGCTGTATTTCTGGGTAAGAAAAGCGGCAGCCAGGTCACTTGGCCGACAGCCACACCGGAGCCCCGCCTGAAATTGGCCGGACCCGCTGGCAGTGCCTCCGCATTACCGCCGGCCGCCTTCACTTTCTCGCGGGCGACCTTTCCCATCCCGGAACTTGTTGCGAGCTCGGCGGCGTTGGGTAATGTCCAGTTGAAGCCTGATCCGGACGGTGTTTACCGGCGGGTCAAACTTTTCGGCGTTTTTGCCGGCAAGCCCGTACCGGCCCTGGGGCTAGGCGCCTGGCTGGCCGCCGGCAATCAAGCCCAAATCGCCAGGGGACAGGGCCAATCGCAACATATTGGTGACCGCGAGATCCCGGTCGATTCGGGAGAAAACGCTATTTTACGCTACCGGGGGCCATCGGGTACCCACCGCAACTTCTCAGCTGCATCGGTTTTACAATCTGAAATCCGCCACCGCATGGGGGAACCTGAAGTCATTCGCGATCCGGCCGCCTTTAAGGACAAATACGTATTGTTCGGGTTTTCGGCCCCTGGTCTGCTGGACCTGCGGTCGGCGCCCGTGGCCGGGGTATATTCCGGGGTCGAAATCCATGCCACGCTTCTGGACAAATTTCTCTCCGGGGATTTTATCCGAGCGGTACCGGATACATTCACCGTGCCGTTTGTCCTGCTGTTCGCCGTGCTGTTGGGTTGGGTGGCATCGGTCTTGCGTTCTCCCTTGACCATTACCGCCAATAGCGCCGCCGGTATTTTACTTCCTGCGGCTCTCGGATTGGCTGGCTATAACGCCGGCTATTGGCTGCCCATTGTGGTTCTCGAAGTGACGGCGGTTTTTACGATCGGGTTTGCCCTGCTGGTCAATTATGCAACCGAGGGCCGGCAGAAACGTTTTATCAAGGGGGCTTTCCGACAATACCTCAGCCCCGCGGTGATCGATCAACTCATCTCTAATCCAGAGCGTTTGAAATTGGGCGGTGAAAGAAAAATTCTCTCGATTTTTTTCTCTGACCTGCAGGGATTTACGACCATTTCCGAAGGACTTGAACCGGAGCAGTTGACGGCCCTGTTGAATGAATACCTGACCGCCATGACCGATATTGTCATGGAAGAAGGCGGTACGGTGGATAAGTACGAAGGAGATGCCATCATTGCCTTCTGGAATGCCCCTCTAGATGTCCGCGAACATGAAAGGCGGACTGTCCGGGCAGCGCTGAGATGCCAGGCAAAACTGGCTGAAATGCGGCCGGCGATCAAAGCGCGCATCGGCAAGGAGATGCTGATGCGCATAGGTATCAATACCGGGCCGGCGGTGGTGGGCAACCTGGGTTCACAGACGCGTTTCGATTATACGATGCTGGGAGATGCCGTCAATTTGGCAGCCCGACTGGAAGGTGCCAACAAGCAATTCGGGACCTTTACGATGATCTCCGAAGATACCCGGCGGCAGATAGGCGCGGATATCCATGTGCGGGAACTGGCCCGACTGGCGGTTGTGGGCCGCAGCGAACCGGTGACGGTTTACGAACCGATGCCACCGGAGGCCTACCAGGCTGGGAGGGCGCTATACGAAAGCTTCGCTCAGGGCCTGGTGTTGTTTTACGAGGGAAAATTTGAAGCTGCCCGGCAGGTGTTCGCATCCATCCAGGCGGCCGATCCGGCTGCGGCCGCTTATGCCAATAAGTGTACCGCGCTTCTAAAAAGCCAGCCTGAAAACTGGCAGGGGGTATGGGTAGCATCTTCTAAATAGTGAGTGGCTACCCAAAAATCCGGCCCGGTAAAAAATCCCGGGTTGGCGGACAGTTATCCATTACTGGTTGGCGTTAAGTTTTATCACCTTTAATAGAACAGGAGTATTCATGAAGGTCACTTTGATGATGGCCATCACCTTGGATGGCAAAATTGCCCGCGACGATCGCCACTTCCCGGACTGGACCGGCAGTGAAGATAAGAAACTTTTCGTACAGATCACCAAAAGCGCTGGGGCGATCATCATGGGATCGAAGACCTACGATACAATCGGTAGACCCTTGCCGGGTCGTAAGAATATAATCCTGACCCGCAACCAGGCGCGTCGGTCCGATCACCCCGATCTCGTATATACGGACGACTCTCCCGAGACGGTTTTAGAGGCCCTGGCCGCTGACGGATACACTGAGGTAGTCCTGGTCGGTGGTTCCATTATAAACGCCATGTTTGCCCGGATGAACCTGATCAGCGAGATCATTATTACCATCGCACCACGCATATTCGGAACAGGTGTTCCGCTATTTGCCGATGAATTGGATATGCAACTCGAACTACAATCTGTGGAAACCCTCGGTCGCAACTATGTACTCCTGCGTTACCATGTCCAGCCCTAGTGGCCCAAGCGGGCCGGGTTTCGGACTTGCATAATATTTTAAACCTGTTAAGTTACGTAAATGTTACTTGAAATCCCCTTGTAATCGCTATAAGAATGGGTAAAAAAAGGGCTCTTTAAGTATCAGCACGCCCACCGGGATGGGGTAGGGCTGCATCAGTTGGATACCCACTCGGAAGAAGTCTCGAACAGGCGTTCGTTAAAAAAACGCTCATGTTTTGAATGTCTGCGCGGCGAAAAGGCCGGTTGAGCCGACCGGAGCATCGGAATTGCCGGGGCCGCTTTAATAGCAAATCAGTTTTTGCATCTCAAGAGGGGGACCATGGAGGCTGCCTACATAAAACCGTTTGTCAATGCTGTTGAAAACCTGTTTAAAACGATGCTTAATCTGCCTTTATCCTTGGAGAAACCCTATATCAAGAAAGAGCCCGTACCCGAATATGAGATTGCGGGGATTATCGGGATGTCAGGTGGGGTTACCGGGTGTGTGGTCATCAACATGCGGGAATCCCTGGCATTGCAACTGGCTTCGGAATTGCTTGACGAAGAGATGACCGAGATGGACGAAGACTGCATTGACGCCATCGGTGAAATTGCCAATATGATTGCCGGGAATGCCAAAACGGATTTTCCCGATGAAAATTGCTCCATATCGGTTCCCAGTGTCGTTATCGGCAAACACAAGACCTCCTATCCTCATGATATTGAAGTTATTTCAATACCTTGTAAGGCAGGTGACGGAAAACTTGTCATTGATATCGCTATCAAGAAAAATACATAACAAGGTATTTCATGACGCATAACCTGATCTCGGCAATAGACATGGCCGTCGAACTTGTCAGGAACCATCCTGAGCCGGGCAGTAGACCCCTGTTCAATCAGGTTGAGCCGCTGTTTTTTGAACTTACCAAAACGCACAGTGCTTACATTCGTACGTTCGATGACGTAATCGTCCTTATGCAGATGCCGGAAGAATCGATTGACAACACCTATGATGAGATACAGGCCATAAAAACATCTCTGGAGCCGGTCCGCATAAAGGTGAACGTTTTGACCGAGGCCCTGAAGCAGGCGTTCAAGCCGGGCAAAGCCAATACCAAAGATCCGTTGGCCGATTTTCTGATAAAGGTAAACTGGTATTTTCACATCGGTGCCGGGGGGATCTCTAAATTCCGGCTGAAAGTCAGTTCCTATACCTGCCTTTATGATATTCTATCTGACTGGAAGGCTGGATTCACTGACTATGCCCTCTTGTCTGAAACGACCAATTTGCGGGGGAATCTGATACGACACTGGTCAACACTTTGCACCTCCTACACCAACGTGAAGCTATCCTATCTAAACCAGGGATAGCCCCATCGGTATCCAGCCCACGACCGGAGGCGGTTGGCCCGACACCTCGCATAGAGCCCGATTTGGATACATGATCCAATGAGGTCGGTATGAAAAAATACTCAATTTTACTGGTAGACGACGATCCCGCCATCCGGGAGGGGACCGGCCAGTATCTAGAGGAAATAGGGTACCAAATCAGGCTGGCCGAATCCGGTGAAAAGGCGATTGATATGCTGAAGGCCGAGCCATGCGATTTAATCATTACCGATCTGGTGATGGAAAAAGTCGATGGTATTCAAGTTTTAAAGATCGCGAAGCAACTGCACCCCGAGACCATGGGAATCGTGTTGACCGGATTTGGCGATATGACAACTGCGATTGAAGCCTTGCGCCTGGGGATCGATGACTACCTGCTGAAACCGTGCAGCCCCCAGGAACTTGAATTGCGCGTATCCCGCTGCTTTGAAAGACTGGAACTCAATCGCAAAATAAAGTCCTATGAAAAAATCCTACCCCTGTGCTGCGTGTGTAAAAGCATTCGGGATGACACTGGTCGCGAGCCGGGGACCGGCGCGTGGATGGAATTGGAGGAGTATGTATGGCGCCGAGCCGGGTTGGCGCCCTCTTCAACGTATTGTCCAGCGTGTGCCCGGAAAATGGATTCCGAAGTTTGAGCCGATCAGTGAGCGCATTGCCTACAGCTGGCCGCAGGGTTAACGAGCGAATCCAATACAGTAAAATTTCTTACAGAGGACGATCCCGCTCAGCGTGCTGTGGGGATCGTTCAAAACATCCCAAGCTGTCCAGGGTGAAGGGCCGGTTCTGGTACCCGAACGAATAGCAGGCTGCTTCGTTCGGGTATCGCATTTAGCATCATGAAAATTCTGACCATAGCGGATGTTGTCGTACCCATTCTATACGGGGATTTTGACGCCGGCCGGTTTGCCGATATTGATCTGGTTCTGGGTTGCGGAGACCTCCCTCCGGAATATCTTGCCTTTTTAGCCAATACCCTGGAGGTCCCTCTATATTATGTGCGCGGGAATCACGACTTGCGCTTTGAAACCAGTCCCCCAGATGGCTGCCTGGATTTGCACGGCCGGCTGACCCGGTTCAACGATTTGAAGATCCTGGGGCTGGAGGGGTCCCGCTGGTATAACGGCGGGCCGCAGCAGTACCACGAAAACCAGATGGCGGCGATGATCCGGCGGCTGAGATTTACCCTCTGGCGTGCAGGCGGGCCGGATATCATCATCACCCATGCACCCCCCCGACATATCCACGATGAAGAAGATCTGTGTCACCGGGGGTTCAAGGCCTACATCAGGCTGATTAAAAAGTACCGGCCGCGCTATCTCATCCACGGGCACATTCACCGGGAATTCGCGGATAGCGACGAACGCATCACAACCCTTGAGGGCACTCAGATAATTAACGCCTACGGATACCATGTCATTGAAATCTAAAATACTGCGCCTGTTTGGGGTACGGTCTTCGGCCGAAGAACAATCAACGGTCGGGCGGGACGCGCGCAGCTTCAATGCCGACCAAGAGCGGGAGGCCGCCTTTGATACCGTCCAACGGGGGGTGAAAACCGTTCCGCTTGACCGGATCGTTGGCAGTGTCGGCTGCTATCAGGATTTTGACAGCCGTTTTCGATTGAAAGGTTACTTGCCATCTGAAAAATTGGAGCGCGTCAAACGGGCCATGCGGGAAGGAATCCCCCTCCCACCCGTAAAGCTCTACCAGATAAAAGAAGAGTACTACGCAATGGATGGCAATCATCGGATTGCGGCGGCCAAGGAACTGGAGCATGACGAGATACGCGCCCAGATTGTGGAATTCATACCATCAAAAAATACACTTGAGAATGTTCTATATCGGGAGTATTCCGCTTTCCAAGAGACTTTCGGCCTTCCGGAAGAGATTAAAGTGACCGAGATCGGGCAATATGCCCGGTTTGAAAAACAGATCGAAATGCACCGCGAGTTTCTCCAATCAGCCCGACAAGCGGGGATATCTGCAAAGGCGGCCGCCAAGGACTGGTATGCAACCATTTACGAACCGCTAACGGCAATTATCAATAGAGGGCGTCTGCTCGAGGTGTTTCCCGACCGTACCATGGCGGATCTTTATGTTTATATTTCTGTTCACCAGTGGGAAGATCGGCGCCGGCGTCGCTATGGTATCGGCATCGACAAGCTGATTCCCGGCAGCATGGAGGCTTTCAGAGAGAAAATGGCGAAATTCAAGGATGTGGATTATCCGGAAATGAAGCGGGGTATTACGGCTTTCATTCAGTTGTTGGTCCAGGCGCGCAAAGAGGACCGCATTGTTGAAAAATTATTCGAACTGGATGAGGTGCGAGAGGTGCATGCCGTACATGGCGATATCGATATTCTTGTCAAGATAGTTTTAACCAGGGATCTACTCGTATCCGATGCCGAAACGATCGGCCAATTCGTACACGAAAACATTCGACAATTGTCCGGTGTGAAAAGTAGCAAAACGCTTATACCGGGTTTTTCAAAAGTAAAGGATTAGAAGCCAACTCAGGAAAGTCTTCTTGCCGGGCAGGAAGATGCCATCTGCTGTATTGCTGGAGAGTGCCCATTCACAGATGGTAGATTTTGGTTCAGAGCAAGGCCTGAGCGTTTTCAAGACCGCAGGCATAGTAGGCGCTATGTCGAGGATCTTGGAAAAGCGAAAACGCAGCGCTGGGCCAAAAGATGCCATCTGTGGATGGGCACTACCGGGATTTGCGTAGTTTGCCTTTCTTCATCGCATCCTCGTAGCGCATTTGCAGATAGCGGGCGGAGTGTTTGGCGTTGTCGAGAAAAACCCTGACGGCTTCCGGGGCCGTTCCCGGAGAGGTTCGCATGAGCCGCTTTTGTTTTTCGACCAGCTTGGCCAGCCGGGTAACCTGCTGGTGGCTCGAGAGCGGCAGTCTTTCGAGGATCCTATCCATCTCGGCGTTTGTTTTACGCAATTCTCTAATGAGCTGTTTCAGGCGTTGATGCCCGTTCGATTTTTCTGGTTGCTGCGCCATCGTCCGTACCCTCCAAGTTTAGCGAAGTCCCGACCCAACAATCTCGTTTAAATATTGCCATTTGTCAATAGACGCCGGAACTATAACCTATCTCAAAAAAGTCATTTGGTTCAAAATGACGCGAAGCTAATGCCCAACGTGGTGCAAGGCGGCCGCGAATATCAACCCGGAGGAATACATCGGTATTTTGAGGACTTGATATGAGCGCCCAACGCCGAGTTTGGACCAAATGACTTTTTTGAGATGGGTTCTAATCCTTAGCGCCAGTCGATTACCGCAGCCTGGCGGGGTGGCATGCGTTTATACACGTATTTGGGGTACCCAATCATCATGGCGCCAAAATTTGCGTGTCTTTCCGGCAAATTCAGAGCACGCTGCAAAGGTGGCCAGAAAGTTGCGGCGGCATTGAAATAGCCGGCCCAACAGGCGCCCAGGCCATAGGGACCGGCCGCCAGTTCGAGGTAGCTCAGGGCGATCGTGCAAGCGGCTGGGGCGGTGGGGTTGTCCCTCTCTGCATGGGCGACGATGACGTGCGGTGCGCTGCGACAGATGCGGTCCCAGTCATCCTCCCAGGCGACAACGACTCGATCCATGTGCATCATGGTCGCCATGGGTTCTTTTTCCGCTATCAGGTGGCGCATCCAATCGATAACCATGCCGGCCAACCGCTGTACCTCGGCGCTGTCGTGGATGACCAACCAGCGAACCGGTTGCCGGTTGTGTCCAGAGGGCGCATGGCTGGCCAAGCGAATAACCGCGGACAATATGTCCCGGTCAACCGGTTCTTGTTTGTATGCCCGGATTGAGCGTCGGCTGCGAAGAAACTGTTCCACCCCTGCTGGACCTGGCAGCAGTTCCTTCTGCAAAGGCAAACAGTCCTCCGGTTTCAAGACTGCATGCGCCAGGGCCCCATGGGGGCAGACACATACACAGTGGCCGCATTGAATGCAAAATGCCTCATCCTCAGCGGCAACCGTCGGAACCGATTCAGGGCTTTCGAGCCGGACAATCCCCGTGGGGCAAACAGCTGCACAGATTCCATCGCGTTTACATGTATTTTTGTTTATCGTTAGCATGGCCATACATCCTCCTTGTGAAGAGGCTATCCGGGCAGGAGACGGGAATGGGGCGGTCCCGCCCGTATTCAGGTCGATGGCCGGAGTATAGCAAAAGCAGACTGGATGTCCAGTGGTTGCATTTCCAAGCCCGGTGCTTTAGATTTTTAGGTAACGCCAAAAAGGTGGCTTAATATGAACGGCCGCGGACAACAGCACCTGGCCCGCACAAAGGATGGTACCGATGGCAGATCAATTTGATGTGGTAATCATGGGAACCGGCCCAGCCGGCCTGCAGGCGGCGATACACGCTGCCCGGACCAAAGTGCGCGTCCTGGTCATGGGCCGGGAACAGAAGTCAAGCCTGTACCGTGCCCATATTGAGAACTACTGCTGTATCGAACGGGTAACCGGTGAGGAGATGCTGCGCCAGGGAATTGACCAGGCGATACATTCCGGTGCCGAATTTCTGCATGAAGATGTGATCAAGACCGCCCAGGCTGCCGGCGGCTTCAGCATTGCAACGGAAAGCGGCCGGGAGATTCACACGCACACCCTTATTCTGGCCATGGGCATCTCCCGCAATCGTCTCGGCGTTCCTGGTGAAAAAGCCCTGCTAGGCAAAGGGGTCAGCTATTGTGTGGACTGCGATGCCAATTTTTATAAAGGGGCGCGGGTTGTGGTCACCGGCAATGAATCGGCCGCCGTTTCCGGCGCGCTGACACTGCTTTTCTACGCCGCCCAGGTCCATCTGGTAACCGACCGATTGCAGGTAGCCGAGGCGCTCGAAGCACAGATTCGGCAATCAAATGTGCATTTGCACGATAACTGTAAAATTAAGGAGATCGTCGGTGCGGATGAAGTCCAGGCGGTTGTGCTCGACAATGGAGACCGCATCGCCACGGATGGGGTGTTCATTGAAACCGGCGCCAAAGGGGCCGTAGAGTTGGCCGCCACCCTGGGTGTGGTGCTGGATGCCGAGAAGTATGAATTCATTGCGGCCGACAAGCAGCAACAAACCAATATTCCCGGGATATACGCGGCCGGCGATATCTGCGGTCCTCCCTGGCAGATGGCCAAGGCGGTCGGGGAAGGCTGCGTGGCCGGATTGGCGGCTGCCAAATATGCGAAAAAGGTCGCCAAGGAGAAAGGATAGCATCTTGAGCCGGTGACAAGGCCCTTATTGACAAGGCCCCTGGTGGCCCCGGGTTCAATTACAGCAGCGCTGATGCCTTTGTGCGGGACGGCGTAGACCTGCCAGAAACCCTGGAAGTAGCCGCTTTGTTAAACGTACGCCTAACCGATTAATATTATAAATACATTTTACGGCGCTGCGGCTTGGCCTCAGGCAGCAGCCCGCCAGAGCGCAGCCTGTAAAAAATACTAAAGTTTCTCACAACATTACCGATATAGATGTTAGATGACAATTAGCTAAAGTTGCTGACGGGCAAACCTTTCGAAAGAAAGGGGCGCAAAGCTTCCGGTCTAAGTTCGTATCTAACGAATAAGATAGCGGGGTTGCGATGCTTGAATTTGTAACCCGCTTCTGTACGGAAGCGGGTTTTTTTGTTACACAATAGCAGTCGGGCAAAGGCAGGCGGCATGAAAAAAGTATTGGTAGTTGACAATGACAGAATTTTCCTCAAACGGATAAAAAAGCTGCTTGAACAGAATGGGCATCAGGTGGATACAGTTCAGGACGGCCTGCAGGCTGTCGATTACTTGAGCGGTCATTTGCCCGATATCATCCTTTGCGATTTGGTGATGCCCAACATAGACGGCCGCAGCCTCTGCCGGATTATTCGCAGTGTCAATAGGTTGAAAGCGATTCCCATCATTATCCTTTCGGCCACCTCCGTCGAGGATTTGGAAGATTTGGCGGCTCTGGATGTCAATGCGTGTGTGGCCAAAGCCGCGTTTCCGGATACGGCGCAACATGTGCTGGCCCTCATCAATGAGCCGGAACTGGCCCCAAAACGCTATCGTTCCAGCGAGGTCATCGGTGTCGAAAAGGTCTATCCGCGCGGGATTACCCGGGAGCTGTTGTCCGTTAAAAGGCACTTCGAAACCATCATCAACCGGATGTCGGAAGGTGTGGTGGAAATCAACCCCGAGGGTCGCATCGTCTTTGCCAGCGCCGCTTTTTTGGCTCTCTTCAATCTTCCCGAGAATGAAATTTTGGGCGCTCCATTTGGAGATTTGTTTCCTGAAAAGGAACGCGGCCGGATAATGGATATCATGGCCGGTTTCGGGGAAGACACCCGCCCGGTCAAAGACCAGGTTATACGTTTGCATGCGCGATATTTAACCCTGGATGTTTTGTCTCTGGGATCGCATGAGACGAATGCAATCGTGATTTTACGGGATATCACCGACATCAAGCGAACCGAGAACGCCCTGAAGCAATTCAATACCGAACTTGAAAGCCGGGTTCTAGAGCGGACCCGGGAACTGGAAGCAGCCAATCGGTTTAAAAGTGAATTCGTCGCGCGCATGAGCCACGAAATTCGAACGCCCATGAATGGTGTTATCGGCGCCTGCGAACTTGCCATGCGGGAGGCGTCTCCACACAAGGTTCGCGAATACCTTGATATGATCCACAGCTCGGCCATCAACCTCATGGACCTGGTCAATGACATCCTGGATCTTTCCTCGATTGAGTCGGGCCGCATCAAATTCGAAGCCAATCGGTTTTCTCTGCGTGATACGGTGGAGCGGATCTACGATGTCTTCCACGAGATGATCCAGGAGAAGGATCTGGAGTTTGCGGTGGATATTTCCCCGGATATCCCGGACATGCTTATTGGGGATGCCCTCCGGCTGCGGCAGGTGATGATCAATATCCTGGGCAATGCCTTCAAATTTACCGAAAAAGGTGAAATTGTCCTGCGTATTGAACTGAAGGACCGGAGTGCATCCGAACTTGAGTTGTTATTTTCAGTAGCGGACACCGGCATTGGAATTGCCAAGGAACAGATGCCCTATCTTTTCGACGCTTTTGTCCAGGCGGACAATCGCCCAGCGCATACCCAGCAGGGCACCGGATTGGGTTTGGCCATATCCAAAAAACTCACCGAGTTGATGGGCGGCGTCATCGCAGCCACCTCAACCCTTGGGACAGGCAGCACCTTCTCTTTTACCGGTCGTTTCGGCCTGGGCGGCGAAGCTACCAGGCAAGAGGAACCCGGCCAGGCCAGCAAAGGGCTGGTGGGGCGGCGGGTTCTGGTGGTTGATGATCATGCCGTCGCCCTTGAATCTCTGGGCATGCTGGTGGTCTCATTCGGCTGCCAGGTCAAGATGGCGGCTTCACCGCATGAGGCCCTCAAGACCTGTCGCCAGGCCATAACCACAAACAATCAATTTGACCTGATTCTACTGGATCACAACATGGATGCCATGAACGGCGTCGAGTTAGCGGCCGGGATCAGGGACCTCCACGACCCTGTCAATATCCCCGAAATGGTAATGATTTCAGGCTATACGACCTCTATCGACAAACCTGAGGCGTACAAGTCCGGGATCGGTAAAATTATAGACAAACCCATCAAACGTTCACAGTTGCTGATGGAACTGGTGGCCCTATTTTCTGAAAACGGAGACCGGCGGACTTGGAAGAAAGAACATGTCGATGGGGCCGAACCGGTTTTCGCCGGCAGACGGGTGCTTTTGGTAGAAGACAATCCCATCAACCAGAGGGTGGCGACGGCCCTGCTCCAATCCGTCCAGTTTGAAGTGACCCTTGCTGGTGACGGCGAAGAAGCCCTGGCGGTGCTGGCGAAAGAATCCTTCGACGTGGTTCTCATGGACGTTCTGATGCCCCGGCTGGACGGATATGCCGCCACCCGCCGCATTCGCAGGCATGCGGATCTGCAGTCACTGCCGGTTATTGCCATGACAGCCGAGGTCACCGAGGGGGCCATGGATAAATGCCTGGCGGCCGGTATGGACGACTACGTCGCCAAACCCATCGATCGGGCGCAACTACTGGCCCTCCTGGATCGCTATCTGAATCCTGAGGAGGGTGCGCCCACCTAGCGTTGAACCAGCAGGTTGCCAAGAATCCATATATCCTGTTAACGGACATCAATCACGGGCAGGTCCTCTGCTTTCAGAATGCGCGAGGCAGGCCATGCAAATTTTTTTTCACCCAGATTTTTATCAAGTCTACACCAGCGATCCGGCCGCGGAAGCCGGACGCATGGAAGCCGTGGTTGCGGCTCTAGAACCTGTCGTCACCTTTCACGAGCCCCGACCGGCTTCAGTGGAAGAGATCGCAGCGGCCCACAGCACCAGCCATATTGAATGGGTCCGCGGCCAGGGCCTGTTCGACATAGCCGCCCTGGCTGCCGGCGGCGCCTTGGCAGCCGCCGAAGCCGGTATGCATGCTCCGGCCTTTGCACTTGTGCGCCCCCCTGGGCACCATGCCTCCTCTGATAGTGCCTGGGGGTTTTGCTATTTCAATCACATGGCGATCGCCTTGCATGCGCTCAAACGTCGGGAGCGGATCCACAGCGCCTTTGTTCTTGATTTTGACCTGCACTACGGCGACGGCAACGTGAACATCCTGGGCGGCCAGTCCTGGGTTACCCTATTAAATCCGGACGACCACGATCGGCAGCGCTACCTCGAAACAGTTGCCCAGGCCCTGGTCGCGACGGAGGCTGATGTCATTGCAGTGTCCGCGGGCTTCGACAACCACCTTCAGGACTGGGGCGGGTTGTTGGCCACGGATGATTACCGCCGGATGGGTGCCTGGGTAAGGGCAGCAGCCCAGCGCAACCAGGGCGGCTGTTTCGGTATCCTGGAGGGGGGGTACAATCACGTGGTGCTCGGAAAGAACGTGGCCGCCTTTATTGAGGGGCTCCAGGATTGGCGCTGACCAGGAAGATTCCTCCCTGTTGGGGCCGCATGCCATCAACCGCGAGCCAGCAGCGCTTTTGTTTCCCGGGCGATTTGAAGTTCCTCATTGGCGGGTACCACGCGTATTTGAACCCGGCTGCTTGCGCGGTGCACCGGGCCGTGCCTGTTTTCCAGATCGCGGTTCAGCTGAGGATCAATTTCAATTCCCAGACCTTCCAGGCCCATACATATATCTTCTCTAGCCTGGAAGTCGTTTTCACCAATGCCAGCTGTGAACACCAGGGTGTCAACCCGGCCTAAAACCGCACAATAGGCCCCGATATATTTTTGAATCCGATATGCAAACATTTCCAATGCCAGGGCGGCGTTTGCCTGACCTGCGGCGGCCAGCCGGCGTATGTCACGCATGTCATTGCTGCCGCAAATTCCCTTCAACCCGCTCTCTTTGTTCAGCAAGTCCGAGATTTGGTCCATGCTCAAGCCTTTTTCAGCAGCCAGATGGAATATGATGGCCGGGTCGATGTCTCCTGAGCGAGTGCCCATCATCAGACCGGCCAGCGGGGTCATCCCCATGGACGTGTCAACGCACTTTCCGTTTTGCACGGCTGCCATGGAACAGCCGTTGCCCAGGTGGAGCGTGATGGCATTGGTCCGAGCTGGGGGGCGGCCCATTTCCGCCGCTGCCTGACCGAAGACATATTTGTGAGACGTACCGTGGAATCCGTAGCGGCGAACCGCCATGTCTTGGTAATGACTGTAAGGCAGGGGGTAGAGAAACGCTACGGGCGGCATGCTCTGGTGAAACTCGGTGTCGAATACAGCTGCCTGCGGAATATCGGGCAGCAGCTGGGCGGCTACCTCGATGCCGACGAGGTTGGCCGGATTGTGCAGCGGGGCCAGGGAATTGCAATTCTGAATGGCAGCAAGGACCCGGTCATTTATGAGCGTTGCCTGTTGGAACGATTCGCCGCCCTGAACCACCCGGTGGCCGACAGCGTCAATATCCCCGGCAGAGGTCAGGACGCCCTGTTTGGCATCCACAAGCAGATCCAGGGCCAGATGCAGGCCCGCCCTGTGATCGGCTGCGGCTTGTTCCCGTTCAAAGGTCGTTTCCTGCTCCCGTCCGGGATGCCCCTTGTGGACAACCAGGGCGTAGGGTTCGCCGATGCGTTCCACCACACCGGCGGCCAGAACCGTTTCGTGCTCCATTTTCAGCAATTGGTATTTAAGCGAAGAACTGCCCGTATTGATGACAAGAATGATCATGGAAACCTCAGGTTCAGGGTTCTGGGTACAGGGGTTCAAAGGTTTCAGGTTTCAACCCTGAACGTTGAACCTTGAACCCAGAACCATTTTTTAATGGAAAACCGGTTGCTATGCAACAAAGGTTTAAAATCGGATCAAAATGACCTATAACGGATGCCATGCATACTGTGGAACTGAAATATGGCAAAGCCGCCATTCGACTGGACCTGGCCGACGAAACCCGGGTCCTGAAAATCAAGGAGCCGGTCGGCGTCAGCGATCCGGAAACCTTCGGCGTTGACTTGACCTTTCAAATCGGCCGTCTAAAACCCGAACTCGTGGATGTGGCCGTGGTAATCGCGGACAAGACCCGACTGTGCGCCTACCGGGACTATTTACCGGTGCTGGTCCAGGTCCTGCAGGCCGCCGGCGTGCCACAAGATCAGATAACATTTTATATAGCCTATGGCACCCATCCGCGCCAGAGCGATGCGGAGAGCCGGGCTGCTTACGGCAGCCTCTATGACAACTGCAGGTTCATCCACCATGACTGTGATGATGATGTCCTTTTCGAGCATTTGGGTGAAACCACCCGGGGGACCCCGGTCCGTCTGCGCCGGGATATTCTGGCGGCCGGTTTCGTGATTACCTTCGGCGCCGTTACCCACCACTATTTTGCCGGCTACGGCGGCGGCCGCAAGCTTTTGTTTCCCGGACTCGGCGCACGCGAGGCCGTCTACGGCAATCACGGCCTCTTTCTGGACCGGATTGCCGGCCGGCTGGCCACTGGCTGTGAACCCGGGCGGTTGGAGGGCAACCCGCTGGCCGGAGATATCGATGAAATCGTGGCCTTCAAACCAGCGGATCTGGCCGTTCACGGTATTTTGAACAGCCAGGGACAGGTCTGCCGGCTTATTGCCGGCGCCGGCCGTGACAGCTTTGAGCAGGCCTGTCGCGAACAGGGCCGTCACTGCGAAATCAGGCATGACCACCAATACGACCTGGTCGTGGCCTCTTGCGGCGGCTATCCCAAGGACATCAACTTTATTCAAAGTCATAAAGCCGTTCACAATGCCGCCAAATTTGTCAAAGACGGCGGTCACCTGATTGTACTGGCCCGGTGCCCGGATGGCATCGGCTCGGAGACTTTCCTGCCCTGGTTCGAGCTGGGCGGTTATTCCCGGGCTTTTAAACATCTTGCGGCCGATTATGCCGGCAACGGCGGGACCGCGTTGTCCATGATGGAGAAAACCCAACGTATCGAGATCAGCCTGGTGACGGAATTGCCGGAAGACACCGTACGCTTGATGGGGGCTGCCAAGTTGAGCGGCGCAGCGTTCGGTAAAGCCCTGCAGGGCTTTTACGGGCAAACTGCCATAATACCCAATGCGAGTATGCTGGTGAAGATTTAATTGCGACCAGAACCCCCCATCTTAGGTGGAGGACCCGGAGAGGTTCCACCGATTCGGGCAAGATTGGTTGGTTTAATTTTGAGGCAAAGATCGCGTAAGATGCTGTTAATAATATGTATCATCTTGTCACTTTTCTTGTGCGTACAAGCAGAGTGATCAAAAGAAAACGCCCATAAGACGCGGCCCTGCGGGCTGCCCTGCGCTTCTTGGAGAGGGCGCGCTCAGCACATCGCTTCTTCGCCCTTTCCTGCAATGCTCGGCGTGTCTTAAAGGGTAGGATCGAACCCAAAATCAAAAACAGTCTCCTTTGAGAAAGTCTCCTGATGCTTTCGCTTTGCTGGAGAGCATCGGTAAAGAAATTAACGAATGGCTATCGATCACTTCAAACATCTGCAGAAAGAAATGGACGGGGATGTGGTCACCGGCGCACTCGCCCGGTACATGCTGGCCACCGACGGCAGTATCTTTCTGCGGGCGCCCCGGGCGGTTGTCTATCCGGCCAATACCCGGGACGTCGTCCTGGCGGTAAATTTTGCCCGCGCGCATGCGCTGGCGGTCCACCCCCGCGGGGCCGGCAGCGGTCTTTGCGGGTCGTCGGTGGGGCCCGGTCTGGTCATTGATTTTACCCGTTACATGCACCGTCTGATCAACCTGGACCTTGCCAACAAAACCTTTGAATGTCAGCCCGGGTATCGTCTGGGTGAATTGAACGTCGCCCTGGCGGGAAAGGGGCTCTTCTTTCCGCCGGATCCCTCCAGTGGGGAATATGCAAGTTTCGGGGGCATGTTCGGCACCAACGCCAGTGGCGCCCACTCGGTTAAATACGGCAACGTTTCCGATTACATCGAAGACGCCCGGATCGTGACGGCGGCCGGAGAGGTGATTCAATTCAGCGATATTGCGGACCGCTCCCCGGATCAATTGCCGGACGCCCTCCGGCAACTGCAGCGTCTCTATACCGAAAACGCCGACCGCATTGAAAGGGCCTACCCGGAAGTCAATTACAACGTGACCGGCTACAATCTCAGGGGCATGGTCCGGGACGGTCGGCTGCGGCTGGCCAAACTGTTCGCCGGAGCCGAGGGCACCCTGGGTGTGGCCACACGTTTAAAATTCAGACTGCTCGACAAACCGCCGCACGACAGCTTGGTGGTCTGTTTTTCAGATCGCATCGCGGATTCCGCCCGGGCGGTGCAGAAACTGCTGCCCAGGGGGCCCGCGGGCATCGAGATCATGGATAACTCTTTGCTGCAGCTGGCCCGGGAGACCGACCGGCAGTTGCGCGAGAAAATTCCGGCGGATGTCGACAATGTCCTGCTGATCGAATTTGATGCGGCCGATCCGGAGGCTTGTATCCAGCAGGCCGAGCAAGCCCGGCAGCTGCTGGCTGAAAATCCCCATACCGCGCGGGCCTATACCGCCGTATCAGCGGATGAAAAGCAGCGTTTCTGGGCGGTGCGCACGGCCGCTGTGCCCATCTTGTACCGGCTGAAGGGCGCCCGCAAAATATTGGCCCTGACCGAGGACGCGGTGGTCCCCATCGATCGTCTGGTGGAATATTTCAAGGGTATCCAGGCGCTGTTTCAAAAATACGCGGTGCGCTACGTGACCTACGGGCACATCGCCAAGGGGCTCATGCATACCCGGCCCCTGCTGGACTTGAAAAACATCCGGGATGTCGGCTTGCTGAAGACGCTGGCGGATGAAATGTTTGACCTGGTTCACGGGTTGGGCGGGGTCGTATCCGGGGAACATGGCGACGGGCGGCTGCGCAGCGCCTACATTCACAGACAATACCCGGATATTTACGAACTCTTCACCCGCGTCAAAGACCTCTTCGATCCACAGGGCATTTTTAATCCGGAGATCAAGACCAGCCAGGACCCCGATCTCGTAACGCGCCATCTCAGATTCGGCGGCGAGTATATTCGCAAAGGCCGACTCCAACCCCACCTGCTTTGGAGCGAAGGGTTCGCCGACGAAATCGAAAAATGCCACGGCTGCTCAAAATGCACCACCGTGACGACCGCTACCCGCATGTGCCCGGTCTATAAATTCAACCGCAGTGAGGCTGCGTCACCGAAAGCCAAGGCCAATGTCCTGCGCGCACTGATAAGCGGCGCGGTGGACGAAGCCGCTTTGTTTGAACAGGCCTTCCAGTCCGTGATCAAGCTTTGCGCCAACTGCGGCAGCTGCCATCACGAGTGCCCATCGTATGTCAATATTCCCAAAATGGCTATTGAGGCCCGGGCCTCCTATGTTCGTAAGTTCGGGCCCCGGCCGGCTGACCGCTTGCTGACCGGGGTTGAATCGGCGGCTCGTCTGATCGGCGGCCTTTCACAACCTTTTAGGCCCTTGGGGGACCTGAAACCATTGCGCCGGGGCATCGAAAAGCTGACCGGAATTGCGGCCGACATGGACTATATTCCCTTTGCGGTCCGGCCTTTGCCCCGGACCGAAATGCCCCGTACAGACACGCAGGGGGCGACGGTGCTCTACTTTGCGGGGTGTTACGCAACCTATATTCGACCGGAGATAGGACAGGCTGCCCAACGGGTGCTGGGGGCTCTGGGGCTCAAGGTTTATCTGCCGTAGCAGCATTGCTGTGGTTTGCCCATGCTCTCCAAAGGCATGGTCCCGGCTGCCCGGCAGAAGGTAAAACGAAATCTGAAAAGGTGGGGGGACCTGATCCATCTGGTGGACCATATCGTGGTGACCTGTTCTTCCTGCGCCTTGGCCCTGACCCACGAGTGGCGGGACTTGGATGACGGCCCGCAGATTGCGCGCGTAGCCAAGAAGACCATTCTGCTGAGCAGCCTGGTAAACCGGCATGCCGACCGTCTGGAATTAACTGAAATGAAGGAAACCATGGCCTACCACAGCCCCTGCCATTTGAGGGTGCAACCCGATCCGGGCAGTTCTCTCGAGATGCTGGGACACGTGCCCGGTCTGCGGACCATCCCCCTTAACAGCCACTGCTGCGGTATCGCCGGTACGTGGGGGATGGCCGCCGAAAATTTCCCGACGAGCCAAACTCTCGGTCGCCATCTCATGCAACTGCCGGAGTGGTCGCAGGCCACGGCGGGTGTCACCGATTGCCCCACCTGCCGGATCCAGATGGAGCAATTCGGTTCTCGGCCGATATTTCACCCTATCGAAATCGTAGCCAAAAATCTCGCCTAGCCATAAAGATTCAAACCCAACTTCGCTTTGACTGCATTTAAAGCAGCGCTTTTTAAGTTGACAACGACAGAAAATTTGATCTATCAAGGCTGCTCGAGCTTTTGTTTACAGGAGCTCACCGTCAGCAGGTGCGTCACCCCGTGACGATAAAAGGAAAGATGGTGCAAATCCATCGCAAGCCAGCCATTACTGTAAGCGGGGACGAACGCCGCATCAAACCACTGAGCCACGAGCTTGGGAAGGGGCGGTTAGTAGCAAGATCCGCAAGCCAGAAAGCCTGCCTGCTGCAAGCATAACTTCGAATGAGCCCTGCTCTCAAGAGTGGGACCCCACCGGACGTCCTGCTGGATTTCGTCCGTGTCTTTGAACGGCAGCTGATAGTGCCCAAGCAAGGATGCGTACCGAATTTGGCAGGCCGGCAACCCCCATTTTCAAGCCCGCATCCATAGCCTTTAATGTTGCGAGTGTTTTCGGTCATTCCACCGAACCTTTAAAATTTAAACCGATGAATTCAGATCGAATTCATGCTTGCTCACGAGGTGTTCATGCAAACGACCCCAGATAAGCTATTTGGTGGCCTGATTATGCGTTTGATCCAGAAAGAGAACCTCTCCCGGGACGAAGCCCGGGATGCATTTTCACTCATTCTGCAGGACCGGACCACGGCCATGCAACAAGGTGCTTTCCTGGCGGCCCTGGCCGCCAAGGGTGAAACTGCCGATGAAGTGGCCGGCAGTTGGGAAGCCATTTACGAGCTGGATACCGTCAAGGTACCGGCCGGGGAGTTCCCCGTGCTGGTGGAAAACAGCGGCACCGGCATGGACAGTTTCAAAACATTCAACATCAGCACGGCCGCATCGCTACTGGCGGCGGCCGGCGGTGTTCCCATGGCTCGGCATGGTGCCCGGGCCATTACCTCGGTGTGCGGTACGGTTGACATGGCCGAAACGCTGGGGGTGGATGTGGAATGTCCGGTCGATGTGGTGGCCGGCAGTATCCGCCGGGCGGGGATCGGTCTGTTCAACGGCATGAGCCCCCAGACCCATCCCTTGGCCCTGGGGCGCATCCTTTCCCAGACCCATTTCGGGTCCACCCTGAATATAGCCGCCTCCCTGGCCAATCCAGCCCTGCCGCAGATCGCGGTGCGCGGTGTGTATGCGCCCGGAATGATTGGGCCCGTGATCGAGGTCATGCGTGCAATTGGCTATCGTCGGGCCATTGTGTTGCACGGCGCCATCGATGCCACGGACAAGGGCATGGACGAAGCTTCGGTTTGCGGCGTCACCCATTGCGCCGAACTGTCCCGGACAGGGAAGATTACAACCTATACATTTCGTCCGGAAGATTTCGGCCTCAAGACCTATGCCGCCAGTGAGCTGCAACCGGAGCCCCAAATCGAGGATGAGGCCCATCGTTTTGTGGCCTTGATGCGTGCCTGTGAAAACGGCGCCCGGTCGCGAGCGGCAATATTAAATGCGGCACTTATTTACTACGTGGCCGGCCGGACGGATTCCATAGCGGGCGGCGTGACATTGGCAACGGATGCATTTGAAACCGGAAAGGGATTTGAAGTGTTGCAAAACTGGGTGCAAAATCAGACCACCGATCCGGGTAAGGCTCTGGCAACCCTGGAAAAATGGGTATAGCCATGGAACTGCTTATTTTGAGAAGTGGTGCAAGTTATATTCGCATCAAAACTGACGGCGGCCACCTGTGCGGAATCGAGAAGGCCAGTGTGTATCCAATACAGAGACTGTCCGAAGTGAAACAGCTCGTTCCTGTCTTAAGCCGACAAGGGTTCAAACATATTTCCATTCGGAAACTGATCCTGACGGAGATACCACTGGAGGAAGAGGCATGAAACTGGTTCTGACCGGGTTAGGTCAGCTGGAGGAATCCCCTTGTGAACGGCCGGACCCAGCCGACGGTTATGTTCCGCTGAGGGTCGCATACTGTGCGATTTGTCGCACCGACGCCAAAATGTGGCAGGCTGGGCATCGCGATCTTGTACTGCCGCGGGTTTTGGGGCATGAACTGGTTGGAGTCGATGACGCCGGGAATAGGTATGCGGTCTGGCCGGGGCAAAGTTGCGGGATGTGCTCATATTGTCGCAGTGGCCGTGAAAATCTATGTGAGCACATGGAGATTCTGGGCTTTCATGCCGATGGCGGATTCGCCAGTTGGGTGCGACCGCCGGAAGAGAGCCTGGTGCCTTTGCCGGATGGCCTGGCACCGCTGACCGCCTGTCTGGCCGAGCCAGTAGGTTGCACCTTACATGCAATCGAGAAACTTGATTTGCAGGCCAACGAGCGCGTTGCCATATACGGAGGCGGAACCGTGGGGATGCTTGCCGCCCTGGTCTGTCGGGAGATGGGAGCCGAGCCCCTGGTCATCGAAAAGAGTGCCCGTAAAATCGATCGGGCCCGTCCTTTTCTCGATCGATCCGGGATAGAATGTGTCAAGGAGACCCACCGCAGTGAATTTGCGGCCGCGCTCAATGCTTGCCCCGATCCCATTGCCTTTGGCCAGGGGATTTCCAAATTGGCCCGGGGCGGGCGTTTTGCTTTTTTCAGCGGGCTGGTCAAAAATAGTCAACTTTCCACGGACCTTGTCAATCTGCTGCATTATAAAGAAGTCGCAGTGTTCGGCGCATATGGCCTGACCCGCAATGCGATGGTAGCCGCCCTGCCTATGCTTGCCAAATATGCGGATTTGGTTTCCGAGTTGATAGAAGCGGTGATTTCTCCCACCCAGGTTGCCGGATGTATGCCGGTGGTGCTCACGGGTGACAAATTTAGGTATGTCATAGATTTTGATGACCGGTCCCCGCCAGCGTCCGGCCTGGCGGCCGGCGCACCGGCGCCGGTTACTGCTAAAAAACGAACCTCCATAACCCATATGAAAGGAGATAAACGTATGCAGGTATTACCCGATGCATTACGAAACCTCATTGCGGGCATAACCCCGCCGGCGGAAGGACTGCGTCCGGACGCACAGACCAAGATTGACAACAAGACCAAACCGCTGGGTGCCCTGGGGAAACTCGAAGGACTCGCGGTGCAGATGAGCGTCATTCAAAACGATTTGAACCCGAGCCTCAGGCGCAAAGCCCTGTTTGTTTTTGCCGGCGACCATGGCATCGCCGAGGAAGGCGTATCCGCGTTTCCGGCTGAGGTAACCGGCCAGATGGTTTCCAATTTTCTGGCGGGTGGCGCAGCCATCAACGTTATCTGCCGGCATCACGGGATTGACATCAAGGTGGTGGACATGGGCGTTAATGCCGATTTTGACGACCATCCCATCCTGTTGCAGAAAAAGGTGCGCAAAGGAACCCGTAATTTTGCCGTCCAGAACGCCATGACGGCAGATGAGGCCGCCAGGGCGCTGGAGAACGGCGCCGCAGTGTTTCAGGCGGCGAACCGGAAAGAGAATATCGATGTTGTCGGACTGGGGGAGATGGGCATTGCCAACACCACTTCGGCCACGGCAATTATCTGTGCGGTGACCGGGGTTTCACCATTAAAAGCCACCGGCCGCGGCACAGGTGTCGATGACAAGGGGCTCGAGCACAAGGCGAAAGTAATTCAGAAAGCCTTGGACTTCCATAACCCGGATCCTACCGACGGTTTTGACATCCTCCAGCGTCTGGGCGGCTTTGAGATTGCCGGCATCACCGGTGCCGTCCTGGCGGCCGCCGCCCAGGGTACGGCCGTGGTCCTCGACGGCGTGATATCAACTGCCGCCGGACTCATTGCCTATCTCATCAATTCGGACGTCCACGGGTACCTGATAGCCGGGCATAGATCGGTGGAGATTTCCCAAACCGCGGCCCTGGAACATATGCAGCTTGAACCAGTCATCGATTTCGGTATGCGTCTGGGCGAGGGTACCGGGGCAGCCATGACCATAGATGTGGTGGATGCATCCTGCCGGATCATGCGGGAAATGGCCTCCTTTGACGAGGCCGCGGTTTCGCAAAAAAGCTGATAAAACCGGGAATTTTTTGGAGAGCGGATTTTGGTTAAAGGTGCGGCGGACGTGTGATTCCCCTGCGTTGCGGGACTTCCCGCGCATCTATTGCTAAAATGTGGGGTGCAGCCGGATAAATACAATTGGTATTTTGAGCGCAGGAATCTTGTACCCAACGCCGATATTGAAATAATAGACTTTTTTGAGAAAGATTCCTGTAACCTTTTAGCGCCTTCTTTCGTCTTACAGCTAAATTCACTTTTTAGGAGAAGGAGGCCACATGGATACCACCGCTGCCACAGACATTTTTAACGATGAAAAGATCGTAACCCTCATCTGCCTGGGGGCGGCCACGGCCGCCAATTGCATTCCCTGTTTCGAGCACCTTTATGAAAAGGCCCAGCATGCCGGATTAACCCAGGCGGAGATCCGCGGGGCGGCTCAACTGGCCGCGGTTGTAAAAAAGGGGGCGCATTTGGCTATCAAATCGACTATAGATGAATTGTTGGGTACCGACTTTGAAGCTCGCGACAACTCCCGTCCACAACCCTGTGGATGTGGCGCATCTGATACAGCCCAAAGCTGCGCCGGATAGCTCGCAGCGTCAACCTTTTCAGGACAGGCACCATGAATTTTTGGGACATCTATTATGAGTATCATCCCAGGGTCCGCAAGTTCGCCATCTCTTTTGTAAAAGACGAATGGGTCGCCGATGATATCACCCAGGATACCTTCGAGAAGGTCCAGGCGCGCCTAGACCAATTGAAAGATCCGGACAAACTGTCCGCCTGGATATTTCGCATTGCCTATAACCGGTGCCAGGATTATTTCCGCAATGCCCAAAAAGAAAAAAAGAACGGGCGGACTCTGGCCGGGCAGGTGCAGATCCAGGATGTCCTGCCGCTCGACAAAAAGCTTGAACTACACCAGATGAGTCAATGCGTACAGGACAAGGTCAGGCTCCTGCCGGAATCTTTGCGCAGTGTGCTCACCATGTATGAAGTCATGGGATTTCGGCAAAAGGAAATCGCCGAGATTCTCGAGATCAGCCCGGGGAACGTGAAGACCCGGCTCCACCGGGCCCGCAGGAAGCTAAAGGATATTCTTGAAAAAGAGTGCCACTTCGAAAAAGATGAACGCGATGTCCTGGTCTGCGAGCCGGTGAGACGGAGACCAGGCGCCCACGAGTGATGATGCCTTTCCGATAAGGTACCCACAACTTTTAAAACCTTGTGGTCGGATCGGGCCTGCAATTAACTATCAAATTTCAAGCAATTATCTTACTGAATTTACATTGTTTTTATCTTTAATTTGAATAAAATTCATTTTTTTATTGACATTAACAATTTTGTTATTACTATTGAAGTTAAATTTTGCCCAAAATCTGTGTTCCCATCATTATTTAACTTTCAATGGAGGTGCGTAATGCGTCGTTTTAAAACCAGCCGGTATCTGCCCGTATTAATCCTGATTATTTGCGGTTTCCTGGCCACTGCCTGCGGCAGTTCCTCGGGGAAACTCGAACTGACCAGCTTTCTGGAGAAGTATGAAACCCTGATCAATGACTTTAAGGCTGCCGACCAAAAGAAGAAAACAGAGTTGGCCAGCGAGATCAGCGCCATGATGTCGCAATGGATTAAAAAACGAAATGAGATGAATGACCAGGTTACGCCACAAGCCATGGACGAACTGGTAAAAGAGTATAACCGCATCACTTCAAAGTTCGAGGGCCTCAATAATACCGGGTAATGGTCTGACGACGCCAGGCTGAGTTTAACTGGAGCGCCGCAAGATATAACGGAACCTGAACTCTTAGGAAGGCACCCCCGCGGAGACGACGCCGGGGGTGCCTATTTTTGTTGCCGCCAGCCAAGTGAGTGTTTCGCGGGCTCTACCGCGGTCGTATCTTCATTCGCCGACCTCTCCTTTGATCTTCGCATAATACTCGCCGATCTTCGCATAATACTCGCCGCGTTGTAACCTTTTTGCTTCCGCTTCCGTCATACAGTAAATTTCCTATTTATTGAGAGGGGAGAGCCGCAGAGACACCACCGATGTACCGTTTTAGGCCTGAAATACGACCGCAACCGTCCGCGCCGGTCTTCGCCCGCGAGTCTGCGAACGTATGCGGCATTACACAGGCAGCCACGAGCATGGGGCCCGGAAAGGAGGCGTACAATGCTGCTCAAAAACTATCAGAAAGAGGTGTTTCGAGCCAAATGCAACGCCTCCTTCCAGTCAGTCCACTGCATTGCCACGCTGGATCAGGACATTTCCGCCGTCCTGCCGTATCTCAATGCCGAACTCGGCGGATACGAGTACCTTCAAGACCCGCCGGCGGTTACGTTTAAAAGCGCCGGTAAACTCATTACGGTGCAGGGCCGCGAGATTGCCGTCAACGCGCTCAAGGACGAGCGAGAAGCCGAAAAAATTTTACAGTGGCTGAAAAACGAGATAAATACAACCTGGAAAAGACGGGCGGAGATAGCTCCCAGTTTTGAAGGCGCCGCAAAACCCAAGGTGATCGAAATACTCAGACGGTTGCCGCGTACCAATTGCCGCGAATGCGGTTCACCGACCTGCCTGGTTTTTGCCACCATGGTTGCCCAGGGTATCAAGACTGTGCAAGCGTGCCCGCCCATCTCGGCGGACCAAAAGCAAAACCTGGATGACTATATGCGTGGATTTCGGTTGCTGGAATAATTACAACAGCAACAATCGCATGCGGCAGGGCAGCAAAACCGCCTCTTTGCAGGCAGTATTTAAGGTACCAATCCGGGCCGCATGATCTTCTCAAGCTTTTGCCGCTGAGTTTCGAATGCAGCCTGATCCTTGGTTGGCTTGAAGGTCAGGATATCCCCGAATCGAAGGTGAACCTTAGAAAAAGGTTTGGGGAGCATAAATTTGTCCCAGCTGTTGAAATACCAGCCTTTTTCCGCTGCAGTGTAGAACGGCACGATTACGCTGTTGGTTTGGTGCGCTAAGCGGATGACCCCGGCCTTGACTTTGCCTGCGGGGCCACGCGGGCCATCGACAATGTGAGCCGCCAACTTTGATTTTCTAAGGCGGGTAGTGACTTCCTGCAGAGCCGCTTTACCACCCTTTGAAGAGGATCCGCGAACCGTATGCCAGCCGGTTTTCTCGGCCACACCCGCGATGATGGCGCCGTCATTGCTCCTGCTGATCATGATGCTCGGGCTGAAACCTGCATAATTTTGAAAATGGCGGATGGCGGAAAAGAACTGCTGGTGCCAAGCACAGAGCAGGACAGAACCTCCATTGCGAATATGCGCCAACCAGTTGCTCTCATTTTCTATGTGCAGCTGCAAAGTCCACGAGTAGGTCCGGATAAACCGGTATATAAAAGATACGAACAATTCAGATTTGAGCAGATATTTCGGTTTGAAATTCAAAGGCCCCCTTCCTATAAACATTTGATATCATATTGATAAATTTTAAATCGAAATTCACGAAAATATAAACCTAGTGGCTTATATAGCAATATGCGCCTTGACACAAGCTGGATGAGGAAAAGGATGATTGCTAATTTTATTTGGATATAAAAAATGATAGGGTGAATTAAATGCTTTTTGGGCCCATATAAGCACTGGGAGGATTGTCAAAGGAGGCCAGTATGGAAAAACTGTCACGCAGGTCGTTTCTTAAAAAAACTGCCGCCGCGGGGGCGGTAGTCCTGGTAGGTGAAACTACGATCCAGCATACCTTCGGCCAACCGGGTTTATTGCAAGCCGCCGAGCGGCCGGATATCGTATCGGTAAAAGGTCAGGGCAATTTTGCAGCCACCCTATTGGCAGTAGAAAAGATGGGCGGTATCGGGGCTTTTGTCCGCAAGGGGGATCGGGTGGGGCTGCTGGTCAATTCTCCCTTTAAAAACTTCGGGGCGTCCGTCAACCCCGATATCACCGTAGCATTGATAAAACTATGTGCCGAGGCCGGAGCGAGCGAGATTCGCTATTTGAAAGATCCGCACAAAGGCTACTGGGGGCGCATTGGTGCGGCCGCCAAACATGCGGAAGAAATGAAACTGGTCACATATGAAAGTGGCGATAGGCGGAAAGTCGAAATTGCAGGTGCTGTCAAGCTCAAGGATGCCAAGGTTACGGAAGATCTCTTTGATTGCGACACCTTCATCAATGTCTCCATCGCCAAGCACCATAAGGGCGTGCATTTTTCCGGGGCCCTGAAGAACATGATGGGCCTGTGTCCCTTTTCTACCAATAGCTATTTCCACTTTGGCGGTGAATTGGAGTTTGGCTTCTATGGGGACGTGGATCACCTGAGCCAGTGCATCGCCGACCTGAACCTGGTGAGAAAACCGGATCTGTGCCTCGCAGACGCTACCGTCGTCATTACGGAAAATGGCCCTTACGGTCCTGGCAACCTATTGAAGCCGCAGCGGGTCGTGGCCGCAACCAATGCCGTGAGTATGGATGCGTATTGCTGTCGGCTGCTGGGCCACCAGCCGGCCGATATCCTCGCTATCCCCAAGGCTGCCAAACATAACCTGGGGCGTATGGATCTCGACCAGTTGCGTATCAGTGAAGTCGAACTTTAAAACAGGATAGTGTTATGCCTAAATTTGACTTAACCCGGCCCAGACAGACGATTGTCGCCGGACTCATTCTGGCGGTGGCTATATCCCTGGACGTGTTTATCCCGGCCTTGGCCAGTGAAGATCTCTTGGCATTGGCTGACCCGCCCGCAGGATGGACCCTTGCGGAACCGCCCCGGTCGGCCCAGGGGCATGAGTTGTTTACCGTAATCAATGGCGGCGCTGAACTGTACGTGCGGTTGGGGTTTGCCCGGGCGGTGTTTGCCTCTTACCAGAACCCGGCCGGTAAGGCCATCAATCTGGAAATCTACCAGATGAAAACATCCAAGCTCGCCCATGAAGTGTACACCCACAAGGTGGGTGACAAAGGCCGTCCGGCCGATTTTGGGGCCGCCGCTCTATTTGAGGACTACTACCTGAATTTCTATAAAGGGCCTTTTCAGGTCACTATTTCAGGGTATGACACGGACAAGCAGACCGTAGCGGGCATATTTACGTTGGCCGGCCTTGTGGACCAGCGCCTGCCTAACCCATAGCTTCAGAAGCTATTTCAAAATTGGATATTGGTTCAAGATCAAGGCGGCCACGAGACTCCAAACGCAGGAATACAAATGGGTATTTTGAGGATAGGAGCCGAGTGCCCAACGCCGATATTGGGCCTATAGCCGGTTTTGAGATAGCTTCTAACGGGGATCGATCGATGCCAAGGCATAATGCAAAGAATCGGTTGGAACGGGTTTGGGAATGAAATGGTCAATGTCGTTTTCCTGCAAAACGGCATCAATATTTTTCGTATCATAAGACGTGATCAAAATGGTCTTCAGGTTGGGTAGAATTTCTTTGGCCTTTTTTAGGAACGTGCCGCCGTCCATTTCGGGCAGAACGTAGTCTGAGATGACCACATCCCAGGACGGGTCGTCCTCTATGATCGAGATGGCAGTTTCCGCATTACCGACGGATCGAAAGTGGGCCACATTCTCGTTGAAATAGTGCTGCATGGTAAGGCCGGTAACCCGGTCGTCGTCTACCAGTAGAACGCGCAGATTTTTCATATTCAATCCTCAAGACCCGATTATGCCGTCATTGTCGGTAGCGGTTTGAGCAGGCGGCCCAGACAGCCCCTGCTGCCTGTAGTATTGCCCTTCAATAACAGTTGGCAGCCTAAAATGCAATTCTTATCAGGTCGCTGGGTTATCAGACCCGGATTGCGTCCCGACTTTAGCAAAGTGGTAGCGGTTTCATGAATCCCATGCCCTCCGACACCCACGACAGCGATGTCCCGACCCTACGGCGAGCGCTGAGGCTCGATCGGGGAGGCGTTATCAGTCTGGTTGGGGCCGGCGGCAAAACAAGCTTGATGTTCCGTCTGGCGCGCGAACTGGCTATCCTCGGAGAGCGGGTTCTGACGACCACGACTACCAAGATCAGCGAACAGGAAGCCATGGCAAACAGCCCGCGTGTCGTCACTGGATCAGTAGACGCTCTGTTGACGCAACTTGATGGTCCCGGGCAGCCGGACTTTGTTACCGCCGTCCGAGCCGGTAGTGAGAGAAAACTGCGCGGCTTCAAGGCTGCCGATATCGACCGTATTTGGGACGCAGGCGTGTTTAAATGGATCCTTGTCGAGGCGGATGGCGCAGCCCGGCTCCCGTTGAAAGTGCCGGACGCGCACGAACCGGTCATTCCCGCTTGTTGTCACCATGTGGTCGGGGTCGCCGGGTTGACCGCCCTGAACAAACCGCTGACCGACCAGTGGGTGTTCCGGCTGCCGCTGTTTGCCCGCCTCACCGGTCTTGCCCCCGGGGACCGGATAACGCCCGGATCCGTGGCCACCAGTCTCAGCCACCCGCTTGGTATTTTTAAAAAAAGTCCCGCTCAGGCCAGGCAGACCATCTTCTTGAATCAGGCGGAGACCGCCGCCGGCCTTGCGGCCGGCCGCCTGGTCATCAAAGACCTGGCCGCCCGGGAGCGGCCGGCCGCGCTCGCCAGAGCAGTCCTGGGTCAGCTTAAATTTGACCCGCCGGTTATTGAATCCTTTGACTTCTAACCTGGATGAGTTCGGCGGCGATACTGACGGCAATCTGTACCGGCGTCTGGGCGCCGATGGGCAGGCCGATGGGCGCATGTACCTCCTCCAGACGTTCCCGGGCAACGCCTTCCTTGTGCAGGGAATCATAAATGAGATCTCTTTTTTTGCGGCTGCCGATCATGCCGATGTAGCCCGCCGGTGAGCGCAGGGCCGCACGCAGGAGTTGCCGGTCGAAGGCATGGCCGCGGGTAACGATGACGATATAGGTCGCCTGGGTTATCCGGATCCGGTCAAAGGCTTCCTCAAAAGGCATAACCAAAACCCCTTCGATGTCGGGAAAGCGTTGCCGGTTGGCAAATTCGGCCCGGTCGTCGACCACCCGGACCGTGAAACCGGCCGCTTGGGCCATTGGGGCCAGACAGGTGGAAATATGGCCGGCCCCGAAGATGTAGAGCAAGTCGTCCGGCTGGATCGGTTCGGCGTATACCACCGGCTGGGTGAAGTCAGCGTCGAACAGGTGCGGGGCTTTCAATTCTAGAAAACGCCGGGGCAGTCCGGACAGCGTCGCCCAAGCATCCGCATCTCCGCAAAACGTGCCGTCCGCTTTGATGAACAGTCGCCCGGACGGGTCCTCGGCCGGCATGCCCGCGTCAACGCGGATCAACAAAACGCCGGTTTGCTGACTGTGCAAGGCGGCCGCGATTTCCCTGTATACGCTCGTTGCCGGGGACTGGCCGGGAACCACGGGTTCGAGGTAGACCTCGACGCTGCCGCCGCAGATCATTTCTGTTTGGGCCACATCGTCGCCGGCGAGCCGCAATTGAAGCAGGGCGCTGGTTCCGGAACGAAAAACCTCCCCGGCTTTGGTGATGACATCAAATTCCAGCTTGCCACCGCCGATTGTGCCGACGATGTCGCCGTTTCCCAAGACCAGGCAGCGGGTACCCGGCTGCCGCGGCGCCGAGCCGCTCTGGCGTATGATCGTCGCCAAGACGCATCGCCGTCCTGCTTCTATAAGCCGCACGATTTCAGAGAAGATGTTTTGCATGTCTAACGCATTTTCCTATCAGGTGTATTATTTTTTAAAAAGTCACGATGTGCGTTGATGTTGTTGTAAATGTCTTTCAACCCGGTGCCGGTGAGTGAATCGGCCAACCACACCGTTCGCTTCCAGGCATCCTGCGCCGGGCGCATGCTCAGGACCGATTCCAGGTCGGCCTGCATTTGGGCGGCTCCCGGCAGGTCTGCCTTGTGAACGACGAAGATGTCGCCGATTTCCATCAAGCCGGATTTCATACTCTGGATCACGTCGCCGGTTCCGGGCATGCTCAGGTTGATCACCGTGGCGGCCACGGCGGTGATATCGAATTCGGTTTGCCCCACACCCACCGTTTCAAACAGGATCGCCGCTTTTCCGGCGGCATCGAGGACATCCGCCACCCCCGCCGCCTGACTGGCCAGGCCGCCGGCGGTTCCCCGGGTCGCCATACTGCGGATGAAAACACCGGAATCCCGGGCAACCGTGTCCATGCGCAAACGATCTCCCAGTAAAGCGCCACCGCTAGATGGGCTGCTGGGATCAACCGCAATGACTCCAACGGATACATCTGCTGTGCGGAACAATTCTACCAGGCGACTGATAAACGTACTCTTGCCGACCCCGGGCGGGCCGGTGATGCCAATGCGATGAGCACTGCCGACATACGGACGCAATGCGCTTAAGAGGGGCGCCGCCAGAGCCGTCTGGCTCTCTACCGCCCGCATGGCCCCGGCTATGTCCCCTAAGCGGCCGGCCACAATACTGGCCACGCGATTTTTGAGCACGTTTGGTTCAACCCGGTCACCGGTTGCTGTCGCTATCGGCTCAGGGGTTGACCTGGGATGAGACGGTGACAGAAACGTGCGGAATATGACCTCCAGGACCGAGCCGGATATGGCCCGGGCTTTATCGGAAATGGTATCGCAATAAGCTGCTTTGCCGCGCGGATCGATGTCTCCCAGCTTCATATGGGCAGCTACCCGAGTTCCCGAGCGGACCAGGCCTCGCAGGATGCCGTCGATCCGGGCACAAACGTCCTGCGTATTCACCTGGCCCACGACGTCGCCTGTTGTCACAATTTGTCCGATTTTGCAAGCGGCTTGAAACCGCCCGGGTTCGGGGGCCCGTAAAACGCGCCGTGCGGCAAAGCCGGCAATCCGGCCGGGAATGCCGGTATTGGGCTCCGCCCGGCCGCGGGTGATGATGCGGCCCAGATTGTGCCCCCGGTTGGTTTCTATGACCGCATGTACATCCCGGCTTGCCTCAAAACCAGGTCCCAGGCCGACCACCAGGGTAGCCTGGTCCTTGTGGGTCCCCAAGTTACGTTTGGCTAAGATCGCATCTATGACGACATCGGGCACCAGATCAGGGATGGTTTTGCCTTCAGGGTCGACCAGCACGGCGATGTGATCGTTTTTCCAAGCGGCCGGCACACCGCGTTGATCGTTGGTTTTTACGGCGGTGACGTTTTCTATCGTCTGGCGCCCGTCATATATCGCTTCACAAAAGGAAACCCGGCGGCGGACCGCCAGCGGCTGCGGTACTTCCAGCATACAGATCCGGCGGAAATTGGCCCGGTGCAGGCGCCAGGCCACGGCACTGGCCATTTCGCCGGCCCCTTTGATGCAGATGGTTATGTTGGCTAGTGGGTCCGACATGGGGGCTACTTTCCGAAAGGGCAGGCCGGGTAGCGACAGTCTGCGCAGTCCAGGCAGAGACCACCGTGCCCCATGGCCACAATATCGGCGCGGGATAACGTCTCACCGGCCAGGATGCGCGGCAGCAGCAGGTTAAAGATCGTCACCTGGTGGTAGTACACACAGGCGGGCAAGCCGAGGATGGGAATGTCGTCATAACGGGCATACAGGAACATGGCACCCGGAAGCACCGGGGCACCGTACGCCACCAGCTGCGCACCTGTTTCCATGACGCCCGCTTTGGTGACATCATCCGGGTCGACGGATAGTCCGCCGGTGGTCACGATCAGATCGCAGCTGCGTTTCGCCAGGTGCTCAATGGCGCCGGCGACTGCGCCGGCATCGTCGGGTACGATCTTTTTACCAATGACCTCGCCGCCGTAGCGGGTAATGGCCGGTTTGACAAATTCATCAAACCCGTCGTGAATCACCCCCTGGTACACCTCAGTGCCGGTTACCACGGCGCCTACCTTGCAGGGCCGAAAGGGCAGCACTTTCAAAATCGGCTGGGAAGCTCCTGCGATGGTTTCCAGGCGTTCGATTTTCGCGCGCAGGGTGGTCAGCGGTATAATGCGTGTGGCGGCCACGATCTGGTCTTTGGTGCAAGGCGTATTATTTTTTAAAGTGGACACAATGATATCGTCCAGGCTGTTGATGCGCATCAAGGCATCGGCATTGACTTTCAGCAGGCCGTCCGTCTTGGAACGCATACTGGACTTGCCTTCCACCGGCTGAGTCCATGCAAGCTGTTCGCCACAGATGGCCGCGCAGATCCGGACGGCGGCATCATCTTCATGCAGCCTGTCCGGCGGCAATTCAAGCACATAGAGGTGGTTTTTACCGATCTGCTTGAGTTCGGCAATGTCCTGGGCCTGTACGATATGGCCTTTCTTGAAAGCCACCCCCTTGAACTCGCCGGGGACAATGCGGGTCACGTCATGGGCCAGTACCGATCCGACCGCTTTTTCAACCTTTATCTTTTTCATTCTATTTGATTAAATAATCTAAAGAAAACCGGCGCTGCCGGCACCCATAATCAGCAGGAGGGCAGCCAGCCCATGTCCAACACAGGTCCCATAGCCGGGATCATTCTGGCGGCCGGCATGTCGCACCGACTCGGCCGGCCCAAACAGATTCTGAAAATCGGCGATGCGTATATCATAAATCGCGTGGTTGATGCCGCCCTGAAATCTGATCTGGATAACGTCACCCTGGTTTTAGGGCCTTGCCGGGATGAGATCCGGGCCATTTTGGGTGAGCGGCTCAATGCACCCCAACTAAGACTCGTGCGTAATCCTGATTACCGCCGCGGGCAGAGCCGTTCCTTGCACCATGGGGTGCGGGCGGTGCAGTCGGACTTTACGGCCTGCATGTTTATTCTCGCAGATCAACCCCTCCTGGATAGTGCCACCATAAACCTGCTGATCGAGCGTTTCCACCAGTCGGATCGGGGTATCTGTGTGCCCCGTTGTCGCGGGCAGCGGAAAAATCCAACCCTGTTTAGCTCACGATATTACAATCGCCTGCTTGGCATTTCCGGTGACACCGGCGCGCGGGGCATCATTACCGCGCAGCCTGAAGACGTCCTGTTCGTAGACGTCGAGCGTCCCGATATCTTCCTGGATGTGGATACGCCGGAAGACCTTGTCCGGGTTGAAACCCTATTTCAAAAGTCCCGGCAGATAGAGCACGAGGCCCGGGAAGGTCATCAGGATGATCACACATAAAATATAGGCCGGCAGGAAGTATGTCACGCCCTTGAACACATCTTCCAGGGGGACATCCTTGGCCATACCGCCGACCACATAGGTTGTTGCCCCCACCGGGGGGGTCACGGCCCCAAGGGTGGTAACCACCGTAATGGTGACCCCAAACCAGATAGGATCATATCCCAGTTGCCGCGCGACCGGAAAGAAGATCGGGATCGTGATCAGCAGGAGGGCCAGGGCGTCCATGACCGCCCCGCCGATAATGTAAATGGTGAATATGATGCCCATGATCACGGTTCCGCCCACGGGTAGATCCACCACCCAGGCGGCGATGTCGAACGGGATCCGGGTCACTGCCAGAAATCGGCCGAAGATCATGGCCCCGGCCACGATCATAATGACCATGCAGGAGATCCGCAGGGTGTCGGTGATGGACAACAAAAACCCTTTCCAGGTCAGGCGGCGCTGCATTGTGCTGATGAGCACGGCGAACAGCGACCCCACCGCCCCGGCCTCTGCGGGTGTGAAATAACCGAAGTATAATCCCAGCATGACGATGGAAAAGAGCACCAGCATCTCGAAAGCGCCGGAAAGGCCCTTCAATTTTTCAATGAATCCGGTTTTGGGACCTACCGGCCCCCAATCCGGGTGCCGGCGGCAGACAATATAGATGGAGGCCATCAGGAGCAGCGCCAGCAGTATACCGGCCCCGATCCCGCCGTAAAACAATTTGGCAATCGATTGTTCGGTGGAAAGGCCGATGATGATCAGAACCACACTGGGGGGAATGACCACGCCCAGGGTGCTGCCGCAGGCGATGGCGCCGGTGCTCAACTTGGAATTGTATCCGAATTTGTCCATCTGCGGGAGGGCTACGGTAGTCATGGTGGCCGCGGTAGCTGCATTGGAACCGCAGATGGCGGCAAACGCGGAACAGGCCAGGACGGTAGCCATGGCGATGCCGCCGCGAATTTGCCCCACCCATTTATAGGCGGCCTTGTAGAGTTTCTCATTGACACCGGAATAAAAGGCCACCTGACCCATGAAGATAAACAGGGGAATAACGGTCAATCCGTATTTTGAAAAGGTATCCCACAGTACTGAACCCACCATGTTCAAACCGGCTTTAAACGAGATGACGTAGCAGAAACCACAGAAGCCGACCAGACCCATGGCAAAACCGACCGGCATCCCCAAAAAGAAGAGAATAAGCAGCAGAACAACGATTCCAGAAATTCCGACGGCAGCTAAGCTCAAGATTCACGCTCCTTTGGCGGTAGCAGACTTCTCAGTAGTTCGGTAAGCATGACCAGGGCCAACACCAGGCAACCGAAAGCCACGGCATACGTAAAGGGGTAGTAAATAATTCTGAGAGTTTCGGTAACCTCACCGGTTTTCATTAGGGTGGTGGCCTTGACGGCGATCTGCCAGGCAGCGATTCCGAAGAAGATGGTACAGACCCCGTTGTTGATGATTTGGAGCAGCTGGCGTGTTCTGGTGGAAAATGTATTGATCAGGACATCCACCGCGATGTGGCCCTTGTGAGACTGGGTGTAACCCAGCGCAAAGGCGGTTACCACGGCGCCGAAATACCCCATTAGCTCGAAAGTTCCCTTGATGGGCACCCAGACATTGCGGGTAAATATGTTGGCGCAGGTCAACAGAACCATGGCCACCAGAAACGTGCCGCCGATGATTGTCAACAGCCGGATTAGAAATCGGTTGATTCTGTCCAGGAATTCCATGGGGGTCCTTTCACACTAGAGGCTATCTCACAAAAAGGATTTTGGTTCAAAACCAAGGCGGCCGCGAGATTCCCCGCATTGCGGGACTTCACGCTTGATTTATTCCTCGACGGTGGGTCGCAACCCGGAGGCGCCAGAGAAGCCAGTGCCTTGCGTGGTAAATACTGTCGTATTTCAAGGACTTGAACCGAACGCCCAACGCCGAGTTTGGGCCAATCAGGCTTCGCCGAAGGCTACGCCCGACATGAAGATCTTTTTGAGATAGCTTCTAAAACGTTCCGCCGCCCACTACCACTACGGTCGGGCACCGATCGGTGCCCGACCGCAAATGGGGCTGATGCCGGATAAAAGCGGCTGACCTTACTTCGAATATTTATTGATCAACATGGTGATGTAGTCCGTGATATTCTTGGCCGGCAGGCCTTTTTTCTCGGCTCCTTGCACCCATTTGTCTTGCAGGAAGCCCAGTTTGGCATCCCATTTCACCTTTTCTGCTCTCGAGAGCTTGATAAACTCGACGCCTTGCTCGGCTTTGGACCACCGGATAGCCGTGTTTACGTGGTTGTCCATGTAGTTACCGGTCCACTCAGATTGTTCTACGATGAGATTATTCATCACTTTCTGAACGTCTGCGGGCAGGGCATTCCAGGAGTCCATGTTCATGACGACGGCAAAAGGGTACACAACTGTATCGGTCATGGTTACATATTTGCACATTTCCGCGAACTTGAAGTCTTTCATGGATTCCAGTGAGGAGAACAGACCTTTGACCACGCCTTTTTGCAGTGCTTCGACCGTTGCCGGCATGGGCATGCCCACCGGGTTGGCACCCCAGGCGCCTAGGATCTGGGCGGCGCCTCCGGAGGCTCGCAAGTCAAGGCCCTTGATATCATCTAGGCTGCGCACCGGCACCTTGGACATAATGTTGGTCGGGGCTGTGGTAAACATGGCCAGGACCTTGACCTTGGCAAACGGGGCCGGTTTATACTTATTATAAAGGTTTAGCAGGGCCAGGCTGCCCACCCGCGAATTGGGGACTCCCAACGGTAGCATGGTGGCGTTGGTCACCACGAAACGCCCGGGTTGATAAGCCATGCAAAGGTTGCCGATATCGGCCTGGCCGGCAATGACCCCGTCCATCATGTTCTTGGCGCCCAGGAGGGTGCCCCCGGGATAGGTATTGACCTGGACTTTGCCGTTGGTGCGCTTTTCAACCTCTTTTTTCCATCTTTCCATCTGCACGCATGGGAAAGTCGGCGCCGGCGGGAAGTTTGCGTAGCTCAGTTGAATGGGGCCGGCCAAAGCGGCCGGGGCGGTGAAGGCGGTGATGCAGGCCGCCATCATAAAGATCACAGCCAGCGAAAGAATCACTTTCTTGTTCATCGGGTACCTCCTTGTTTGAGTTTTGTAACCCTTTTTTAGGGGTTTCCTTTCCTCGAGCCAGGTAAACGCAGCGAAACCTCGTTCTCTCAGCATATTTCCGCTTTTTCGGTCAGCGGGTCTATCCCGCAGGTGGTAATACCTTTTTTCTTCTTGATGGCCGCCAGAACCTTTTCCGGTGTTATGGGCAGGTCTTTGATCCGCACGCCGATGGCATCATAGACGGCATTGGCTATGGCGGGGGCGGTGGGCACGCAGCCCGGTTCCCCGATGCCTTTGGCACCGTAGGGCCCGTCTTTATCAGCCGTTTCCAGGACCGGCGCTTCGATAGCGATGGCATCTTTGGCGGTCAGGATTTTGTAATCGCGGAAATTGGGATTCATCATCTCGCCCTTTTCCAAAATTACCTGCTCGGTGAGCGCGTAGCCAATTCCCATGAGGACGCCACCGTACACTTGCCCTTCCAGCAGCAACGGATTTATGGCCTTGCCGACGTCATGGGCGGCGATGTATTGCAGAATGTCTATTTTGCCGGTTTCTTCATCCACCTGCACACGTACGCCGTGGGTACCGAAGGTATAGGTCATGGACAGATTGCCCCGGAAATCACGTCCCAGGTTTTCGTTTTCCGGATCGTAAAAGCATTCGCCGGTGAGCATCTGGCCCCCATGGCTGAAATGGGCCTTGCGCAGCAATTTGCCGATTTCCAGGCCCCTCTCCGGCTTGTCCTTGACGAAGATGTGGCGGTTCCGGGCAGCCAGGGCCTGCGCAGGCACCTCAAGCTGATCCGCCGCCATTTCAAAAAGCCGTGTTTTTATTTGTCTGGCCGCCCCCAGGGCCGAGTTGCCGGCTACAAACGTGGTGCGGCTGGCGTGGGCGCCCACATCCCAGGGGCAGACGTCAGTATCCGTATGGATAACGTGGATGTCTTCTATTCGCAAGCCCAGCTCTTCGGCTACAATCTGGGCAATGATGGTATCGGCCCCCTGACCCATGTCCGAGGCCCCCGTGAACACGTTGGCCTTGCCGTAGTCATCCATCTTGATGATCGTGCCGCAGCCGTCGGACTTGTAAACCCGGGCACCGCCACCCACATGAATGAGGGAGGCGATCCCGATCCCTTCACCGGGCCTTTTTTTACTACCCTTAGATAATTTTTCAGTGACCGTCTCCAGACATTCCTTCAAGCCGCAGGTTGTAATGCGGAACCCCTGAGTGGATACATCTCCGGAATCGTTGGCGTTGATGCGGCGCAATTCTACCGGGTCGATCCCGGCCGCTTCGGCCAGCATGTCCATACTGCTTTCGATGGCGAAGGTCGCCTGGGGATTGCCGTAACCGCGCATGGCCTGGGAATAGGTATTGTTGGTATAAACGCATTTGGCTTCATAACGTACATTGGGAACTTTGTACAGGGTGGTGATCGGCATCATCATAACAGACGGCGTTGTGGCGCCCCAGCTGGTATAGGCGCCGTTGTCCAGAATCATGGAGATGTCTCTGAACAATAGCCGGTGGTCCTGGTCGCAGCCTTGTGCAATCTGGATAATGGCCGGCTGGCGGGTAGACGTCGCGATAAATTCTTCCCGGCGGTCAAACTGGATCTTCACGGGTTTGCGCGCGTAATAAGACAGCAAAATGGCAATGTGCTCGTAGGCGTAGGTATCCAGTTTACTACCGAAACCGCCGCCGATGCAGGGTTTGACGACCCGCACTCTTTTTTCTTTCAGCCCGAGCGCTTTCAAAACGCCCAAAAAGTCCTTCTGGGCCAGGGACGGAATCTGGGTGTTGGTATGGATGGTCAGGTTATTGGCGTGGTCGAATTCGGCGATGGCGCCGCTGGTCCCCATGCAGCAGTGGGTAACCCAGGTGGTGGTAAAACGGTCTTCTACCACCCAGGCGGCCTCCTGGCGGGCGGTTTCCACGTCGCCGTAGTGCAATTTCCAGGGCATCTTGAGAATGTTGGTTTTGTGGTTTTCGTGCACCAGGGGCGCTTCCGGCTGCATGGCCGTTTCCGGGTCGAAGACCCCCGGGAGGGCTTCATAGGTGACCTGGATGAGCTCCAGGGCTTCTCTGGCGGTATCCGGGTCCGTGGCTGCTACCGCCGCGACTTCGTCGCGGTAGGACCGGACCTTGCCGGCTTTCAGCGGTGGATTGTCCTTGTAAACCCCCATTCTGATGGTCGGGATATCGTCGCCGGTCAGGACCACCCGCACGCCGGGCAGCTGTTTGGCCCGGGAGGTGTCGATATGGGCGATCTTCGCATGGGGATAACGGCTGTATAAAATTTTGCCATAAAGCATACCCGGCCGTTTGAGATCCTGGATATATTGCACCCGCCCGGTGGCCTTATCCACCGCATCCAGTTTGGGAATGCTCTTGCCAACGTAATTCAGGTCACCCATTTGTAACTCCTTAGGTTGTTTTCAAAGAGCCGTCTCTCTCCAGCTCTTACAATTCCGCGCGGTTCCTTAAATCCGGGGCAAGGTATGCGTTCCACGCTGCCCTTTTAAAGGAGACCGGTACCGTTTGCTTTACGTGTCATTTTCTTTCCAGGCAACCACCCGGATCTCTTCACGGCTTTCGCCGGTGGCCGCTTTGACCGAATCAAATATTTGCACGTAACCCGTGCAGCGGCAGATATTACCGGCCAGCGCCTCCTTGATCTGAATCTCGTTGGGCGCCGGGTTGTCGTCCAATAGGGCCTTGGCCGACATGAGCATGCCGGGCGTGCAGAAACCGCACTGGATGCCGCCGTTGTCGACAAAGGCCTGCTGCAGCGGATGCAGGGTACCGTCGTCGTCCGCCAACCCTTCAATGGTCGTGATGTTTTTTCCATCGGCTTCAACCGCGAGATAAATACAGGCGTTGACCGCCAACCCGTCCACGATGACGGTGCAGGCACCGCATTCGCCGCTGCCGCAGCCTTCCTTGGTGCCCGTGAAGCCGAGGCCTTCGCGCAGCAAATGCAGCAGGGTCCAGTGCGGCTCTATTGTTGCCCGCGTTAGATTGCCGTTGCAGGTGAATTCGATTTCGTTAGACATACAATCTGCCTCCTATGCCTTCTCAGACGTTGTCTTTATCCGTTCGATACATTTTTGCCCTATGCGCCTTACCAGAACGGCAACCATCTCACGCCGGTACCAGGCGACTCCGCGGATGCTGTCGCGCACCTGGGATTCTTCCGCCGCGATTGCTCCGGCCTCCTGTAGGGCGGCTGCATCGATCTGTTTGCCAACTAAAAAACGTTCCGCTCCCAGGGCCCGAAAAGGGGTAGGGGCGGCGACGCCCAGGCAGACGCGTGCGCGGGCACAGCGCTGGGTATGTTCTTCCAGGCTCAGCAAGACGCCCACGCCCAGCATGGGCAGTTCCATGGCTTTGCGTCGCCCGAATTTGTGATAGGCACTGCCCGTATGGGGCAGTTGCGGCGGGATCAAGATGTCGGTGAGAATTTCCCCCTTCTCCAGGACGGTCTGGCCCGGTCCGGTGAAGAAATGGACCAGGTCCAGGGATCGTTTGCCTTTGGCGCCGTAGATATTAACCTTCGCGTCCAAGGCAATCAGCGGTATAGCCCCGTCGGCGGAGGGCACCGCGTTGACCAGGTTACCGCCTATGGTGGCAACGTTGCGGATTTGGACGCTGCCGATATTGCCGACGGCATCGTGTAAAATCGGGTATTCGGTCTTTATCAGCACGGAGTTTTCGATCATGCGGTGGGTGACCGACGCGGCCAAGGTCAACTCGCCTGTCTCCCGGTCGCGCTGGGGCTCGTCCCGGGGCAGTACATTTTTCAGCGAAATGATGTACCCGGGGGAGAGCTTATACTCCTTCATTTTCACCACGATGTCCGTGCCGCCGGCAATATAGGCCGCCTGGTCGCCATGGGCATCGTGCATGGAGACGGCTTCGTCCAGCGTCCGGGGGACCAGGTATTCAAACTTTTTCATGGGGACCTCTTGTTGTTGGCTCTGATATAGATACTCCACCTCTGATGGGAGCTCCGGAGAAGTCCCACCGATCCGGGGGAGAAACGGTTATTCTATGCTTAAGTTGATAATTCGTGTAACAGTTTGTTATTGTTCCGTATCAGCTTGTCACTTTTCTTGTGCGTACAAGAAAAGTGACCAAAAGAAAACGCCCATAAGACGCGGCCCTACGGGCTGCCCTGCGCTTCTCGGAAAGGGCGCGCTCAGCACAACTCGCTGCGCTCAGACAAGCACTTCGCTTTGGTCGCCCTTTCCTGCGATGCTCGGCGCGTCTTAAAGGGGTAGAACAAACCCAAAATCGAAGTCAACCTCCTTTTAGGCACTTTAGACGACGCAAAGTTAATGTCTAAAGTGCTTCTCCACGGTTGTCGAAGAAGCGTTTCGATTTCCGTTCCGAGCGGGGTAGGGCACCGTAGGCTACGACGTCCACCTCGCTGGAAACCATGATGCTGCTTTTGATTTTGGCCGCAACCTTTGCGGCTATCTCCTTATAATTGTCCTGGTCGGCGGCCTGGTCGCACTCCACCTTAAGGGTCATGTATTCCTTGCCGTCATCGCGGCGGTCCAGGCGGACCTGGTACTCGCAGCTGATCTCCGGAATGGTTGACAGAACTTCATCGATTTGCCCTGGATAGATATTGACCGCCCGAAAAATAAACATGTCGTCGGACCTTCCCAAGATGCGATCGTGCATGGGCAGAACACTCCCGCAGGAGCAAGGCCTTTCGATGGCCCGGGTCAGATCGCGGGTGCGATAGCGGATTAGGGGGGCCGCTTCCTTGGCGATGGTGGTGACGACCATCTCGCCTGGTTCTCCGGGCTGCACGGGATCCAGTGTTTCGGGATCCAGGATTTCCAGGATGTAGTAATCGGCCCAATAATGGATGCCTTCATGGCGGGCACAGTCCAGACCGGTTCCGGGACCATACAATTCGGTCATGCCGGTAATATCGAACATATCTTCCAGGCCCAACAGATCCTTTATCCGGGCCCGCATGGCATCTGAACTGCGCTCCGACCCGAAAATCATCTTACGCAGCGCGATTTTGTCCTTCAGACCCCGGCGGGCGATCTCTTCCGCCATCAGCAGCCCCATCGATGCGGTGCAGCACATAACGGTGGACTGCAGGTCGATGAGAAACTGGCACTGCAGATCTACATTACCCGGCCCGGCCGGTATGGCCAGGGCACCGAACGCCTCGCATCCCAGTTGAAAGCCGGCGCCGGCGGTCCAGATGCCGTAGCCGACGGCAATCTGAACCCGGTCCAGGGGGGTCAGGTCCGCCATTTCATAACAGCGGGCAAAAAAGTGAACCCAGTCATCGAGGTCCTTACAGGTATAGGCCAGTACCTTCTTCTTGCCGGTCGTACCCGACGAGGCATGAATCCGAAGAATATCCGCCTCGGGCACGGACAGCAAGGGCAGGGGGTATCCTTGGCGGAGATCATCGGCGGTCGTAAACGGCAGTTTGCGAAGATCCTCTAATGAAGTGATGTCGTCCGGCTGGATGCCGGCCTCCGTCAGTCTTTCACGATAGAACGGCGAACCATTGTACGCGTGTTGGACGGTCCACTGCAGCCCCCGCAACTGGTGGTTGCGTAATTCTCCGTGGTTTTTAAACCCAGGCATAAAAGATTTGGACATAGTGTTTTCTCCCGATGATATCTCGAGGCTTCACGTTTTTACGAATCAAGCTTGCTTTTGCGTTCGGCGCGCAGTTCTTCTGTCGCGGTGATTTCGGCGTTGAGGCTGCCGGGTTCAATGACGACCCCATAGTCTCGGCGCGCCCGCTCTATACTCACATATCCCAGGCGCACGTCCTGCGCCACCGCGGCGGGATCCCTTTCCAGCGGGTCTCCATATCCGCCCCCCCCGGCGCTGTAAAAGGAGACGGTGTCGCCGTTCTCACAGAATGTCAGGCCGCTGGGGTCGGCATTGTCAGCGTTCTTCAGGAATCGAGCCTTGGCACCCGGCTGACCACCGAAAAGCCCTTCCGGCGGGTAGATATAGCGGCCGGCCTGGACGGCAATGGTGGTGGGTGCCTGGGGTGCCCCGCGGCCCTGGGGAACTTCCAGGATCATTTTACGGCCAATGCCGCCGCGCCGGCGGCCGGGGCCCCCTGAATCACACACCAATTCGCGCGATTTTACGATCAGGGGCGTGTCGCTTTCTAAAATTTCCACAGGTGTATTGGCCCCGTTGGCCGGAAAGATGGCGCAATGGTGGCCGTCCATGCGGCTGGTGGCCCCGAGGCCGCCGCCGCGGATGATCATGGTGTGCCACGGTTTGCCGTTCGCGCGTTTGCCGTACATGATATTGGTCTGGGCCGGCGTGCCGCCGCTGCCGGCAATGATGTTGTCCGGGGTGGCGGCCGCCAGGGCCTTGAATACCATTTCCGTCATAAAATGGCCAACCTGCATGCGGGCCGCCACGGCGGCCGGGAAACGACAATTTACCACGCAGCCTTCCGGGGCCGTCATACTGACGGGGCGGATGGCACCTTCATTGATGGGGATATCGGGATCGAAAGCACTCTTGATGGCCATGAACACATAGGCATAGGTAAAATTGTACACCACGTTCACCCCCCAGTTTACCTGGGGATCGGTGCCGGCAAAATCGACGTTGAGATTGCTGCCCTCTACTACCACCGTGAGGTTGATGTGAATATCGTCCCGGTTACCGGTGCCCTCGATGAGACCGCTATAGGGATAGACTCCATCCGGAATAGCGTCTATAGCGCTGCGCATGCTTTTTTCGGTCCGGCCGATGATCTCGTCGGCCAGGTCGTCCAGGGTGTCGAGCCCCTCGTCGGTCATCATCTCAATGATCTTCTGGGCGCACACGTGGTTGGCAGCCACTTGGCTGCGGATATCGCCGGTCACTTCTTCGGGGGTACGCACATTCCAGCGGATCAGGTCTAGAACGGCCTGATTTAGTTCGCCGGCATCGTAGAGTTTGAGCGGTGGGATGAAAAGGCCTTCTTCGTAAACCTCACGATTGTCGGAAGCCACCCGGCCGCCTATATCGGCATGATGGAAGACGCAGGCGGTAAATGCCACGGGTTTTTCTTTGAAGAAGATCGGGCTCAACACGCATACGTCGTTGAGATGCCCCGCCAGCAGCCAGGGGTCGTTGACAATAAAGACATCACCCGGGCGGTAATCGGAAAGCGGAATGGAGGTAATGATGTTCTTGACTCCCAGGGCCATGGCGCCGGCCTGACCGGGGGTGCAGAAGGTGCCCTGGACCAACTCCTGCCCCCGGCTGTCGGTGAACATACAGGTGTAGTCGTGGGCATCGCGCAGAAGGCTCGAAAATGCGGTCCGGGCCACCGATGCATCGGCTTCATCCACAATGGAAACCAGGCGCCGCCAGAGGATCTCGATGGTGACTGGATCGAACGTGGTTGTCATTTGATATAAACCTCTTCTAGTGCGTTTTCCCTTCAACCTTCAGTCTTCAGCCTATCCACCTGACCTGCATTTCAATGCAGGTCTACCCACACAAACCCAAATTCGTCCACCCGGGCCGCCGCCCCTTCACCGACAACAATGGTGGACTCCCTTTCTTCAATAATGGCCGGGCCCTCAAACGCCGCACCGGGGAAGAGTGCGGATCGATCATAAACCGTGTGTTTGACAAAGTCCTTCCGAGCCAGGGAGTAGGCCGGTCGGGTGGATTTGACGCATTCCGCGAGATTGGCCTGGTTGTTTTTCAGCGGCGGAATATTAAACGGCTTAGCCGGCAAGCTGGCCCGTACTTTAAACGTGACGAATTCAACGGCGTTATCGTCGTAAGTCCGTCCGTACAGACGCCTGTATTCCGTGTCGAATAATTCCCGGATGTCTGCTTTGCGCCACTGGTCAAAAGGTCGGGGTGCGATGGCCAGGTCGGTTTCGGCACCCTGGCCCACAAAACGCATCATCAACGTACGTTCAAACAGGATCTTTTCGTCATCGGCGGCACGGCCCAAAATAGCGGCCCCTTCGGTTTCCAGCTCGCGAAAAAGATCTTCGATCGCCTTAAAATCAGCCGCATCGAGTACGGCCCGATGGCTCCGGGACAAGTCAAATGCCACCGGGGCGGTAAAAAAGCCCAGCGCCGATCCGACGCCGGCTAGGGGGGCACCAGGATGCGCGGTGCTCCGATTTTGCAGGCCAGGCCGTAGGCGTGCACGGGGCCGGCCCCACCAAAAGCCGAGACCGTAATCAGGCCGGGATTCCCGCCTTTCTCGGCAATGTGGGTTTTTGCAGCGGCGGCCATGGTTTCGTTGATCAAGTCGTGAATGCCGAAGGCGGCTTCCACTGCGCTGGTGCCCAGGGGAGCGGCTATTTTTGTGGCAATCGCTTTTTCCGCGGCGGCTTTATCGAGGGGCATGCTGCCGCCCAGAAAGTAGTCGGGATCGAGGTAAACCAAAGTGAGATCGGCATCGGTAACCGTGGGCTTTTCACCGCCCTGTCCATAACAGACCGGCCCCGGGTCGGCCCCGGCGCTTTGCGGGCCCACCTGGAGCAGTCCGAGGCGATTGATTTCGGCGATACTGCCTCCGCCGGCCCCGATTTCCATCAGGTCCACCACCGGGACCTGGATGGGCAGGCCGCTGCCTTTTTTGAAACGCTGCACGCGGCCGACCTCAAACGTCGAAACCAGTCCGGCCTGGCCTTTTTGAATCAGGCAGGACTTGGCCGTTGTGCCGCCCATGTCAAAACAGAACATGTCTTTTATCGCGAACAGTTTGCCATAGTGCTGAGATGCAATTACCGCAGCGGTGGGGCCTGATTCGATAATCCGCACCGGAAATTCGCGGGCCGTTTCCAGGGATGTGATGCCGCCTGATGACAGCATGATAAAGAGCTGACCGTCGAAACCCAGTGTTGCCAGCCGGTCAGACAATTTTTGCAGGTAGCTGGCGGTGATGGGCTTGACATAGGCGTTGGTGGCCGTGGTGCAGGTGCGTTCATATTCCCTTATCTGGGGCAGAACTTCAAAGGAGATGGAAAGTGAAAGATCGGGTGCTGCGTCCCGGATACATTTCTGTATGGCTTTTTCATGGACCGGATTCTCATAGGAATTAATCAGGCACACGGCCACCGACTCCACCCCGGCCGCCTGCAGCTGAGCCAGACGCTCACGGACATCCTGCATGTCGAGATCCCGGATCACCCGGCCGTCGCTGGTGATGCGCTCGTCGACTTCCGTGCGCAGGTCACGGGGGATCAGCGGCCGTGGGTATTCCGCGAATATGTCATAGGCGTCGTAACGAATTTCCCGACCCAGTTCCAGGACGTCCCGGAAGCCGCGGGTCGTAATCAGACCGGTGCAGGCGCCTTTGCGCTCGATGATGGCGTTGATCACCAGGGTGGTTCCATGAATGAATTCAGAGACCCGACCGATAAAGCCGGGGGCCTGATCCAGTAGTTGCAGAATACCCTGTTCGACCGCTTCAGAGGGATCGGCCGGCGAAGTAAGGCATTTGTTGGTCTGAAACTTGCCGGTTTCATCATCGACGAGGACAAAGTCGGTAAACGTGCCGCCGATGTCGCAACCCAATCGATAGGTCTTATTCAAGCTCGCCTCCTGTTGGGGCTATCACAGTATACGATCATAGCTACGGCGTGGTTAGTTGCGCCTGGCTTTCCTTCAGCCTATCCACCTAAAAAATTGCCGGCTCTCGCCATTCACCGAAGACATCCCGAAAAATACCGGCCATCTCACCTACCGTGGCATAAACCCGGCAGCAGTCCACCAGATAAGGCATCACATTGCCGCCTTCCCGGGCGGCTTTTTCCAAGGCCTGCAGGGAGCGGGTCACCTCCCGATTGTCACGGGTCCTTTTCAGTTCGCGCAGTCCCGCCTGCTGTTTTTCCACCCACTGTTCATTGTATTCATGCAGGTCCACGTCGCTGTCGCCCTGGTCGTTACCGTCGGTGTACTTGTTGCTGCCGACTTTGATGTACTCACCGTTTTGCAGCCCCTTTTCATATGCATACGCCTGCTGGGCCACCTTGCGCTGGATGAACCCGGTTTCAACCGCTTTTACCATACCACCCAGACCCGCTATCTGTTCCATCTCTTCCAGGATCTTGGCTTCCATCTCCAGGGTCAGGGTCTCGATAAAATATGACCCGGCCAGGGGATCCACTGTATCGCGCAGGCCGACCTCTTCCATGAGAATTTCCAGGGTGCGCAGCGACAGCAGGGCTGCCCTGGGGGTGGGGATGGTATACGCTTCGTCAAAAGAGCACAGGGCCGTGGTCTGAGCGCCGGCCAGAGCGGCCCCCAGGGCGTAAAAAGCCCCCCGCATGATATTGTTTTCCGGCTGTTCTTTGGTCAGGCCGCTGCCGCCGCCGCCAAAAAGACCGCGCAGAAACAGCTTTTTCTTCTCGGTAACGCCGTAGTCGTTTTTGAGCATTTTGGCCCAGAGCTTGCGGGCGGCGCGGAATTTGGCCACCTGTTCCCACAGGTTACCGAAGACATTGAAGTTGAATGAAAAGCGACCTACAAAGTCGTCGGCCGCCAGACCGCGAGCCATGACATTTTCCATGTAGGCACGGGCAATTTCAAAGGCACAGCCGATTTCCTGGGCCGGGGTGGCCCCCGACTCACGGATGTGGTACCCGCACAGACTGACCGGGTTGCAGCGCGGCAGTTCCTTCACGGCGTATTCAATGGTGTCGCCTACCAGGCGAACCCCATGTTCGACCGGAAAGATCCAGGCCCCCCTGCCGATCATCTCTTTAAGAATGTCATTTTGCGGGGTGGCGGAGATCTTTTCCTTGGGGTAGCCGAATTTTTCCGCCACGGCCTGGTACATGGCCAGCATGATGGTGGCCACGGCGTTGATGGTCAAGCCGCTGCCGATCCGATCCAGGGGAATGTCCTTAAACGCAATTTCAAAGTCCCGCAGCGAGTCCACGGCCATGCCGACCCGCCCGACTTCGCCGATAGATTTGGGGTGGTCGGAGTCATAGCCCATTTGGGTCGGCAGATCGAAGGCGACGTTCAAACCGGTCTGACCATGGCCGATCATCAACTTGAAGCGGCTGTTGGTTTCTTCGGGAGTGCCAAACCCGGTATACTGGCGGGTCGTCCACGCCCGGCTGCGGTACCCCTGCGGGTGCAAGCTGCGGGTGAATGGGAACTCACCCGGGTCACCAAGATCCCGGGCATAGTCGAAGCCTGCTTTTTCCAGATCTGCGGGGCCGTAAACCGGCTTAACCGTGATACCCGATTGATAGCGAACCTCTTCAACTGCATCTTTTTCGTTTTTTGTGTATTTGGCTACGCCCATGTCTGTTTCCTGTCAGCAAGGGTTGGAGTAAAGCATCTAAAGAGCAGGCCCTGAAAATCGATGTCTCGCGCAGAGACGCAGAGGCGCAGAGACGTCTTCTTTCAGTCAAGAATCAAATGAACAGTCCAGCTCAGCTGGGAAACCACGAATATATCCGGCTTCGCCGGTTGATTCAAAACACGCTCAAACCAATTTGTTTTTTGTTGTTTTCCGCACGAAGTGCGGCCATACATTTGGTTTTGGGCTTCTCTGCGTCTCAGCGTCTCTGCGCGATGCATTGGTTTTATTACCTTTTCACTGCGATTAAAATTTATCTCCCTGCGACCGGTGCCGGTAAGCCACAAAGATCATAGATGCTGTTCGTAATCTCATCAAAAGAGGTGCCGCCCGGGTAGATGCCGGCTACGCCCAGCTCTTCCAGAACGGCGATGTCCCGCGCCGGAATGACGCCGCCGACCACCAGTTTGACACCCTGCAAACCGGCAGCCGGCATCATTTCCAGCAGGCGGGTGCAGATGGGGATATGTGCACCGGACATAATACTCAGGCCGATGACGTCCACCGATTCCTGAGTGGCCGCCGTAATGATCTGCTCCAGGTCCTGGTGCAGGCCGGTGTAGATGACTTCCATGCCGGCATCCCGCAGGGCCAGGGCTACGATTTTAGCCCCCCGGTCATGGCCGTCCAGACCGGGCTTGGCCAGAAGAATTCTAAGTTTATGCTGGTTCATACCAATGCCCTCCCCAAGGGTCAAAATTCTTTTTTACTCCCGGCATCGCCGGCGGCCAATTGTTCCAACACGGCGGCTTTGCCCCGGAGAATATGTTCCCGGACCAGTTTTTCCACACCGTCGGCGTCATGATTGCGGATGGCGGCGACCATCTGCTTGTGGTCCTGGTTGCTTTGCTGGGCCATTGTATCCTGGCTCAATATGATGTGGCGAAAGCGATGAATCTGGGCTTTCAAGTCAGCGATCATCTTGATCAGGCGAGGACTTTTGCTCAGGGTGTAGAGCAGTTCGTGAAACTGGGTGTTGATTCTTTCCAGTTCTTCCACCTGGCCCAGTTCCAGGCAGTGCTGGTATTCGTCGATCTTCTTTTCCAGTCGTGCCAGGCCTGCCGGGGTATGGTTTTCAGCGGCCAACCGGGCCGCATAGGATTCAAGCACACTGCGAATACCGAAGGTTTCATCGATATCCTGGCTGGTAAGCCCAAGGACCGTAAATCCGCCGGCCGGCAGTTTTTTCAAAAACCCCTGGCTCTCCAGCTTGTGCAGGGCTTCGCGAACCGGGGTGCGGCTGACGCCGATGGAATCGGCAATTCGGCTTTCCACCAGTCGGCTGCCCGGTGCGATGTCGCCCCGGATAATGGCCAGCTTGAGGTATTCAAAGACATGCTGGCCGGCCGACTTGCGTGCCGGCAGTGCTTTGAGGCCCGGGAGCTGCGCTGTCGTGATATCCATCTCTGCCATTTTTATTCAGTCCTTAAAAACCTGGTCCTCAGCGCCAGGTCAGAGATAAGTGGCTTTGCCGGGGTGAGGGCTCCCAGGCTTTTAGGCTGAAGGCTGAAGACTGAAGTTGAAAGCGTAAAAAAAGCAAGAGCTTTTATGATTTATCGCGACTTTTAGTCTTCAAAGAAATCAATTCGGCCAGTTTGGTTTTAGGGTTTTTCTTCAGCCTTCAGTCTTCGACCTAATTCCCTGAATCCGACCATGCTTTGAATGCGTTTTCTCGGTGCACGTCCTTTCCAATGGCAATCCATAGCGTGGCCCTCTGTGCCAGGATTCTTTACAACCCTTCCCACTTGGCAATGTTGGTCTGCAGGACTTCATGGGTGCCCCCGCCGCTGAGCAGAAAGCGTGTATCACGAAAAAAGCGCTGGGCCGGGTATTCCATGGAATAGCCGTAACCGGCATAAATGCGGGTGCAGTCGTCTGCGGCGCTGCAGGCGGCCTCGGTGGCGAAGTATTTAGCCATGGTAGCCTGTTTCATACACTCTTCACCGCGGTCGATCATGGCCGCAGCGTTGTAGACCATCAACCGGGAGGCTTCCAGGTTGGTGGCCATTTGGGCGATTTTGGACTGGATCAGCTGGTATTTGCTGATGGGTTTCCCGAAAGCCATGCGCTCCTTGGTGTACTGCATGGATGCGTCCATGGCCCCGCGCTGCAGGCCCAGACCCAAGGCCGCCGTCATGGTGCGGATTTCGGCTAGGATTGCTAAAAAGCAGGAAAGCCCCTTACCCTCGGGTGTTACCCGGTATTCTTTGGGGATCAAAACGTCTTTAAAGGCCACCTCACAGATGGGCGTTGTCCGCGTCCCCAGGCATTCAAAGCGCGGGCTGAGCGACACCCCCGGCAGGTCGCGGGGTACGAAAAAGTATCCGATACCCCGCAGGCGCTTGGCCGGGTCGGTCTGGCACAGCACCGTATAAAAGCTTGCTTCCGGTCCGTCGGTGACCCATGTTTTCATACCGTTGATCAGGTAGCCGTCGTCTACCGCGGTCGAACGGGTGGTGATGGCGCCGAGGTCGCTGCCGGCTTCCGGTTCGGTCATGCAGAAGCAGCCGATCTTCTCGCCGCGCATAGCCGGCAGAAAATAGTCTTCCCGCATCTGGTCACTGCCGTAGTGAAAGAGAAAATTGGTGCCCATCAGGCACTGCATGGCCGTGATGGAGGCCAGGCTCATAAGGCCGCGGGCCAATTCTTCGCAGATGATGCAGTATAGGGTTGTATTGCCTCCGGCGCCGCCTTTGCCGCGCGGATAGCGAATGCCGAACACACCCATCTCGGCCAGCTGCTGAAACAGTTCGTGCGGGAATTCGCCTTCACTGTCCAGTTCTTCGGCGATGGGAATCACCTCCTGGTCGACGAAACGGGCCATGGTTTGCCGGATCAATTTTTCCGGATCGGATCTTAGCATCACATGTTCCTTTAGGCACCTTAAACTGTAGTTTACTGCTCACACATAACGTCACACGCAGCCTGAATCTGGCGCGTCAATTCCGGTACTACCGTGAACAGATCCCCGACAATGCCCCAGTCGGCCACTTTGAAAATGGGCGCCAGCGGGTCTTTGTTGATCGCCACGATGAATTTGGAATCCAGCATGCCGGCCCGGTGCTGGATGGCGCCGGACAAGCCGCAGGCGATGTACAGTTCCGGCCGTACGGTCAGGCCGGTTTGACCGACCTGCTGGCTGGCCGGGATCCAGCCTTCTTCGACCGCCACCCGCGTGCCGGCTACCTCCGCGTCCAGTACCCCAGCCAGATCCCGCAGGGTTTCGAATCCGGACGCGTCATTGAGGCCCCGGCCGCCGGCCACAATAATCCGGGCCGCAGCCAGATCACCGCCGGAATTGGCGACTTTGACGGTTTCCAGGATCCGGGTGCCCATATCTGCTGCGTCCAGAGCCGGCTGGTGATTAACTACCGTGCCCTGGTGGCCGGGCACGGGGATTGCTTCCATAACGCCCGGTCGCACCGTAGCCATCTGGCGCCGCGAATACCGGTTGGCAATGGTGGCCATGATGTTGCCCCCGAAGGCCGGGCGCGTTTGCCACAGGATGCCTTCATCTGAATCAATGCTCAGTTCAGTACAGTCCGCCGTCAGGCCACAACCCACCCGGCGGGAGACGCGCGGGGCCAGGTCGCGCCCGATGTGGGTGGCCCCCATGAGCAGGATTTCCGGTTTGTGTGCCTGTATGAGCTGGGCCAGGATCCGGGCATAAGCCCGCGTGCGGTAGTCGGACAGCTGTTTATCTTCGGCCAGGTAGATTTGATCCGCACCGAATCCGATCAGGGTATCGGCCAGAGGGGCGACCCGGTCACCAATCAGGACCGCGGTGACGGTCTGCCCCCGCTCTTGGGCCAGATCCCGGGCTTTACTGATCAACTCTACGGAAACCCGGTTCAATACCCCGGCGCGCTGCTCGGCAAAGACCCAGACCCCCTGGTGGTCAATGAAGTCGGGTATGGCGCGCGGCTCCACATCGGTGCAGATGGCCCCGGGCCGGCAAACATCCAAACAGGCCCCGCAGGCGGTGCAGCGTTCACCGATAGCGGCTTTGTCGTCCACCAGAGATATAGCGTCATAGGGGCATTTGCGCCGGCACCGCCGGCACCCGTCACACAGATCAACTTCCACCCAGACTGGCATACCTAAGTCCTTTCTTGATCATCTTCAGATTAAGAGCAAGCGTAAGATTGGGTGCTCTTAGGGACGACAAGCGCCTCAGGGCGCGATCAACCTGTTCTCCTTTAACTGGTCCACCAGAGTCTGCACCACGTCGGCGGTTTCACCGCTCAACATCTCTCCCCGGCGTTCGAACTTGGGGGCAAACGTTTTGATGACATGGGTGAGCGAACCCTCCAGACCCACCTCGGCCGTGGTAACGCCAATATCCGCCGCATTCCATACTTCGATGGGCGCTTTCGTCCGGCAGGCTTTCAGCAGGCCAGCCATGCGCGGATAACGCGGCGTTTTCATCCGGCCGATAACGGTCAGCAGGGCCGGCAGACGGCACGCCACTCTTTCGTATCCATCTTCCAGGCGTCTCTTTAAGACTATCTGATTGTCCGCGATTGATTCGATATCGTAGACATAGCTCACCTGGGGCAGATCCAGGTAGTCGGCCACCTGGGGACCGACCTGGGCGGTGTCGCCGTCGATGGCCTGGCGACCGCACAGGATCAGATCGAAATCACCCACGGTTTCCACGGCTTTTCCCAGGGTATAGGAGGTCGCCCAGGTATCGGCGCCGGCAAAGGCCGGATCGGTCAGCAGGATGGCCTGGTCCGCGCCCATGCCCATGGCTTCTGAAAGGGCATCTATGGCCTGGGGCGGGCCCATGGAGATGACCGTCACCCGGGCTTCGTGCGCCGCTTTCAATTCCAGGGCTGCTTCCAGGGCGTGCCGGTCATCGGGGTTGATGATGCTGGCCAGCCCCTCCCGTATCAGGTTGCCGGTTTTCGGGTCCAGCTTGACTTCGGTGGTGTCCGGCACCTGTTTGATGAATACGATGATCTGCATATTCGGCTCCTGTTAGATGACGCCTTTATCCTTCAACCCGGTTAACTGCTCATCCGATAAGCCGAGTTTTTGACCGTAGATTGCCTGGTTCTGCTCCCCAAAGCGGGGCGGGAAGGTGAGGGTCTGGTTCTGCTTTTCCAGAAAGGGCGTCATGTTGGGCGGTGGGGCCAGGATAATCTGCTTGCCGGTGACCGGGTCCGTGGACGTCAGCAATTTTTTATCGACCAGAGGATCGGCAATGACTTCCGGGATAGTCTTTATTTTACTGACCGGCACCGTGATGCTGTTAAACAGATCGATCAACGCTTCCGAAGCGTGGTTTTCCGTGATGGCGTTGATCTGCTGGTTGAGATTGACCACGTCTTTGATCCGGCCTTTGTTCTTTTCATATTCCGGGCGGTCCAGGGAAGCAAAGATGTCCAGTCCGGTCATGGCCTGCCACTGGCGGTCGTTGCCCACCGCCAGGTAGATAAAGCCGTTGGCGGTCTTGTAAACCGAGACCGGGCAGAAGAATTCATGGGTGTTGCCGCGGCGGCTGATGCGGGTATCGAAACTGGCCGTCATGGTTACGGGTACGGTGAGCCAGGACACCGTGGATTCGAACATGGCCAGGTCTATGCGGGAACCTTCCCCGGACACCTCTCTTTTATAGAGCGCTTTCATGAGCAGTCCGTATGCATGTTCACTGGTGCCCATATCCGGCAGAGGAATGCCCAGGACCTGGGGATCTCCATCGGCTTCGCCGGTCAATTCCATCAGGCCGGAGCGGGCCTGCAGAATCGGATCGTAGGCGCCCTCGTTGCTGTCGGGCCCGAAACCGGTGACCCCCATCCAGATGATGTCTGGTTTGATCGCCTTGAAAGCCTCATAGTCGATGCCCAGCTTGGCATAGTTCTTCGGCAGCTGGTTGGTGGTGAAGATGTCGATGTTAAGGTCACGGATCAGGCGCTGCAGCAGGTCACGGCCTTCCGGCTCGGCCAGGTTGAGCGTCAGCGCCTGCTTCCCGGCATTGATGCAGAGAAAGTAAGCGTTCATTTTCTCTTCGTCCAGGGCATTTGCGCCGATCATGCGGTTGGGATCGCAATAAACGGGGTGCTCGAGGCGAATCACCTCCATACCGTCTTGCGCCAAACGATACGTCAGGTAGGGCACCACGGTGGCCTGTTCGAGAGAGAGAACCTTAACGCCTTGAAAAAGCTCCATAATTTTCTCCAGTGACCTGCAGGTTGTCTTGGTGCGGAATGCTGCCGAACCGGCCGCAGTGTCCGGCGGCAGGGACCATTTTTATCGGTTGTCTGGGCGATTAGCAGATCGCCAGATAGATGCTTGACGGGTTGTGGTGTATACAGTATACAGTATACGACGTTTGATATCTATACGGATGCGAAACCATTGTCAAGGGGCACCTGCAAAGGGTATACTTGTTTCAATCCCTTTCGATCCCGCACAGCTGTTACCGGCGATGATTCTGGCTGCAATTCAATGCCGGTCTGGGGTGCCCCAATACTAAATAAACAGTTGCATCAAATTCTAACAATTCCAATCTAACGCTGCCGCGTATGGCAGCGTCCGGGAGGGTCGCCGTGCAGGTACCCGGTTTCGAATATCTTGAACCCCGCAATGTGGATCAGGCGCTTGGTATGCTGGGTGAACACGGCGCCGAGTGCGCAGTGCTCGCCAGCGGTACTGATCTCATCGTCAGGATGAAGCAGCGGCTCACGACACCTCGCTTTCTCGTCAGCTTGAAACATCTCAACGAGCTGAATTACCTTCGCGAGGACGCTGGATGCCTGCATATCGGTTCGGCCACCCCTTTGGCCCGGATCATTGACGACGAGACTGTTCGCACCCAACTGCCGGCTTTGCATGCGGCCATGGCAGCGGTCGGCGCCCGTTCCATTCAGCATGTCCGCGGGACCCTGGGCGGCAATCTGTGCCAGGAAAATCGCTGCCGGTTCTATAACCAGTCGGCCTTTTTCCGTTCTACCCGGCAAGCTTGCCACAAAGCCGGCGGGACCACCTGCTATGCCCGGGAAGGATCCGATCGCTGCCGCAGTACTTGTCAGTCCGATGGCGCACCCGCACTGATGGCGCTGAACGCTCAGGTAACGCTGCGGGGCGCCGGTTCCGAGCGCACCATCCCGCTCACAGAGTTGTACACGGCGGTAGGTGATGCCCCGCTCTCCCTGCACAGCAGTGAACTGCTCACAGACATTTCCATACCCATACCGGCGCCGGGCTGCGGGAGTGCCTATCAGCGGCTTACCTTTCGCGCGGCCATCGACTACCCCCTGGCCTCGGCCGCCGCATTTGTAAACACAGGAGATGGCCTCATCCAGGAAGCCCGCATCGTGGTCGGGGCCATCGGCAGTGGTCCGCTATTTCTGGTAACGGCCTCCAATGGTCTGCGGGGTAAGCAAGTTTCGGATGATGAGGCCTTGTCTGCCGCCGCCCAAATGGCCGGCAGCAGTGCCGGGGCCTTTATCGTGGACAATCTCAACGCCGATATGGATTACCGGACCGCAATGATTCCGGTCCTCGTGTCACGCGCCTTGAACGAGGCAATTGCCGCAACCGGTGCCTGACGGCCAGCGGTGAAGGAGTTCAAATGGAAAAGTTCAATCTGGAACTGAACGTAAACGGGGAAGCACTGGCGTTCAACATACTCCCGAACCGTACCCTCTTGGAAGTACTGCGCGAAGAGGCCGGCCTCACCGGAGCCAAGGAAGGCTGTGGTGAAGGGGTCTGCGGGCACTGCACGGTGCTGCTCGACGACCTGCCGATCCGCGCCTGTCTGACCCTGGCGGTGGAGGTGGACGGTCGTGCCGTTACCACGGTCGAAGGATTGGCCGCGGGTGAAACCTTGGATCCGCTGCAAGAGGCGTTTATCGAGCACGGCAGCGTGCAGTGCGGCTTTTGCACGCCCGGCATGCTGATGTCGGCCAAAGGGCTGCTGCTGGAAGATCCCCAGCCGGATGAGCAGAAAATCCGGCACGCTCTGAGCGGGAACATCTGCCGCTGTACCGGGTATGCCAAGATTGTCGAGGCCGTGGAGGCGGCCGCCAAGAAGCAATAAGAGGAAGGTTATGGCTGATTATGCCTATATTGGAAAAAAGATGCCCCGGGTGGACACCCGCGCCAAGGTGACCGGTCAGGCCCGGTTCACCGCCGATCTCGATCTGCCTCGCATGCTGGTGGGCAAAATCCTGCGCAGCCCCCATCCCCATGCCCGCATCCTGAACATAGACGTAGCGGTCGCCGAGCGCCTGCCCGGCGTAAAGGCCGTGGTCGTCGGGGCGGAAACCCTGGGGCGCAAATGGGGCGTCTTCCGGTATACCCTCGATCAGCAGATGCTGACCACGGACAAGGTCCGGTACATCGGCGAGGATGTGGCCGCGGTGGCCGCCGTGGACGAGGAGACGGCCCTGGCGGCGCTGGATTTGATCCAGGTTGACTACGAAGTGCTGGAACCGGTGTTTGACCCGATGGAAGCCATGAATCCGGGCGCCCCCCAGCTGCACGACGATTTTCCCAACAACATCAATATTCATGTGCCCATTGAGGTGGGCGACGTGGAAGCGGGTTTTAAAAAGGCCCATTATGTTCGGGAAGACACCTATACGGCCCCCGAGGATTCCTATTTTCAGGCCGAACCCTATGCCGTGGTTGCCCGCTGGGACCTGGACGGCAACCTGGAGATGTGGATGCCCAACGCGGGCCCGCACATGAAATCCAAACCCCTGTCCAACCTGCTCGGCATACCGCTTAACAAGGTCCGGGTACGCAAGATTGCAATCGGGGGTGCCTTTGGGGGCCGCAGCGAGATCTCGCCGGCGGACTTCATCTGCGCCCTGTTGGCCAAAAAGGCCCAACGGCCCGTCAAGATTGCTTTTACCCGGGAAGAGAACACCATTGCCACCCGCCAGGGACACGCCCTGATTACCACGATCAAAACCGGCGTCGACAAGGACGGGCAGGTCCTGGCCCGGGACATCACCTGTTACATGGACGGCGGAGCCTACAGCAGTACCGGTCCCATTGCCACCAGTGTGCCGTTTCTCTGCATGGAACAGGCGTACCGTATGGAAAACGTTCGCTACGACGGCTACCGTATCTACACCAACAAACCAATCCGGGGCATGATCCGCATGCACGGAAGGGGATTTGCCTGTGGGGTGGACACCCAGCTGGACCTGATCGCCGAACATCTGGGGCTGGACCCGGTGCAAATTCGCCTGGTGAATGCCCGGCAGCCCGGAGAATATACCAACACGGGCTCACTGGTGGCCAGCTGCGCCATGCAGGAGACCATCGCCAAGGCGGCTGAAAAGGCCCGCTGGGCGGAAAAGTGGGGCAAGCTGCCACCGTTTCACGGCATCGGTATCGGCACCAATTCCGTGCAGACCGGATTCCCAATGGGTATTCGCGGCGGCAGTCAGGCCATCATCAAATTCAACGAAGACGGCGGCGCCACCGTCATCTCGGGTGTGGTGGACAACGGCCAGGGCAACGACAACATGTTGGTCCAGATTGCAGCGGAGGAGTTGGGCATTCGCCCGGAGGATATCCAACTGGTCACGGCCGATACCGAGGTCACGCCTTCCGATCCGGGCTCCTACTCCCAGGTGTCAACGTTTATTGGAGGGCATGCCGTCAAGCTGGCCGCCCGCGATGTGATGAAAAAGATCCTTCTGACTGCTGCCGAGATGCTGGATACGAATGCGGATGATCTCGTCGCCAAGGACCGGATGATATCCGTCAAGGGTGATCCGGAAAAATCGATCCACATTAAAAAAGCGATCCGCATGGGGCTGGTAAAGGGCCGGGCACCGAGCGGCGAAGGCGCCTACTGGCCCAAAGTGGACCCCAAGCGCGAGTGGGTGCAGAATCCCCACGGCCAGATGTGCGGGGCGTTTTCTTTCGGCACCACGATCTGTGAGGTCGCCGTCGATCCCGAAACCGGCCGGGTGACGGTCCTGGAAGTCACGGCTGCCCAGGACGTGGGGTACGCCCTCAATCCCCTGGTTCTGGAGGGCCAGTTCGAGGGATCGGTGGCCATGGGGGGACAGGGTGGCATGCTGACCGAAGAGCACCTTTGGCAAGACGGCCTGGTCTTGAATCCCACCGCGCTGGATTATCGTCTGCCGCTGGCCGCCGACATGTCCAAGATCAATTCCATCATTGTGGAATCTGTCGACCCGGATGGGCCCTATGGTGCCAAGGAAGCCGGTATGTCCATTGCCATGTCGGCCGCCCAGGCCTACAGCGCGGCGATCTGTGACGCCATCGGTGTTTATTTCAACGATTATCCCATCACGCCGGATAAGATTCTGCGGGCCATTCGGGAGAAGCAAGCCAAGGAGAGCTGAATTGAAAGCCAAGGTTATCGACCACATCTGTATTGCGGTAAAGGACCTCGCCAGCGCCCGCAAAATTTACGAAGACACGTTCGGACTGGAACTGGCCCTCGAATACACTGCCGCTCAGGAAAATATCAAGGTGGCCCGCTATTACCTGGGAACCGTGGCCTTGGAACTCATGGAATCCACGACGCCTGACGGGGATGTGGCCCGCTTTATCGAGAAGAAAGGTGAGGGGGTCTTTCTGATTTCCTACCGCGTTGACGATGTCGCCGCCGGGCTGGACGAACTGAAGCAAAAAGGCGCCCGCCTGATCGATGACCAACCCCGGGAATTAATGGGCAATCGCTACGCCTTTATCATGCCGCCGGCGGATACCTGCGGCGTTCTGACTGAAATAATTGATGGGGAGTTTGATCCAGACAAATAGAACCCATCTCAAAAAAGTTTTTTGGCCCAATCTCGGCGTTGGGCGATCGGAATAAATCCTCGAAATACCTGATGTATTCCTCCGGTTTACGCCCCACATCTAAATAGTTCAATAAGCGGGAAGTCCCGCAACGCGGGGATCCTCACGGCCGTCTTGATCTTGAACCAAAATCCGTTTTTTGAGTTAGGTTCTAATTCATAACGGACCTCAGCCGCAAACACCCTTCCAGCGCCATTTCCTGGCGCCATCCGCGCCAATTTTCTATTTGCAGGTCCCCCTGGATTGGGGTATGGTGGGCCCTGTTGCACGCGAATTAGCAGCACTGGTGCTGCTTATGATATCCCCAAACGCTAAGCTAAAACCAAACAGGACGATAATACCTAAAAAGGAGGCGCTATGGAGGTCAAGAAAATATTTTTACCAGAATCGGAACTGCCCCGCAAATGGTACAATATTGCCGCCGACATGCCCACGCCCATGGAACCGCCGTTGCATCCCGGAACAGGTCAACCCTGCGGACCCGAGGACCTGGCCCCGATTTTTCCCATGCCTCTCATCGAACAGGAAGTCAGCCAGGAACGCTGGATTGATATCCCTGACGAGGTCATGGCCAAATATCAGATCTGGCGGCCATCGCCTCTTTACCGGGCCTATTCACTCGAGAAATTCCTGGATACGCCTGCCAAGATATATTTCAAAAACGAAGGTGTCAGCCCGGCGGGCAGCCACAAACCCAATACGGCCATTGCCCAGGCGTACTACAACAAAATCTCCGGAACCAAACGCATCACCACGGAAACCGGCGCCGGTCAGTGGGGCAGTGCGCTCTCCTTTTGCTGTGCGCTCTTCGGCCTGGAGTGCAAGGTTTACATGGTCAAGGTCAGCTATCAGCAAAAACCCTACCGCCGGATCATGATGGAAACCTGGGGGGGCACCTGTGTACCGAGCCCGAGCTCGGAAACCAATGCCGGTCGCACCATTCTGGAACAGAATCCGGACTCCCCGGGCAGCCTGGGTATCGCCATCAGCGAAGCTGTCGAGGCCGCGGTCGGGGATGATGACACCAAGTATTCTCTGGGCAGCGTGTTGAACCACGTCATGCTGCACCAAACGGTTATTGGTCTGGAAGCCCAGAAACAGATGGAGATCGCAGGGGATTACCCGGACGTCATCATCGGCTGTGCCGGCGGCGGCAGCAATTTTGCGGGCTTGGCGCTGCCGTTCGTCCGTGACAAGATCAACGGGAAAGACATCGATATCATCGGCGTTGAGCCGACGTCGTGTCCCACCATGACGCGGGGGCCGTTCTCTTACGATTTCGGTGACACCGTGCAGATGACGCCGCTGCTGCCCATGCACACGCTGGGGCACACCTTCGTACCGGAAGGTATTCACGCCGGTGGTCTGCGTTATCACGGCATGGCCCCCGTTATCAGCCAGCTGCTGATGGACAACCTTGTGCGCCCTGAAGCCATACCCCAGTTGGAAACCTTTCAGGCCGGCATCACTTTTGCCAGGTCCGAAGGCTTCATCAGCGCACCGGAAACCGATCATGCCGTGGCCGCCACCATTCGCGAGGCCCTCAAGGCCAAGGAAGAAGGCAAGGAGAAGACAATTCTCTTCAATTGGAGCGGGCACGGTCTCGTGGACATGGCCGCTTATGAAGCCTACCTCTCGGGCAAGCTGGCCGACCACGAACTGGCCGAGGAAGAGATTGAACGCGCTTTAGCCGACATAGCGCCGCTGCCGAAACCGCAGCAATATAAGGGCTAGCGTTCGCTATATGTAATAGCTTAGAAACTTCCCGGAGGCTTCTGCCTCCGGGATCATTTTTTACAATGCCACAGAAAAAGACCCCGCCTGCAGACGACTATCAGATTCGCTGCCCCCGTCTGGGGCACCAGATCTACTTCTCCTATTGTCGCCAGGAGAACCAGGGACAACCCTGCTTTAAAACCCTGGATTGCTGGCACACCCATTTCGATGTACAGGCGTATTTGAAAGGTGAGTTGACCACCGAAGCGTATGAACAGGCCTTCAGCGGCAAGGTCAAACCCAAGATGCTCTCCTTGCTGGAACTGATCGAGCAGGCGAAAAAACAGAAATCAGAAGACTGATTTCTGCCGTTTTAGGTGTTAGGTTTTAAGTGTTAAGAAAAGAATTGAAAATCTTAACACCTAACACTTAAGACTTAACACTCTTGTGAAACAAGGATTGCTTATGCTCCCTGAATTCTTACTCGGAAACGGTGCCATTGCCCTGGGGCTGCTGGAGGCGGGCTGCCAGGTGGTGACCTCCTACCCGGGCACGCCCAGCTCGGAAATCCTGCCGGAGGTGGTTCGTCTGGTAAAGTCTGCCGGACTGAATACCTATGTGGAGTGGTCCACCAATGAGAAAGTAGCCCTGGACAATGCCTATGCCGCCGCCATTGCCGGCAAACGGGCGGCCGTGTGTATGAAACAGGTGGGCCTGAACGTGGCGGCCGACTCCTTGATGAGCGCTGCCTACCTCGGGACCACCGGAGGGCTGGTCATCATCTCCTGTGACGACCCCGGGCCGCATTCTTCCCAGACCGAACAGGACACGCGCCTCATGGCCCGCCTAGCCAAAGTGCCGGTCTTCGATCCGGCGACACCCCAGGAGGCCCGCGAGATGGCGGCCCGGGCCATGGACCTGTCTGTGGAATTCGGCGTGCCGGTGATTTTGCGGCCGGCCATCCGGGTCTGCCACGGTCGCCAGAACATCGTGCCCGGTGAGCTTAAGGCGAATCCCGACAAGGCGGTTTTCGAAAAGAATCCGGCCCGCTGGGCGGCCACACCCCGTTTTCGCTTCATGCTCCACGGTGAATTGAATCGCAAATTAAAAGAGATCGGCGACACATTCAATACCCTGGCGCCTTACAACGCCCACAACTTGCAGTCGAAGAAGTCCTACCCGTTGGGCATTATTGCCGGCGGCGTATCCTGGGCCGTGGTCAAGGATCTATTGGCGGAAAACGAGCGCCGGGATATCCCGCTGCTCAAGTTGGGAGCCCCCTATCCATTCCCGGAGCGATTGGCGGATGAGTTTATGGCGGCCTGCGACACGGTACTGGTGGTGGAAGAGACAGATACCGTCATCGAGATGTTCCTGCGTGACAAGGTTAAAGTCCGCGGACGACTTTCCGGGCATGTTCCCTCGGAAGGTGAACTTGTGCCGCAGGTCGTGGAAAAAGCCCTGAATACGCTTCTCGACGAGACCGGCCTGGAACCGCTGAAAATTCACGGTGACCCGGCTGCCCTGGAACTGGTGCAGTCACTCGAACTGCCCATCCGTAAACCCACCCTCTGCGCCGGGTGTCCCCACCGGGCGTCATTCTTCGCTATTCGCAAGGCGCAGCCCAAAGCTATCTACACATCCGATATCGGCTGCTACACGCTGGGAATGAATCTCGGCGGGGTGGATACCTGCCTGGATATGGGGGGCGGCATTACGTTGGGTTCCGGGTTTGTCCAGGCTTTCAAACAGGATGACGTTGCCCAGCCGGTAGTGGCGACCATGGGAGATTCCACGTTCTATCATTCCGGTACCGCCGGTCTGATCAACGCGGTATACAACGATGCCCGTTTTATCCTGGTACTCTTGGACAATGGAACCACGGCCATGACTGGGATGCAGCCGGCGATTTCCACGGGTATTCGGGCCGACGGGAGCAGGGGCAAGGCCGTCAGCCTCGAACGTGTTGTCACTGGCTGCGGCATAGATTTTGTTGAAGTGGTTGACCCTTACGACGTGAAGGCCATGCGGGGCCTGCTTAAAAAGGCTGCCGCGTATGTCGGCGATCCGGACGGTGGCATCGCCGTGATCATCGCGCGGCATCCCTGTGTGATCAATGATCGCCAGGGAGCCATACCGAACAGCAAGCCGGTAACCATTAATGACAAATGTGACCTGTGCGGGTTTTGCCATGACCGGTTCGAATGTCCGGCTCTCTATAAAGACCTGGCCGCAGAGCATACCCGGGTCGATCCCATGCTCTGCGCCGAGTGCGGTGTCTGTCTGCTGGTGTGCCCCAAAGATGCCATTGAGGAAAAATAGACTTGTGACTGCTGGTGCAATGCAGGGATAACTTCGAAAAGGTGACACATGGATAACATCAACATGGTACTTTGTGGCCTGGGAGGCCAGGGCATCTTATTCATGACCAAAGTTTTGGCCCGGACGGCTCTGACCCGGGGGCTGGATGTGTTGGGGGCCGAAACCCATGGGATGGCCCAGCGGGGCGGTTCCGTGATTTCGCACCTGCGGCTGGGCGAAGTCAACAGCAGCCTGGTCAATGCCGGTTCCTGCCAGCACCTGCTGGCCCTGGAGGCGAACGAAGCGTATCGCAACCTGCCGTTCCTGGCGCCGGGCGGTCAGCTCTACGTCAATGCGGCCGCGAATAGTTTCCCGAATGACCGCGTCCGCCCCTATCTGGAAGAAAAACAGATTCAATGCCGGACAGTGGACGCCAGTAAAATTGCGTTGGAGCTAAAGGCCCCCATGGCCGTCAACCTGACCCTGATCGGTTTCATGGCGGCCAGCCCGGCCAGTCCGTTTTCGACCGAGGAAATCAGGGCTACCATCGACTTGGTCAGTCCGGATCGTTTCAAACCCACCAACTTCAAAGTCTTCGATGCCGGTGCCGCCGCCGGCTGACCACAGTTCCAGGCGAGATGATTGTCTTGCTTAGTTCCACTGACCACGAACAGAGGAAGCCATGCAATTTTCGAGAAGACTTTTTCTACTTTTCATTTTGATGATACCACTGGCCTGCCAAACGGCCGGCCAGCGTAAATCCGACCGGATGAGTTTCGAACAAGCCCGCGATGTCGTGCTCAGCATGCAGAGCATCCCCTTGTCACCACCACCGCGCAAGCTGGATGATATTCTGGCGATTCTGGAGCAGCCGGAAAATGAACATGAATACATGACGGAAATTTTTAGGCGAGCGGAGAGTGAACCGCCGGGCGGGCCGGCCACAGACATGTTCCACTTTTATAAAAGCCGGGCCAATGCCCGCTATGAGCTATACCGATTTCAGGCCGCCGCCGCAGATATACGCTGGGCGATAGCCTATGGTAAGCAGGCCCACATCCGCGATTCTTTTCTCTATCGCCGCCTGGCCAAGATCGAGATGCAGGCCGGACGCTATGAGGCGGCTTTTAATCTCAGCCAAGAATCACTTTATAATGTGAACAAGTACCGGTTTGGGCCCTACCTGGGCTTTCAAGCCCGCATCCTGACCCGCATGGGAAAATTTGATCTTGCGGAAGCTGAGATCGAGAGGGCTTATCACCAATACCAGACGGTTCCGGCCGCCGCACGGTATAGTTACATAGTTCATAGTGGTGTCCATGATGTCGGCAATGAGAGCGATATCCTGGCCGCCGAAGCGGAACTGTTAGAAGCTCAGGGACTATACGAACAGGCTTATGAGAAACGCGTTCGCCTTCTCAGCTACCAGAGCCAGATGCGTCGCAAGCGTTCCATCGAAGCCGTTTATGCCGAACTGGACCTGGCGGCTAACCTGCAGCTTCAAGGCCGTTTGGTGGAAGCCGAGAAAGAGGCCCGCTGGGGTGTGAAACACGCCGTCCAGATATACGGCCGTCAAACGGGCATCACCGCATCAGCCCTCCAAACCCTGGGGGCGATAATGTTGTCCAAGGGAGATTTGGCCAATGCCAAGATTCTGGCCGCTGCCCAGAAAGAGATCCTGGAGAATTTGCGACTGCCCAAAGAAGAAGATGTCATGATAAAAGCCGGATTGCTCCAGGCGGCTGTTCTTTGTGCCGACTACGATTTCGCGGCCGCCATGGCGGCCTATGACCCCGCCCTGGATGGCATGCAGGCTAATACCTACCTGTTTCGGCGCCATGCCCATCGCAACACGAGTTTGATTCTGACCTTGATTGAGAGCGGGCGCATGCGGGCGGCCCGGGACCTGATTCGCAAGACCCGTGCGGAAAGCGAGGTTCTCAAGATTGATAATACCCTGAAGGAAGCCGAACTGAAGGCCCTGGAAGCCCTCATGCTCTCCCGGGAACAGAAGACCGGTGCAGCCCGGGCGGCCTTTGCGGAAGTTGTACCGGGTTTGTTGACCATCTTGCAGGCTCCCGATACCGATTTCGAAATGCGGCAGCGGGTTGATCTGTTGCTGAACCGCTATATCGACTTGCTGCTGGATGTATATCTACAGAAAACCGACCAAACTGATCGTCAGCGTCTCGTCACCGAGCTGTTTCAACTGGCCGATGCCCGGCAAACCCGCGTCAACAGTGCCCTGGGAGAGAGCAGCGCCCGGGCGGCCTCCCTGTCCGATCCGCAGCTGGCCGAGTTGGTCCGCCAGGAGCAGGATGCCGCCAAAAAGATAAAAAGTCTCAAAGCCGCTTATTACAACCTGGCCGCGTCCCAGGGCGGCACCCACAGCACCCCTCTGGCGGGTCTTGAAAACGACATCCACACCCTTACGGCTGCACGAACGGCGATCCAGACAAGGATAGCGGCCGAATTCCCGAAATATAGCGAATACGTGACCCCGCAACCGCCGACAATTGGAGCGATTCAAGCTCAGTTAGGGGCCAGCGAAGCCTTTATCAGCCTCTGGACCCTGGAAGACCGGACCTGTGTATGGGCCCTTCCGGCCCGGGGTGAACCTGTGTTTGCCGTCATAAATTTGGGGCGGGAAGCACTGGCCAAGAAGGTCATGCGCTTGCGCCGGGCCCTGAAACCCGATGCACAGATGCTCAGCAATATTCCCGAGTTCGATACGGAAACAGCCCACGCGCTCTATGATCAGTTATTGGCACCGGTTGCCGGGGGCTGGCAGAGCGCCACCGATCTGCTCGTGGTCGTTAAAGGACCGCTCGACCAGCTGCCGCTGGGGCTTTTGCCAACGGCGCCGGGCAGTCCGGCCCGGGATGATGCCGTGCGCTTCGAGAGCTACCGGCAGGTGCCCTGGCTGATCAAGCGGGTGTCCATCACCCGGCTGCCTTCGGCGGCAGCCCTGCTCACCTTGCGGACCCTGCCGGCCGGCAGCGCGGATCGGGAACCTTTCATTGGATTCGGAGATCCCATTTTCAACGTGGACCAGCTGGAAGTGACCTCCAGCCAGGCAGCCACACTGGCACGTAGAGGCCAGGGGGGGGCGGCCATTCAAATACGCGGTATCCGGGTCAGCGAAGAAGGCGTTCTGGACAACGCCGCCCTTACCTCCGTGGGATTGGAGCAACTTAACCGTCTTCCGGATACGGCTGCTGAAATCAGCGAGATAGCAGTAAACCTGGGCGCCGATCCCGCCCGGGATATCTATCTGGGGGTGGACGCCTCGGAAACCACGGTAAGGACGCGGGACCTCTCCCGTAAGAAAGTGGTGGCCTTTGCGACCCATGCCCTGCGACCCGGTGACCTGGATGGTCTGTCCCAGCCGGCCCTGGCCTTTTCTTCCCCGGATGTCACCGGCAAAGATGAAGACGGCTTGTTGACCATGGGCGAGGTTCTGTCCCTCAAACTCGATGCCGACCTGGTGGTGCTCAGTGCCTGCGATACCGGGGCCGCGGACCGGCAGGGCAGCGAGGCGGTCAGCGGTCTCGGTCGGGCCTTTTTTTACTCCGGTGCCCGCGCCCTGCTGGTCACCATGTGGCCGGTGGAAACCAGCTCGGCCCATCGATTGACCACCGGTCTGTTCAAATGGCGCACCCGCGAGGCGGGCCTTTCCTGGGCGCGTGCCCTGCAGCACTCGATGTTGGAACTCATGGATGCACCGGGTTTGCGACACCCGGACGGCACCGTGGTTGCTCGCTATGCCCATCCGCTTTTTTGGGGGTCGTTAGTGGTTGTGGGAGATAGTGGTAACAGATAACGATCCAATTCTGGAAATATTGGTGCGTACAATTTGTCACGCTGAGCACAGCGAAGCGTCTCCCACCTGCAAAGGCAACCTCACAACGGATGGGTTCCGTCGTCGTTTTACTCCTCAAAATGGAAACGCGGCTGGAGGACACCCTCTCTTTTACCGGATCCCACACAGAATTGTAATTGTACCACATCAACAATTTTTTCTTGCGCAACCGGATAAACCTGTTTATAAAAATAGAGCTGGGGTTTCATTTAGCTTCCATCCTTATCTTGATCATCCATACAATTAGTTGGGTTTCGTAATGTGTTGCCCATTTGTAATATAAGATTTTCCAATCACGGTAAAATCGACAGCCGGTGCGTTGTTGAAATAATGCTTGTTATCGGCGCTAACCATTTAAAGAGAGGATGGCCGGATCCGGGTCGCTGTTCGGTTTTCGGACCCGCTGCATCTTCGGATACAAATTACAACGGCACACAATTCGAGACTTGCCTATTGCGACCCTGAAAAGGGAATTTTTAGCATTGAGCATTAGACCGAGTTGCCCAGAACTTCCGCAGAGTTGTCTCTCGAACACGCTTCCTTCGCGGCGCGCACCGGGGTTGGAGCTGATCGTCTAACGGAAAACTCATTCCGTTATCCATGGTCATCAAAATTTGTCCGCACATTGTAGTCTATTTTTGCGTCCAACAGGACTGCGTCTTACGTCGTCTGGACCTAATGACAAGGAGGGGTGTCATGAAACGACTGCACACGGTAACCCTGGGCCATAACTTTGCCGCCATCCGCACCATCCATTCCATCCTGCTCTGCGCGACCCTATTGACGCTCTGCCTGGTCGTTTGCCCACCCGGGGCGCAGGCGGGCATATCCTTCACCGCGGACAGCCACGAGATTTCTCCCCCTGATGTTTGGGACAGTGTTAACAATCAGTGGATTGTCAATTATAACCGTGCTCTGAGACTCATCCGCTATGATCAGTATGGGGACCGTTACGGATTTGTTGCTTGGGCGGGCCAAAGGGAACTTTTTTTCCGCGTCTTGGACACGAACGGGAGCCCAATCACGTCTGAAGTGAGTGTGACCCCTCGCGGCGATTATCCCACGATGTATGACCTAAATTGGACTGATTACGGATATGCCTTAGCAACATATGATGATGACTATGGTTATGTTGGTCCTTATCCACAGGACGTGATGATCAAGACAATCTATGGTTATTACGGTACGCCACCCGAACACAACTTGACAGGGGAGGACGCAGGGGTTCCAGCTGGATACTTTTGCGGAGAGGCCGAAACAAATGCAAAAACGTCCTTTAATCCGATCACAAATCAGTTCTTAACTATATATACTCAGCATCAGACTACTACGAGACCTTGTGGTGGCTCAACCTGTTGCGAAGGTTGGAACAACCCGCAGCTCCACGGCCAACTGCACTATGCGCCTCCCTCCCCTCATCCGGTTACAAGAAACTATGGAAATATTGGTTCAGCGTTTGCCAACGTTTATAACTCTGTGACCAATGAATTTGTGTTGGGCCTTTTCGGCAGTTCTACAGGCATGCTAAAAGTTCAGCGCATAAACTCAAGCGGAGGGACGATAGGAAGCTCTGTTACAGTTACCCCAGCGGACGGCGTGAGGCGCTACTATCCGCAGCTTACAGTAGTCCCGGATGCAAGCGGCGATATGGTCCTCATGTGGGGGGAGTACATGACGATGACCGACTGTAATGGCAACGCGAATAGATCCACCCTGCAGATCTTTGCCCAAATGCTCGATGGGCAGGGAACCCCGATTGGAAGCCCTGTCACCGTAGTCCCGGTCGAGCACGGTATGTATGTCAACAATTTCAGTTTCGATGTTCTTTCCGATGCCATACTGGTAACAACTGTTGTCAACAGGGAGAAAATGAACTACTACGAGTCTTCCTATGCAACTTGTACCAGTGAGACTGAGGTACATGCATACTTGTTCGACCTTGCTACCTTTAACCTTCTGGACGGTCCAGTGAGGGTCGACGATGCGGTTGATATGTGGGGCAATCCGATCCAGCTCTCCTATGATGACAGGCTTGTCGTGACCGCAAATCAAAACAAAGGGGCTTTTGGAGTGGCCTTTAGCGGCTACGGAAACGTGTACTTTCGCGAGGTCGGTTACACGCCGGATCCTGAGATCCACAGCATTCCCTCTGATACTTCGATAGGTACATGGGACAATGTTAATAGAGTATTTACCCTGACCACCGATGTATCCAAGACCATACAGATAGACGAGGATAACCTGACCCTGGATGGGGCCGGTTTCACGGTCACAGGCACGGGAATCAGAAAAGGCGTCCACGTCCCTTCCGGAAGGACCGGTGTTATTATCACCAACCTCACAATTGATGGATTCGACACCGGCATCTACATCGACACCAACTCGGCCAACATCGAACTGATAGGCAACACGGTGTCGAACAGTGAATTCGGCATCATCCTCCTTCAATCCACCAACAACATCCTGGCAGACAACATCCTCTCAAGTAGCTACGGTATAGGGGTTGTTGATTCCACCAGCAATCTCATTACGGGTAATGCTATGTCGGGCCAGGGCTATCAGGACGTTGGAATCTACCTCTTACGGTCAAGCGGCAACACCCTTACGGAGAATAACACCTCCAACGTTGGTCCGGGAATCAAACTCATCGACTCCCACAACAACGTCTTGAAGGGCAACATCGTCCTAGGGATCGCCTGGCAATCTCGAGGATTCAGTCTCTACACCTCAAGTAACAACACCCTGGCAGGTAACACCCTCTCGGGGAACTATTATGGAATGAGACTGCTCTCGAGCTCCAATGACAACACCATCGCGGGCAATACCATCTCGAACAACCGATATGGAGTCAGCATAGAGGGTTCAAGCAACAACAGCACCTATAACAACAATTTCATCGACAACACCCAGTATGGCCTCTTTTATCAAGCCAACGTTAGTGGAAGTAACAATGTCTTTCAGCTGGATAAGCCGTTTGGAGGCAACTACTGGAACGATCACACAAACACGGACAGTGATGGTGACGGCTTTGCAGATGTTGTCCCTTATAGTTTTTCTGGGGGCCAGGATGACCTTCCCTGGGCAAACATGGTGCAAGGATGGGAGGCCGACAACACCCCTGCCGGACAGAACATTTCGGTGGATTTGGGGCCGGTGACAGTGACCTTCGATGATGTCACGGAGCCGGGGACCACCACCATCACGGTCGTAGCCCCTCCCGATGGTAATTTCTATATCGATTTTATTCCGCTCTTCTATGATATCACCACAACTGCCACCTTCACTGGCAACGTTCATATCGAAATAAACTATGACGAGTCAGCCATCACCCCACCAGCTCTGGAAACCGACTTGAGGCTCTTCAAGTTTACGGGAACGCCCCCTGCCCCGATTGATATCACGGATGGCAGCATCAGCCCCAATCCAAATATAACTGCAAATATGATCTACGGGGTGACTGACGGATTCTCAATATTTGCGGTGGGGATTCTGCCCAATCAACCCCCTGTTGCAGATGCCGGGGATGACGATACTGTTCCGGCAGATGCTCTTTGCGAAGCGCATGTATCCTTAGACGGAGGCGGTTCGTATGACCCTGATGGCACCATAGAAGGATACACGTGGACAGGACCTTTTGGTGAAGTTTTAGGTGTCAACCCGACTGTCACTTTGGGGCTTGGGGAGAACACAATCACATTGACCGTATCTGATGGAGAATTGACCGGCACCGATGAGGTAGTGGTAACCATAGAGGATACCACCCCCCCGACTATCGCGCTTCCGGCGGATGTGACCCTGGATTGCCCGGCCGACACTGACCCGCTGGCCGTGGGACAGGCCACCGCCTCCGATGCTTGCGGGGAGGTGATCCTTACTTACAGTGATACGGAGGTTACCGGCTGCGGTGACACCCGAACCATCACCCGGACCTGGACGGCCGAGGACCCCTCTGGCAACATTACCAGTGCCGTTCAGACCATCACGGTGGTCGATGATACCGCGCCGGTCATCACCGCCCCGCCCGTGACCCTGGAGTGCGGTTCGGACACGAGTACGGCCGCCACCGGGATAGCCTCGGTTGCGGATACGTGCGGCGGGACGATTCTCAGCTACAGCGATTCGTTCACAGCGGACTGCGGAAACACCGAGGTGATCACCCGGACCTGGGAAGCCGAAGACGCTTGCGGCAACACCGCCACCGTCGATCAGATCATCACGATAAAGGACACGACTGAGCCGAGCCTGACGATTCCGGCCGATGTCACCCTGGAGTACCCCGCGGACACCACACCGGGGAGCACCGGAACCGCCACGGCCGATGATGCCTGCGGCACGGTCACCATTTCCTTTCAAGATGCCACTGTGCCTGGCTGCGGTAACACGGAAATCCTCACCCGTACCTGGACGGCCAAAGACGCCTGCGGCAACACCACCACCGGGGTGCAGACCATTACCGTGGTCGACACCACGGCGCCCGAGCTGACGGTGCCGGCAGACGTCACGGTGGAAGCTGAAGGCGAGCTGACGGGGGTGGACAGCGGCCAGGCGACGGCGACGGACGCCGTGGGACCAGTGACGGTGACCAGCGACCCGCCGGTGCCGGGGCAGTTCCCGCTCGGCACCACCACGGTCACCTGGACGGCGACCGACGGTGCGGGCAACCAGACGACCGGCACGCAGTTGGTGACGGTCGCAGACACCACGGCGCCCGAGCTGACGGTGCCGGCAGACGTCACGGTGGAAGCTGACGGCGAGCTGACGGGGGTGGACAGCGGCCAGGCGACGGCGACGGACGCCGTGGGACCGGTGACGGTGTCCAGCGACCCGCCGGTGCCGGGGCAGTTCCCGCTCGGCACCACCGAGGTCACCTGGACGGCGACCGACGGCGCGGGCAACCAGACGACCGGCACGCAGTTGGTGACGGTCGCAGACACCACGGCGCCCGAGCTGACGGTGCCGGCAGAGGTCACGGTGGAAGCTGAAGGCGAGCTGACGGTGGTGGACAGCGGCCAGGCGACGGCGGCGGACGCCGTGGGACCAGTGACGGTGACCAGCGACGCGCCGGCGGAGTTCCCGCTCGGCACCACCACGGTCACCTGGACGGCGACCGACGGCGCGGGCAACCAGACGACCGGCACGCAGTTGGTGACGGTCGTAGACACCACGGCGCCCGTGCTGGAGGTGCCGGCAGACGTCACGGTGGAAGCTGAAGGTGAGCTGACGGGGGTGGACATCGACCAGGCGGCGGCGGCGGACGCCGTGGGACCGGTGACGATAGCCAGCGACGCACCGGCGCTGTTCCCGCTCGGCACCACCGTGGTCACCTGGACGGCGACCGACGGCGCGGGCAACCAGACGACCGGCACGCAGTTGGTGACGGTCGCAGACACCACGGCGCCCGAGCTGACGGTGCCGGCAGACGTCACGGTGGAAGCTGAAGGCGAGCTGACGGGGGTGGACAGCGGCCAGGCGACGGCGACGGACGCCGTGGGAGCGGTGACGGTGTCCAGCGACCCGCCGGTGCCGGGGCAGTTCCCGCTCGGCAGCACCGTGGTCACCTGGACGGCGACCGACGGCGCGGGCAACCAGACGACCGGCACGCAGTCGGTGACGGTCGCAGACACCACGGCGCCCGAGCTGGCGGTGCCGGCAGACCTCACGGTGGAAGCTGACGGCCCGCTGACGGCGGTGGACATCGGCCAGGCGACGGCGGCAGACGCGGTGGGACCGGTGACGGTGACCAACGACGCACCGGCGCTGTTCCCGCTCGGCACCACCACGGTCACCTGGACCGCGACCGACGGCGCGGGCAACCAGACGACCGGCACGCAGTTGGTGACTGTGGTCGACACCGAACCACCGGCGATCACGAACCCCACCGGCAACACCACGGGCACCACCGGTGATCCGGTGACCATTACCGCCACCCTGGGTGACAATGTCGGACTCAGTTGGGCAACGCTCTACTACCGGCCCATCAATGCCGTCGGATACACCGTGCTCGACTTCAGCGCCGGCAGTGCGGTGGTGCCGGTGGCCAATAACGCTGCCGGGCAAATCCTCTATTACATACTTGCCCGGGATAGTGCCGGAAATGAAGGCCGCGCCCCTGGAACCGGTACTTACACCATCACCGTGTCTGATGACGAAGCGCCGGTCGCGCTGGGCGACAGTTACGGTGCCGTCGAAGACACGCCCCTGACGGTATCGGCGCCGGGCGTGTTGGCAAATGACACCGACAATATATCCAGTGTCACCCTGACGGCGGTCCTGGCCGGCAATGCCGCCCATGGGGCCGTGGTGTTGAATCCCGACGGATCATTTACCTACAACCCTGCTGCCAATTTCAACGGCACGGACACATTCACCTACAGGGCCAACGACGGATTTGCAGACTCGGCCCCGGCCACGGTCACGATCTCGGTGGCCGCCGTGAATGATCTCCCGGTCCTCGGGGCAATCGGGGATCAGACTGTCGATGAGGGCGAAACCCTGAATCTCCAGGTTGCCGCCACGGACCCGGACGGCACGACCCCGGCCCTCTCGGCGACAGACCTGCCTGCCAATGCAACCTTTGTCGACAATGGCGACGGCACCGGCACCTTTACCTGGGAAATCGGGTTTGAAGATGCCGGCGTCTACAGCATCTCCTTTATCGCGTCGGACGGAACACTGAGCGACACCCGGACAATGACCCTCACAGTCAACGACTTGCCGTCGTTCAGACTGGTCAGTCCGTCGAGCGGCGTGGAACTGCCCTACAAACCGCCGGCAACGTTCGTTTGGGAGGGCGGGGACTACAAAAAGTTTTATGTCCAGTTCTCAAGATTTTCAAACTTCCCGCGACACCGGACCTTGACCCTGCCGGTAAAACGTAAAAAGAAACAGAGCGTGACGTCCCTCACGCCCCGAAGGGGCGCCTGGGCAATTATCCGTCTAATGGAAAAGCGCGGCGGGATTATTTACTGGCGGGTAAAAGCCAGAGGAAAGAAAGGCTTTCGAGATTACACCGATGACTGGAGTTTTTCCATCGAAGACCCGAAATGGATCTCTCACTGGAAAAAAAGGTGGGGCAGATACCGGGACAATTGGGTTGACCGGGATGATTAGTTCCACCGGTCACACATACTTTTCCGGATCCGCCATAAACTCCCGATAAACCCGGTAGTGTTCGGTCTCCTTATAGTCGATTTTGCGGATGGGGGTGTCGTCGAAGTTATAGATCACGGCCCCCGGGCAGGCCAGCAGGATAGGGGAGTGCGAGGCGACGATGAACTGGGCGTGGCCGGCATTTCCCATCTCTTTGAGCACCCTTAGTAATTCCAATTGGCTGCCGGGCGACAGGGCGGTTTCTGGTTCGTCCAGGAGGTATAGCCCCTTGAAGCGGTAGCGGGCTTTGAACAAGGACATGAGCGACTGTCCGTGGGACTGTGACATCAGCGATTTTCCGCCGAAGTATTCAAGAATGCCGGGGTCGGAGGCAGCCCACTCATCCAGGTAGGCAGCGAAATTTCTGGAAATCTCAGAGTCGAAATACGATCCCGGCACCGATCCGTTGGCCCAGTCAACCGCAATGAACTTGTAGAACATGCCCTCGTAAGGGTTGCGTTCATAGCGGGTTCGTTCCACCCCTTCCCACACGTGGATCCGACATTTTTCCGCCAATGCAGATAAAAGCGTGGATTTACCGGCCCCGTTTTCACCGTAGAAAAAGGTGACCGGCGATGAAAGTTCAAGTTGCCTGGGCTCCTGAAAAATCGGCAGGTTAAACGGATAGACCGCTTTGGTCGGTGCTTTATCTATATCAATCGTAACGCTTGTTAAATGTGTCATGAGGCAGTCTCAAAGTTCTTTTCTGACAAACGGCCGGCACTGCTCGGTAAAGGCGACCAGCGCATCCAGTTTTAACCGGGCCTGTCCTGAATCGACCGTGGCGGCGGCCCGTTCGATCCCGGATTTGAAATCGTCGTCAAGACCCGCGGCGACGAAGGCGGCGGCCGCATTCAATACGGCAATATCACGTTTAGGGCCCTGCTCGCCTCCCAGAATATCCCGCACGATTTTGGCATTGGCCACGGCATCGCCGCCCTTGATGGCTTCGAGGCCGACACGTTTGAAACCGTAATCTTCCGGTTCGATCACCTGTTTTTCCACCTGGCCGGCTGCGAGCCTGGCAATGGTCGTGGCGCCGCAGAGGCTGATTTCATCGTTGGTCCTTTCCCCATGTACCACAAAAGCGCTCGCAGCACCAAGCTCGGCCAGGACCCGCGCCATTTTCTCGGTCAAGTCGGGGTCGTATACGCCCAGGACATAGGCCGAGGCCCCGGCTGGGTTGATCAGCGGCGCGATGAGATTGAAAATGGTCCGGATCCCGATTTCCTCCCGAAAAGCCCCGACATTTTGCATGGGACCACTCATCAGAGGCTTGAAAATAAACCCGATGCCCAGCTCCTGGATGCATTTTTCCATATCGGAGGTGGAAATTTCCAGGTTGACCCCCAGACTTTCCAGGACATCACCGGCCCCGAAATAGCGTGATGCGGCCCGGTTCCCATGACGGGCCATCTTGACACCGCCAGCCGCTGCGATGAACATGGTGGCCGTGGAGATGTTGAAAGTACGCGTACCGCCTGCCTCCGAACCGGTCGTGGCCAGCACGGTCTCGCGCTCGACGTGGATATCGTCGCGCCCCAAAGAGAGCAGGCCGTTGTCCAGATCCAGCCGCGCCGCCCGTTTGCGCAGCGCCCGGGCTGCTCCCGTGATTTCCGCCACCGTCTCACCCTTCATACGCAGCGCCGTAACCAGTGAACCGATCTGGGATGAGGCGACCCGGCCGTCCAGGATCAGATCCATTGTCTTTTCCATGTCGGCAGCACTCAAGTCTTTGCCATTGATGGCTGAGAGGATCGCTTCTTTGATCATGTTGCCCTCCTTGCTGTAAGGGATAAAAAAGGCCGTGGGTCTGAAGGGTCCCACGGCCGCAAAAAAAAACCGTGGCGCCTTTGAAGTGGCCCACGGTTACGTCTTTTGAGTCAGGTCAGGTTACATCCGGCAGGCACACCCCTGGCAGAAGCTGCGCCAGCACCAGTAAATACGAAACATGGCTACCCTGTCCTGTCGGTATATATCCATGGCTCTGAGATAGGGCGTTCGGCCTGAAATGTCAAGGGTTTATTGCGCACGAGGTGGCAAGCGTCGGCGGCCTCACGGTTTCATGATGTGGCGCAGACGGAAGTTGAAACGTTTTGTGCCAACTAAAAAGGATGGATCCGATCGGATCCATCCTGTCTGGGTTGTTTCATTTGTGGTTGTCAATCAATCAAACATGGCCGCCTAGAAAACCAGGGGCCTCGTTGCGGGATCTTGCCCTGTCAACACTTCTGGTCGGTTCCGGATCCGGGACCCCGGAAGCATTGATTTCGGCCTGGCGGCGTTCGTCGGCTTCCCGGACGGTGTCGCGGCACTCGCCGACACACTCACCGGTGATATCTCTTGAGGGCATATTTGTCATGGGGCTTTACCTCCTTGATTCGCTCAATTGGCAGAGAAGGATATCTCTGCTTCTATTCTAAGAGGGTATGCATTGCCGTTTAGATGTCAATTCAGAACATGCGGAATTCGGGACCACCGGTCGTGGTTCAGCTTAGTCGGCGAAATTACCGCACTCGGCCAGGCGCCGCAACTTGACACGTTCAGGGTAACATTGTAGGTACCAGTGACTTGATTCCGGTTTGCAATGTTAGAAATTTTAGGGATTTATGTTATGCTGCCGTCGAGTTGGTCAACCGGGATGACGAGGCGCACATGGCTTTTGATATGAAAAATTACTGGGGGCTGGGCTGCCTGTTGCTCGGCTCCGTCGCGGCATTGCTCTGGGCGACCGCCGTTGACTACCCCCTGACCAAATGGATTTGGCAGAACGGCTGGTCCGCCTTTGCCGAATTCATGGGACAGTCCCTTTTCGAGGGCGAATATCCCGGGGGCGGGGACCTGGCGGTTCTGTTCCTGGTCGCAGTTTTTGGGTGCTATGCGTTGAGCCTGAGGCCTCAGGCCGCTGCAGGGCTTGTTGCCTGGCGGCCGAGCCTGGGATTCATGGTGGCGGGCTCCCTGATCACCGCCTTTGCCTGGGTACACACCCTCAAGTGGCTGATGGCCAGGGCCCGCCCGCATCTGGTGTTTGGCGGGAGCCATCCTTTTACAGCCTGGTATGAAATCGGACCGCACTTCATAAACGAGGGCATTTATCATGGTAGTTTTACCAGCGGGCACACGGCCCAGGTATTTGTGATGATGACCTTGGCCTATGCCCTGGTCGGCCGCGGCCGCAAGCCGGCCGGGTGGGTGATCGGGACCGGGGTGCTGGCTTACACCCTGGCCATGGGGCTGGCCCGCTGCATGACCTTGTCCCATTGGGTGACGGACGTGATTGGAGCCGTGGTCATCTCCTGGGGAACGCTGCACGTATTGTACCACCATATCCTAAAAGTCCCCCTACAGCAAAGACGCCGGGAAACCCTCAAAGGACCTGGTAATCTGAAAGCCGGATGGGAACTGCTGCTGGGATGTAGCCTGGTCGCCGCTTGCCTGGGGCTTGTGCTGGCCGGCCTGGGCCTGCGGGCCTTTTGGATTCCGGAAGCGCGGCAGCTGGCGCTGTTGGTACTGCCTGGCATTCCGCTGGCTATGTGGGGCGCTCTTAAAAGCAGACAATACTGCCGGCGCCTGAACCAGGCCCTGGCAGACGCCCCAACGGGATCGATAACCGAATGATGGAAACTGCCGACCATATGCCCTTCGAACCCCGGATGAGTTTATCCGCCTGCCGCCGCCGCGGCTGGCTGGTACTGGCCGGGCTCACCCTTGTGCTGGTGGTGGTGACGGCTGTCTTGATTGCGACGAGTGCCGATTTGAGGGTCGCCGCCCGCTTTTATGATGGTGAACGGGGCTGGTTTATGGGCAATGAGCAGCCATGGCAGTGGCTGTATCAATACGGTACCATCCCCGGTTTGGTCGTGACCCTGGCCGCGCTCGCCGGTTGGTTCGTGGGCAAATTTCGCCGCAGTCTCGCCGACTGGCGACCTTACTGCCTACTGGTGGTCCTGACAACCGTGATCTGTTCCGGCATCCTGGTCAACGCCGTCCTCAAACAGTACTGGGGACGGCCCCGGCCCGATCAGGTGACGATTTTCGGTGGTCAGTGGACCTATCGGGATGTCCACGCGCCGGGTATCCCCGGGCAGGGCGGTTCATTTCCGTGCGGCCATTGCGCTATGGGGTTCACCCTGGTATCCCTGTTCGGTTTCCACCGACGTTCGCGACTGGTCGCCTATGCCGGCGGCGGGACGGGGTTGTTACTGGGCAGCGCCCTGAGTGCGACACGAATTATCCAGGGGGCGCACTTTCTTACCGACACACTCTGGTCGCTGGGCTTTAACCTGATGGTGGCCACGGCACTCTACTACCTTGTCCTGGCCATTCCGGCCGGACGGGTGCGTCCGCAGGCCGTGAAAATGCAACCGGGGCGCCGGATGGGGTTGCTCGTCGTGATGGCTGTCGCCCTGGCTCTGGCCGTGGGGGCCTTTGCCACGCGGCGGCCATTTTATGAAACCTATACCTATCCGGTCACGATTCCGGCTGATACCGACACCCTGATTGTCCGCATCAATGCCGATCCGGAGAGATTCAATGTGAGCTATCACATTGGCGGCGACTCCTGGGTAAGGTTGGATGCACACGGGTTTGGCTGGATGCATTTCGACCACCGGGTTTCGTTTGATACCGACCGGACCGCTCGCACCCTGATCCTGGATTACCAGGTGGAACGGATCAGTTACTTTGCCGAGTTGTACCACGCCATCCACCTGCAAATTCCACATCAATACCGTAAAAATCTGGACGTTCGCCTCGAAGCCAAATCGCATCCTGATACGTTGGAGAATCCTGGTTCATGAAAAGACTTCTGCGGATCCTGGCGGTCGACTCCGTCACGGACCTGTTTCGCTATAAATCCTTCTTTTTCCTCATTTTTTTTCTAATTGCCGCCGATCGTGTCTTGCGTAAATTTCTGGGGGCGGAAAAGGGCAAACTCTCGCTGGGACTCGATCAGCAGTGGGGCCGGCAACTGGCTGTTTATGTTTTCGAGACGCTGCCGGGTCTTCTTTGGGACCTTATGACCGATTACCGTACCTTGCTGGTGGCGGCCGCCCTGTTCTTTCTCAAGCAGCTTATTTCCATGTGGCCCAGTTCGGATATGCGGCGCATGCACCGCTTGGAGCGCAAAGGGTTTGGGGTGATTGGATCGCTCCTGGCCCTGCAATGGCAGCAGGTGGTGTGGGATGCGATCGCCATCGGGACGGTCTGCGGCCTGGTGGCCGTCTGGAGCCTGCTGGGGTTTAGCCTGGCCCGACTTTGGTGGGCCACGGCCCCGTCGGTGGGAGCACTCATGTTGCTGGGTGGTTGGGTTGGGGCGGCGATGCCCCTGGGGATGGCCGGGTTTTCCTTTTCCTCCAAGTTGGCCGTAATCTCGCAGGGCAGCTTTCGGGAAAAGCTGGGCCTTTTCTACCGCCTGTTTTTCAGTTGGCCGGTCCTATGGCCGTCCTATCTCTTTTTCGTTTTCCGGATCATCGTGGAGGTGATCTTCGTGGCCCTGATCCCGGCCGGAGCCATTTTGCTGATCGACAATTTCTGGGTGCGCATCAGCGTAGCCAGCCTGTCGGCGACCCCGGTTTACTCTTTTCTCAAAATGGCGTCTTTTAAATTTTTCCTGGAAGTATACCGGCCATATCAACTGGTTCGGAATGAATACCGGACCTATTACCGGTCCCAGCCTGAAAACCCCGTCGGATAGGATCTCGGAACAAAGAGGTCATCAGCTTATTACGATAAGTGCGGCGTCGCTTCATCAAAGCGGCCGCGCACCGGTGTTGTGAGGAATTGGACACCGATGCCCTTGACGGGTTTTGGTTGCTGGCTTAACTTGTTGCGAATAGATGTCACCGGAAAGTTCAGAAGCAAACCCGGATAGTTTATAGGCCCAATGTTCCCGCCAATCAGACAGCGTAAAGTTAACCCGGCTTAACCTGTAACTGTAAACCAGTAGGTTAGTATGATGAAAGAATTTACACTTGAGGAGCTTCAAACGTACAACGGTAAAGACGGTAAGCCGGCCTACGTGGCCTATGAGGGCACAGTCTATGATGTATCTGCAAGCAAACTCTGGAAAGGTGGCTTGCATATGCGCCGCCATAGGGCCGGCACCGATCTGACCACAGATATCCAGGCCGCCCCCCATATGAGCGACCTATTGGTAAGTTTCCCCACGGTCGGAACCCTCACAAAAGATGAAGGCGTTGACGTACAACTGCCCAAGATTGTGGCGTGGCTGTTGGAAACCAACCCCTTTTTTCGACGCCACCCCCATCCCATGACGGTTCATTTCCCCATCGTGTTCTTTATGGCCAGTCCAGTCTTCAATTTTCTCTACCTATTAACAAGAGAACCGTCTTTTGAAACAACGGCATTTCACTGCCTGACCGGTGGGATGCTGTTTTGTGTGGTGGGGATGGTGACCGGCTGGGTGACCTGGTGGTATAACTACGCCGGCAAAATGACCCGGCCCATTGCAGTGAAACTGCCCTTGTCTATCCTGCTTTTGCTCCTTTCTGTAGGCCTGTTCATCTGGCGGTTACTGGACCCTATGGTAATTACGGCTCCCGGACCCGGGGGAGCACGATTTGTCTATTTGGCTCTGAATGCCGCCTTCATACCGCTCGTGGTGATCGTTGGGTGGTTTGGAGCGACCATGACCTTTCCGATAGAAAAAGATTGATCGTCGTCACAACCGATTAAATTTAGGGAATATGCCGTGGGATACCTGCTGTTGCAAGGAGGTGCTGAGTTTACCGGCCACATGGCCCATGCCGACAGGCGGGCGCTGGAAGTCGTCGGTGGGGACGGCGCTCGTATCAGCATCGTTCCAACTGCCGCGGCGCCTGACCGCAATCATGAAAAAGCGGGCGCCAACGGGGTAAACTGGTTTCGCTGTCTGGGGGCCGACCATGTCCAATGGCTGCCCTTGATTGACAAGACCTCATCAAATGTACCGTCTATCGCGCAGGCGCTGCGCAAATCCGATCTCATTTTTCTCTTGGGTGGTTTTCCTGGCTACCTGGCCGATACCCTGCGTGACAGCCTTTGCTGGGAAGCCATGTTAATCGCCGAACAACGCGGCGCCTGCATTGCCGGCAGTAGCGCCGGTGCCATGGTGCTCTGTGAGCGGTACTACGATCCGTGGGAGCGGGCGCTGATCGACGGCCTGGGCCTCTGCAGCGAAGTCTGTGTCGTGCCGCATCATGACACCTATGGCGGTGATTGGGTGCCGGCCGTCACCACGCTTTTTCCGGAGGGTCTTATCATCGGTATCGACGAACAGACCGGCATGCTCAGCGAAGACGGGCAGGGCCGTTGGCGGGTGTATGGGAAGGGTGCCGTGACGCTTTATCGTGGCGGCCGCAAAGAGCGCTTCACCATTGACCAGTCTTTTGGACTAGAATAAGCTCAAGCTTCAGCCGGAAACTGCAAACGGCCATTCGGGTCCCTGCAAGTGGTGTTGCCGGGCAGTGTAGATCCAAACGTTCGCGTAAATACGACCGTTACCCGCAAAGGCAACATCGCCCCATGATATGTTCGGTATGAAAACCTGCTGCCGGACAGGTGGCTGCTTGCCACGCCCCCCGGCCTGGACGCGCACGAATCTTGCCTGCTTTGCAGGTGATTCAAAACCAGCCTGCCCATTCAGGTATACGACATAAGCAAAGTTTAGGGTATGACGCCAAGAATCGGAAAAATCGTGCTCATGGGTTCCGGCGAACTTACGGCCACCATGGTGGAGGTCCACAAAGCATTACTGACCGAATTGGCGTCTCCGCGGCGGGCGGTTTTCCTGGACACACCCGCTGGTTTTCAATTGAATGTCGCCAAGATTGCCGAGACCGCCGTCCAGTATTTCAAAGACAGGGTGCAACATCCGTTGAAAGTTGCCTCTTTCAAGTCTTCCGTTGAGACACCCCCTTATGAAGCCGAAACCGCCTTTCACACGCTGCGTGAGGCCGATTATGTCTTAATCGGGCCGGGCAGCCCGACCTACGCGGTGCGTCAGATAGAGAGCTCGCCCATACCCGGTATTCTACAGCAGCGGATAGAGGCGGGCGCCTGCCTGGTGGCAGCCAGTGCCGCAGCCTTGACCGTCGGGAGCCACACCCTGCCGGTCTATGAAATTTACAAGGTCGGTGCCGACTTGCACTGGATAAACGGTCTCAACTTATTGGCCGGTTTCGGGTATGATCTGGTCGTCGTGCCCCACTGGAATAACGCCGAGGGCGGTACCCATGACACCCGGCGTTGTTTCATGGGCGAAGCCCGCTTCCGGCAACTATTGGCCCAGCTGCCTGAACAAACGATTGTGCTTGGGCTTGATGAGCACACGGCCTGCGAGATAAATCTGGATACCCGGCAGGTGACCGTAAGAGGCATCGGTCGCGTGATTGTCCTGCAGGGTGATCAACAACAGGTCTTTACCAAAGGCGATGTGTTTCCGGACCAAGTGCTGCGCGGCGAAACCTTTTCCGCCACACACGCGAAAAGCCCGGCGCGGCTCCCGGGTAACCAAAGCGCGGTTGATGCCGGCCGGTCGACATTCTGGCACACGATCCATGGCATTGAAGAAAAGTTCTCGCACGCCATTGCCGCGAGGCAAGCGGCCGGGGTCACCAATGCGCTGTTGGAAATGGACAGCGCGCTCTGGCGGGGTAGCCAGGATCTCGAGAGCAGTGAAAACATATCAGAAGCCAGAGAAATTTTGCGCGACATGCTCGTCGTCGCCGGTGGCGCTTTGGAGGAAACAGCCCTGGACAAGCAGGCGTTCCTGGCGCCCTTGGTGGACGAATTGTTGGCACTCAGAGACCGGCTTCGACAGCACAAGCAGTTTTCAGAAGCGGATGCTTTGCGGGATTCGCTCGAACGCGCCAACATTCGTATCGAAGACACCCCGCATGGCGTCCAGTGGCGTTTGCAGGAAAAGTGATGCTCCTCCCGCAGAGCGGTAGGCATCATGAAGCCCCCTCTTATGGGCGTTTTCTTTTGGTTACTTTTCTATTCACGCGTAAGAAAAGTAACAAAATGATGCATAGTAGCAGATAGCTTTGGTGTTTTTCTTTACTGTCAGGGATGGCAGGTTCTCCCCGAACCGGTAGAACCTCTCCTGGTCCTCCACCAGAGGTGGCGGGTTTAGATCGTAAATAAAAAGCCGGACATCCCATCTGAATCACAGGAGCCTAAACCGCCATGCATAAACACAAGCCAATTTCGATCCTATACCTTGGACCCGCAACCAACCCGCCAGTGAAGTCCTTTCTGGATTACCTGCGCGACCTGTCGCATGTGGATGTAACCCAGGACGAGCATTTTTCCGCACAGTATGAGAAAGTGGACGCGGTGATAACAGCCGGGCCGGATCTGGCCGTCGGTGCTGTGGACGAATTGATTCAGTACGTGGAAAATGGCGGGGCCTGGTTCCATGCGGTCAACGGTGCGACGACCGCTTTGCACGGTGTCTTCGGCGCCCAGCCGGAGGAAGTGGGCCCGACGGGCGAACTGCGGGTGCTCTTTACCGAGCGGGACGATCCTGCCGCTGAGCGCCTCCGCGATGCGTTTTATGTCCCCGGCCCATTCCAGCCGCTGCGGGTTGACGTGCCGGATGCCCAGGTCGTTTTGTACACCGACTGGCACTACACCCACCAGGCCGTGATGGTGCGCCGGCCAGCCGGCCGGGGGCAGGTGGCCTGCACCACGCTGCAGTCTTTTGATCATGCAGATATACAACAACTTTGCTACCGCGTGTTACGCTCGCTGATTGGGCACGCTTTTGGTGAGGCGCTTGGTGTGGGGATTCTCGGGTATGCGCCTTCCGTCGGGCGACTGCACGGCCTGGGGTGCCGGAACACAGCCGGGTTGAATCTACGCGCGGCCTGCGATCTGAACCCGGAGCGCCTCTCCCAGGCCAGTGAAGATTTTCCGGATATCGGGCTGTGTGCCACCGGCGATGAATTGCTTGCCCGCCCGGATGTGGATCTGGTCATCGTGGCCACGCCACCGAACACCCATGCCGAACTATGCCGGCAGGCCATGGCAGCCGGAAAGCACGTGGTCTGCGAAAAACCGCTGGCGCTGCGGCAAAGTGAAACCGACATGCTGCTAAAAACGGCCGCCCAGGCCGAAGTGCACCTGAGTTGCCATCAGAACCGGCGCTTCGACCCGGATTACCTGGCCATCATGGACGCCGTAAAGACCGGACACATCGGTGATCCGTTTTATCTGGAAACATTCGTGGGCGGCTACTGGCATCCTTGCGGCTACTGGCATTCGCATGCCCCGGTTTCCGGTGGCACGGCTTACGACTGGGGTGCCCATTATCTGGACTGGATTGTCAGTCTTTTTGACGATCCCATTGAAACGGTCAGGGGAACACGTCACAAGCGGGTTTGGCACGATGTCACCAATGCCGATCAGGAACGCATCCAAATCCGTTTCGAGGGTGGCCGGGAGGCGGAATTCATGCATTCAGACATTGCCGCCTACCGGAAGCCCAAGTGGTACCTGCTGGGCACCGCCGGCGCGCTGATCGCCCAATGGCGGGATGTGACCGCCTACGATCATGAACCCGATCTTTATTTTTTCCAACGGGACATCCCGGCGACCGAAATGCCGCCGCAGATCAGCCTGCACCGCAAAAGACGCTCCGGTCGAATCGAGGTCATCCGGCCGGAGATACCGCCCAGGGAGGACTTTGCTTTTCACCGCAATCTGGCGGACCACCTGCTGACCGGGGAACCCCTGGCCGCCCCTTTGAGCGATTCCATTAAGGTGGTAGCCATTCTGGAGGCCGCGGCCCGCTCGATGGCCAACGGTGGTCGCGCGGAGGTGTTGCATGTCTGAAACGGTCAACTGGGGTATTCTGGGCACGGCCACCATTGCCCGCAAATGTGTCATTCCTGCAATTCAGGCCGCGCCGGGCTGCCGGGTACAGGTGCTTGGTTCGCGCCGGCCCGAAGCGGCCCATGATTTGGCGCGCAAGCACCACATAGATCGTGTTGTCGGCGGATACGAGGCGGTGATCAGTGATCCGGAGGTGACCGCCGTGTATATCCCCTTGCCCAACCACCTCCACCACGAATGGACCCTGAAAGCGCTGGCCGCCGGTAAACACGTCCTGTGTGAAAAACCGATTGCATGCAATGCCCGGGAGGCCGGTGAGATGGCCGCCGCCGCCCGCCAGGCGGACAAACTTTTGATGGAGGGGTTCATGTACCGTTTCCATCCCCGCAGCCGGCTTTTGAAGCAGATGGTCGCCGAGGGTCGGTTGGGGGCTCTAAAACTGATCCGGGCTGCATTTTGCTACCGCATGGAGCAGACGGTCCTGGCGGCGGGCACAAACTTCCGGCTGCAGCCGAAAAAGGGTGGCGGCGCTCTGCTGGATGTCGGCTGCTATGGTGTCAGTACGGCGCGCTGGTTTTTCGGCCAGGAGCCAATCGCTGTGCAGGCCCTGGCAACCCACCATGCCAGCGGGGTTGATCTGCAGCTGGTTGCCAGCCTGAAATTTGCCGAGGGCCAACTGGCCGTTGTGGAAGCCGGTTTCGTGTCGACCTTGCAGCAAACCTATACCCTGGTGGGCGACCGCGCCGCCGTTGAATTACCCCACAACGCCTACATTCCCTGGGAAAAGGAAGCCTTCTTCAGCCTGCGCGAATTAGACCAGGAGGACGGCCGGACCCTGTCTACCCCCGGGGCTGATGAATACCAGCATATGGTTGCCCATTTTGCGGATGCCATCCGGGGCCGCACCCCTCTCGACTTCGCCCCGGAGGAGAGTGTCCGTAACATGCGGGTGCTCGACGCACTGGCAGAGGCAGTCCGCAGCGGAAAGACCGTTCGCCTGGAAGAGCGGTAAGCGCCGTTGCGCCCCGACGAATACGATGAATAGAAGCAAGGCCCAACATACTGCGCTGACCGTGCGACCGGTGACGTTTGCGGAACTGACCGAACTGTGGACCGGTTCGCGCAGAACCCTGGATTGGGATTGTCTTTTTACGCTGCCGCCCTGGCTGCAGACCTGGTGGTCTATCTTTAGAACCGACCAGGAGCCGCATATTGTCGCCGTGGAACGGGGCCCGGAGATCATTGCCCTGGCACCCTTTATGCGGCGCGAAACGACCGCCGAGCTGATCGGCAGCCCCGATGTCTGCGACTATCTCGATGTGGTCGGCGGGCACGGGACCGTCAACGGGTTTGCCGAGCCCCTCCTGGAACACTTGCGGCAAAGCGGGATTCACCAGGTGACCCTCCGGGGGGTACGCCCGGACGCCCGGGTTTGGACGGACCTGCTGCCGGTTGCCCGCTCAAAAAATTGGGACGTAACCTGTGAGCAGGAGGAAGTGGCCTACCAGATTCAGCTGCCGCAAACCTGGGATGCCTTTTTACAGCAGCTCAATGGCAAACAACGCCACGAACTGCGGCGCAAACTGCGGCGCCTGGACGAAGCCGGTACCTTGCAATTTCGCCAGGTCGCGAACGGTCTTGCCGAATCGGCGACGGTCGATTTGTTTCTGGAGCTGTTCAGAGCCAGCCGACCGGACAAGGCAACCTTCATGACCACCCAAATGGCGGCCTATTTTCACACGCTGGCGCAGACCTTTTTCGATCTGGACATGTTGATGCTCGGGGTTTTGGAGCTCGACGGCCAGGCGGTTTCTGCGGTGATGGGTTTCGATTACCAGGGTACCCGCTATCTTTACAACAGCGGGTACGATCCCGCCTATCGGTCGCTGAGCGTCGGATTGCTCTGTAAAGTGCTGAGTATCCAAGACGCCATCGCCAAGGGTTTTTCCAGCTACGATCTGCTCAAGGGGGCGGAAACTTACAAACAACGGCTCGGTGCCCGGGCCACCAAACTTTATCATTGTACGATCCAATTTACCTAGCGCGCCGCAAAGGGTCTGCCGAGTGACGATGGTGATTGATACAGAGAAACTAACCGTTGCGATGCTGTGCATTCATTCCAGCCCCATAGGCAGCCTGGGGTCGGTGAATACCGGCGGCATGAGCATTGTCGTCCGGGAGACCGCCCGGGAGCTGGCCGGGCAGGGGCACCGGGTCGACATATTTACGGCAGCCGGCGAGGATCACCACCAGAAAATCGCGGTGCTCCACAAGAATGTGCGCTTGGTGAAGCTGGCCGGTAAACCGGCCGGCGACATCCCCAAAACGGAACTGTACGACCATTTACCGCTGTATTTCCAGGCGCTGAGATCCTTTGTCCGTGAAGATGGCCGGACTTATGATCTGCTGCACAGCCATTACTGGCTCTCGGCCCGGTTGGGGTTGTGGGCCCAGGAGGAGTGGGACCTGCCGCATATGATTACCTACCATACCCTGGCCCGCCTCAAACTCGATGCCGGCCCCCAAGAGGCCGAGCCCCTGCAGCGCATGCAGTGGGAACGGCGTCTGGCCCGTGCCTGCCATCGTTTGCTGGTGGCCACCGAACAGGAGAAAGAAACACTGGTGGCCCAAGCACAGATTGCAGCCTCAAAGGTGGGGGTGATCCCTTTCGGCGTTGACACCGCAACTTTCAAAGTACTGCAGCCGGACACAGCCCGCATGCGCCTGGGACTGGATAAAAGCGCGGCGCTCATTCTCTTCGTCGGCCGCTTTGTTTCGATCAAGGGGCTTGAGCGCCTGCTGGCCGCGGTGGCGTTGGTAGCGGAGCCTGAAAATATCGAGCTCCTCTTGATCGGGGGCGACGGCGCTCGGGCGGATACCACCGTGCGGCTGCGATCACTGGCCGACCGCTTGGGCATCGGTGACCGGGTTCACTTCGTTGGCCGGTTGGCGCATGCCGATTTGCTGGATTATTATAACGCCGCTGATCTTTTGGTGCTGCCTTCCTATTACGAAAGCTTTGGTCTGGTGGTCCTGGAAGCATTGGCCAGCGGCACCCCGGTGGTGGCAACGCCGGTGGGCCTGGTCAACACAGTTATTCGCAACGGCGAGAACGGTGGTATCGTGGAAAAGCCCACGGCGAAAGGAATTGCAGCGACACTCAAACAGGTGCTGCAGCGCTGCCGGGCCGGGCACATGTCGCCGACCGGCATCCGGGCATCGGTTTTGAAGTTCGCCTGGCCGGCGGTCACCAGGCGGCTCTGCGAGCAGTACCGCCAGACGATCGAAGTAAAACGAGCCAAACAACAAAGGGAAACCAATGAATTCCACTCAAGTTGATATCATGGTCATTTCCGCACACCCGGATGATGCGGAATTCGGCGCCGCCGGTAGCGTGGCCCGGTGGACGGCCGAAGGCCAAACAGTGATCTATATTGTCTGTACCAGCGGTGACAAAGGCACCAGCGATCGCAGCCTCACGCCCGAAAAGCTCATCGCCATCAGGGAAGCAGAACAACGTCAGGCGGCCGAGTTACTCGGTGTCGAAAGGGTTGTCTTTCTGAAATACCACGACCAGGAATTGGAGGACACACCTGAGTTCCGCAAAGCGATCGTAAGGCAGATTCGAACTTATCGCCCCCGAATGGTGATCACCTCGGATCCCTACCGGCGGTACATCTGGCATCGCGATCATCGCATTGTCGGTCAGGTAACCCTCGATGCGATTTTTCCTTATGCCCGGGATTTTATGTCCTATCCGGACCTTATAGAGGAAGGACTGGAACCCCATAAAGTCGCGGAAGTATACTTCTACGCGGCCGAGGATATCAACTTTCGGTCCGACATTACCGCAACCTTTGACAAAAAGATGGCGGCTTTACGCTGCCACGCCAGCCAGATGGCGGCTTTCGGAATTGAAAAATTGGAAGCGCGTCTGCGCAAGGAGTCCCGTAAAATGGCCGCTACGGAGACGTTTGAGCTGGCCGAAGGATTTCATCGGGTTGTTGCGCCGCCCTGACCCAAACACTTCACGAAATATCTGGTTTATGGGCCCGGGACTTCATACCGACCTTGTTTAGTCACGGTCTATGCCCTCTACCTCTGGTTGAACCCGGAGAGGTTCTACTGGTCCGGGAAGAACATGCCATCTTTGGCAGTAGCGAGAAAGACTTAAAATATCTGTTATTATTAGTAATTTTGTTCATTTTCTTTCGCGTGAAAGAAAACGAACCAAAAGAAAGCCCATAAGACGCGGCCCTAAGGGCTGCCCTGCGCTTCTCGGAAAGGGCGCGCTCAGCACAACTCGCTACTCTCAGACAAGCACTTCGCCCCTGATCAGATTATGGGTCGCCCTTTCCTGCGATGCTCGGCGTCTCTTAAAGGGGAGATCAAACCCAAAAACCAAAGTCAGCCCCTTCGAGGGGGCTTAATGATGCCTCCCGCTTTGCGGAAGGAGCATCACTGGGCGGTTTCTGCCGGTTCCCAGTAATGCACCGCCGGCAGAGGCGCTTGCACGCTGTTCTGAAAGGTAAAAGAGGTCACGGACCCGTGCGCCGGATAGCCACTTTGCATTCCCAGCGAATCGAGACGCCCCTTATAGCCGGGTTCCGGGTGTTTGCCAAGGGCCCATAGATAAGCGAAAACGATGATGTCGCCATGCGTTACCGCCGCGATATGCCGGCCCTGGTAGCGGAACAAGCTGCGTTTGAAAAACCGCAAGGTTCGCGCTAGAACGTCCTGCGGTTGTTCATACGGAGGGCCGGTGTGGGAATACACATCGCCTTTGCGAACCTCGATTTCGGCAAAGGGGCGGCCTTCGAAGGGTGAATGAATTTCAGTGATCAGCCGGGAGATGCCGATGCGCTTCAATGGGACCAGCCCCTGTATTTCCCGGGCCGTTTGGCGGGCGCGTAATAAGGGACTGCTATAAAGCGCAATGACCGGTTTGCCCTTTAGATAAACGGCGCTTTGGCGTGCCTGGGCAATTCCCCGCGGCGCAAGCTTGAACCGGGGCAGCCGTCCGTAGAACACATCTTGAGGGTTGTTTACCAGCCCGTGGCGTACCAGGTGAATATGGGTCGGTTCGTGCATTTTTTAGTTTTGATATTGATCCTCCACCTGTGGAGGGGAACCCGGAGCGGCTAGACCGGTCCGGGGAAATTCTGGTTACATGGGAATAGGGAATAAACTAAACGATCTTTTATTATGAACTATTTTGTTACTTTTCTTTCGCGTGAAAAGAAAAGTAACCAAAAGAAAACGCCGGTACGGTTCATAGACATAGGTAACACAATAGTACAAGGACATAGGTAACACATTTGCAGTATAGAAGTTT
>Ga0126326_1000025_pt1 | contig 106528 bp, 88 predicted proteins | sample InaspJWI67metaG_FD_94485 | JGI IMG/M metagenome (GOLD analysis project Ga0126326, IMG submission 94485) | Marine gutless worms symbiont microbial communities from Oahu, Hawaii - Inanidrilus sp. 1 OAHU.JWI-67 metaG | ecosystem: Host-associated > Annelida > Digestive system > Unclassified... | reverse complement strand
TCAAAAATCTTAGCTGAACCGAAATTTTCTGGTAGGCACACGCTGAATTTCATTCATTCAAGCAAATGCACCACCAGTGCCGCTTCGCGGCGAATCGTTAACTTACAGATCCCAAATCCGAGTACCACACTCGCCGCCAATCGCCCCAGGGACATCATCTTGTCTTGGTGCAGTATCCGGGCCTGGTCTGCCATCTCGCGTTCGAGCTTGCGGACTTCCCTCAGATCCCTGAAAAAACACACCAGCCCGTCCTCACGTCCCCCGCCCATTAAAACCGATGCGGAAACCTGCACTGGAATCTTGCGGTCTGAGTTTCCAATCAGCTGTGTTTCATAAAGTGCCAGCCGCTTTTTACCGCCGTATTTTTCCCCTTTGAGTTCTGCTCGCAGGCGTTTCTCTTCTCCTGGCGCAAACAACCGGGAAATGTCCATTTTATGAATGACTGCATCCCGCGAGTATCCCGACAGTCTTTCCATGCTTTTGTTAAAACTGACTATCGTGCCATTGCCGTCACAGGCCAGAATCCCGTCCATGGAGCTTTCAATGAGGTTTTTTTGAAAATCGAAGGTTTTGACCAGCTGCCGGCTGGTTTGGGCATGTTCTTTTTCCAGCAGTGCGGTGTAATCGGCAAGCTGTTTGCGGGAGGTATAGCGATCCTGCGCTCTTTTCAGCGCAAGCTGAAGTTCTTCATCGTTGATCGGTTTATTGATGAAATCCGAAGCGTCCAGCTGCAGGGCCCGGATAGCCAGTTCCATTTCACCATAGGCGGTGGCGACAATGACCTCAATATCGGAGAACTTCTTTTTTATTTCCGCCAGAACCTGAAGTCCGTCCATACCCGGCATGCGGATGTCGGTGATGACGATTTGAGGGAGAACTTCCTGGCAACGTTTCAATCCGGCGATGCCGTTTTCGGCGGTGGCGACCTCATAGCCCGCATCCGCAAGGGCAATCGACATGACGTCGCGGATATCCTCCTCATCGTCGATCAAAACTATTTTCCATGGCAAGGACTTCGGCACGGCTGAAGCTCCCGGGCGTTTACCTTTTTCCAGAATGGTTCACACCTTGTACTGACAGATAGCATATGCGTGCGGAAAAGAAAAGTTATTCGCGAAGGGTCACCGGATGAAGCATTGACCGACGTACGGCTGGACAAGGGATTGCATCTCCCTGAGTTCATCCTCGCTGAAGGCGGGATCCATATCCCGAAAAAATTCCGGTTGCAGAATGCGCGCGTCCTGAAAACGCTGCAATACGTAAAGCTGCGCCCCCCGGATCAAGCGGCCGATCTTTTCTACTGCCGCCGCGTTTACCAGGGGTTTCACGCAGGTCGTTCGAAATTCATAGGCCGGGGCGGATTCCATCGTGATCCGGATGCTTTCAAGAATGCGATCCGGATGGCCCTCGGCTTGTATGAACGGGGAATAATGCACCGGGTCTGTTTTTATATCCATGGCGACATAATCGATGAGCCCGGCGCCAAGCAGTTTTTGCAGGACCTGGGGGCGGCTGCCGTTGGTATCGAGCTTGACCGCATATCCGAGCTGCTTGATTTGTTCGCAAAGCAGCACCAGGCCGGGCTGCAGCGTGGGTTCGCCACCGGAAATGACCACCCCATCCAAAAATGACCGGCGACTGTCAAGGAAACGGTAGAATTGATCCGCAGGGCATGCAGCGGCGGCATCGGTCATGTCACCGGCCAGATCCGGATTATGGCAATAGGGGCAGTGAAAATTGCAGCCGGCCAGAAAGACGACACAGCTAACCTTGTCGGGATAATCGATCAGAGAGGTTTTCCGCAACCCGCCGATTCTCAGCATGGGTTCTTCAGAACCGGTGTCAATGGGATCTGTTTTACTTCCTGGTGTTTCCACAGCGGCTATCAGGCCGTTCGTTCCTGTTCGACGGGTTCGGGATTGGATTGAGAAACAGACGGCAGCACTTCGGCCATGGCTCTGGCGGTCGTTATCTTGACCGGGCGACCATGGGCCGGATTCTGTAGATTGAATGTTTTGCGCATCTCAAATTCGGTCTGTTTGCCGTCATTCCACTGTTTTACGGGCCGCAGGTAACCAACCACCCGGGAGTACACTTCGGTTTCCTGACTGCACTGCGGACAAATCCGCTTTTGACCGCTCAGATAGCCGTGGCTGGGACAAACGCTGAAGGTGGGCGAAAGCGTAAAATAAGGCAGGCGGTAATTATCGGAAATTTTGCGCACCAGGGCCTTTAAAGCGCCGGTATCGGTAATCTGCTCACCCACATAGATATGCAGTACGGTTCCGCCGGTGTATTTGGTCTGAAGATCATCCTGAAGCTGTAGGGTTTCGAAAAGATCTTCCGTATAATTGACCGGAAGCTGGGTGGAATTGGTATAATAGGGGGCGGCCCCATTTCGATATTCGATTTCATCGGCGCAGATAAGGTCCGGATACATTTTTTTATCGAGCTGGGCCAGACGGTAGGACGTACCCTCTGCGGGCGTAGCTTCCAGATTGAAAATATCGCCGGTTGCCTCTTGTACATCCGTAAGCAAACCGCGCAGGAAATCCATGACCTCGAGGGCAAATTCCTGGCCGGCCGGGGCGGCAATATCCTGACCGAGGAAGTTCAAACAGGCTTCGTTCATACCGATAATGCCGATGGTCGAAAAATGATTTTTCCAGTAAAGCCCGCCGGCAGCCTTGATTTCGCGCAAGTAGAATTTTGAATACGGATAGAGATTCTTATCGGTAAATCTTTCAAGGATCTTGCGTTTTATGGACAGGCTTTCCACGGCAAGGTTCACCTTCTCTTTCAGGGTGTCGAAAAATTCGTCCCGGGTGTTGGCAACATAGCCGATCCGCGGCAGGTTGATCGTCACCACGCCGATGGAACCGGTTAAAGGATTGGCCCCGAATAGTCCCCCCCCTCTTTTCAAAAGCTCCCGGTTGTCAAGACGCAGGCGGCAACACATGGATCGGGCGTCATCCGGCGACATATCCGAGTTCACAAAATTCGAAAAATAAGGAATGCCGTATTTGCCTGTCATCTTCCAGACCGGATCCAGGCTGGAGTTGTCCCAATCGAAATCAGCGGTGATATTGTAGGTCGGGATCGGAAACGTAAACACGCGGCCTTTGGCGTCGCCGGCCATCATCACCTCGGCGAAAGCCTGGTTGATCATGTCCATTTCCCGCTGGAAAGCGTCGTATGTCTCCGCCTGCTCCTGGCCGTTCAGGATGACGGGGTGATCCTTTAGAATTTCGGGTACATAAAGATCAAGGGTGATATTGGTAAACGGCGTCTGAAAACCGACGCGGGTGGGAATGTTGATATTGAACACAAATTCCTGCAGGGCCTGTTTGACATCCTCATAACCGAGACCGTCATAAGACACAAAGGGCGCCAGCAGGGTGTCGAAATTTGAAATGGCCTGGGCACCGGCCGCTTCTCCTTGCAGTGTGTAGAAAAAATTAACGATCTGCCCCAGTGCCGATCGCAGATGTTTGGGCGGTGCACTTTCGACCTTGCCTTCGACGCCCTTAAAACCGTTTTTGAGCAGGTCTTTCAAATCCCAGCCGACACAATATACGGATAAAAGGCTCAAATCGTGGACGTGCAGATCGCCTTTCTTGTGGGCATCTCTGATCTCGGGCGGATATATGCTGTTCAACCAGTATTCTGTGGTGACATCCGAGGAAATATAATTGTTCAGGCCCTGAAGCGAATAGCACATATTGCTGTTTTCTTTGATTTTCCAGTCGAGTTTGCGGATGTAGTGCTCGACCAGGTCAATATTGGCCTTGGTGGCAATTTTTCTGATCTGGGCATGCTGTTCACGGTAGAGGATATAGGCCTTGGCGGTTTTATAAAATGGCGAATCCAGAAGGACCCGCTCAACAATATCCTGGATCTCCTCAACCTCCGGAATCGGCCCCAAACGCAGGTCGTGGGCCAGGGTAAGAACCCGCAAGGTCATTTTCCGGGCTTCGTGGTCGCTGAATTCTGCGGTTGCTTTGCCGGCTTTGGCGATAGCGGCTGTAATCTTGGAAGAATCAAACTCGACAATTCTATGGTCACGTTTTTTAATTTTTTCGAACACTTTGCCACCCCTGCTGTCATGCCAGATCAGAAACTGTTAATCAGTTTTCGGTACTGGGATTCTGTTTGGCCGGCTATGGCAGCCGGCTTTTTAAAGCTCACCAGAAGGATCGCGGTCAATTACGGAAATGATTAAAATCGACAGCGGAGTAATAGGATATCACAACATATTGTTATCTGTCAATAATAAAAAACAATATGTGGTAGGGGTGAGTGATGTCTAGTAAGGGAGAACGAGAAAAGAAAAGAGTTTGTGTTCCAGGCTCCAGGCGCTGCAACACTGGATGCTTGATGCTGGATCCTGGATGTTGGTGCTTTGGATATTAGCAAAGAGTGCCATCCTTGAACCAGCATCAAGTATTCGGCATCAAGGATCATTTAATACTTAGTTATAATTAGGAGATGCTCTGGTTGTGCTACAAATCACATGCCGTGTTTCTCTTTCGGCGGCGTCACCCAGATATAGTCCGCATATGACAGCGCGACTTCATTTCCGACCGGTGCCAGGAATATGGTTCGAAACGCTGCACCGTTCAGGGCGTAGGTGCGATCCGGAATTCCGAATTTGTAGATGATGTGTCCGTTGCCCGCCAGAACCACCATGACATCATCTCCCAGCTGCCGGTCGATGGACGCGGCCATCGTATCTTCCCACAGGCACTGGGCCTGATAAAAATATTCAAAATTTGTATTCCCGCTGAAATGGTGATGCTTGAATATAGGTTCCAGGTAAGCCCGATGGGCCTCGTTGGTAGTGTCGATATTTTGCGGCAGGTGTATTTTGTCACTTTCCAATAAATTATCGATGCCGCCCACACGAACCCTGGAAGGAATGTAAGACGGAACGTTCAATCCCACCAGTCGCAGATTGTTGTCTTTGACAAAGGTGAGAATGTCTCTGTAAAGGCTGAAAGGAAAGCGCCAGTTGGCATACCACTGCACCTTTTCCAAAAAGTCGGTTTCCGCTAAACTTCCCGCCGACCATTGGTCCAAAACAGGTTGATAGGTGAAATCAAACATCTCCATGCCAACCGCCATATCGGAGTGAATACCGGCAAGGTCGCGGATGAGCTGCAGCTGGATCCTGTGGTGAGCCGGATCGGTGTGCCTTTCACCGATATAAACGACCCGGACGGCCGCCAGGTCGGCCAGCAGGTCGGCATACGCAACCGGCTGTCCTGTTTGACCAGATATGATGGTCCCTTCAGCGAAGGATATATCCGAATCTTTCATCACCACCGTCTGAGGTGCTGCCGCGCAACCGGCAACCATCCAAGCAAGCATCGCAGTCCAGAGAATTTTCGAAATCATAGTCATTTGGCACTTTGGGTTTGATGTGCTGTTAGTTGTAATAAGGCGATCACCCTAATGCCTCATACTACGAATCCCTTCCTTGCTCAAGACAATCTTGGCCGTTGCGTGAAAAGTCATTATCTCAATTAGACGCAAACACTCGATACTTGATTTTTTTTCAATTATACGCAATACTCACCGAATGCGTTATGATGAAAAACCGATTTACCGCAAACTAATCGTTCCCTGGTATGATACCCAGAAATTCTGCCTGTTCGTAATCCTGTTAATGCTGCTGGTGTTTTTGTTTGCACTGGCGGGGGTTTCAACCGCCGGGGAATTTCCCGAGCACCGTACAAAGATATGGCTGCCGATCCTGCTGCTTGTGTTGAGTGCCGGTGTCATTATTTCCACCGCTGTCCGCCTGATCAAACGCTTCAGATATCGCTTCTCAAAAGATCTGCGCCTTTAAAAAACAAATATCAGGGGTCGCGTCACATTCGATTTCTCCGGGTAGCTGGATGATGTGTGAAGATGCTTTCCGATGGGCGCCGGTCATTGCAGCCGTTTTTAGCTGCCATCCCGGCCGCTAATAGGATGCTTCGATCGCTTTTAAAATCTTCATAAAGGTGCCGGGTGAAATATACCCTTCCCTCACGTCTATGGTATCACCTTCTTTTGTCAAAAATAAATTATAGGGGAGCCCGCGAACCCGAAACGCTCTGGTCGCATATCGCTCCCGGTCGGTATCGACTTTTATGAGAAAAAAATTTTCATTTAAATAAGAAACTACCTGTGGGTTTCGGAAAGTCTCTTTCTCCATCTTATGGCAATATCCACACCACTGGGCCCAGAAATGAATGAATATCTTTTTATCATTTGAATCGCGCAGGGTTGCATACTCCTTGAAAGAATACCAATTCAAGGAATTTGAAGCGGCATCTGCGACAGCGGATCCGTAAAATACCAAAAACACGATCAGCAGCATATATGTGATCGCCCTGTTAATCGTAACGTGCATTATCGCATACCTCTTTCATTCGAATTGCATCATCCTTAGCTAAAAGCCGGCGAAGCGCCGAATGATTCGCAGACCGGCTCGCCGAAAATGCGCAATGGTAATTATATCATTGCCGCTGTCGCATGACAAATGCCCGGGCCCGGCTGATATCGAATTCGTGGTTAAATACAGCGTGGAAAGCTATGGAAAAATACAACAGACAGGATTTATACGGATTTGGATCCCGTGCACCTAAGCAGGATATAATCTGATAAAAGTGACCGCTTCTATGCAGTGATATCCATTGTTCCAGCGGGACGTGAGATTTGCCACTTAATGGGTGGTAAGGGTATAAAGTATTCTGTTCTCTATAAAAGAGGTTCCATCCTTGTTAATCCAGTTTCCAGTTCCAATTTCAAGTTTCAACAGGTTCCTTTTTTAACGCGCAACGCGCAACCCGTAACTCGTAACATCATCTTTGAATGCAAACGCAACATTCTGTCTGAGATCGACACCAAATTTTCGATATGAAGTTATTAAGCGCCTATCCCCCGGCAATCATCGGAATCAGGATGATCTCGGCATGATCCGGAACCGGCGTTTTTTCAAAATTCGGCCTTGAAACCAGCTCCCCGTTGACCCGCACGACCGCATAAAAGTGCCCGTCATTAAGCTCCTCGAGCACCCGTGCAACGGTCATTCCCTCTTGCCAAGGGATTTTTTCATCACCGATGGTGATCATGACTGCACGCCGTTTGCTTTTAGAACTTCCAGGACTTCGGGAAAATCGATGCCGAGTCGCCGGACTGTCTCGAGAGTGGGGATACCGTCGGGTGTCCAGCCCCTGCGTTTGTAAACGGCATCCTGGAGTTGTTCGTATTCCTGCTCTCTGAGCTTTCTTAAAACGGCCAGTTTTTCGGCTGTCTCCTTACCGCTAATATCCACAGCATATTTTTCAACAAGCTGCTTGTCATATCGCTCTTGGCGGGATTCGTATTCTTCGGCCGTAACAGGTCCCACCGCACGGTAGGGGATGCGGTCATGCTCTCTGCGGCCGCAGCCCATCTTCAGATTAAAGATGCGCTGAAAATTATAGACCGCCTCGCTGGCGCTTATCAGGGCATCCGGCGTGGCTTTGACACCGGTAACTGCCGAAAAATACTCGGCATACCACTGAACGTGTTTCATCACCTTGGCCGGTTCAGCCGAGTCCTTGTTGTCTTCGGGTACGATATCGTTCCAGGGCAGCTTGCACAGGCCGCACAGACCGAACCATGTGCGGAACATGGGAAACCAGTGCAGGGCTTCGGCCTTATCCTCAAACGTAGGCATGTAGTTGTGTACCATGTCCAGAAATATCAACCAGGCTTCATCGTGCTGGGGACCTTTCAGGGCCATACCGTACCCGCCTTGCTGAGCCAGGGATTCTTTGGTCATGTACTCGGAAAATTCAAGCCCCTTTGCTTCCATGCCGATGTCTTCCATGATGCCAATATCCGCACCGTACTCTTTCGAAAAAATGCCTTTCATCCTGCGGACGCCCTGGCCCACGACAGCACCGAAGCCGTCGCCGGCGGCCATCTGATGGACCAGTTCCAGAGCATTTAAACGGTTTCCGAAACTCAGATCCATGCCACCGGTGTGGGAAGAATCGATCAATCCCATTTCGTAACACTCCATGACAAAGGCGATACAGGTGCCCACCGATATTGTATCGAGACCGTAAGCGTCACAGTAAAAATTCATCTCTATGATAGTGAACGGGTCAAAAATACCCAGATTTGAACCGCATCCAGCAATGGTTTCGTATTCCGGGCCGTCCACGAAGACCTTTTTTGCCTTGTAAGGGCCTGTGAGGGGAACAAAATCTTTCACACCGTGGGAGCAGGCGACCGTACATCCTTTCCAGCAGCCGTCAAACCCGGGATCAAACAGGTTGCGATAGACTGGACCGCCGATCAGATCGGCACCGGAGTGTTGACCGTACCGGAAATTGTGCACCGGCAGCAGATCGAAATCATTCATGATCGGAACCAGGTGAGTGGTGCCGATTTTTGACATTTCATTCTGTTTGGGATCCAGCTCTCTGATTTCACGAGAGTGAAGCCTTCCAACGGTTTTCAGACCTTCGATATCGGCCGGATTGTTGGTGCCGATGGAAACCGAATCCCAGCGGACCACAATCGCCTTGATGCCCTTATCGGCAAAAACCGTACCGAGGCCTCCCCGACCGGCTTGCTTATAGCGCACCCGTTTGCGTTTGGTGTCGTACCAGGTAAAATTCAGACAACCGATTAAGGTATGTTTGGCGCCGGGTCCGGTGGACACCACGGAAATGCCCGTTTTTTTGCCCTGTGAAAAATAATCGGTAAGTACACGCGACATTTCGTATGAATCTTCCGGGAGTCCGGGGATTTCCAGGATCCGAATTTTCTGATCCATTCCGTCTATATAAACAACCGTGTCACCCATTGTCTTTCCAACGACCTCAAGAGCGTCGAATCCCGAGAATTTCAGATAGGGCCCGAAATAACCGCCGACATTGGAATCGATCACCGATCCGGTGGTGGGAGATATGGTGGTAGCAATGCTTTTTCCGGAACCCGGATAAATCGGCGTCCCCCCCAAAGGTCCTGATGCGATGCAAACGGCGTTTTCCGGATCATTCCAACGGGTCGTGCCGGAAACAGCATTCCACAACAGCCACAAATCAAATCCGCGGCCGCCGACAAACACCTCTTTCATCTTTTGGGTAACAGGCTCGATGGCAACTGAAGCTGCGGAAAGGTCAATGCTCAAGTATTGATTGGCATAGCCTTTGTCGATGTCCGGTCTTTGATAGTCCAACGCTTTAATCTCTTTGATGTTCAATTCTGACATGTTTGCTTTCCTCTGATAGTAACAGCTGTAATAAAAATCACCGATAAAGAGATTTTCTCCGTTTATGGCCTTAGTGTCAAGGCGAAATTGCATCGCTGCTCTGAGCGGCTTTCAGTGAAATTCGTTGCTTTACAACGATAAATGCCATGAGTAAAAATCCGCAGAGCGTCACCCAAAGATGGGGCGTGATCATGGCAAAGCCGGCAATGATGATGATCCATTTCTCCAATGGGTCTGTTTTGCGAAACAACCAACCTTGCAAACCGGCAGCTAAAAACACCACCCCCAATAGCGCGGTGATTGACGAAAAAATTATATTACCGACCGAACCATGGGTTATCAGGGCGGGATTGTAGACAAACATGTAGGGGATCACAAATCCGACAATCGCCAATTTTGCGGCGGTAAAGCCCGTTTTGACCGGGTCCGCGTCAGCGACACCCGCTCCGGCATAAGCACAAATCGAAACCGGCGGCGTAACGCAGGCAATGATGGCGAAATAGAAACAAAAAAGATGCGCCGCCAGAACATCGACTCCCATACGCTCCAGGGCCGGTGCGGCCAGGGCCGCCGTCAGGACATAGGCCGCGGTCGTAGGCAAACCGATACCGAGAATTAATGACACCACCATGACCAAAAACAGGGCAATTAAAAGAATACCGCCTGAAGAAGCGATGATCCCGCTGCTCAGAGACAATCCCAGTCCTGTGTGGGTCATGACGGCCACGAGAATGCCTGCACAGGCACAGGCCATGGCAACCATCACAGTGTTGCGGGCCCCTTCGCTCATGGCTTCAATTATCTTACGGGGAGTCATCCAGGTTTCCCGATTTAAAAACGAAGTGACAATGCAACACAGAATGGCGTAGAAAGCTGCCATCATCGGGGAATAGCCTTTGATCAGTAAATATATGATGGCTATCACCGGTATAAACAAATAGGATTGTTTAAGGACCGTTTTAGATGAGGGGATATCCTCTTTGGGAAGACCTGACAGGCCGGTTCGCAACGCTTCAAAATGAACCATGGCAGCCACCGAAACAAAAAACAGTACAGCACTGATGGATGCGCCTATCGCTATTTTCAGGTAATCGATGCCTGTAATTTCGGCCATGACGAAAGCTGCTGCGCCCATCACCGGCGGCATGTATTGTCCCCCGGTGGATGCGGCTGCCTCTACCGCGCCAGCAAAATATCGCCGGTACCCGATCCGTATCATCATCGGTATGGTTACGCTCCCTGTGGCATAGACATTGGCAACGGCAATTCCCGTCATTGTACCGAACAGCCCTGAGGAAACCACGGATATTTTTGCCGGTCCGCCCCGCGATTGGCCGGATACCCACGTGGCGAAATTGCTAAAAAACTGACCTGTCCCTGCGCGCAGTATAAACGATCCAAATATTACAAACAGGATCACGTACGTCGCGGATACGCCGGTGAGCATGCCGTAAATACCTTGATCCGTATCAAGGTACATCATTTCAACCATGCGCTGAAACGGAAACCCGTCATGTGTCAGGATACCGGGCAGGAAGGGTCCCAAAGGAAGATAGAGCAGTGCTGCAATGGCCAGGTAGGAAAGAACAGTGCTTACGGCTCTTCGGGTGGCTTCGACAATGAGCACGACGTTGACCGTGCCAAAAATCAATTCCCTGGGCAGCAGATCCGTAGCAAAGATCCAGCGATTTTCCAATCGCTCCAGTTCCAAAATTCCCATTGATGCCACCACCAGGGACAACACCGACAGAAGAATATCCGGGATGGAAGGTCTGTCTTTAGGAGAATTTTCCCGGGCCGGGAAAAGAAGAAATGCAAGCGGAAGCATAAACATCAGATGCATGGAGCGCTGAACACGGGGATTGAAAAGACCGTGATAAACTGAAAAAAGGTGAAGGGCTGCCGCGCCGACTGCAATCACGGTAATGACGGTTCCATAACCTGCACGCAGGGGGCGCGGTTTTGCAACCTTCTGGGAGAGCAAACCTTTCACAACCTCTTTGATGGAAGACATAAGCGCCTCCTAAGCTGATTAAAACCTGTTGCGGGAAAGAGAAAACATGGTGTTGTGTCCCACGTGTAATATTAAAATTCAGATCGGTTCTTATAATTTATATGTGAGACACAACACTCCAGTCACGTTATTTGATATACCCTTTCTCCTTGGCATATTTCATTGTCCCGGGATGAAGATCGGCACCGGTACCCTTTACCGCATTGGCAGGGGTGAAATCCTTGAATGTGGGTGAAATTTTACGAATGCGCTCGGGATTTTCCATGATCACTTTGGTAATCTTGTACACAACGTCTTCGGGTACATCATTACGAACCATGATGGCTGTGGACAAAAGCGCCGTACGAACACTCTGATCCTGTCCCTTGTAAGTGCCTTTTTCAATCACATACGGTGAAAATGACCAGTCGTTAATGAGAAAATCTAAAAGTGGCTGGGGCATTTCCAGCAGACGAATGGGTCGGGAAATAGCCACTGAAGTAAGGATAGACGCCGGGGGAGAAATAATGACGAATGTCGAGTTCGCGTTGCGGTCTTTCAACTGGGTTTCGATGTCCCCGTATCCCAGATGGCTAACCTTACCGCCCCACTTTTTGATGTCCTTGTAGGTGACGTTGTAAAAGCCCAGTACCGTTTTAGTGCACCATTCATCGGTGGTTCCGACCCGGTCGGCCGCCAGCTTCAACGGTATTTTATTCTGAACGATTTCATCGACACTTTTGATACCGCTATCCTGGGTGACAACGAATTGGAGCGGGTTTTTGCCGAAGCCTACCGCAATGGTGCGGATGTTTGGATACGCTTTTTTATACGGCATCTTCCCGTTGGAAGCCGCATTGATAAAGGGCGGAAAAGCAAAACCCAGATGGACTTCTCCGGAATTGACCCGGGGCGGATTGGCAAGACCCGAACCGGGGACGACCTTAATGTTGATAGACGGTTCCTTCTCTTTGACCAGCTGCACAATTTGTGAAAAAGCCTGATACCATCCACCGCCGGCGCCCCCTGCTGCGGCCTTCAGGGTGACGGCCCAGGTGGCGGGTGCCGCAAATAGAATAATAAATGCTCCAATAACCAACATGTTTGTTGTAGTTCTCAATTTCTTTGACATAATTTGCCTCCTCTCTTTGTTGTTGATAAGATCCCAGTCCGGATAAACCGGAAAGAATAGCCACAAATGCACCAAGATACAAAATATAACTGTTTATTATAATTAAACTTCGTGTCTTGGCGGCGAAAATGTTTTTTTTGATAAATCCTTCGCAAACATGATGTCATAGCGCAGATATCGGCCCGGCCAACTCCTTTAAAGGAACGGCTTTAAGCGGCGTTCGCACGGAAAGGGGTGTCAGTTGATCGGCCGGTGTCCCCAGGCGGGCGGCAATCACTGCATGTATCATGGGGCTGCAGGTCCTTCCCTGACAAATCCCCATGCCTGATCTGACCGCCTTTTTTACCGCATCCGGTGTCGCACAGCCATTTGAAATCGCCGTTTTAATCTCTCCCATGGTGATGTCTTCGCAGCGGCACACAATGGTTTCGTCCGCGATCGATCGAATAATCTCTTGCGGTGTTTTATGCAATCTGTTGAAGTAGCTGCCAAAGCGGCGCTGGCGTTTGCGGGCCTTTTTCAATCGGCCCGAATGGGAGATAAAAGCCTCCCGACTTATTTTACCCAATTTCAACAGGATTGCCAGGGCCGCCAATTTACCTTCCGTAACCGATTTGGTAGCACCGGCAACGCCCGTAATCTCGCCGGCAGCAAAAATACCGTCAACAGAGGTCTGAAGATCCCCCGTCACCCCGACGATCCACCCGCCACGAGACGCGTCATATTCGAGTCTGCAGCCCGCAAGCTGCGCCAGCTCGATGTTGGCGACAAACCCATAGCCGACGGCAAGACAGTCGCAGGAATACACCTTTTCACTGCCCGGCAGACTGCGACCGTTGCGGTCAACCTTTGCGGTCAAAACCCCTTCCAAACCCTTTTCCCCGTGGGCTTCCATTATTCGCACACCGAACTTGATCGGTGTACGGTACACAATCAGCTTGGCCAGATAGCGATTCCCCTCGCCGATCTTGGATTTTTCATGAAAAAGGCCTGCGGCAAATGCCATCTTTTCAACCAAGCGGTTCTGATCCAGGATGCCCATAACCTGGCCGTTGTTCATAAGGATTTCGGACGCGACGGCATAGGGGAAAATGCCTGCTCCCCCGATTAAAATTTTGTTTGAAGGCAAAACCCTGGAACCTTTAAGCAGAATCTGGGTTGCTCCCGTGGATATCACCCCCGGCAAGGTCCAGCCTTTAAAGGGGATAAATTTTTCTCTGGCACCTGTAGCAAGCAACACCGCCCGTGGTCTGGCCGTGAAAAGCTTTTTACCGACTTGCCTTATGAGCATTTCTCTTTCAGCGGTGATCCCCAGCACTTCGGTACGAGTCATAATCCGGATGCGTTTTTGATCCAGGGCTTTAATACTCTGCAGGCCAAATCGTTTTAAAGGACTGAGAGATTCGGTGGCGGATTGGTTCGGATAGGATCGCAAAAACTGACCACCCAGGTTGATATTTTCATCAATTACCAAAACATTCAGAGCGTGATCTGCCAATATCTTGGCAGCCAGGACGCCGGAAAAACCACCGCCCACAATCACGATGTCAATGGTTTTATGATTCATCGACAATGATCTCCATGCTGTCAGCAACCTCGGTAATGCACGCACGTTGGTTCGGCTCCCCGTTGATGGAAACCTGACATTCGTAACAGACACCCATTCCACACAAAGGGCCGCGGTTTTCATTTATTTTCCTGCTTTTTTTCAAAGCTTTGAATCCGCAAGCGACCAGGACGGCCAACACCGTATCCCCTGGACAGGCGGTAGCTTCTTTACCGTTTAAAACAAGGTTTATTTCTTTCTTCATATCCGCATCTACAAATTCGACTTTTACACACCGGCCATTATGTCGTTTCAAACCTTTCCAAACGAAAATCCTCCAAAGGAAAAGGTACCGTTCCGCCGGCAACCAGTTTGGCAATCATTTCACCGGTGATCGGTGCCAGGGTGATGCCATCTCCCTCATGGCCGGCAGCCATAATAAAACCTTTTATGGTTTCAACTTCTCCCAGGATGGGAAGCCCGTCCGGGGTGTAGGGCCGAAGTCCGGCAAAAGCCCGGATAACATGTAAATTCCCAATTTCCGGGATTACGCGCAGAATATTGCCGGCTATGGAATGAATCCCTTCATAGGTGGTGCGCTTGTCAAATCCCACAAACTCCCTGGTAGAACCGATCAGAATGTTGCCGTTGGCCGTCTGCTCCACGGCAAAACCCACACCGCCGGCCTCGGCAATTTTGGGATTAAACTTGGCAGCGATATACATGGCGGACAGAATGCAGCGCTTGAGCAGCGGCGGTGCGGGTTCGGTGACCAAGATCTGTCCTCGCCGGGGTTTTATTGGAATACTTAGATCTACCATTTCACCGATGCCGGGTGCAAGCGCCCCGGCCGCATTGATAACCATTTTTGTTTCTATCTTACCTTTATCCGTAATGACGGCGGCGACACGGTTGCGGATTAATTCTATGGCGCGCACTGCTGTGTCGGTAATAACCATGGCGCCGGCCCTTTGCGCCGAACGCAAAAACCCGAGGGTCAGCATGATGGGATTCGCCTGACTATCCAGCGGTGAAAACGTCGCACCGATGATATTTTCCGATAATGCCGATTCCTTCTCACGCGCCTGTTCTGGGCCCAAAAGCGAAATTTCAACATTGTGCTTTTTTTGTTTTTCAACGAACTGCTGCATGGTGGCAAGCTCTTCATCAGTTTCGATGACCACCACACCGCCCTTGTTTTCATATTCAATAGGCGGATCGAGTTCCCGGGCCAGTGCGGAAAATCGGCGCAGACTTTCCAGCGCCATCTCCAAGTGAATACCCGGCTTTTTGGACTGTAAAAGCAGCAATCCCTCGCATGCGCCCGAGCTGCCCGAGGCTATCTGCTCTTTATCCAGTACAACGGCGCGAATACCCTCTTTACCAAGGTAATACGCAATCGAGGCACCGATAACACCGGCACCGATGATGATGACATCTGCTCTTCGCGGCAGCATTGTTATACTGCTCCAAATTCGTGAAGAATCCGGGCCCGGAGAACCCGGCTTCGCTGGGCTGCGCCGCGGCAGGCCCGGCTTTGATCTAACCCCAGAGGGGTGGTGTTTATTTATAAACGTCGAACGGAATGATGGAATGCTGGAATAATGGAATATTGGGCTTAAAATCGGAAATTATCTCGATTTTAACCTCCGATTTAAAAAGAGAATCCAATAAAGATCTCATCCCTATGTTTCCAACACTCCAACATTCCATCACCCCATGACATTTGTCTACGGTAAGCCGGTTGTCTCTGATCTTGCCCAGCGGACCATGATTACTAAGTTCAAAACTTTAGGCGATCCATTTGGAGACCGGCGCCTTGGCCTCATGCAGCGGCTGGACAACGACATCCAAAAGGGTCGGTCCGTCAAAGTCCAGCGCCCGTTGCAACGCCGCTTTCAGATCTCCCGGGTGTTCTACCCGTTGAGCGTCCAGACCGTAGGCCTGAGCGATTTTACAGTGGTCGGTTGTGGAAAAATCAACCGAAAAGTACTTCCCGCCCATAACTCTTTGACCGGCCTTTATCCATCCATAAATCGAATTGGCCATCACGATCAAGACCACCGGAACCTGCAAACGGCTGATGGTTTCCAATTCTCCCGAAGTAAAACCGAAACTGCCGTCTCCCATGATGGCAACCACTTTATCGTCGGGTCGGGCAAAATGCGCACCCACCGACGCCGGCAGGGAATATCCCAAAGCACCGTGGGCCCGGTTGGTCACGAACCAGCGGCCGGCACGTGGAAGGCGGTAGTAGGCGGATACGTAGGGCGTCGGCGTTCCGGGATCGGTAATTATGATGCCGTTTTCGGGCATCACGGCACTCAACTCGGTCATGAATCGCTCGGGTCGAATGGGCGCAGCGTCTGATTGAAATTCTTCAATACCGGCCATGTAATTGTCTCGAAGTTTAGAAATCTCTTGCGGATCCATCTTGTCCGCCGGTTTTCCGCCCAGCAGGTCGGCCAGCGCTTCGATCATTGCCTTGAGTCCCTGTTTAGCGTCTGAAACGATCTCATGGGCCACTTCATAATTCAGACCGACAACTGAAGGATTGATGTCCATCTGGATGATCGTCGCATCTCCGTTGACGGGTACCGTCCATTTGTTGGTCGTGACCGATCCGCAGCTGCAACCGATGTAAAAAACTAAATCCGCCCGGTTCACTAAATCATGGCGATAGGGCAAACCGCCGTTGCTGCCGATCACACCTAAAGCAAACGGATCGGTTTCGGCGATAGCGCCTTTGCCGCTGATCGATGTGGCCACCGGGCACTGCACCAGATCAACAAGGCTTTTTAGCTCTTGCCATGCTTCGGAGCGGATAACACCGGCCCCGGCGACGATTACCGGAGAGCGGCTATTGACGATTGCCTTGGCCGCATTTCTTATGGTCTCGATGTCCGGCGCCACACGATAGGCCGGATACCGCGAATAGCGGCTGTTGATACGCACCTCTTCATCCGGTATTTCTGCCTCCTGCACATTCAACGGCAAGCCAATGTGGGTTGCGCCAAGACTACCGGTTGTCGACCGCTGAAATGCATCCCGGAATGCTCTGGCAAGCTCTACTCCATCGGTCGGCGTTTTAGTCCAGACGGTGATCGGTTCAAACAATGCGTCCTGGTCAATTTCAGTCAGCGTGCCCCGCCAGCGATGCCTGGAGTCTATATCCGACGTCAGACAAACCAGGGGTATCGACGATTGATTGGCTTCGGCCACGCCGGGTATGATATAAGTTGCCCCGCCGCCGCTGGGGCCTTCGCAAACGCCGACCCGGCCGCTCAGACGGGCGTATGCGTCCGCCATGTATCCGGCCGAGCGTTCATCTCTGGTGAGCACATGCTTGATTTTCGGTTTGAGATCGTAAAAAGCCTCATAATAGGGGAGACTGGTATCCCCACAGAGGCCAAATACCACCTCGACCCCTGCCTGCTCGAGTAGTCTTACGATTGCTTCCTTACCACGCATTGAATTCTCCTCTACAGAATCGATTAAATACGAACGAATTTAACAGATTAAATAAAAGTCGATCCAGGCTGTTTATATCTTCTTGAATTTCAATCTGGTCTATCTAAGCAACAATCTTTTTGGCCGTGGATTCGTTTAAAATCGTCCTGCTGAAAGAACTACATGTAGCCGTAAAAGCCATTTCGGACGACAGCTTGGTGCACCATTTGGACGAGGGTGTAGATGTCAAACACCGGCAAACCGATTTTCTCCTGAATGGCGGCTGCGTAAGGTGTCATATTCGTACATTCAAGCACAACCGCGCCCACATCCGGGTGGTCTGCAGTCAATCTGGTCGCAATCTTGACGAGTTCGGCCTCTGATTTCTCAACGTCGAGCTGCATTTCATTGTCAAGAATGACCCTGGAGAACTCCTCCTCGTCTTCGGTACCCAAAATAACATGCGGGACCTTATCAGCCCCCACGGCGGCCAGATGCTTCTGACTTAACGTTTTGGCGTTAATCGTTATTATTCCAACCTTCTGGGTCGGCTGCAGCATGGCATACACCAGTGGTACCTGCATCAGGCTGGAGGTGAATACCGGTACACTGACCGCCGAAGCCATCTCGTTGTGGAACATGGCCAGAAAGTCGCAATTGGTTGTAATGGCTCTGACGCCCTCATTCTCCAACTCTTTGGCCCCGTTGACAAACGATTCCAACAAATCCCTGTCGCCTTTCCTGACGACCGCATCGGGCGATGCATCTTTAACAACCTTATAGAGCACAGGAAAATCCCAGGTCGTGGCATTACCCATATCGCCTGGAATTCTCGGAAATCTTGATTCCAGCATCAAGATGCCCATGGAAAATCCGAAAATATTTTTTCCCCCGGTTGCTTTCATAATATCATTTCCCCTTAATTGCATGGTTTTTATTCAGTGAAGGATCAATTTTAGAAAACCTGGTGTTGCAAGATTATTTTTAGGACCTTTGTAGATTTTTAACTGTCAAGCGCTTACAGAAATTTACATGCTTTTAAACGATTGCCTGATTATCCCCGTAACATTATGTCAAGCAAATTGCAACAATTTTTTAAAAATATTTTTATTAAATTGTTACAATTTAATTACATCTTTTCAACCAAATTGTTGACTGCTATAAAAAAATAGGTTAACTTATCATTACAATATCACGCCTTACTGATTCAATTATCTGAAATGTTAATAAAAATTAAAACTAAAGCATGCGGGGTATACCTACGACCGTGGCGAATAAAAACCTAAAAGAAGACTTTCAGCAACTCCTCACGAAACTCGAGAACATGATTTTGATTGGAATGTTTCAGCCTCGTGAAAGACTTGTTGAAAATGATTTGGCTCAGAAATTGGGCGTCAGGCGCAACTGGGTGCGTGATGCGCTGAAAATTTTAGAAAGCAGAGGGTTGGTCAAAACTGTCCCTTATAGAGGCGCGATGGTAAGAGATCTGGATGAACAGGAAATCAATGAGATCTTTCAGGTGCGGGTTGTGCTCGAAAGGTTAGCCAACCGCCTGGCCTGCGAAAATTTTAAAAAATCAGATGCTAAAACATTGCAAAAAATTGCGGCTCAGATCAAATACAGCTACAAAAAAAACAACTTTGAAGAAATGATCACGGCCAATGCCCAATTTCATAATTATATAACCGAGCTCTCCCAAAACAGCACGCTGATTCAAATGATTACCCAGCTAAAAATCCGTTTCCATATCTTCAACACCTTTGCCTGGTCATCGCCGGATATCGTTGCCTGTATTCTAAAAGAACACGAGCAGTACATCCAGGCACTGGAGAACAAAGATGGGCGGCTTTTGGATCAACTTGCCGAAAAGCACTTCAGTCATTCCAAAGATTTATACCTGCTCCAGCTAAAGGCAAGAAAAGCAACCTTTGCCAACATGAACGAAGAGTAATGCCGCTGGATGCTACCCTATAAAAAAGAAGGATAGTCTCGTGAAAAATCAGGCAAACGACTTTTGCCAGAGTGTTTAGTGTCTGGTTGTCGGATTGTCCAATATTATATAATCAATCAAACCAAATACAAAACACAAAACACTAAACACTTTAAACATTGATTGCTTATACTGTATCATCGAAGAAAACCATGAGAGTGCCCTTTCCATCGACTTCGATCATGTCACCGCTTTCGATCGTCTGCATAATGTCTTATTCTGGCTCACACACAACAGGTATGCCGGCCAGAATCGCACCCTGGACCACGGAAGGATCCGGCAGATTAAGCGAGACGAGCGCCAACGGATGTGTGTGATGTTAACCTAAAAGATAGTCCTTGGCTTTTATGTAAAATATTGATGTAGAATATTTTCGATTGAAAATTCGCGGTATTCTTACCGTCGAGCACCTCGCATCGAGGATCTCCTGGTCGAATAACTGGGTGGAAAGATCCATTTTATAAAGGACGGAACGAAAGCGACATCAACAAATATTCAATCTTCAACCTTCAATCCTCCGCTTCATGCGGGTCCAGGGGGGGAAATATGCAGAAAACAATCCTTAAAGGTTCCTTTGTGGCTTTGATCACGCCATTTAAGGATGACGGATCGGTGGACTTCGACGGTTTTCGCAAACTGATCGATTTCCAATGGGCCAACGACACCAGCGCTCTTTTGATCATGGGCTCGACCGGCGAAGTCTCGCTGCTGACAAAGGCAGAAAGACGAGAAATCATATCTGAAACTGTTCAGTTCATAAAACCCGGCAAACCCATTTTTTATGGCTGCACCGGCCACAACACGCAAGAGACCCGCAACATGGTTGAGTATGCGGCTGGTAAAGGTGCCGGCGGTGCCATCATCACGGTGCCTTCTTACATCCATGCACCGGTGGATGCTGCGGTGCGGTATTTTCTGGAAGTTGCCGACACCAGCCCCATTCCTGTCGGCATATACAACAATCCGATACGTGTGGGCACTGACTTGCCGGCTGAAGCGATCATTCAACTGGCCGAACACCCCAACATCGTTATTGATAAAGAGGCCATGGCCCGGCCGGGCCAGATTGCCCAAATCCTGGCAGCCGGCACCGATATATCCCTGATGTGCTGTGATTCACCCAACCTGGGTCTCGTTCCGGCAGTGTTGGCGCTGGGAGGACACGGAACGGCCAACATGTCCGGCAATATCGCCCCCCGGGAGATGGCCATTATTTCCAAACCCTGGGAGACCTATGAAGATGCCGTTAATTTTCGGAAGATCTACTTAAAGATGCTGCCCCTGATCCAATTCAATTATTCCCGGGTCAATCCGGTCCCGGTTAAATCCCTTGCAAAAGCCTTGGGGCTGCCGGCCGGACACTTGCGCAAGCCCTATATCGACATGCCCGGCAAGGCACTGCGAAAGGGCGTAGAACTAGTAAAAAAACTGGGATTGATGGATCAGTATAATTATCGAATCGATGAAACGGCCATCGTGGATCGGTTCAGCCCGGCTAAGGAGGTCCCATCGGCAAATTATCCACCGCCCACCGGCAGCGGAAAGTGTTTTATCGATTGAAAGCGTTTTTTCTTGATTAATAAATTTGTGTGTCGTAGTCTGCCTGATTTAAAAAACTCGAACAGGATAGCCGGTTATATATGAGTATTTAGATATAAATCATTTTAAGCATCAAATACGTTAAGGAGAATGAACCGCATGTTGAACAGTAAAAAAATCGGTATCATCGGATCCGGAAACATGGGCGAAGCGCTGATCGGCGGGCTTGTCAGCTCCGGCTCGGCCCCTGTTGAGAATATTATATGCTCGGATGTCAGAGAGGAGCGCCTCGAGTTCATAGAAGACACTTACGGGATCTCCACGACCACCGACAATCTGGAAGTCGTGGCCGCATCCGACATTATCGTCTATAGCGTCAAGCCGCAGATAATGGCTGCGGTGCTCAGACAAACAGCAGATAGTCTCGACATGTCGAAACTGATCATATCCGTTGCCGCCGGTGTACCGATGGCCGCCATCGAATCGTGCCTCAACAAGGATCTGCGCTTGATCCGTGTGATGCCAAACGTCGCCGTTGCGGTCAAGGAGGGGGCCTCAGCCGTTGCCGCCGGCGCACATGCCCGCAAAGAAGATATCCAGCTGGCCATGGCCATTTTCGACTCAGTGGGCACAAGCGTTTTCCTCAAGGAGAACTATCTCATGGATGCCGTAACCGGTTTGAGCGGCAGCGGTCCGGCCTATCTTTTTCTCATCGTGGATGCTCTGGCCGATGCCGGTGTTAAAGTGGGTCTTTCGAGACGCAATGCACTTGCACTTTCCATCCAGACGGTTTTGGGATCTGCAAAGATGCTGCTGGAAACCAAAGCGCACCCCGGTGAATTAAAGGATATGGTCACTTCCCCCGGTGGGACCGCCATCGCCGGTTTGCATACCCTCGAAAAGGGTGGGCTGCGAACAACGCTCATCAATGCCGTGGAAGCTGCGACCCTCCGTTCCCAGGAACTGGGGAAAATTATGATAAAAAACTTTTCCAATAACGAAAAAGCCGGCAAAACCTAATCCTGATAAACCGGAAAGAAATGCCACAAAGTCACCAAGACACAAAAAAATATATGTTTATAATAGTTAAACTCCGTGTCTTGGTGCCTTGGTGGCGTAAGTAATTTGTTGGATAAATCCTTTGCATACTGATGTGGTCTCATAGCTGCAGGCAACCTTCAAAAGCAAGTCACTATGTCCCAAGCACCGTTGAATAGCCTTTTACCTTTGGACAAGTTACTGAATATATGCTATAGTATCGTACTTTCGTAAAGAGGCGCAAGGCTTGGGAACAATTACCAACATTCGCTCAAGCCGCATGGCAACAATTTACCGTAATTAACTCAGCTTGATTCATAAAAATCAATTATTTCCAAAAGTTAAAATCACTTTCTCTGCAGCAATTTATAATCAGTCTTAATCGCCAGTAAAATGCGGGGAGCTGAGCTGTATGTATGTTGTCGGTTTTTTTCTCAAGGCTGTTGCGAACGTTTTGAATATCGTTTCATGGCTTTACATGTGGGTCATTATCGCCCGGGCCGTGCTCTCCTGGGTAAGTCCTGATCCGTATAACCCAATTGTTCGGTTCATCCATAATGTGACCGAACCGGTAATGTACAGAATTCGAACGAAAATTCCGGTAAGCTTCGGAGGAATAGATTTTTCGCCGATTATAGTGATTTTATTGATTTATTTTCTGCAGATCTTTGTGGTTCAAAGTCTCGAAAGATTTTCCAGTTCGCTTTTATAAGCGGAGACACGATGAGGTGATACATGGCGAATTTAACACCGCTTGATATTCAACAGCAAAAGTTTCGAACGAAATTTAGAGGGTTCGACATTCAGGAAGTCGACCTGTTTCTTGACCAGATGGCCGATGCTTTTGAAGCCCTGCTGAAGGAGAACGAAAACCTTGCAGAGGAAATCCGCCGACTCCAGGCAGAAATCCAGGGATTTAAAAATCGTGAGGATGCGTTCAAACGCGCATTGCTCAATTCCCAAAAAGTGATTGAGCAAATGAAAGAAAATGCGCAAAAATCCGCGGAACTGATTATCGCCGAGGCCGAGGTAAAGGCGGAGAAGATACTCAACAAAGCCCACAATCGGCTCGCCCAACTGCATGAGGACATAGCAGAGCTGAAACGGCAGCGAATGCAGATTGAAGTCCAAATCGGCTCGGTAATCGAATCGCATACCAAACTCCTAGAAATCAGCAAAGAGGGCATGAAAGCGATGGATGAGGAAGATTCCAAACTTAAACTGTTGCAGCAGTCCAAATAGCCTTCTTCAGCGATCCGTCTCTCAGAACGAAATCCAGTTGAATTCATGCTGTTTAAGCGAAATGTGATCAGTCACAGCGGGAGCAGTTAATGGCCAAAATAGACGCTTTTTTTAAATTGATGAATGAACAGGGCGCTTCAGATCTTCATCTGGTCGCTGGACAACCGCCTGCACTTCGGATCCGTGGAGATATCGAAAGAATAAAATATAAAGTTCTGGATAATGACGACCTGCGCGGCATGCTCTATGAAATATCGCCCGAAGAAAAGATAAAGGTATTTGAAGAAACCGGCGATATCGATTTCGGTTACGAGATACCTGGCCTGGCCCGTTACCGCGCCAATTTTTTCATGCAGAAAAATGGGGTCGGCGCTGTTTTCAGGGAAATACCCAGCAGCATCATGACCGCCGAACAACTCGGCCTGCCGCCGGTTATTTCTAAACTGGCGACCCTGCCCAGAGGCCTTGTGTTGGTAACGGGACCGACCGGCAGCGGCAAATCAACATCGTTGGCTTCCATTATTGATGTTGCCAACCGGTTGCGCAAAGACCACATCATCACGGTCGAAGACCCGATCGAATTTGTACACCAAAGCCAGGGGTGTATCGTTAATCACCGGGAAGTCGGCATCCACACCCGGAGTTTTTCAGCGGCCCTGCGTGGCGCCCTGCGTGAAGATCCTGATATTATCCTGGTCGGTGAGATGCGGGACCTAGAAACCATTTCTCTGGCCATTGAGGCGGCATCCACAGGCCATCTGGTCTTTGCCACCTTGCATACGTCCAGTGCCGTTAAGACCGTTGACCGCATCATCGAAGTTTTCCCGGCAGAGCAGCAGGCCCAGATTCGATCAACGCTTTCCGACGGAATTAGAGCTGTCATCGCTCAGGTATTGTTTAAACGTATCGACAAAAAAGCCCGCTGTGTAGCCTTAGAAATCTTGATTGCCAATTCAGCAGTACGAAATTTGATCCGTGAAGGTAAAACCCATCAACTGCCCTCAATGATCCAGACCGGGAAAAAATACGGCATGCAACTGTTGGATGATGCAATCATGGACCTGTACAACAAGGGATGGATCAGTGCGGATGAAGCTTACATGAAATCCAATGAAAAAGGGAAATTCCGACCGTTGCTGACCGCCCCGCCCGCCGATTTTACCGAAGTATGATCTGATTACCGAAGGCTGCAAGAAAATTTTCCACCACGGTCTGCATGGCTATGGATAAAGATAGTCTCAGATCGCGCCGGTGAAATAATCCGGAGCTAATTTGATCACTACCCACTGCGCCCCAAAGGCAGTAGAAAAAAATATGCCGCTCAGAAGGGGAAACAATGAAAAAACAGGAAGTAGACCATATTCTGACACGCATGCTCGATTCCCAGAAAAACGTGTCTGACTTAAATCTGACAGTCGGCAAACCGTTTCAGGTTGAAAGCGACGGGGAACTGGTCGCTGTGGATATGCGTCCCCGCTTCAAAGAGCTCACCCCGTTCCAAACGGAAATTTTTGCCATGAACCTGATCAACCAGGACCGTCGCCTCACGCGGGCGCTATTGAGTGAAGGTTCCTGCGACCTTTCCTACACCCTGCCGGGCAAAGCCCGCTTCAGGGTCAACGTATTTTCACAAACCGCATGCTACTCGATCGTCCTGCGCAAACTGGAATCAAAGATACCGACCATCGAAGAGCTAAATCTGCCGGATGCCATGCATAAGATTGCCAAGGAAAAAAACGGCATCGTATTTGTCACCGGGGCCACCGGTTCGGGGAAAACAACATCGCTGGCCGCCATCCTGAATGAGATTAACGAGGACCGTTCCGTACATGTGGTTACCCTGGAGGACCCGGTTGAATACCAGCATCCCCACAAAAAGTCCACTTTCAATCAACGGGAGCTGGGCGTCGATTTCGACCGGTATGTCAACGGCCTTAGAGCTGCGCTGCGACAGGCACCCAAAGTTATACTCGTGGGGGAGATGCGTGACCGCGAAACCGTTGAAGTCGGCCTGAGTGCCGCTGAAACAGGCCATCTGGTTCTTACGACCCTGCATACCATTGACTCCGGTTCAACCATTAACCGTCTCGTGGGTATGTTCCATACCGAGGAAGAGCATCAGATCCGCATTCGCCTATCCGATGCGGTTCGCTGGGTGGTCTGTCAGCGGCTGCTGCCGAAAAAGGGTGGCGGTCGGGTGGCAACATTTGAAATTCTCGGCGCCAACCTGCGTGTCAAAGATGCGATCCTGAACGGGGAATCGGAAGGAAAGACGTTCTATGAAATGATGCAGGCCGGTCAGGCATTCGGAATGACGACCTTTGATGAAAATATCATCAGCCTTTATGAGCAGGGGCTCATTACGCAAGAAACTGCCCTGGCATTTGCTTCACGCAAAGGAATTGTCGGCCGCGGCATCGATTCGTTGAAAAGTGCGCGCGGTGAGACCACCACGGATATAGACAAACTCGAAATCGACCGTGAATACAGCCAAACCGCCTGATGTCGGACCGCTTTCGAATTTTGACGGCCAAAGGAGATAAATACACATATCATGGAAATTGTATGTCAAAAATGCAGTGCCAAATTTAATATTCCGGATCAAAAAGTTCCCACCGACCGATCCGTATCTCTGCCTTGCCCCAAGTGCAAAAATAAACTCACGATTGGCCCTCGAACCGAATCCGCTGATTCCGTCTTCGCAGATATGGCTTCGAGCAATTACGATGCCTCCGACAAACCGTTCGATTTTATTGAAGAGGAAGGCCAAACTGCTCTAGTCTGTGAATCAGATCCCACAGACATTAAAAAAATCGTCAATAATCTGAACATCCTGGAATATCATGTTACGGTAACGGACAGCGGTCGTGATGCACTGAAAAAGATGCGCTACCATCAATACGATCTGATCGTCGTCAACGAATCCTTCAGCTGCGAAGGGCCCGATTCGAATATGGTGCTGATGTATCTTGAACGATTGAATATGATCGTGCGGCGCAATATTTTTGTCGTTATGCTCAGCAGCAGATTCCGCACAATGGACCAGATGATGGCCTTTCGATACAGTGTCAACATTGTTGTCAACACTAAAAATGTTGATGATATTGAAAAGGTGATTCAGCGGGGGTTGACCGACAACGAATTTTTTTACCGGATTTACAACGAAACGCTCAAGGAAGTCGGCAAGGCCTGACAGGCGAAATAGGCTGTCGAAAGCGGTTCAAATAACCCCTGCATCACCGAATACGGCCTGCAATGATTTTAAAACCCTGAGAAAACCCTTACAAGTCGAGCGCGTTTCAAACCGTATCTCTAAAAATGTCACCTAACCAGGCATATACCTGCCATGAATATCGGGAAGATATGACTCTTCTAATGCTCAAGCAGCGTTCCTTGCCCAAACACCCTCACCTTCTGCCAAATTTCAAACCCAAAATGGTGCCCGTTGGTCCACCTAAAGATGCTCGCTAAAAACAACCGCAAAAGACGATAATTAGATTCACCTTCATTCTGCCGAAGCAACCTTTTTAGCTTGACAATTATCTGGGCCTCTCTTAAGGATAAAAAAAGTCTTATTGTCAGACAATCATGCTGGAATTAAGGGACGCAATACTAAAGGAAGGGCAATTTGAACGAGAAAAATCTTCCATTAAAACCGATGCGGCGCGTTCTGGTTTCGGATGAAATCATTGAACAAATCAAAAATCTTATTTTAGACGGCACCTTAAAACCCGGCGATCGACTGGCATCCGAAATAAAACTGGCGCAGCAGATGAATGTGGGGCGAAGCACGATCAGAGAGGCCCTCAAGGTCCTGATTCATCTGGGTTTCATTGAAAGAAAAAATAAAGTAGCGATTGTTTCAGATCGATTAAAAGGCGGATTGGATCCTCAAAGTATCGTTGAACGATTCAAGAAACAGCGTAGCCTTCTGGAGATGATCGAGGTACGAAAATTGATAGAACCGGGTATTGCAAGTTTAGCCGCAACACGCTGCGAGCCCGCCGATTTGCAGCTGCTGCTAAAAGATGTTGAGGCGATGGACAACACGCTGGCGGATATCGACGCTTTTCTGATTCATGATTATCATTTTCATTTACACGTTGCCCAGGCATCAAAAAACCAGGTCCTGATAGAGATTCTCCTCGGCATTCAGCACGTTCTGCGGCGGACCCAGGAGCATATCCTGCAAAAAAGCAAAAATATACACCCGCGCTCTCTCGATTATCACTGGAAGATTTTCAGGGCCATCGAAGATGGCCTGCCCGATCAGGCGAAAAAGTCCATGTCGGAGCATATCCGGGACATTGAGAAGGAAATGTACACCATATTGAAACAGGAAAAGCAAAATTGAATTAGGTGAAAAGAGGCTGTAACTTTGAATGGAAACAATAAAACGATTCTGCTGATCGCCACTTTCGACACGAAACAGGACGAAGCTTTATTCTTAAAAGAGCGGATTGAATCCCGGGGATTTAGGGTGCTCACCCTGGATGCCGGTATTCTGTCTTCGCCCCCGGTTTCGGTGGACATCAATCAAGATGAAGTGGCCGCTCGCGGCGGCAAATCGCTCAAGGATCTGCTGGCTGCCGGCGATAAGGGTGACTGCATTTTCAATATGATCCGGGGCGTAGAAATTCTTACCACGGAACTCTACGAACAGGGCCGCTTTGAAGGTATCGTCGGTATCGGCGGTGGACAGGGTACCGATATCGGCTGTGCCGCGATGCGCAGTCTTCCCACTGGCGTGCCCAAATTAATGGTTTCTACTGTCGCCTCGGGAAGGACCACTTTCGGCCCTTTCGTCGGAACCAAAGACATCACCATGATGCACTCGGTGGCAGATATGCAGGGATTGAATTTCCTGACCCGCAAAATTCTGGACAACGCTGCCGGTGCAATCTGCGGGATGGTGCATGGCAGTACAACCCGGGTCCCGCAACCGGAAAGTGTTTCAATCGCGTTGTCCATGCTGGGCACCACCACGCCGGGCGCGCTGCACGCTAAAAAAATCCTGGAGGAGCGGGGATTGGAGGTAGTAACCTTTCATCAAAACGGAACCGGCGGAATCGCTATGGAAGATATGATCCGAAGCGGTGCGTTCAAAGGGGTTCTGGATCTGAATTTGCACGAGATCGGGGATCGATTCGCTGGCGGCCTGCACGGCGCCATCCGCGAGGACCGGCTGGTGGCCGCCGGGGAGATGGCAATTCCCCAGGTGCTGGCTCCCGGAAGTATCAACTACATGGTTGTGGGTCCCTACGACAGCCTGAGTCCGGAAATGAAATCCCGCAAACTCATCATTCACAATACCTACCTGACCCTGGTGCGCCTGAATCCGGATGAGCTGAGTAGGGTCGGAAAACTGGTAGCCGAAAAACTCAATCGGTCAAAAGGTCCAACACAGTTTTTTGTACCTTTGCGAGGCTTTTCCTTCCCGGACAGGGAAAACCTGCCCCATTGGGATCCTGAAGGAAACCAGGCTTTCATCGAGGCAGTAAAAACCGATCTGAAATCGTCGATTCCATTGATTGAACTGGATGCCCATATTAATGACCCCGAATTCATCGATCCGGTGGTCGCAGCGTTTTTAGTGATGATTAATCACTAGCACCAGTAATTCAGGAGCTGAAAATGTGCAATCGTTTGAAGAACAGAACCGCCATCGTAACCGGAGCGGCGCGGGGCATGGGATTTGCCATCGCCAAGGCGCTCTTCGATGAAGGTGCAAAAGTGGTCATCGCCGACATTGACGCCGATGCCGTTGCCTCGGCTGCCAAATCACTGGATGCAGACACCGGCCGCGTCATGGGCAGAAATGTCGATGTCACCGATAAAGCTCAAATTTACGCCATGGTGCAGGAGGTAAAAGCGCGCTGGGGGAGCATTGACATCCTGGTCAACAACGCCGGTGGGGCGTTGTTCACCCCTCACATCCTGAATGAGATCGAGGAGAAACACTGGAATCTTGTGGTTGATGTGAACCTGAAAGGCGCCTTTTTATTGAGTCAGGCGGTGATCCCGGAGATGGAGGAACAGGGCGGGGGGGCCATTGTCAACATTTCCGCCCTAGCGGCCCACTGGCGAGCCTCCCTGGCCGGGGTGCAGTACACGGCGGCCAAAGCCGGCGTTGAAGGTCTGACCCGCCAGCTGGCCTATGACTGGGGAAAAGCCGGAATACGCGTCAATGCCGTTGCGCCCACGGTAACTTTGACTGGAGATCGGGTCAAAGGCCTATGGGACAACAAAAGCGATGAAGAAAAGAAAAGGGTCCTGTCCGCCATACCGCTGGGCCGGCTGGCGACCCCGGCGGAAATTGCATCGGTGGTTGTGTTTCTGGCCAGTGAAGAATCAAGCTATATTACCGGAATCACGATCGATGTCGCCGGGGGGCGCTACCTGCGGTAACGGTTGAGCCCGTTTGGCCCGTTGAGCCGGTTGAGCCCGTTGGCCCTTCGGGCCGGTTTGCCCGTTGGCCCGTTTGCCGGTTAGCTGGTTGGTAGGTTGGACCGGTTTAGATGATTGGTCCGCTAACTCCTGCTTAAGCACATACAATCTTACTAATTGCAGTGAGTGCCGTATACAGGATTTCGCCACTGAAAAGACTCTCTAGGGTTTTTTCCGATAGAGCAATCCCGCCTAGCAGGAATTTACTTTGAATTATCGACATAAAGTGTTCAATGGGTACAACGGCGTAACGACCCCAACGTTCTAACCGGCAAACGGGCCAACGGGCTAACGGGCAAACCGGCCCGAAGGGCCATTGGGCTAACCGGCTCAACCGGCTCAACGGACAAAAAGGAGTATATAGTGATTTCACCCAAAAGCGTTTTGCTGCCGCAACCAGTTGAACCCGAGGCGAACGCTGTGTTGCAGCGGGCCGGGGTCAATATCGTACTGGCCGACAACCCGAAACCGGAAACTGTCCGGCCGCTGATGAAAAGCGTTCAGGGCTTGGTACTGCGAACCGGAATCAAGATCACCCGCGATCTGATCGATGCGGCCGATGACCTTTGGATCATCTCCCGTACCGGAGGCGGTCTGGATAATGTGGATGTGCTGGCCGCTACGGAATACAATGTCATTGTTACCTCCAACTTAGGGGTCAATACCAGCAGTGTGGTCGAGCATGCTTTGGCACTGATGCTGGCGCTGACGAAGCAGATTCCGGTAATGGACCGCGCGGTGCGTGGCGATAATTTCAAAATTCGCTATCAAAATCTACCCCGGGATCTGAATGGTAAAACTCTTGGATTGCTAGGTTTTGGACGGATCGGATCCGAGCTTGGGCGCTGCTGCCGCCAGCTGTTTAACATGCGCATCATCAGCTATGATCCGTTTGTGCCCGATTCGGTCAAAGCGAGCGCCAAAAATAAGGTCGCATTTGTAACTCGCGAGGAATTGTTTGCCCAATCCGACGTGCTGTCGATCCATGTGCCCCTGACGGACGAAACCTACCATGCCGTGGGACCGGCGGAATTGAACCGCATGAAACCGGATGCGCTGTTGATCAATACGTCCAGAGGTCCGGTCGTAGACGAATCCGCCCTGCACAGTGCTTTGCAAAGTGGTAAAATCGCCGGCGCCGGTCTGGACGTTTTTAACCGCGAGCCGGTTGCCCGGGACAATCCTTTGCTGGATCTGGAAAATATTATTTTAACCCCGCATTCTGCTGCCCTCACAAAAGAATGCGTGGTGCGGATGGCCGTAGTGGCCGCCGAATGCGTTTTGGACGTATTTCACGGAAGGATACCGCCAAATGTCGCCAACCGGCAGGTGCTGGCTACACCCAAATGGGAACATCTGGTTTCCGAATCGGCGTAGGCCATACGGCTGTATTCCAAATCCACTTGCATGTTGTAAGAACCCGAAGATCGATCAATTTAATAACGGAGGATCAAAGAATGGCAAAAAAAGTAACCGGAATTCTGGCACCGATCTGTACACCGTTTGTAGACCAGGAGGTGTCGATCGCGCACCTGCAGGAGAATGTGCGCACGTATAAAAATTCGCCGCTTGCAGGCTATTTTGTGCTGGGAAGCAACGGAGAGAACAAGAGCATGACCGAAAAAGAAAAGCTGGCGGTTCTTGAAACCGTCGTCAGTGAAAGGGACTCCCGGCAACTGGTGCTGGCAGGGGCCGGTTATGAATCGACCCGGCAGACGATCGCGTTCAGTAAAAAAGCGGCCGAGCTGGGCGCCGATTTCGTCTCCATCATCACACCGTCGTATTTTAAAAAAAGACTCACCGACGAAGTCATGGTCCGCTATTATTCGGATGTGGCCGATGCGCTTTCCATTCCGGTGTTCGTATATAACGCCCCGGGCTTTACCGGGATGACCGTCTCCCCCGGCGTCATTGAAAAACTTTCCCAGCATCCGAACATCGCGGGGATGAAAGACACGTCTCCCGCCAACATGAGTGCCTACCTGTCGGTGGCGGCGGAGAATTTCGATATCCTCTCCGGGACCGTGAGCACGCTTTTCCATGCCATGGTGCTCGGGGCCAAAGGCGGCGTTGTCTCTCTGGCCAATGCCTTTCCCGCGCCTTGCTGCAAACTGTATGAAAAGTTCATGGCCGGAGACCTTGACGGCGCCCGCCGGCTGCACTTTAAACTTTTCCGGCTCAATCGTGCCGTATCTGGAAGCTACGGTGTCGCCGGTGTTAAATACGCCATGCAACTCGGTGGATTCTATGGCGGCGACCCGCGCCTGCCGCTTCTTCCCATTCCGGAAGAAGGAAAGGAGTCGATTGAAAAAGCACTGAAGACTGCCGGAATTCTATGAGTTCCAAAGGGGAAACTTGGTCGAGAATTACATATTTTCTGTTGCCGATAACAGTCGCCTTGCTTTCAAAACGGGACTTATTAGGTACGGACCATCAACCAAAGGAGGAAAAGATGAATGACCAAAGGAAACGTATCAACAGTAAGGGGATACTGATCGGACTGATCATTTTTTCACTGGTGATCGGCGCAATGACCGGTCAAGCTGATGCGGCGCGTAAATTCGTCAGATTCGGCGGCAGCAATCCCGGTGGTTCCTGGTTTGTTATTGTTGGGGGATTATCCGCCTACCTGAGCGGTCAACTAAAGGATCTCAATGTGACAGCCATCGCCACCGGAGGATCGGTCGATAATAACCGTTTGGCCAGAAAAGGGGAGCTGGACACCTGGTTGACCCACTCTTTAACCGCCTACGACAACTGGAACGGGGTGGGAATTTTTAAAGACAAAAAACCTTTGAAATCCATTCGATTGCTGTGTGGAGTCTATGAAAATCATCACCACTTCGTTGTGCTGGCCGACAGCAAGGTCAAAAAGATGGCCGACCTGGCAGGAAAAAAGGTGGTAGTAGGATCTGCCGGCAGCGGGGGGGCGGTGAATTCGGAGAATATTCTGAGGGCCATCGGTGTCTGGGATTCCATCACACCGCAATACTTGACCTGGAGCGCCGGAGGAAGAGCGTTGACGGATGGTCAAGTGGACGCCTTCGGGGTCAGCAGCGCGCCGGCTCCATCCATCGTAACCGCCGAAGCGATGCATAAAATCCGTCTGCTTGAGCTTACGGACGCAGAATTCAAGACGGTATTGAAAAAGTATCCGTCCTACAAAAAAAGCAAGATACCGGCGGGAACCTATAAAGCGCTGAAAAAAGATTCACCCTGCATCGCATTTCAGGTTTACTGGGCCGGCAGCAAAGATGCCGATCCAGATTCCGTTTATGAGATGCTTAAAGTTGCTTTTGATCCCAAGCATGCCAAGCAAATCGGCAAAATTCACAAACATTTAAAATCGTTGAGCGCTTCCTTCGATGGAATGACATCCCTGGGAATTCCACTGCACCCTGGTGCGGTTCGATTTTGGAAAGAGCAGGGGCTTGATATTCCAACGGAACTTATGCCACCGGAGATGTAGACAACTCGGCTTTGATGACAGGATATCATCCGGCACCTGATGAAATAAAGAAAGGAAAGTTCGGGGTGGTATCCTGTTGGCTATTTTATGACCTGACTGCCGTCAATTGGATCAGACGATGATTAAGCGGGATACGAAAAAAAAGAGTGGGAAAATGCGGTCACTGGAAGGAAAAATGGCCGCCGTAAATCGATGTATTGCCATTGGATTTTCGCTGCTCTTTATCTACACATGTGCTTTTGGGCTGATTTCAAGCGAGCTTCATCGCGGGGGTTACCTTATTTTTACATTACTGCTTTGTTTCATGCTCTACCCTTTCAGTAGGAGTTCAATCGGCAAACCGATTACACCCCTCGACTGGATTTTACAAGCCCTGACTCTCCTTTCCATCGGTTACTGGATCCTGGAGTATCCATCCTATGCCCAGCGAATAGGCGATCCCAACCGCATCGATATTATTATGGGCGCAATCGTCATTATCCTTTCCATCGAGGTTGCCCGTCGCGTAGTGGGATGGGTATTGCCGGTGCTGGCGATCATTGCCTTGCTGTACGCCTATTTGGGTCCGTATGTCCCCGGAATTTTGGGACACTACGGTTTTGGTGTTCAGCGGATTGTAGAATACACGGCGGTCAGTATGGGTGGGATATACGGTATTGTTACCAACACCTATGCCACATTCATACTTCCGTTTATCATTTTCGCTTCCTTTCTTCAGGCTGCCGGTGGCGGGTTGGCGATTGAGGAGATTTCCAGGGCTCTGGCAGGCAACACCCGTGGTGGACCAGCCAAGATTGCCGTTGTTTCAAGCGGTTTCATCGGCTCCGTAACCGGATCGTCGGCGGCAAATGCCGTGGTGACCGGGTCTTATACAATTCCCCTCATGATTAGGACCGGGTATAAACCCCATACCGCCGCAGCGGTAGAGGCGGCCGCATCGACCGGCGGCCAATTCATGCCGCCCATAATGGGCGCAGCGGCATTTCTGATTGCCGCCTTTACGGAAACCCCTTATCTTGAGATTATTAAAGTCGCAACCTTTCCGGCTATCCTATATTTTTTAGGCGTCGGTATGATGGTCCATTTTATCGCTGCCAGAGAAGGTATAAAGGGGTTGCCCAAAGAACAGCTGCCCGATATCAAGCGTATCATTGTGCAACGGGGATACATGCTGCTTCCGATTATTATGATACTGGCGGTGTTGATTGCCGGCTATTCGGCTCAGATGGCCGCGGTGGTGGCTATTGTTTTTACAGTATTGTTGAGTTATCTGCGAAAAGATACCCGCATGGGACCGCGTAAAATAATCGAGGCTCTCATCTCGGGTGCCCGAAATTCATTGGCCGTTGGTGCTACAGCCGGTGTGATCGGGATTATCATGGGGATTGTGACCATGACCGGTCTGGGCATCAAATTTTCTTCGGTTGTAATTTCTTTGTCCGGTGGATTTCTCCCGCTGACGATAATTTTTGTGGGTATCGCCGGTTATCTGTTGGGGATGGGGGTTACAATTACAGCCACATATATACTGCTTTCCGTGCTTGCCGTTCCCGCACTGATGCAGCTGGGGATTCCTCTAATTACGGCGCATTTAGTAGCTTTCTGGTTTTGTGAAACCGGCGGTGTTACCCCACCCGTAGCCCTGGTTGCTTTTGCGGCGGCCTCCATTGCCCGCTGTAATCCCTATAAAGCCGGAATGGCCGCCGTTAGATTGGCATCGCCATTGTTTATCGCTCCTTTTTTATTTGTGTATACACCCATCCTGCTCAACGGACCCCTGCCGGAAGTCATCGAGACTATGGTCAGTTCGGTGATCGGCATCATCGCTTTTGCAGGAATGATGCAAGGTTATTGGATCAGACCAACAAACATCTTTGAGCGGGTGTTGCTGGGAATGGCTTCTATCTGCTTGTTTACGCCGAACATCTATTCCGATTTGATCGGATTGGTGATATTGATTTCCGTGACACTAATAAACCGAAAAAAACAGGAAGAAGAAAATGGATTTACCCCTGAAAATGAAAGCAGCCGTGCTGTTCGACTTTAACGATGTCAGAGTCGTGGAACGCGAAGTGCTGTCACCGGGACCGGCGGAGGCGCTAGTAAAAATCGAAGCCTGCGGGGTGTGTGCCGGAGACATCAAAATGATCACCCAAGGCATGCCCAGGCAGCCGCCGATGGGCGAGTTTATCATCGGCCACGAATATGCAGGCACGATCGTGGCCCTGGGTGACACGATTGACGAATTTGAGATCGGTGATAGAGTCGCCGTGGAAGTACACAAGGGCTGCGGCCGCTGTCGCAACTGCCTGGTGGGAAAGTACACGGTTTGCCTCAACTACGGCGATTCGGCCAAGGGACATCGAGCCAATGGTTTTACGACCAACGGCGGTTTTGCCCAGTACGCCGTTAACCATGTCAACACTCTCAGCAAACTCCCGGATAGTATTTCCATGGATGAAGCAACCACGATTACGACGGCCGGAACCTCGCTGTATGGCATCGATATGGCCGGCGGCTATATTCCCGGTGACACGGTGGCCGTCCTGGGGCCGGGATCGATAGGTCTGATGGCCGTTCAGTGCTGCAAAGCCCTGGGTGCCGGCAAAGTGGTGCTGACCGGCACCAGAGACAGCCGACTCGAACTGGGAAATAAACTCGGTGCGGATGCGGTCGTAAACGTAAAAAATTCCGATCCGGTGCAGAGGATGAAAGAGCTGACCGGTGGCATCGGAGCCGATCTTGTTCTGGTTACGTCCGGCAATCAAACCAGTCTGCAGCAGGCGCTGGAGATGACTCGCAAAGGCGGGGACATCACGGTGCTGGCGCATTTTGATGAACCGGTCATGACGGACATCGGACTGGCGGTTAAAAACGGGATCAATATCTACACCGTCAGGGGGGAAGGACGACTGAGCGTTCACCGAGCCCTGTCCCTGATGCAGGAAGGAAAAATTAACGGAAGAGCGCTGATCACCCATACATTTGTACTGGAAGAAATCAACGCAGCGCTGACGACCTTCGTTGAAAGAAGCGGTGATGCGTTGAAAGTCGTGGTACATCCATGATGAATTTGTAAAGTACTTTTTCATATCAACCATTTTCACAAAGGAGAGTACTGATGAAAAGAACCAAACGAAGTTACCTGCTGATTATTGCATCGACGCTAGTATTCATTCTGGGATTTATACCCGGTCAAAGCCTGGCGGAATATCCCTCAAAGCCGGTTAACTTTTTGATTCCATTTGGCGTCGGCGGATCTGCGGACCTGATGGGCAGGGCCCTGGCGAACGGTACCAAGGCTCATCTCGGCCAGCCGATTGTACCGATCAACCGACCGGGAGCCGGCGGAGGAATCATGTACACGGCTTTGAAAAGCGCCAAAGCGGATGGATACACGGTAGGCTGGAACTCGACTTCAATTCTGACTTCCACCAATATCGGCAATGTACCGTTTAAGTACGATGCCTTTGAAGCGGTTTGCCGGATTGGGTTCACGGCCATGCCGATCGCGGTGCGGGCCGACGCCCCCTGGAAAACGTTTAAAGAACTCGTCAATTATGCTAAGAAAAACCCGGGGAAAATCAAGATCGGCAATGCCGGTACCGGAAGCGCCACCCATCTGACGGCGGTGCTGGTGGAAAAAGAAACCGGCACGAAGGTCATTCATGTGCCGCTGGGCGCCAAACGGCGGGTTCCCAGCCTGTTGGGTGGCGAAGTTGAAGCGATCTGCGTACCGCTGCCGGAAGCCGCACCCCAGGTATTGGCCGGACAGATCCGCCTGCTTGCCGTATCCACCGCCAAAAGAGATGCCAAGTTTCCGGACGTTCCCTCATTAACCGAAGAGGGCTATCCGATTGTAATGGAACTGTTCCGGGGAATCAGCTTGCCGAAAGGCACGCCCCTGGATATTATCCGCAAACTAGAGAACGCATTTAAACAGGGCTCCCAGAACAAGGATTTTAAAAATATCTCCAACAAAAAGGGATTTAACATCAGTTTCCTGGGAAGTGCGGACTTCGCCGATTATCTGGCAGAGCAAAACGAAAACGTGGCAAAAGCCATGAAACTCGGGGGACTGGTTAAGTAGGGAATACAGGCCTGGATTCATCCCGGAGGGGTGGGGTTTACCTCTAGACGTTGAATGGAATGATGGAATGCTGGAAAAATGGAATATTGGGTTCAATAAACGGAAGTTATCTTGTTATTAATCTCTGAAACCGAAAAAGTTCCATAAAAGATCTCATCCTTAATAGACCCATTATTCCAACATTCCATTATTCCAGCACCCCAATACATATGTTTACGGAATGGTCCGTTGAATCTGACCTAGCCCGGAGGGCCGGGATTTCTATGTTTGATTAAAGGACAGACTCCATGAAGACTGCCAATATCATCATTGCGATTATTCTGATCGTTTTCGGCTGTTATTATGCGTATCTGACCACCGGCCTGCCTGATCGGAATTTGCCCAATACCCTTGGGGGCTCTTTTATGCCCTGGGTGCTGGTGACATGTTTTTTGGGGCTGTCGATTCTGATGCTGTTGGATACGCTCATCAAAGGGACAGCCGAAAAATGTGATTACAGGATATCCAAAAAGGAGGGTCTGGGTATCCTGTTTCTGGCGGCCGTCATCATTGGTTATATCAAGTCTTTGAGCTTGCTCGGTTTTTTATTGGCCACCCCGATTTTTCTGGCGGTATTGATGGTCCTCACCGGTGCCCGGGGCTGGAAGGAGGTCGTGCTGACTTCGGCCCTGGCGACATTCGGTATTTACCTTTTCTTTCAGAAGATCTTCCAGATCGTTCTTCCCGCGGGAGAAATATTTTAATCAGGAACCATACGAATGAACGGACCTGTTATTTCGGCCTTGATTGACGTTCTGCAGTTTCAAAATATTTTTGCCACCATGATCGGTGTTATCTTCGGGCTGTTTATCGGCTCCACACCGGGGCTGACCATCTCGCTGGGGATGGTCCTGCTGTTGCCGCTGACCTTTAAGCTCTCGGCGGTCACCGCCATTTGTCTCCTGCTGGGACTCTACGCGTCCGGCATGACCGGCGGCTCCATCTCCGCCATCCTGCTCAACATCCCGGGTACCCCTTCGGCTTCGGCAACCGCGATCGACGGCTACGCCCTGACACAAAAAGGCCAATCGGGCGCGGCTTTGGGCACCGCTGTCATATCATCGTTTTTCGGCGGTATTTTCGGTCTGACCTGCCTGACGCTGGCATCGCCCATCATCGCCAAGTTCGCCCTGCGGTTTGGTGCACCGGAGCTCTTCGCCCTCGTGCTGATGGGATTAACGCTCATCTGCAGTTTCGGCCAGGCCTCGCTTGTCAAGGCACTTCTTTCCGGTGTTTTGGGACTGATCATTATGACCGCCGGACTGGATCCGATGATGGGAACACCCCGATTCACTTTCGGAGTCGTGGAACTGCAAGCCGGGATATCCTTTCTGCCGGCCATGATCGGGCTTTTTGCCATACCACAAATCATACTCGGTATCGCAGGCAAGATCCGGGTGATCCCGACTTACAAATCAAAAATCTCCGGTATCCTGCCCAAGATCGGTGAACTGACGAAAATGGTCAAAACCATGGCTCTCGGTTCTTCCCTGGGAACGGGTATCGGGGCGATTCCCGGTGCCGGCGGACCGATCGCGGTGTTTTTAAGCTACGACTATGCCAAAAGGGCTTCAAAAAATGCAGAACAATTCGGAAAGGGTGCGCTCGAAGGGGTTGCGGCTCCGGAAGCAGCCAATAACGCCGTTGCCGGGGGTGCTTTGATACCCATGCTGACGCTTGGGATTCCGGGCGATCCGATAACGGCCATTCTCCTAGGTGCTTTGATCATCCAGGGGTTGATACCGGGTCCCTTGCTGTTTATGCAGAGTGCTCAATTTGTTTACAGTGTCTTTTGGGCATTTTTGCTGGCCAACATTTTGAACCTGTGCCTGACGTTGTCAACCATCAAGCTGTGGGTCAGGGTGCTTAAAGTGCCCCAGAAAATACTGCTGCCACTCATTTTAACCCTTTGTGTGGTGGGGACCTTTGCGCTGCGCAATACTTTTTTCGACACCGCTGTGATGCTCTGTTTCGGTTTGCTGGCCTATTTCATGAAAAAATACGGTTTCCCTGTGGTTCCGATGCTCTTGGCAATTATTCTGGGGCCTCAGCTGGAGGAGCACCTGAGGATGTCGCTCATTATCTCCCAGGGCAACCCGGCGATATTTTTCACACACCCCATTAGCCTTGTTTTCATCGTTATTGCCGTGATTTCTTTCGTATCGCCATTGATACGACGATCGAGAAGAACCCGCCAAGCAGACGACTGCCGGATGGATAAGGTTTAGGAAGCCTGGAGGGTGGTTATATTGTAAAGAATCCGGGCCCGGAGGACTAGGATTTCCATGTTTGATTAAAAGGGTTCGATTTCGGCCCGGCCGGCTGCCGGATTTTTTCAACACACAGGTGCATCATGTAGCCTCCGGTTAGATTTTTCACTTCAAACCCTGCCTGTTTGAGCAACCGCGTGGCAAAATACGATCGCTGTCCCACCACACAGTAGGTCCAGATTGGCCTGTCGGCGGGAAGCTCGGAAAGCCGCTGCCTTAAATTTTCCAGCGGTACGTTTACAGCCCCTGGGGCGTGACCTCGCTCAAATTCTTTGGGTGTGCGCACATCAAGAATCAGGGCATCGGAGTTTTCCACCGCCGTCCAGTGAGCGACGGCATAATCCTGGCGGACGACATTGGCTGCAATCATGCCGACCATGTTCACCGGATCCTTGGCAGCACCGTATTGGGGGGCATAGCACAGCTCGGCCTCTTCGAGATCGAATACGGTTCCTTTTTTCTGAAGGGCCATGGCGATTACATCGATCCGTTTTTCAACGCCGTCGAGTCCGACAGCCTGGGCACCGAAAATTCGCCCGTCCTCCGGCGCAAACAGCAGTTTGATGGTCATGTGCTTGGCCCCGGGATAGTATTGGGCATGCTGGCTCGGGTGGGCGTATATTTTTTCGTATCGCAGCGGTCGCCCGTCGACGCTGATCCGTCGCAAAATCTTTTCCGATGCACCCGTAGATGCGATAGTCAATCCGAGTACACCGCAGACCGCTGTGGCCTGCACACCCCTGAATCCGGGAATGTCCTCGCGTCCCAGGATGGCATTGGCCGCCATGCGGCCCTGACGGTTGGCAGGACCGGCCAGGGGCACCAGGCTGTTGGATCCGGTAACACAATCGACCACCTCCACCGCATCACCGACAGCCCATATGTTTGGATCGCTCGTTTGCATCCGGTCATCTACGGAAATTCCCCCAAGCTCACCGATGGCAAGTCCCGCCTGCTTTGCCAGTGCGACCTCGGGACGCACACCGATGGCTAGGATGACGATATCCGCCACAACGGTTGTGCCCGATTCGAGCAGGACCTCAATCGATGACTTCCCGCGGCGTGTAAATCCGGCAGCTCGGCTGTTGGTGTACAAGGATATCCCCTGGGATTGCAGGTGCGCGTGGATAGGGACGGCCATTTCTTCGTCTATGGCTGGCGTGACATGCGGCTGCATTTCGATAATGCTGACCCTCAGGCCTTTGTTCTTCAGGTTTTCGGCCATCTCGAGTCCAATGAACCCCCCGCCCACCACGATCGCCTTTTTTGCGGCCCGACTGTCAATCCATCTTTTTATCTCCCTGGTATCGGGTATCGTTTTGAGGGTAAAAATACCGGGCAGATCGATTCCGTCAAGCGCCGGTTTGATAGGGACAGCGCCGGTTGAAATAACCAGGGCATCGAATTGTTCCCAGGCGGTTTCGCCCGTGACCAGGTTTTCAACCTCGATTTGTTTATTTTCGCGGTCAATCAGCCGCACGTTGTGGTCCGTGCGCACGTCGATATTGAAGTAATCCCTGAATCGTTCGGGAGAGGCGACCAATAGGTCTTCTTCTTTTTTGATCACATTGCCGACATAATACGGCAGGCCGCAGTTGGCAAATGAAACAAAGGAACCACGTTCAAAGACGATAATTTCCGCATCTTCGGAAAGTCTTCTCGCTCTGGCAGCGCAGGATGCACCGCCGGCAACGCCACCGACAACAAGTATTCTTTTTTTCATCGTTGACCTATGTTTGGCTAAACAGCCAGTTCGGCCGGTTGACCGGTTCGAGCCGAATCGATCGCTGCCCTAATCAATGCCAGGGCGGCTAAAGCGCCTTCGCCGTCGGTTTCCGGCTGGGCGTTTGAGCGAATACAATCAGCGAACTCATCAATCTCCTCCATTATTGGATTCCCCGCCGCAAAAGGCACATTCTGCGATCCGGTTTTTCCCTTTTCGAATATTTTCACCTCGGTGTCCCGGTCGACTTGCTGCCACCACAGAAGATACTCCTCAAAGGGCAGCTCCGGCGGTGTGATGGTGCATAGCAAGTTCGCTTCGGTACCATAAATATAGAACCAAACTGCTTTGGGTGAAGCGTAGTTTGAGCCCAGGTATCCCAAAATCCCCGAATCGTAACGGAAGACAGTTGTGGTCACATCTTCAACCGGGGCCGGGATATAAAGCTTGTTGAAATATGAAAAAGCCGACTTGATGGGACCGAACAGATAGTTGAACACGTCCGCATGATGGATGCCCATGGTCATCAGCGAACCGGCGGGGCAACCGCTGTCGTCCCCGCGCCACCGAAAACTTTCCGGAGTCAGCGCAAAGCCCAGATTCTGGGAATAATTGCCCTCGACCTGAATCGGATCGCCGATGGTGCCGTTATCAACCAGCTCTTTGAGCTTGCGGATTCCGGTAAGCCGTCGCATGTGTTGTCCGACCATCAAGACCACCCCGGCCCGGCGGCAGGCCTCAATCATTTTGCGGCCGTCGTCAATGGTGTTGGCAATCGGTTTTTCCACGAAAACGTGCTTGCCGTGCTGGGCGGCCAGCAATGTTTGCTGCGCATGAAGATCGTTGGGTGTTGCCAGGTGAACTCCGTCGACATCTTCTCGTTTGAGAACGTCTTCGTAACTTTGCTCCTGATCACAGCCGAACTTGGCGCTGAAGGCGTGTCGTTTTTCCGTTATCGGGTCATAACAGGTCACCAGGTTCACTTTGCTGCTGTTGACCATTACATCGCCCACCGAACCGGACCAGGCGCCGGTACCGATGAGGGCCAGATTTATTGCTTCTTCTCCAGACATTGAAACCTCCCCTCTTTTTAATATATCAGCCACGAAGGCACTAAGTCACAAAGGTTTATTAAATATTTCAATGTAAACAATTCTATCAACAATATAATCCCCCCACTTTGACAATTGTTTAAACTTCATATTCATTCCCTGGCCCAGACCTGGATAATTAGGACCGGAGTTCCATTGGTTCCGGTTTTTGCCTGTCACAATTCATTCATTCTATTCGACCGAGTCGCGCCAGGGCGGGCTTAGTGTCTTCGTGTCTTAGTGGCTGAACTTGTATCCCCCATTTTATTTTGCAGTGACCTTTCAGAAAAACCTTCAAAAATCGATAGACCGCTCCGGTCTGCCATTACCCTGATCAAAGCTAGACGTGCACATCAGGGTCCAGGTCCAGTCGGCGGTCCGACGGGTTCTAATAAAGCGCGGACCGAGGGTGGCTTGAGATCCTATTTGACCTCGACAAAATCGGCCCCGAGCGGCGGGTTGGTGAAAAATTCGATATAGCGCAGCTCTTCATCTGAATTGTTGATGGTCGTGTGTTTGACGCCGGCCGGGATAAAAAATATGTCACCGGCTTTGATCGGGATTTCTTCACCGTCCATGATTTCGGTTCCTTCGCCGCTGATAACCATTATGACGGATTCGCGTTTATTGTGGTAGTGGTAGGGAACCTGGGTGCCGGCAGCCAGCAGGCCGAACATGCCTCCCAGGTTTTTTGCGCCATGCGCATCGGTTAGAATTTCCGGCCGGTAGGATTCTCCGGGGGTAGGATTTTCCATGCGGATATACTCTTCAGTTTTAAATATCTTCATTTTCCTTCCCTTACTTATACGAGTTTCAAATTCTCAGATTACGTTCACGAGCAAACTGCGCACCATAATACCTTAAATCAAATGCAACCGCCACCCAGCAATAGTCACCTGCTTACCTGAATTCGATCGAAGAAATTTCGCGGCCTATTTGCACCAGCGGGTCCATTCCTGCCGTAGCGGGACTAACGGCCAAACGGGCTAACCAGCAAACCGGCTAACGGGCTAACCGACCAACCGGCTCAACGGGCTCAAACGGCTCAACGGGCTCAACCGGCTCAACCGGCCCAACGGGCTAAACCGGCTCAAATTTGGCCCCGATGGCAGCCAGCGACACGCTGGCAATCGTTTCATCCTGCTCCCAATCGCCGCCGCTGACACCGATGCCGCCCACGCATTCGTTGTCGATAAAAATGGGAAAGCCGCCTTCCATGGCGGTCCAGGTCTGTGGACCGGCTGCCAGGGCAAGTCCCACGGCATGCAGGGTGTCCAGCGATTGCCCCTGAGCCCCTCTGGTAGTCGTTGGTCGCATATTGGAAGCAGCAGTCACAGCCTTGGTTGTGGAAGAGTGGACGGTATGAAAGCGCCCGCCTTCCATGCGCTCGAGCATGAGCAGATGCCCCCCTGCATCTACAATCGCCACGGTAACTGCGATGCCGAATTCTTCGGCTTTGCTGATGGCCGCGGACATGATCATGCGAACGCCGTTTGAGGTCAATTTCTTGCTGTCTTTCACCGGCATATTCTCATCTCCTGTTCCCGGGAACAACCCCAGAATATCAGCGCGTTTATCCTTGCACGCAAACAATGCCGCGCACGGAACCAAGCTGCAGGTATCAGGTGCTTTGGGGATGCACAACGACTTTCATGGCACCGTCGCGCCTTTCCACGTATGTGGCCAGGGCCTCGTTAATTTCTGCCAGTGGAAAAGTATGGGTGATCAGCGGCTTGCCGGTGATTTTTCTCTGGTCCATCAACGACATGGCCCGATGAACATTCAGACGGCCTTCACCCCGGATGGTATACAGGTTGACGCCGTTGCGCACCGCCATCGATATGTCGGCGGTTACCGGCTGCTTGTAAAACGCCGCGATCGAGATTTTCCCGCCTTTGCGGACCATCTCAATCGCCTGCTGCAGCGAATTCTGTCCGCCGGCACATTCCAGCACCAGATCTGCGCCCAGGCCATGGGTAAGTTCGAGGACCTTTTTGACGCCATCTTCGTTTTTTACGTTGATCACATGGTCGGCGCCGTATTGCTTTCCGACTTCAAGCCGTTCTTCTCTCGTGCCGGTCAGAATCACCGGCCCCGCACCAAGGGCCTTGGCGCACTGCACGGCCATCAACCCGATGGGTCCCGGCCCCAATACGACTATCGAATCGCCGATGATATATCCCCCGGCCATGTCGATGGCGAAGATACTCGAGCCGGCGGTGGTGATGATCGTCGATTCGTCAAATGAAATGTGGTCCGGCAGTTTTGAAAGCGTGTTGACATGGTTGACGGCAAATTCGGCAAAACCACCATTGGCCGTAAATCCATTGGCCCGGTGGGCTTTGCGCAGGTTGCCGTAATTGAGACAGGCCGTGTAGTCACCCATGATACAATTGCGACAACGGCCACAGCCTTTGTGAATTTCAACCGCCACCCGGTCTCCGACCGTGAATTCATCGACGGTATCGCCCCGGGCGACGATGGTACCGGCATATTCATGGCCGATGATAAATTCTCCCATGGGCGGTTGGTTGGGCATGCCGTGTGTAATGATCTTAATATCCGTGCCGCAGATCCCGCAGGCTTCAATCTTAACCAGGACCTCGTCGGGAGCCGGTACCGGGACCTCACGCTCTTCAACCCGCACATCATTGAAGGCATGCAGAACGGCCGCTTTCATTTTTTGAGGAATTTCCATTACAGCCTCCTTCCTTTATATTCAAGTATAAACACTTTTCAATATTGATTTATTATACGAAACACCTAATCCGGACGAGCCGGAATTGAAGATTGATGGTTGCAAATTGAATATTCAGTGCAAAAATATATTTTCCTTCTGCCATGACTCTTCTCCTTTTACCGATAGCTTACATAAAAAAACTCTGAAATTGCAGCGCCAAGTATTGTCCCATTGTCATACAATAAGACAGCGCCACTAAACTGGGTTAAATTGCTGCAAAAGTCAAGTGAAAATCTACCTTATGCAATGCTATTGACAACTGCAGGAAACTGCATTTGAATTGGATCCCGATAGTGGCGGAGTGTGGCATGGAATTTTAGGCAAGGTTCGCTACAAAGCTCGCAAATGAACGCGGCAAGGTTCGCATCACATAAACATATGGGAGCGAGCCTACGCGCTCTCAGCGATTATCCGCAGCCCATCCAGCGTCAACAGCGGTTCAACGGCTTCAATCGTTTCGGATACATCTCGCATCAGATCCGCCAGCCCGCCGGTGGCGATCACTTTCGGATTTGAAGCCATCTCGGCTTTCATCCGCCGCACCATACCGTCCACCAGTCCGGCATAGCCAAAGATGATGCCGGCCTGGATACTGCCGGCGGTATCTTTGCCGACCACCGTTTGGGGCGGCGTGAAAATCTCGACTCGGGGCAATTTGGAGGCTTTTCTGAACAGTGCTTCGGAAGCAATCATAATACCGGGACTGATGGCACCGCCAAGGTATTCCCCTTTTGCGGAAATACTGTCAAACGTCGTGGCCGTGCCGAAATCGATGATAATCAAACTCGATCGATACTTGTTAAAGGCAGCGACCGCATTAACGATTCGATCCGCACCGACATCGTCCGGGTTGCGATAGAGAATCGGCATTTTTTTGTAAGATGTGGCGTCCACCCACAGTGGGGGATATCCGAGATATTTCCGGCAAAATGAATCCAGAATCGTTATCATGGGCGGAACTACGCTGGATATAATCGTCTTTTCAATTTGCTCGGGCTGGATGCCGGCCTGGGCAAACAGGCTGCTGACGATGACGTTGAACTCGTCTTCGGTGGTATTTCTCTCGGTTCGCAGCCGCCAATCTTTTATTAATCTATGGCCCTGGTAAACACCCATCACCGTATTGGTATTGCCGATGTCAATCACAAACAGCATAATAAAACAGTCCTTAGTAATTTTTTGATTCGCAGACCCTGTGACACTCGATACATCTCTCCGATATTACCGGGCATTGCGAAACTGGAAACTTGAAACTCGGTCTCAGATACCGTAAGCCGGATAGAGGGCCAAGTTTCGAGTTTCCAGTTTCATGTCTTTTTAAACACTGCATCCGCACTATTTCAAGCGTGTGTCCAGCGAGATGACTCCCTCAGGCATTCACAATGGCGTCGACTATTTTAACCGTGGCGCAAGTATTGGCCACATCATGAACCCGGACAATATGGGCACCATTTAATATGGCGGCACTGATAACAGCCTGGGTTCCCGTTTCCACAATCGGCAGGTCTGGTGGAATATCCTGGCTGTTCTCATCTTTCAGGATGTTTCTGATAAATGTTTTGCGCGAAGGGCCGATGAGAATCGGTGCTTCCAGCGTATTAAATTCGGAAAGGTGCTGAATCAGTGTAAGGTTATGGTCAAATGATTTTCCGAAGCCGATGCCGGGATCGATGATAATCTTTTCTCTGGCAATCCCGGATTTGACCGCCTGCCGTATCGAATGATCGAGGAAGTTCTTGATCTCGGCCACGACATCATCGTACGTCGGGGAAACCTGCATGGTTTTGGGTGTTCCCAGCATGTGCATCAGGATCACCGGGACGCCGGATTGCGCCGCCACTTGGGGCATTGCGGGATCGAGCCGCAAAGCACTGATGTCGTTGATGATGGAAGCCCCGGCTTCTATTGCGCGCCGGGCAACTTCCGCTTTGGTTGTATCGATGGAAATCGGCACGGAAATGCTCGCAGCCAGTTCTTCGATGACCGGAATGACACGCCGCAGTTCCTCGGCGGCAGTCACCTCGTCTGAAAACGGGCGGGTCGACTCACCGCCGATATCAATAATATCGGCGCCGTCTGCAGCCATTTTTTGGCCGTGAGAGATGGCCGTTTGGTTTGAAAAGAACTTTCCGCCGTCTGAAAAAGAATCCGGCGTGACGTTCACAACGCCCATTACACAGGTACGGTTGCCGAGTTCAAGTCTTTGTCCGTGCCATCGCAGCGTATGTCTCTTTCTCATGGGCAATTTCTCGCTTTACAGTACCCCATCACGCCACGGTATTTTTCTGGGACATTGCCGCCTTAAACAAAGCCCCGCGCATGCGGGGCAATTGACAGCTGGCATTGGTTTTCGGGGTTCAAATAGGATCAAACCGGCTTATCGGTGTCGGTGTCGTTTTTCGCGGCAGTTTCGGATTGACTCTGCTTTTCAGAAGCCGAACGATCTTTGGCATCACTTGCGCTTTCTTGGGTTTTGTGGGCGGGAAGTTCGATCCCGGGTCGCAGGGATACGATCAGTTCATCCAGTTCAGCGCCCATCACGGTTTCTTTCTCGAGCAACTCATCCGAAAGTTTGTGAAGAATATCCAGGTTTTCTTCCAGTACTTCCCTGGCTCGCTTATACGCATTGTCGATGAGTCTGTGAATCTCGTCATCGATTTTTTGGGCGGTCGCTTCAGAATAGTCGCGATGCTGGGCAATTTCCCGCCCGAGAAAAACCTGTTCCTCACCCTTGGCATAGGAAAGAGGCCCCAGATCCTCGCTCATTCCCCAGGTGCGGATCATCTGCTGGGCAAGATCGGTTGCCTGTTTGATATCATTGGCTGCGCCCGTACTGATCCGGTCAAATACTATTTCCTCGGCAACCCGGCCGCCGAAGGCAACCGCCAGTTCGCTTTGCAATTGGTCCTTATATTTGAAATCGCGTTCCTCGGGCAAAAACCAGGTAATACCGGCGGCCCGGCCACGCGGTATGATTGTAATTTTATTGACTGCATCGGTTTCGGGTAAAAATCTGGCCACCAGGGCGTGCCCCCCCTCGTGGTAGGCGGTCGTCTTTCTGTCCTCTTCCTTGATGACTTTCGACTTGCGCTCCAATCCCATATAGACTTTATCTTTCGAATCTTCAAAATCGAACATGTCTATCTTTTCTTTGTTGCGTTTGGCTGCCAGCAGGGCTGCTTCGTTTACCAGGTTTTCCAGATCAGCGCCTGAAAAGCCTGGTGTTCCTTTTGCAAGAATCACCGCATCCACGTTATCCGCGATGGGGCTTTTCTTCATGTGAACCTTTAAAATCTTCTCCCGGCCTTTAATGTCGGGCAAAGAAACGACAATCTGGCGATCAAATCGGCCCGGACGCAGCAGGGCCGGATCGAGCACATCCGGTCGGTTGGTAGCCGAAATCAGAATAACGCCCTCATTGGATTCGAAACCGTCCATTTCGACCAGCAACTGGTTCAGGGTCTGTTCTCTTTCGTCATGCCCGCCGCCCAGACCGGCGCCCCGGTGTCGACCGACAGCATCGATTTCATCGATGAATATAATACAGGGTGCATTTTTTTTGCCCTGAACAAACAGGTCCCGAACGCGGGACGCACCGACCCCGACAAACATTTCAACGAAATCCGACCCGCTGATGCTGAAAAAAGGTACACCGGCTTCGCCGGCGATGGCACGCCCCAGCAAGGTTTTACCCGTACCCGGCGGACCCATTAGCAGCACCCCTTTGGGTATCCGGCCGCCGAGGCGGGTAAACTTTTTGGGTTCTCTTAAAAATTCGACAATTTCACCGAGTTCTTCTTTTGCTTCATCAATTCCGGCCACATCTTCAAAAGTTACTTTTGCCATGGAATCCGACATCAAGCGTGCGCGACTCTTGCCGAAAGAAAGCGCTTTACCGCCCCCGGATTGCATCTGGCGCATGAAAAAAATCCACACCCCGATAAGAACGAGCATTGGAAACCATGAAACCAGCACCGACATGTACCAGGGTGATTCGGCCGGTGGTTTGGCCTGGATGGTCACTCCCTTTTGTCTGAGTATTTTTATCAGCTCGGGATCCTGGGGCGAAAACACCTTGAAGCGACTTCGATTGATGTCGGTTACGAAAAGTTCCTGACCTTGCATCGTAACTTCAGCAACACGTTCATCATCAACCATGGCCAGAAATTCCGTATAGCTGATACTTGTTTCTGACATCTGCTGCTGATTAAAAAGGTTGTAAAGCATGATCATCATCAAGGTGATGACCAGCCACAGTGCCAGATTCTTATAAAACGGATTCAAAAGATGTTACCTCCTCTTTATAGTGATCTTTGCTTGCCCCCTGGAAAAGCCGCCTGAATGCGCAGCCATATCAAGATCAGCGCCACCAAGAATACCCTGCCGGTGTTTGGGTCAGAAATTAATGGCTCTTAAGCCCCTTGACAATCAAATTCGTAGTTTTGTGTGCAATTTTTTCACCACAAAGACACGAAGGACACAAAGGTTTTACCTTTATTTATAGTTTTCCTTTGTGCTCTTTGTGGTTCAATAAACTGTTTTTTGATTTTAGGTTGAAGACGAATCCAGATCTAGATTATGCACACCGCACTTTCTGTTTAATCGGGCTCTGAATTGCCGCCGGGCACACGCCTACCCCAATTTAACCATCATAATATATTAAGCAAGTTGAAGTTCGATCTTCAATATCCGAAGGGTTACAGGTTCTATTCTGAACTGCTCACTGATGCGATGCCCCACGACCCAGGCGATTCTGTTCCCACTTAGCAGTATGAGACAACGCTGCCGCTGATCTCTGGGAATCTTGTGGTCGATAAAAAACTTCTTCACTTTCTGGGAGCCCTTCATCCCCAGCGGTGTAAACCGATCACCGGGTCGAAAATTTCTCAGAAGTAGCGGAAATTGTAACTTATTCATATCAAATAATGCAACTCGCTGTCCAGTTTTGTGTAACTCAGGCAGATTTTCGGCTGGTATTGCCGTCAACTGCAGCCGCAAACCCGCAAATTCGATGTGCAGGGTTTCAGGTGCTTCACCCGGTTCTTCGATGTGGTATCGGTATGCTTCCGGCAGCTTTTGAAAAGCCTTTGTTGAAATCTTGCGCAAATTTTCCTTCTCTTGCGTAATGACAAGCGCATCGCCTGTTTTTTGAATGCGGAACCGGTCGGGAAAATCGAGTGATCTACCCTCGCAATCCCCCCGGAGCAGCCGCGTCGCCGCCGCGACGTGAGCGAAGGAAATCCGCCGCAAATCGCCTTTGACGGCAGCAATTGCCTTGCGAAGCACCCGCCGCTGTGCAGCTTCATGCAAACCGCGCAACCCTTTCAGCGAAAGGCGGACGCTGTTTTTTTCCGCATGTGTCACCACACTCTCAAATATCGGATCCAACACGTTTCCCAGCCATTCTTCTTCGGATCTGAAAATCTCGCCGAATCGGTTCAGGGTCTGAATGATTCCAGGATTGTATGCGCTTTGCAGCACGGGTAAAAGATGATGGCGAATCCGGTTGCGCATGAAATCAGGGTTCAGGTTGGAGCTGTCGGTCACGTGTGACAGACGCTTTGCTTCCAGATAGCTCATAATTTGCCGGCGTGTTAATCGAATCAGCGGCCGAATGATTCTCTTTTCCCTTACCGGTGCTATGCCCGCCATTCCGGCCGGCCCAGTGCCTTTGATGATAAACATCAGAATCGATTCCGCATTGTCATCCGCGTGATGTCCCAGTGCAATTTTGTTGTAACCATGTTTCTGCGCAATCTCGTCGAAAAAGGCATAACGAGCGTGCCGGGCCGCCTCTTCCAGCGATAATTTTTCCTCCTCGGAGAATGAACGAATGTCTTCCTTCTTTATATGGAAAGGCAGGTCGTGTTTGTCGGCCAGCAAGGAGACGAAATCGGCGTCATTATCAGCCTCTTGACCCCGGAGGCCGTGATTTAAGTGGGCGATACCCAAGCGGAGTGACAATGATAGGGATAATTCGCGTAAAATGTGAACAAGGGCAACCGAATCGGGGCCGCCGGACACACCGACCAGAACCGAATCTTTGGCCTGCAGCATTTCAAATTCGGTGATGGCTGCTTCAACCGAACGGAAAATACCGGTTATAATATGTTTTTCAGGGGATTTCTTTGACGCCGATGACATGAAAGATGTGCGAACAATTTTGATGAAGGTATAGAAAGCCAATCTCCCAACCTTTTAGGAGTGATTAAAGCTAAGGGAAAATCACTTTTTAGTCAACAAAAATCACCGCAGCCCAAGGGTAACGTCAAGGTGATTGTGCATATCATGGTTGAACAAAATTTACCGCACGCAAAGTCGCAAACGCGCTAAGTTTTCATGATCTTTCTTTGCGTCTTAGCGTCTTGGCGTGGAAATTTAATAATCTCGCCTTAATGCTATGATTTCAAGGCTATGTCCTAAAGGGTCACTTATCCCTAACCGCAGCTCCTGTCGCCGGTTACAACCGTAGGGTCCGGGCCGCAATTCATGCTTTTTTGCTTGAAAAAAAAATGTAATGGTTTATTGTTAATAACTGGTTGTGCTAGGCGGGGAGCTAGCGGTGCCCTGAACCCGAAATCCGCTTACGCGGGGCTGAATTCCCGCTCGAGGATTTTAACTGGAAAGACCGCAAGCTGTTCGACCGGCCGCCACGCAACAGGCAATCACGAACCTCGTCAGATCCGGGAGGAAGCAGCGATAAGTGATGAAGCCCGTGTCGTGGTTGATCCCGGTCGAGAAAACAGCCTGCCCTTTTCCAAAAAAATACGAGTGCGGGTGCACAACCAGCTCCCGCAAATCTGCGTCCCCAGTACGAATAAACCATTTCCGATTGTCCCGGTCCCGCCTTGACAATAAAACATCTAGTATTATTTTCTTTACAACATTTACCCTGGGTTATTCAGACCCCATAATTTTTAAAAATTTCAGGAGAATAAGTCGGTTAATGCCAAAAAAAAAGAAAATTAAAATTGATGGTGGAAGCGAGGAATCTGAGGCGGCAAAAGTAATGCCGCCGGCAGATGATGAAGCAGGCGAAATCACGGCAACCGAAACAGTTGGTGATCAGGAAAATAAAACCGAACCTGACAAAATGAAAGAAATGGAGGCGAAACTGGAGGCCGCCACCCAGGAATCCCAGGAAAACTATGACAGATTATTGCGGGTGACCGCTGAATTTGAAAATTACAAGAAACGCGCAACGCGGGAGATGGCAGATTTCAAGAAGTTCGCCAATCAATCTTTGATCAAAGACCTGCTGCCGATCATCGACAACCTGGAACTGGCGCTGAAATCCTCGACAGAAGATAAAAACGTCGCCCAAAACTTAATCGACGGTGTCGATCTGACTTACAAGGAAATTCTCAAGATCTTCGAAAAACACCGTGTGGCCCAAATCGAAGCCCTGGGCCAACCTTTTGACCCGAACTTTCACGAAGCCGTCATGCGCGAAGAAACAGACGATCATCCTGAAAATACGGTCACAAACGAGTTACAAAAAGGCTATCTGATGCACGACAGGCTTATCCGACCCTCCATGGTCGTCGTGGCAATGCCAAAAAACCAGGAAAATGATCAGGATAATCAAGCCAAAGATTAGAATATATACAATTCTCGAAGTTCAGTATTAAGATTTTAATTAAGGAGGAAATAGGAAATGAGTAAAATTATCGGTATCGATCTCGGCACCACCAATTCCTGTGTGGCAATCATGGAGGGAGGCGATGCCAAGGTGATCACCAATCCTGAAGGGGGGCGGACAACACCCTCTATTGTTGCCGTATCAGACAGCGGTGAGAGACTGGTCGGTCAGATTGCCAAGCGACAGGCAATTACAAACCCTGAAAACACTGTTTTCGGTGTCAAGCGATTGATCGGCCGTAAATTCGACTCAGCTGAAGTCCAGAGCGACATCAAGATATTGCCCTACAAGATTGAAAAAGCACCCAACGGTGACTTGCGCATAAACCTTCGGGGCAAACAGAACAGTCCGGCTGAAATATCGTCCAATATACTGGCGAACATCAAAAAGACCGCCGAGGAATACCTCGGTGAAAAAGTGACCGATGCGGTTATTACCGTCCCGGCCTACTTCAATGACAGCCAGCGCCAGGCAACCAAAGATGCCGGTCGGATCGCCGGTTTGAACGTACAGCGCATTATCAATGAGCCGACGGCCGCCTCCCTGGCATATGGTCTGGACAAGAAGACCGAAGAAAAAATCGCGGTCTTTGATCTTGGCGGCGGCACTTTCGATATCTCGATTCTGGAGATCGGTGAGGGCGTTTTCGAAGTTAAGGCAACCAACGGCGATACGCACCTTGGCGGTGAAGATTTTGACCTGCGCCTGATCGATTACCTGGCCGATGAATTCAAAAAGGACCAGGGCATCGATCTGCGAAATGACAAAATGGCACTGCAGCGCTTAAAAGAAGCTGCTGAAAAGGCCAAAATGGAGCTCTCCACGTCCATGGAAACGGATGTCAATCTTCCATTCATCACGGCCGACGCCAGCGGTCCCAAACACCTCAATATCAAAATCACCCGTGCCAAGCTTGAAGCCCTGGTCAGCGATCTTCTGGATAAACTGGAAAGACCATGTCAGATCGCCCTTAAAGACGCCAGTCTGTCGCCCGGTGATATCAATGAGGTCATTCTGGTCGGCGGCATGACCCGCATGCCGGCGGTTCAAGAGCGGGTAAAAAAGATATTCGATAAAGAACCGCACAAGGGCGTCAATCCGGATGAAGTTGTAGCCCTGGGAGCTGCCATCCAGGGCGGTGTTTTGAAAGGCGATGTGAAGGATGTTCTGCTGCTGGATGTTACCCCTCTGTCGCTGGGTATTGAAACACTGGGCGGTGTGATGACCAAACTCATTGAAAAAAACACCACCATACCCACCAAAAAGAGCCAGATTTTTTCGACTGCGGCCGACAACCAACCGGCGGTTTCGATCCATGTGCTACAAGGTGAACGGGAGATGGCAACCTACAACAAAACGCTGGGCCGGTTTGAACTTGTCGGTATTCCGCCGGCACCGCGGGGCATGCCGCAAATCGAGGTCACCTTCGACATTGATGCCAACGGTATTGTCAATGTATCCGCCAAAGACATGGGCACCGGCAAGGAACAGTCGATCCAGATTACAGCCTCTTCCGGACTCACCGAGGAGGAAATCGATCAGGCGATTAAAGATGCCGAGCTTCATGCTGAAGATGACAAAAAGAAAAAGGAGTTGGTAGAAGCCCGCAATACCGCCGACACCCTGATTTATACCACCGAAAAATCCATCAAGGATCTCGGAGACAAGGTCGACGCGGATACCAAGAGCAAGGTCGAAGATGCCGTTGCTGCGCTGCGCAAAGCCATGGAAGGTGAAGATGTCGAAGAGATTAAACGGCTCAGCGAAGAGCTGACCCAGTCGTCCCACAAACTTGCTGAAGCCATTTATCAGCAAGCTTCCCAGCAGGGACAGCAACAGGCAGACGCTGGTGCGGCAAACGCAGGACAAGCCGGAGCCAATCCTCCCGATGATGACGTTGTCGATGCTGATTTCGAAGAGGTGAAAGAAGAAGATAAGAAATAATAATTACATATAAAAATATCCCGCACCACAAAGTGTTGCGGGATTTTTTTTTATTCTTCTTTCTTGCTGAAGTATAAATTAGCCACCGCCGCCAGCGAGGTGCCCACGATAAGCAGAAATGAGATCGCATTGATGACCGGTGTACTGCCGTCTCTTACCTGCAGATAAAGGTTTATGGGCAGGGTAGCCTCGGATCCCACCAGAAACAAAGTGGTGTTGAAATTCTCAAATGACATCAGAAAAGCAACCGCCCCGGCACCGATTATCGCCGGCCGCAAAAACCTCAAGGTAATATGCCAGATCACCTCAAACCGGTTGGCTCCCAGGTTCATGGCGGCTTCCTCCAGCGTGCGGTCGAATTTCTTCAAGCGTGCCGATACCACCAGGGTGACCAGGGTCGCGATAAATGAGAACTGCCCCAGTACGACTAGCCAGAAGCCGGGTCGAAACAGCTCCACGTCCAGATTCCAGCTGTCTTCGAAAAAGTTGCCCAGGGTGGTGCTGAACATGAGGATCGATATCCCCAGGATAACTCCCGGGATCACCAGTGGTGCCAGCATCAAAAAATAAAGCGCCTGTTTGAAAGGAAAATCTTCCTGTTCGAATAGAAACGCCCCGCAGGTCCCGACTGTCACGGACAGCAGGGTCACAAAAAAGGCAACCCTTATGCTGACCCAGATGCTGTCCAGGTTGATCTGGTCGTGAAAAATTCCCACCCGGTCCGGTAGATCGGCCGTAAACCACTCCAGGGTAAATCCCTTCCAGGGCAGGGAAGGAAACTGGGAATCGTTGAACGCCAGCACGCAGGTGACCAGCAGCGGCGCGAAAAGAAATACAAAGTACAGGATCACATACAGCTTGAAACTCAGTGAATACCCCTTGGACTGTGGCAGAGATCGGATCATTGCACGACTTTCCCCAAGGTTTGCCTGGAGAGTTTTAATCCCACCCAGATAACGATTGACGACAGAAACAGCAGCAGGAATCCAAAGGCCGACCCCTGGTTCCAGTTGAAGCTGGCAATGAACTGGTTGTAAATCTGTTCGGTGAACCAGAGCGAGTTTTTTCCCCCCATCAGGTTGGGGGTCAGATAATTGCCCAGGGTCAGCATAAATACCACGATCGATCCGGACACGATGCCGGGGGTGGCGTGGGGGATGATGATTTTGAACAGAATCGCCCACATATTAGCCCCCAGGTCGTAGGCCGCCTCTATCAGGCTGTTGTCCAGGCTGTCGAGCACCGACATCAGCGGCACCACCATAAACAGCATGGAGGTGTACACCAAACCCAGCACCATGGTGGTGTCTTTATAGAGCATCTCGATCGGCTGACCCAGTATCCCCAGTTTCAGGAGAAAATGATTGATCACACCGCTTTCGCGCAGCAGTATCATCCATCCGTATACCCGGACCAGCTCGCTCACCCAGAAAGGGAGCAGCAGCAGCAGCGTCAAAAAACCCTGGAACCTGGGATTCACCACTTTGGTGATATAAAATGCCACGGGCAGGGCAATCGTAAACGTGAGGAAAGTCACCAGGATGGAATAGATGGCCGTGCGGACAAACGTCAGCCAATAGATCGGCTCGTTAAAGAAATTTAAATAGTTGGAAAAACTCCACAGCATGTCGCCGAGGTCATCTTCGGCCCGAAACGACATGATCAGCAGGTCGATCTGCGGCAGCACGATCAGCAGCACCAGCCAGAGAAACACCGGCGCCAGAAAAAAGAACAGCCCCCACCGAAAGTTGCGTTTCATAAGAATTGTATTATGCGCCTATAATTGAAGTCTCGTACAGCCAGCGGGTATCCTATTCCCGTTTAATCAACACCGCCGGGATTCAGGATGCAAGATGCAAGAACCAAGAAGTATGATGCATGATACAAGATTCATGGAAGTATTATCGGTGATGATACTTTTACTAACACAGCTCTCGATTTAAATTCTGTAGCCTGAAACCTGTACCTTACAATTCTGTATCCTGTATCCTGAATCCCTGAATCCTGCATCCTGAATCCTGCATCCTTGGAATTTACTTCTCAAAACAGATGCCGGACTGCTTGTGCCAGCCGATTTCAATTTTATCGTTCTCCTGAATGTAATCGTACTGCCGGGTCTGGGGCAGTGCCACCAGCAGCTCCGTGTCGGCATTTAGAGGATTTGCCAGCAGCCGGCTGTTGGCGCCGTCAAACAGAAGTGCCTTGACGATCACCTCGAAACGATTCAGATCCGCAATTCCCGGGTCGGGCTGAATCAACATAGCCTCCGGCCTCAGAAACAGGTCCACCTCGGTTCCGGGATCAAGCGGTTTGTCAAGCTTGGTCCGAAACACGGTGCCTTCGGCCGTCTCCAGTTCGGCCGTTGATTCATCGCATTTTAAAATCTTTCCCGACCAGGCGTTATTGTCACCGACAAACTGTGCCACAAACGGCGTGCGCGGGTGGTTGTACAGATTCTGGGGTGTATCGACCTGTTCAAATTTGCCCTGATTCATGACCGCAACATGATCGGACATCACCAGGGCTTCGGACTGATCATGGGTAATATAGACAAAGGTTGTGCCGACCTTGGCCTGTAGCTTTTTCAACTCGACCTTCATCTGTTCCCTCAGCTTCAGGTCCAGCGCCCCCAGCGGTTCGTCCAGCAGCAGCACCGTCGGCTCCAGCACCAGGCATCTGGCGATGGCCACGCGCTGCTTCTGGCCGCCGGACAGCTGATCAACTTTTTTGTCTTCGAAGCCGCCCAGATCGACCCGCTGCAAAATGGCGGACACCTTTTTTTTCATGTCCGCTTTGTTTTCCCCCCGGCGCTGCAAGCCGAAGGCAACGTTTGCCCCCACGTTCATCATGGGAAAAAGAGCCAGGTTCTGAAATATCAGATTGACCGGCCGTTTGTTGGGTGAAATACCGGCCATGCTCTTGCCGCGAATCTCTATCTTGCCGCTGCCCGGTTCGGTCAATCCGGCAATCATCCGCAGCAAGGTGGTCTTGCCGCAGCCGGACGGGCCCAGGATGGAAAAGAAGCGGCCATTCTCCACCTCGAAGGTGACATCATCCACGGCCGTGAAAGAGCCGAAGGTCTTGGTGACATTTTGTACCGCTAGATCGATCTGCATAGTATAAATGATAGATAATGAAGCGGTTGATAAATTGGTTCAACATGGAAGCTTCGAAGCCTTCGAAGCTCCCATGTGTTACTCACTTTCCAGACTTAAAACCGGCTTATCAAATAAGACCATCCGTTTTTAAGGAAATGAAATATAAGATCATCAATTACTATTTCGCGGCTTTCACCTTGTCCAAGATCATGCCTTCTATTCTTTCAATATTTGCCGGTACAGGTGGATACCATTTGATGTTCGCAATATGTCTCATTGGAAATGAACGCTCGAAATTCCTTCGGATACCTGCCTCTAAAAATTTACCCGCACCAGCAGAGGCATTCGCTGTAGTATCCAGGTTAGTGAATACAGCAGCATTTTCCGGTCGCAGCATGAAATTGATCCACTTGTAGGCACCCTCTACATTTTTAGCTTTGGCCGGAATAGCAAAAGTGTCGATCCAACCCAAAGCACCGCTCATAGGGGCGAAAAAATCGATATTCGGATTTTCGGCATGTAATTTCCAGCCTCCCTTGTCCCACGCCATTGCAAGATGGACTTCACCGGAACGCATCGATTCCAGCAGGGCATCGCCGTTGGTCCAGTAATTTTTCACGAAAGGTTTGGCGTCGATCATGGCCTGCCCGATCCTTTCCATGAGAGCTTTGTATGCCTCTGGATCGTTGTATTTGGCAAACGGGTTTTCCCCTAATGCAAATGCAAGTGCAATCAACGTAGGTCGCTTAAGTCGATAACTGACCCTGCCTTTGTAAAAGGCATTCAAAAGATCAGAGTAATCAAGAGCATTTGGTGCGAATTTTCTGTTTATAACCAGTCCAGAAGAGCCCCAACAATGCGGCACCGCGTGCGGTTTGCCGTCAACCATGGTGTTCTGTTTTACGGCCTCGAGCATGGGGGGAATTATCTGGCTGGTTTCCACTTTTGACATATCAATCGGCTGGTAAATTTTGTACTTGGCCTGGACGGACGAAATGCGATCTTGACTAGGCTGTGCCAAGTCGAAACCGGCACCACGGGTCGCTCTTAATTTAGCAATCATCTCTTCATTGTTGGAGTATGTCACCTTAACATCTATCCCGGTTTCTGCTTTAAATTTATCTACCAGAACCTTTGGCGCATATCCCTTCCAGGTTATCAACGCAAGGGTTTCAGCCGATGCAGCGCCAAAACCGGCGATCAGGAAAGTAACGATAACGATAATCGAACACAGTGTCATTTTTTTCATGGCGGGCCTCCTTTTAATGGTAAGAAATTAAAACAATTCATCGAAAATACATGCAGTAAATACAAATTTACCAAACCAATTTTTATTGCTAAAGTCAAACGCTAATAAAATCGTGCTGCGGTTTTATTCACCGCAGCTACGCTGCTGGGCAGAACAAAGGTTCATATCTTTAGCGTCGGGGCCGGGCATTCCGGCTAAAAGCATGTAAATAACGGGTGGTTCAACTGCCGCCAATTTGAGCCTGAATAACCTGATATCCCTCTTTTTTATAAGCCGCAGCCAGGTTTTCCTGGAGATCCTCGTCCGGCGTGAGGGCAACCATATAACCACCCCTCCCGCCACCGGTGACCTTGGCGCCCAGCGCCCCCATATTGATCGCTTTTTCACACAAGTCGACCAGTATTTCATGGGAAAGATCCATCTCGATCAGGATCGCATGATTGGCGGTCATGATCTCACCTACTTTTTCAAGATCGTAGGCTTCCAGCGCCGCTTTCATTTCCTCGGCCTGGGCGGTAATCTCGCCCATGCGGGCGTCGAACAGCTTCGGATCTTTTTCCTTGAGCAGGTCGACATAACCATCCAGCTTGGTCGTATCGGCAGTCACACCGCTGTTGGCGAGCACTATCCGGAACGGTTTTTCTATCTTTATTTTTTCGAAGTTTTTCTGCTCGTTTTTGATCTGATAGCGCAGCAGTCCGCCATAAGTCGAGGCGGTGTTGTCGACTCCGCTGGGAATGCCGTGATAGGGAAATTCGCCCTCCCAGCCCACATGATTGATTTCCTCAATCGTGTAGCCCAGGCTGAATTCCGCGTTCAGGGCCCGGGCCAGCGACACGCAGCTGGCGGCACTGGCGCCCACACCGCTTCCGGCCAGAAGCGATCCCCCGTAGGTAATCTTGATCGGTGTTTTCCGGGTATCGATGTCCATCACCGCCAGCACGCGGTCGATGGATTGCACCTGCTGGTGTTTTTTCTTTTCCTTGTAACCCGGCACCTCTTGGCGATTGTCTTCCAGTACCCATCCCTGGCCGTCGATACGCTCCACCGTTGCCTTGGTTTCATAGGGCAAAGCCGCAACAATTGCCGGCACCTCCCTCAGAACGAATTGATCCCCAATCAGGATCGTCTTCCCAAAACCAGTTCCTGTAGCCATTAGAATCTCCTTGATTATGTTTGAAATAAGTTAAGTTATCCGCTCAATATTTTCTCCATTTCCTCGATAAGCGCTTCTTCCTTGCCGATTGCCACGGTCGTGGCGGCGGTCAAACTGTGACAGGCGTCGGAAAACCCGCCCAATCTTCCCGTCGCCTCGGGCAGAAAGGTGTCGAGTCCCGGGGCCCTTCCGGCGCGTATTTCTTCCTGCATATGGTCCGACACCCGCATGGAGATCTTTACCTCGTCAAAGCGGATCGGGCCGAATCCCGGGATCTCGTTCGGAATGATTTGAAATCCGGCAATATATTTTTCAGGATCGAAATGGCTGCTGTTTTTATAAACTTCACAAAAAGCACCGATCATCTTCACACCCATGGGTGAAAACCGATCCTGCACATGAAACCATTGAATGCTCATCTCCGGGTGCAGCTCACCCCGGCGCAGTCTTTCGACTTGACTTGCAAACTTTTCGGCCTGGATAGTTTTGAGCTGTTCCAATACCCGATCCGATTCATCCGACAACCCTTCCAGGCATACCCGAATTCCCATATCCGGTCCGTTCTGATAATATCCGGCCGCCCCCAGGGTATCGAGATAGGCCCCCACTTCGTCACAGGGCATTGTCCCCCGGGTGGTCTTTATAAAATAGTTTTCTCCGTTATCGCTTTCCCTGATTTCCAGCAACCCCTGGCGCTGGGTTTCCAGGGCCACTTCGCGATTTTGGGAAGCCAGGCGCCCGTCTACAAAAAAACCGTCTCCCACCGCGCCGATGGCAGCCATATAGGCCAGATCCTGATTGGATGCATCCAGAGTGCGCGCAAACAGGTAACAGGTTGTCGAGGCGGTAATGTCGCGGTCGCCCTTTAAACCGAACAGCTCCGGGTCCAGGTTGTGAACCATCGAGTCGGTGGCGGGCGCGGCCTTGTGATGATCGAGGATCAGGGTCAGGTTGCGTCCCCGGTTCAGATCCGAGATCAGCGGTGCGATGCGACCGGCAAAATCGGTAAAGACAATCAGTTCCCCCTGCTGTTCAAATACCTTTTTTAATACCGCGGGGTATGGTTTTTCCAGGCAGAAGCGGCGCACCTGAAATCCCTGTCTTTCGAAGGCCCGGGTGAGTATCGCCCCCGAGGTGAGGCCGTCGGAATCGTTGTGGTGGAAAAGCTGGACCACTTTTTGCGGCCAATGTTTTACCTAGTCAATCGCCTCTTCCATTGCAGTTATTAATTTTGACGGCATTTTCCGCCTCCTTTGCGCGCGCAGTGGAATCTATGGGATGTTATAGATTTCACGGCTGCGAGATTATCTTTGGATTTCAAGTTAGGGGCTTCGCCCCAATTGGAATGTTGGAATGATGGAATATTGGAAAAATGGGTTTTGGGATACTGGAGTGTTGGGTTAATGGCAATAATTGTCTTGAAGATAAAATTGAAAATGGATAATACCTTTAAAAAAACCCACTATTCCATCATTCCACCATTCCATTATTCCATGATTGAGGCAAAAACTCAGACCTCAAAATACCTTATATTTTCATTAAGTTGTAGAAATTCCGAGACGTTTAATTATCAGCGGTGCCTGTGATCAACCGGCGTGGGCCTGCGGGTCGAACAGTATAATTCTAATGCTTTGCTGCCGAAAATAAAGAGGAAATGGTGGTTATTTCGGTTAAGCCTTGTTTAATCGAGACAAAAATCAAAGTCAATTTTTTTCCTGCTATCCGGACCGTGCGCAGGAAATACTCCAGGTATAGAGAACCCGGCTTCGCTTGGCTATGCCGCTTCGTAAGAAATAAGCGTGACAAGACCAGGCGACCGGTCTCAACTTTGAACTCACCCAATAGGGTTCATATTCAGTCGTCAAATATGAACTCACCGTTCCAAAACATGTCGCCGTACCAAGATCGGATCATCGGTTATAAAACCGTCGACATCCATTTTCAGCAGTTTAATAATACTCTCCTTAGTATTTACCGTAAAAGGAAAAACTTTTATCCCCACCTGATGCATCTGAGTCACCAGGTCAGTGTTCAATTTACCGTATTTTGGATGAAATGAGAAAGCTTTGAGCTGCTTACACAGGTTGACGGTGTGCGAATCAGAAGATTTCTTGGTAATAAGTGCCAGCGGCGGATGGGCCGGCACAGCGGCGATACGGTTTAGAATATCGGGATCGAAACTGGAGAGCATGACACGATCAAACGCTTTTTCGCGATGCAACAAGTCTAAAACTAGCTGTTCGATGCCGGTCGGCCCAGGTCGGCCCTGAAAGGTGTAAGGTTTGAGTTCGATATTCGCTACCCCGCGGCCATTCGCCAGATCCAGCACTTCTTCTAACACAGGCAATCGTTCATGTGAAAAACGCGGATGAAACCAGCTGCCGGCATCCAGCTGTCTAAGTTCCTGTAATGTATAGCGGCAGACCTTGCCTCTGCCGTTCGTCGTCCGCTTGAGATTGTCATCGTGGATCACCACAACCTGACGGTCTTTTGTCAAAGTCGTGTCCACCTCGATCATTTGCGCCCCGGCATCAAAGGCAGCCTTGAAAGCAGGAATCGTATTCTCCGGATACCGCGCCCGATAACCTCGATGGGCAATCACTAGCGGACGCTCAGACAGTAAAGGATGCATGGTCAGTTATTCGCAATTCGTATTAAGATGATAAAGGAGTATAAAACCGGCTCGACACCCAAGGAATAGGGGTTGCGAGTTTCGGGTTGCGGGTTACGAGTTTCGAGTTATGGTTGCACTTTCCGTGCTGTTGTGAGTAATCAACACGAAAAGTATAACTCACGAACATAAGCTATATTTCTTTTTAACCAGCAACAATTTAAGCTTTATTAATTACATTTTCGCCAGTACCCGTAAGGGGGCTTGGTTGGAAATATGACGCGTTTTCCGGTTACGCTTCCACATGAACCCGCAACCCGCACGCTTCAGTAGATACACTGATCACGGATCTGATTCCTATACGATTGATTTATGAATAAAGGGAAGCGAATTCGCCTATAGACAGGTGTCGGTTTTTCAGTCAGGACAGGATCATACACTTTTCCGGATTGAGTAACAGGTAAAGTTCTTGTCCCTCTTCTTGCGGTAAATGATGCGGAACCTGCACTCTGATCATCGTGTCGTTCACGCTTACGAAAAAATACAGAAAGTTGCCCAGGTATGCCTTATGAACGATGGTTCCTTTGAACAGGTTCTCACTGGATTGAGGCGGTTGCGTAAATACTTCCACATCTTCGGGGCGAATGGATGCATATACTTTGTCTCCCGGCGATGCTGCCGTGTTGCCGGCGGTCTTGCATAGCAACTTTTCGCTGAATTCAGTGCGAACGCAAACCGTGCCCGCATCCTGAAGAGACGGGACGATTTCCCCGGAAAAAAAGTTCATGGTGCCGATGAAATCGGCGACAAATTTATCGGCGGGTTTTGTATATATCTCATGCGCACTGCCGACTTGCACCACGTTTCCCGAATTCATGACGACAATTCGATCCGAAATAACCATTGCCTCGGCCTGGTCGTGCGTTACGTAGACCGATGTAATGCCCATACGTCTGACCAGGTTTTTGATTTCAAATCTCAACTCTTCTCTGAGCTTGGCATCCAGGTTGCTCAGTGGTTCATCCAGCAGCAGTACTTTGGGATTTCCCACAAGCGCCCGCGCGAGCGCCACCCGCTGCTGCTGCCCGCCGCTCAGTTGGGCCGGGTATCTATCTTCCAGACCACTCAACCCGACCATTTCCAATACCTTTCGCGCTTTTTCCCTGATTTGCTGCTTGGACATCTTCTGGATTTTCAAGCCATAAACGATATTGTTATACACTTTCATATGCGGCCAGACAGCATAGTTTTGGAACACCATTCCGATGCCTCTTTTTGACGGCGGGACAAATCCTTTTGACAGCATGGGCTGACCGTCAATAATGATATCCCCGTCTTCCGGTTTCTCCAATCCGGCGATGCAACGCAGGGTGGTTGTTTTACCGCAGCCGCTCGGCCCAAGCAGCGTCAGCATTTCCCCCTGGTTGATTTCAAGCTGTATGCGATTTATGGCCACGACATCCTTAAAGCGCTTGAACAGGCTTTGGATCTCAATGAATGCCATTTAATCAGTCTCCTTTTATAAACCTTTACTTTTCGCCGGCCCCCCAAGCGGCTTTGAGGACGCCTCCCCCGATTCTGGATATGATCAACAGAAGAATGAAAGTAATCACTATCATCAGAAAAGCCATGGCGGAGGCGATTCCGAATTCCATGCCGCGATGCCAGTTCAGATAGATTCCAATCGGCAAGGTTTCCCATCCGCCGCGATAAAGAAATATCGCGGTTGATATCTCCTGGAAGGCCATAATAAAAAACATCACTACACCGACGAGCACCCCTTTTAACAGCAACGGTAATGATATGTAGAAAAATGTTCTGATTTTACCGGCGCCCGATACTTCGGAGGCTTCCTCGAGCGATGGGTCCAACTGCAGGTAGGAGGAATGCGCCATCCGCAAAAAATAGGGAAGCCGCCGGGAAAACAGGGCCAAGGGCATGATGATCCAAAACGTGGCCAAAGGGATATCATGCCAGAAGGCCAGGAGATAACTCACACCGATGGCGATGCCCGGGAACGCCAGCATCAGTGTGATAACAAAGTCGAGGGCATCTTTGCCCGGGACACGGGTGCGGACGATAAGATAGGCAACAGGAAGCCCGAATGCGATTCCGAAAACCAGGGCGATTCCGCTGAATAGGAAGGAATTTTTTATCAAAGCCGGGCTTTCCATTAGAATGAGTCTGAAATTTTCAAGGGTCCAATAGGTAGGGAACGGCTCAAAAACCCATCTCCTGGAAAAGGCGCCCAACCCCAGCACGATCGGAATGAGCAGAACGAGGACAGCGGTGAAAACCATGTATACATAAGCGCCCGATTTCACCCACGCGCTTGGCTCAATCACTCTGCCTTCGGATGTTGTCCCTTTCGAAAGACCGGTATACTTTCTCTTCTCGACCCACCACCTGGCGAATAAAAAAAGAGAAATGCAAACGACGGAAGAAACGACCACCGCCACGATGCCCATGTACTTGCGGTGCACATCCGTAAAGTGATAGGCGATGTTGATATACGAAACCGAGGGTAAAAAATCAACCTGCCCCAAAATCAATGGTGTGAGCCAGTCTGTAAAGGGCCACAGGAATACGAGGACGGCGCCCGCCAGATAACTCGGGGTGCAAAGCGGCAGCGTGATGGTGAAAAATCTCCTGAAGCCGCTGGCTCCCTCGACTTCGGCCGCTTCTTCAAAGGAGGGATCTATGTTGGTGAATCCGGCGGAAAGACCAAGGACGATAAATGGCAGCATGTGCAAGGATTGAATGAATACCAGCCCGTGTAGCCCGTAGATGAAATTGATGGGATTTTCGGTCAACCCCATCTCCATAAGGAGCAAATTCAGCGTTCCATACTTGCCAAAAAAGATGATAAATGCAAAGACACCGGCGAAAGCAGGTAAAACAATTGGTAAAAGGATAAGGGCTGTGAATACGGTCTTCCCCCAATGCCGGTATCTCGCCAGAATATATGCCAGAGGCACCCCGAACACAGTGGTTGTCAGAAGTACCAGCGTACTCAGAAGCAAAGTATTTCCAAAAGTTTTAAGATAATAGGCGTCCTGGAAAAACTCCAGGTAATTGCCTATGCCCCATTCACCTGTTTTGGCAATTTTGAAGCTTTCCACCACCAGATATGACAGCGGATAAATCACCAGGAAGGCAATCACCAGCCACAGAAGCGCTGCCAAAGTTATACTGCCGCGAGACATACCAGATCCTTTGCTTTGATTACTTAAATGTACGGGCGAGCTAACGCTCGCCCGTCAATCAAGTCCGGAGAGTATTCCGATTTAATGATGCCGTTATGGCGCCACAAGCAGGGCGCGGGCTTTGGATGCCGCCAGGCGGGCTGCAGCATAATTACCATCTACCTCAAAAAGCTCCCTGGCTTCTTTAATTTTGGCATCAGCCTTCGTCACGTCCATCCTTTCGGCTTTGGCCGCGTTAATTTCTCCCTCAACTTCCTCGATCAGGAACAGGCTGCTTTTTAACTCGCCCCACTTTCGGTAAATCTCATACTCATATTTGCGGTTGACATCGTCCCACCTTTGGGCTGCAAGATCCAGATCGTAATCAATGAATCCGACTTTCAAATCCCAGAATGAATCAACGCCCAGTGCTTTCTTGGCGTGCTTGGCCATTTCAACGCCTTCTTTTTCCCACACGGAAAATTTAATGTCCGTCCTGGCCGCGAAGTAACGACCCTCCAGCACGTATTTTTGTCCGTCCATGCTGAACAACCAGTCCAGAAAGATCTTCCCGTTGGCTTCATTGGGAGCGCCTTTCAGCAAAGCCACGGCCTCCGGAACCAGGATGGTTTTTTCCGGGAGCAAATCACGGACAGGATAGCCATCTTTGCGCGCAGCCATGGCGTTCATTTGCGGCTGCGCGATTCCGATGGGAGCTTCGCCGCGACTCGTTAATTGGGTCGTATCTGTACTGCCGGTGGAGAAGCGGGCCAACTGCGCCGCCAATAATCTCAGATATTTCCAGGCTTCCTTTTCGCCGAATGCCTGTATAAGGATTTCTACTGTTTCATGCATTGTGCCGGAGGCATATGGCAGCGTATGCACGATATTGCCCCTGTAAATGGGGTTGAGCAGATCCTGCCACGTTTTGGGCGGCGGCAGCCTTAATTTCTTCAATACCTTCTCGTTGTATAGATTCGTAACAATCCAGGGCGCAAAACAGGTCCAATAATCATCTTCATCCTTGACCTTCATGCCGCCCCATTTGGCGGGAACCATATCCCAATCTTTCGGCCGGTAAGGTACAATCAATCCCTCTTTCTTTGCGATTTCATGCGCTGGTGCGCCGGCACCCAGGAAGATATCGGCATCCGGCTTGCCGCCCCATAGTCTCACCTTATCCAAGCAGACAGGCCATCCGCCCGGCTTGACGAACGTGATCTCTATGTCCTTGCCATAAGTCTTCTTATAATAGGCTTTAAAACCCCTGTTCAAACTCTCGGCCAACTCGGTGTAAACGGGTCCGACCCAACCGAGTTTTTCTGCCGCCAGTGCCTGCACAGAAAAAATGGGCAGGAGCAGCAGCGCCATTGATAGGGCGGTGAAGATTGTTGTGGTCAACATACTTTTTCTCATTTTGGCCTCCTTTCAAGTGATAATGTTCCTGCAAATTTGGCTACCATGACAGGTTGCATATATAGACAAGCGAATATCGGCTTGTTTAGGTAGGTTTGCAAAAGAAGGGGTACAGAGGAGGTTTCCCACATATGAACATCCATAACCGTGCCTTTAATCCGTGAGCGGGCGCTTGTCTATCAAATAACCAATATAAGCGGTGAATTTGTCGGTCGCTTCAAGGAGATCAGGCTCCGATCCGCAGTGATTTCAGGTGATACAATCGAATTTCCAATTGTCGTAGTAAGCATAGAAGCGCAATAAACTGCAACCTAATCGTCAATCTAATTCTCCGTTTGCGCATGTGTCAAGAAAAAAGGGGCCAAATTAGTTCCAGCCTTGATTCGTGAATAACAATTGACATCATTTTCCGGAGAGTGTTAGGAAAAAACTAGGAATATGTAGGCTTCGATTTCTGCCCGCGTTAGATTGCAGGCTGAAATTCGGAAGCTAAACCGAGCGGCCTGCTCGCTGAACTTTCACGGAAGGAGGTTAGCATGATAAAATCATTAAAGCACCGTCATTTTATGCGGACAACCGGATTCTGTGTTGTAGCCCTTTTGATGCTTCTGGGCACAGTCGGTCCGGCTTTGGCTGACAATTGCAAGAATCGCGGCGATCTTGATACCCGCTATTGCGACGAAAATAAAGATTTTCTGGCTGATACACCGCAAGCTTCAGATGAATTGCTTGATCCGAGAACTCTCGTTTTTTCCTACACCGCAGTTGAGGATCCTTCTGTGTACGAAAACGTTTTCAGTGAACTAATGGACCATATTGCCAAAAAGACCGGTAAACGGGTGAAGTGGTATGGGCCGGAGTCTTATGCCGCTCAAGTGGAAGCCATGCGCTCAGGCCGTTTGCATGTTTCCGGCTTTTCAGCCGGGGCCACCGTATACGGTGTCAACCTTGCCGGCTTTCACCCTGTGGCTATGATGGGCAATAAAGACGGCACTTTCAGAGGGTACCAGCTGTGGCTGATCACCCACAAGGATTCCGATATTAAAACAGTTCAGGACTTGAAAGGTCGCAAGATCGCGCATGTAACCCCTTCATCAAACTCGGGTAACCAGGCACCCCGGGCGTTATTCAAGGATATGGGCATTGTACCGGATGTGGACTACAAGGTAATTTACTCGGGCAAGCACGACAACTCTATTCTGGGCGTTGTAAATCGGGACTATGAAGCCGCACCCGTGGCCTCCACCGTTATGCAGCGCATGATGGAACGGGGGGTTTTTGACGGTTCACAAGTCCGCATCATTTGGAAATCTGATCAATTTCCCGGTACTTCTTACGGATATATTTACAATCTGGACCCGAAATTGCAAAAGCAAGTACGCGAAGCCTTTCTGACCTTCGATTGGACGGGCACAGGACTCGCTAAGGATTTTGGAAAGCGAGCCAACGCCTTTATTCCGGTCGACTACGAAAAGCATTGGAATGTCATCCGTACCATACAAAAGGCAAACGATGTGGTTTACACCCAGGAAGCTCTTAAAGCCCTGAAAGTAAAAAAGAAAAAGAAGAAAAAGAAAAAGTAATGATGCCAATATCTTAGTATTGTAAGGCCACCGTCTGTTCTCAACCAGCGGTGGCCCCACCTATGAAAGAAATTATGTTAGCAATTACAGATCTTTCAAAAGTCTATCCCACTGGGACCGTCGCACTGAAAAAGGTCAGCTTCGCGGTAGACCAGCCCCAGGTAGTAACGATCATTGGTCCTTCAGGGGCCGGCAAGAGCACCCTCATTCGTTGCATTAACCGACTGGTGGAAGCAACATCCGGCAAGGTTATGCTTGGCGATATTGATGTCCTGTCTTTGAGCCGACGTGAACTGCGCAAAGCGCGCCGGCGTATGGGTATGATCTTTCAGGAATATAACCTGGTTGAGCGTTTGACAGTAATGGAAAACCTGCTTTCCGGCCGACTGGGCTACGTCGGTTTCTGGAAGGCCTATCGACGTAAATTCCCTCCTAAAGATGTTGCCGCCGCTTTCAAACTTCTCGACCGTGTCGGGCTTTCAGGTTATCAGGATACACGCGCAGATGCACTTTCCGGAGGTGAGCGGCAGCGGGTGGGTATCTCGCGAGCGCTCATGCAGCAGCCCGATCTGTTGCTCGTCGACGAACCCACTGCGAGCCTTGACCCTAAAACCTCCCGCCAGATCATGCGGCTTCTGGTTGAATTGGCCCACGAACGCGGTACTCCGGCGCTGGTAAACATACATGATGTAGGCCTGGCACAGTCTTTCGCCGACCGCATCATCGGCTTAGCCAAAGGCCGGATCGTCTTCGAGGGTTCACCCCAACAGCTAACAGCTGGTGTTCTCACCCGGATTTACGGAGAGGAAGATTGGAGCACGACCATCCGAAAGGTCGACGAGGATGACGACCAAAGCCATACCAAGCGTAAAAACAGCATTGAAAGAGAGGTGGCTGCTGGATGAACGCTTCCTCCGAAACGCAGGTCAATCCGGCGCTTAAATGGCACCGGATTCGAATGATAGAAAATCCCCTGCTTCGTTACGGTTTAGCGTTCTTGGCGGTCGCTTACATTTTTTGGTCCGTAAGTACCCTCGAAGTTGACTGGCAACGGATAGCCAATGGGCTGCCTCGGGCGGTAAGTATGATTGCCAGGATGATTCCCCCCGATTTCAGCCGCTCGGAACTTCTAATCAGAGGTGTACTGGAGAGTGTTCAGATGGCATTGGCCGCCAGTTTTTTCGGCATGATCCTGGCCGTACCCCTGGGCATTTGTGGGGCTTCCATTCTTGTACCTAAGCCGGTTTACCTCATAGGCCGCACGATTATCATTTTGTCACGTACTTTTCACGAAATCATCGTCGCCATTCTATTCGTTAAAATTTTCGGCTTTGGTCCGCTTGCCGGGATTCTGACACTTTTGGTCTCCAGCACCAGCTTTATTTCCAAAATGTTGGCCGAAGATATCGAAAATATGACTCCCGGGCAAATTGAAGCGATTCGCGCAACCGGTGCCGGTTTTTTCAAGCTTTTGATCTATTGCATTGCCCCCAAGGCAATGCCGCGCTATCTCGGTGTGTCCATCTACCGGCTGGATGCCAATATCCGTCACTCCACAGTGGTCGGCATCGTCGGTGCCGGCGGTATCGGTCAGGTGCTGGCCGCCTCATTCAGCCGCTACGACTACGATTTCAGTCTAGCCATTCTGCTTACGATCATCGCGTTGGTTTTTCTTGGTGAGTTTTTCTCCAACTGGGTTCGGGGTCGTCTGCGATGACAGCCGGGCAACGAATATCCAAACACCCTGAAGAGTGGCAGCGTTTCAGTCCTCAGCAGACGCTCATTCGCTACATATGGTATCTGGGTATCGTTTTTATAGCGGTATGGTCGATCAGCAACCTGGATATCCCCTGGTTCTACTTCCTCGATGCTCACCTCCAGGCCCAGGACCTGGCCGTGCGCATGTGGCCGCCTGACTGGGAATACGTCAACGTGCTCCTGGGACCACTGGTCGAAACGGTCCACATTGCAACTCTGGGCACAGGGGTGACAATTTTGATTGCATTTCCCGTGGCCTTCCTGGCGGCCCGCAACACAACTTTTAATATGCTTACCTGGTTCATCGGGCGCTTTATCCTGGTGGCTTCGCGTTCGGTCAACACCGTCGTATGGGGTTTGTTGTTCGTAGCTATTTTTGGCCCCGGACCGATAGCCGGTATTTGGGCGATCGCGTTCCGGTCCGTCGGCTTTATGGGCAAACTGGTTGCTGAAGCCATCGAGGAGATTGACGAAGGAACGGTGGAAGCCATTGAGGCAACCGGTGCATCCAGGCTTCAGGTGCTGTGGTACGGAATCCTGCCCCAGGTTCTGCCGGTGATTTACGGCACCACGGTGTATCGCTGGGACATCAACATTCGCGAATCCACGGTCCTCGGTTTCGTCGGGGCCGGCGGTATCGGTATCCTGCTATATTCCTCAATCAACCAGTTCCTATGGCAGGAAGTCGCAGTAACGCTCATGGTTGTGTTTGTTGTCGTGCTTGTCAGTGAATATATTTCCGCCACTGTTCGCCAACGAGTAACCTGATATGATGAATAATTACACTAAAATCATCCGTGACAACCTGCAGCGAATCTATCAGCGCCGGTCGCAAGACCTTGCTGAGGCACTACCGGCCGTGCAGAATAACGATCGTTTTGTGTTTAAGGCCTTTGGCGAGCGATGCGAAATAACGCCCAATGATATTTCAGTGAAGGGCCGGCCCGAGACCGGAGTTCCGGGCATCCTCATATCTTTGTACGCGCTGCATGTAAGACCGGGCCCGCAAATTTTGCAGCCGCTCCAATCCTTCAAAGATTTTCCGAACTGTATGCCGTATGTCAGTGCGTTTACCACCCACACCGAAAGCATCCTGCTGCCGCATGTGATCCAAATCGAAACCGCCCGGGACCGCATTCTGCAAGTCCTCGACGGTGAAGATGCCGCCGACGTCGGCAGCGGCGACGTTTCCTTTCTGGTTCGCCCGCTGCCGAAAATATCCCTCTGCTACATCATTTATCACGCCGATGAAGATTTTCCGGCCTCGGTGACCTGCCTGTTTTCAAACAACGCCCTTGACTTTATGCCGATCGACGGATTGGCCGATGTAGGTGAATACACGTCCAAGAAAATTCTGGAATTGATTTGCTGAACTCTGAGTCGATTACCCCCTTTAATTATAACCTTGAAATGGGGAAGAACCTGATTATAATTTATAGAAAACATGCAGTAACATCATTTTAAACATAACAATTACTTTATGTTACGCTGATCTGTCATTTATTGTGATCGAGCGGTTATAACTTGACAACCGGTCATCATTTTTCTATAGGATGTTTCCCGAAACAGCTCGACCTTTTGACGCGCGCCATAGGATTCTGTGGTTTGAAAATATCTCATATAAAAGGAGACTGTCATGATCCAGGTCGAAAATCTGACCAAATACTATGACGATGTCCGCGCAGTGGATCAGATCAACTTCGATATTCAAAAAGGGGAAGTCACGGGCCTGCTGGGCCCCAACGGCGCCGGCAAAACAACGACCTTGAGAATGCTGACCGGGTTTTTGCGGCCCACATCCGGCAGGATCCAGGTCAAAGACTATTCGATCGACACCCAGGCGCTTGAAATCAAAAAAATCCTGGGTTACCTGCCCGAATCGGCGCCGCTGTATCACGAAATGCTCGTCTTCGATTACCTGAGCTACGTTGCCAACATCCGGCAGATTCCGACGACTGATCAACTATCCCGGATTCGTGAACTGGCAGAACTTTGCGGGCTCAATGAAGTGATGCACAAGCCGATCGCCGAACTATCCAAGGGCTACAAACAGCGGGTCGGACTGGCCCATGCCATGATGGATGATCCGGAAATATTGATTCTGGACGAGCCGACCTCGGGCCTGGATCCCAATCAGATTGTCGAAATCCGCGATATTATCCGGCGCATCCGAAAAGAAAAAACGGTCATTCTTTCCACCCACATCCTCAGTGAGGCTGAAGCCACCTGCGATCGGGTGATAATTATCAATCAGGGAAAAATCGCGGCCGACGGCAATATCGAAAGCCTCAAACAATCGGCCGGCAACACGAACCTGATCAACCTTGCGTTTCGCAGCGCCGATTTTGAGACGGTGAAAAAAGAAATTGCCGCCATCGAGGGCATCGATGAGATCGTCAAAGTTGACGAAATCGACGGTCTGCTGCAAGTGAGACTCTCCTTGCCCTCGACCACGGATCTCAGGGCGGACATTTATCGCAAAATCAAACAAACCGACTGGATACTGCTGGAGTTTTATCAGGAAACCCAGACCCTTGAAAGCATATTCCGCGAACTGACCAAGGAGAACTGATATGCGACAGATCCTGCATATTTTCTGGAAGGAATTCGGTTCCTATTTCATTTCACCCATTGCGTATATCGTTATATCGATTTTTCTGCTGGTGACGGGCTGGTTCTTTTTCACCCCATTTTTCATTCTGGGTCAGGCCAGCATCAGGAACTTTTTTAGTATGCTCCCGATGATCTTTTCTTTTGTGATTCCGGCTGTGACGATGCGGCTGTTCGCAGAAGAGCTCAATGTCGGGTCCTATGAAACCTTGCTGACACTGCCCGTCACCTACCTGGATGTCGTTCTGGGTAAATTTCTGGCCGCAGTCGCATTTATCGCCGCCATGCTGATTCCCACCCTGGCTTACCCGATCACCGTCTCATTTTTAGGGCAGCTGGACTGGGGGCCGGTGGTGGGCGGCTATGTCGGAACGCTTCTGCTGGGCGCGGCTTTTTCAGCGATCGGCCTGTTTGCCTCTTCTATGACGCGCAACCAGATCATCGCTTTCATCAGCGGAATGGCCATCTGTTTTACACTGACCCTGATCGACCGTATGCTCTTTTTCTTGCCGCGCACCCTGCTGGGGGCGCTGACCTACATCGGCGCGGACCAGCATTTTCAGAATATCTCGAAAGGTGTTATCGACTCACGTGACATCTTGTACTTCCTAAGTGTATGCTTTATCGGGCTCTATAGTGCCCACCTGGTAATTCAAGAGAAAAACTAAGGAGAGAACACAAATGGTGGGAAAAATCAGATCCGGAAAATACATCAAATTTTTAATTTATCTGATAGCGATCGTTCTGCTGAATCTGGCTGGAATCACTCTGTTTTACAGACTCGATTTAACCCAAAACCAGAGCTATTCAATTTCCAGGGCCAGCCAGCGGGTCGTCGACACCCTATCGGAACCGCTGACCATCAATGTATTTTTTACCAAAAATCTTCCGGCACCTCACAATAACACCGAACGCTATCTGCATGATCTGCTGGAAGAATATTCAATATACGCCAACCGGTATTTCAACTATCGCTTTTACGACGTCAGCCCGGATGAAGGTGATATCCGCCCTGAAGCCCGCGCCAATCAGGAATTGGCAAAAAATTACGGCATCAATCCGATTCAAATCCAGGTCATCGATGAAGACGAGGTCAAGTTCCAGAAGGCCTATATGGGCCTGGTGGTCATCCACGGTGATATGATCGAGCGGATTCCCACCATTACGTCCATCGAACGCATTGAATACCAGCTGACCACCGCCATCATGAAGCTGAACAACAAAATCAGCGCCCTGTTGCGGCTGCGCGAAAAAATCGGCATCAAACTATATCTGTCCTCCTCCCTGGGCCAGGTCGCTGCCCAAATCGGCCTGAAAGAACTGCTCGACATGCCCCGCAAAGTTGAACAGGTCGTTGAATCCTTGAATCCGAAACATTTTAATAAACTGGCCTACACCTATCTGGATCCTTCCAAGGATCCCAAAGCAGCCAACGAGTTGGAGCTAAAAAAATACAATGTCTTGAGTCTCAAGTGGCCCGAAATAAAAAAGGAGAATATTCCGGCCGGGGCCGGATCGGTTGGCCTCGTGCTGGAATACGACGGCCGTGCCGCCACCATTCAGATGATCAATGTCCTGCGCCTGCCGATCATCGGCACCCGTTATCAACTGGTGAATTTGGACAACCTGGAAAATATGATCGTTGAAAACATCGAATCGCTGATCGACATCAACGAAGACATGGGATACCTGGCAGGCAAAGGGTCCTTGCCGCTCACCGCGCCGCCGGCCATGAATCCCGCTGCCCCGCAACAGCCGCAGGAGGCGCTGAACAGCTTCCGCACAGCGGTTTCGCAAAATTATTCTTTGAAAAATATTAACCTGAAAGAAGGCCCCATCCCCACCAGTCTCAATACGCTCGTTATTGCGCGTCCCACGGAAAAGTTTACGGATTATGAACTGTTTCAAATCGACCAGTTTCTGATGCAGGGCAAAAATCTGGCGCTTTTTCTCGACGGCCTTAACGAAGTATTTCCAGGCGCACAGCAACAGATGGGCTTCGGCATGAACCGCGGTCCCCAGTATTTACCCAACCGCGGCGGTCTTGAAAAGCTGTTGGCCCACTACGGCATTCGGATTAAAGAGTCGTACATTATGGATGAAAACTGTTTTAAGCAGGAAATGCCGCAAACGATGGGCGGCGGCGAAAGGCCCATTTATTTCGCGCCTTTGATTCAAAACCGCTTTATCAACAAAGACCTTGGTTTTATGCAGAACATCAAACGGCTGGTGGCGGTGAAAATATCACCATTGGAACTGCTGCAAGATCGCATCAAACAAAATGGTTTGCAGACCCACCGGCTGTTTTCGTCCTCTGAAAAATCCTGGCAGATGCGCGGTCAGATCAACCTGAATCCGATGTTTATCTCGCCGCCCAAATCCGAAAAAGAGCAGCAGAGTTATCCCCTGGCTTACCTGCTGCAAGGCGAGTTTCCCAGTTATTTTCAGGGCAAACCCATACCGGAGAAAGAGCCGGCTGAAGAAAATAAAACCGAAAATGACAAGGCCGATCAGGAATCAAAAAAACAGAACGATCAAAAACCGGCCGCTGCCCCGTCTGAAATCGAAAGTGCCGGGGACTTTGTGGCCAAAGGCAAACCGGGAAAAATATTTCTCATCGCTTCATCTGAGATGCTGAAAGATAATGTCATCGATCCCGAGGGACGCAGTGCGAACGCGGTGTTCATATTAAATGTCCTGGACTCCTTGAACAATCGCGAAGATGTTGCGGTTATGCGCAATAAGAAGCAAAGTTTCAATCCGTTGAACGACATCAGCGGCGGCACCCGAACCTTTGTCAAGACATTCAATATTGCCGGCCTGCCGGTGCTGGTCGTAATCTTCGGTATTTTCACATGGTTTCGCAGAACATCCAGAAAAAAACACATTCAGGAAATGTTCCAGCGGTAGGTGCGCAACACAACAGCGTCTGGATGAGACAGAATCCAGTCTTGCGCCACTCAGCCGGGAAGGCGCGCGTGAGCGCACCGAGCGGTCCATACGGACCTTGAGGACCGGCCCTTTGGGCCATGAGGATCGCCCCTTCGGGGCTAGAGGCAAAATTCTTTTGCCTCTAGCGAAGCGATCCTCGAGTCACGCTGAAAGCGGGATGCTCCTCAAGCGAAGCGATCATCAACTGACAGCAGAAGCAATGCAATTGGGCATCCTAAAATAAACGCCTTAACCGAAATGAACGAATCTTAATCAACATCCGGAAAGGGTAACGATGAAGATGAAGAAAGAATATCTTATTCTTGGTGCTGTGATTATCGGTCTGTCCCTTTATTTGTTTGCACGCCAAACCGATCGGGCGCTCTATGAACTGCCGCAGTTGCCGGAGGTTTCCGGCAGCAAAATATCCAAAATTGAAATCAGCGGTCCGGAAGGTGCGACGATGCTGAATCGGGCCGATGAAGACTGGCGCATCGGGGCCCAAAAATATCCTGCAGCTAAAAACAAGGTCCAGCAGATGATCGATACCATTGAAGATCTCACCTTGACGGCCTTGATTTCTGAATCAAAAGATTATACTCGCTACGACCTGTCCGATGAAAAAAAAGTCTCCGTCAAAGCCTGGACCGGGGATTCTCTTGCCCGTGAATTCGAGGTGGGCAAGGCCGCTTCGTCTTTCCAGCATACGTTCGTCAAATTGGCCGGTGATCCCAAGGTCTATCATGCCCGCGACAACTTCAGAAACAAGTTTGATCAGAGTGTGAATGATCTGCGCGACAAGTCCGTGCTGTCTTTTTCCGCCAACGATATACAGGCGGTCAGTCTTGTAAAGGGCTCCGAGTCGCTGATGTTCGGGCGCAAAGAAGCGCCGCTTGACAAAAAAAGTGATTCGGAAACGGCGGATAAAAACCAACCGGCGAAAAAAACCGAGATGGTCTGGCAAACGGCAGACGGTCGCACAGCCGATCAAACCAAACTGGATCGTCTTCTGTCGAGCCTGGCCCAGCTAAGCTGCGAAGAATACATCGATGACCGTAAAAAAGAGGACTTCAGCGATCCGATATTCACGATTCAGGCAAAAGGAACGCAGGAATACAGTCTCTCAATATTTGCCAAGCTGAAAGAAGATTCCGACAACTATCCGGCGATTTCATCGCAGAATGAGTATGTGTTTTTGCTGGAAGGATGGAAAGCGGACAATCTGATGCCGAAACTGGACGAGATCCTTGAGAAGGCGGAAAAGGAAGAGAAAGATAAAAGCTGATTTGAGCACCAAGTTCGTTCTAATACTAATCCGAGCGATCAATTTTTATGTCCTTGTTCATTCTGTTTCCCTTCATTTTCACCGCCTCTTTCATCCTCACCATGGTCGGTCTGGGTGGTGGTCTGATTTTTGCCCCCCTATTCATACTGCTTGAATTTCCGGTAAGCACGGCCGTATCGACCTCTCTCTTTCTAAACGGCATCGCCGCTTTGTCGGCCGCTATCACCTATTTCCGCAGAAAAATGATCGATCTGCCCATCGGCCTGCCGCTGATTGTTTCTTCGTCCCTGGTTGCCCCGTTGGGCGCTTATTTCACCGCCAAAGTCGACATTCGGGTATTCACGGCCGTGCTCACCGCAGTAATCTTATTGGCTGCCCTGCGAATGCTCTTCTCCGGAAAAGCCGAAAGCAAGGAAGCACAAATCGGACCACTGCCCAGGATCGCCGGCGGCGCTGTAATCGGCACGCTGATCGGTTTTGTAGCCGGCATGCTGGGCATCGGCGGTGGTGTGTTCGTTGTGCCCCTGCTTGTCTACATCCTGAAAGTTCCCACCAAAACCGCTGCAGCTACATCGATTTTCATCGTGGTTTTCTCTTCCTTCAGCGGATTTCTGGCGCACATCTCCACTTCCCGGCCGGACTGGCAATTTATACTGCTGGCGGCAGTATTCTCCTTCGCCGGCGGCCAGCTCGGCTCCCGGATTATGGCCGAAAAACTCAAAGGTCAAACCGTTCGCAGAATATTCGGCCTGGTGCTGCTGGTGTTTGTCGTAAAATTGCTGCAGCGTATTTTTTCATAAGCCCTCGAGGTGTCACATTTTAATTATAAAATAGACAGAATACCTGTATATCATAACGAAGCCGTGGACTTGAACTGCGGAATTAAGTCTATATTATTAAACTGACACTAACGATAGACCCCGTAATATTTTTCCGAAATGCTGCTCAAAAACTTATTCAAATACTGGACCTTTCAGATTTTTACACCCGGCAGTCTGGTGCGGGAAAAATATGAAGCGTTCAAGTCTCTGCTGAACCATGACAAACGAGCCCACGAATTGATGGCGGAGCTGGAGGAGATATACTACAGTCAGATGGCCGTTGATTTCAGTGTCGTTGAAGAAAAATATGCTCAATTCTCACGGTGCGTCTCAGCCGCTGTTGAAGACCTGGCCAAAGTTTGCCCTTACAGGTACCTGGACCTCGGAAAATATTATCGAAAGTTCGACGATTATATCCGATTCATGCTATCGGCCAAGGAGCCCTCGTCTGCGCCGCCTTTTGCCAAACTGCTGGAAGAGATCACCAGCAGTGATAAAACCATGGTGGGCGGCAAAGCCGTGAATCTTGGAATTGTTCACAGAGAATTAGCGCTTCCCGTGCCGAAGGGATTCGTGATAACCGCCAACGCGTTCAATTATTTTATCGAGTTCAACAACCTGCGCGAGATCATCGACGGCGAATTGACTGAACTGGATATCCATTCGACCGCATCTTTGACGGCGGTTTCCGGGGAGCTGATTGATCGTATTTCAAACTCCCGGATTCCCGCCGACATCGAAAAAGCGGTCGATGAGATGATTCGTGTTGTGTGGCCGGCGCAAGATGACAGGCTGCGCGTCGCCATGCGCAGCAGCGCGGTGGGAGAAGATTCGGCCAGCTCTTATGCAGGACAATACCGGACTGTGCTGAACGTCGGCCCGCGGGAGATTCTAAACGCCTACCGGCAGGTTGTCGCCAGCAAATATTCACCCCGGGCGATGTATTACCGTATTAACTGCGGTCTTGCGGATATTGAAGCACCCATGGCCGTCCTGGCCCTGGAGATGGTTGACGCCCGATCCAGCGGTGTCATGTACACCCGGGATCTTAACGATCCGGGATCAGACCGATTGAGTATTCACGCCATCCCGGGGCTCGGAGAAATGCTGGTGGCCGGTAAATCTTCACCGGATATTTTCAGATTGTCCAAAGAGAATCCGCCCTGCATCGTCGATCAAAAGCTGCGCTCTCAATCGGAGCAGCTGGTGTCGATGCCAAATAACAGAACGGAAATCGTCCCCGTGGCGGCAGACAAACAACAGGCACCGGCCTTGGATAAAAAAGCGGCGCTGAGCCTGGCGCAATGGGGCCTCAAGCTTGAATCCTTCTATGGGGAGCCACAGGATATCGAATGGTGTCAGGACAGCCATGACCGCCTGTTTTTGCTTCAATCCAGGCCCCTGCGAACCGGAGATATTCAAACAACCACCCCGCTGGAATGCCGATTTGAGGACATTGCCAATGAGGTGCTCGTCACCGATGCAGATACGGCTTCGGCCGGCATTGGTGCCGGCCCTGTCTACCGGGTCCATGCCTTGGACGCTCTGGATGCTTTCCCGGAAGGCGGCGTGCTGGTTGCCCGTGACGCATCACCGCGTTATGTCAGCCTGATGGACCGGCTCAGTGCGGTTGTTACGGAAAAAGGCAGTACGGCCGGACACTTAGCGTCCGTGGCCCGCGAATTCGGTGTTCCCATGCTGGTCAATGCCGCGGAAGCGGTGGCCAGGCTTCCCGCGGCAGCCAATGTCACCGTCCATGCCGACGGCGGGAGCGTATTTGAAGGGCTCGTCCAACCCATGCTGGACAGTCCCTGTGCCAGGCGCAATTTGCTGTTGAACAGCCCCTTTATGCGCCGGCTGGATGCCGTTATGGGCTTTATCTCCCCCCTCGGACTTGTTGATCCGGAGGCGCATAATTTTAAGCCGCACGGATGTCGCTCACTGCATGACATTATACGCTTTGCCCATGAAAAGGCCGTGCAGGCAATGTTTCATCTGGGCGACCGGCGCTTTAGGAAAATAGGCGGTTCGAAAAAACTCCGCTCGAATATACCGATGCTTTTTTATGTGCTCGATGTCGGTGGCGGTTTGAAAAAAGACTTGCAGGAAACCAAAACAATCGGTATCGAAGATATCAACAGCCTGCCCATGCAGGCGGTGTTCAGGGGATTGCGCCATCCGAATATTCGTTGGGGAAATTTTACCCATTTCGATTGGGCTGCCCATGATAAGATTGTCATGAATGGCGGCATCATCAACCCGGATTCAGCCATGTTCGCCAGCCATGCCGTAATTGCCGAAGACTACGCCAATCTCAATTTGCGTTTCGGTTATCACTTTGTGATTGTGGACACGGCATGCGGCAGCCGGCCGGATGAAAATTACATTCTCTTTCGTTTTTCCGGCGGCGGGGCCGATATCGAGAAGCGACTGCTGCGGGCGGACTTTCTCAGCCGCATACTCCAACGACTCGATTTTGAAATCGATCGCAAGAGTGATCTGGTGGACGCACGGTTCACGAAAGCCGACAAGAAGACAACGTCACATCGACTCGACATGCTCGGACGCCTGCTGGGTGCAACCCGCTTGATGGATATGTATCTTAAAGATGAATCGATGATTGAAGGCTATGTGCAGGAGTTTATGGACGGCAGATACCATTTTGCGACTCTCGAAGAGGAAGTATAGTGCAAAAGTTGAACAGAGGTTGACTCTTACGCATTGCGCTATATTATTTAAGCGCTTGGAAATCATTTTTTGCCCTCCGGTGGAAAGGAATTCCGACCGTCGAGAGGCTCCATTCGAGAGCATCAGGATAAAGGGACTGGGTCGAACGATCCATATTAAAAAGGAAGCCATGTCTGGTTACCAATTAACCTGGGTAACAGATCATCTCGCTGTTGGCTGTGCGCCGCTGTCCTATGAGGATATCGCTTGCATGGTTGAACAGGGCATCGAGGCCATTGTCAATCTGTGCGGCGAGTTTTGTGATTTGCATGAAATCCAACAGCAGTCGGGTTTCAAGGTATACCATCTTCCAATTCCCGACGAATGCGCCCCCGAAATGGAAGAAATGGAAAAAACCCTCGACTGGCTGGATGATACCATTGCGCAGGGAAAAAAGGTTCTGGTGCACTGCCGCTTCGGCATCGGCCGAACCGGAACCTTTGTCACCACCTACCTGCTAAAACATGGAATGAACCTGAAAGCCGCCTCTAAAATATTGAAAAATACGCGCGCCAACCCTACGAATCATAGCCAGTGGCAGCTGCTGCGTAAATATGGAAAAAAAATCAAGATGTTGAATCTGAGTGCCCTTGGAGGAAAAACGTGCGATCTAAAATGATAGATGAAAGACGATCAGGGGAAAGAGAAATTGCCGATCATAAATACAGTGCGATCGTTCGGATCAGTGGTGTTCCTATCTATCAGCTCAAGCTGAAAGACATTTCCCGAAGCGGTACCTGTCTCATAGCAAAAGAAGATTCAGCGATTCTAGAGTATTTAGAAATCGGGCAAGCACTCGAAATACGATATCACTATCGCAATGGTCCGAAATCAGGGGTACATTGTATGTGCGAGATAAGACACGTCACTAAAGCCGAACAGGGCCGCTACAAAGGACATTTTTTTATTGGTACCAGAATTGTCAGCAAACTTGCGATGATGTAGATACCGAATGGTCCCATACCACTCGTAAACCAGATGCAGCCGTTGACCTTATGACGCCCCCAACACTTTTGCCACTGTTCTTTCCAGTTCTACATTATCAATCGGTTTTACGCAATATTCACTGGCTCCCAACCTTTTTGCTTCCTGCTCTGTTTCTGTTGTCGGGTAAGCCGTCAGTATGATGGCAAGCGTGGCGGGCGCATTCTTTTTTATTTCCGCCAGTACGTCGATACCGCTCATCCGCTTTAATTTTATATCCAGGATGGCCAGGTCCACTTGATTCTCTTTGACATATTGGAGCGCGTCCGCTTCTTCCGTAAATGGGAACACTTCATGTCCAACATCTGACAGTATTCTTTTTATCAGATGCGCGGCATCGGATACGTCATCCAACACTAATATTTTTGCCATCGTCAATCTCCAGAGCCACTGTTATAACAGATATGGTAATGCCGGCCGTTTGTCATCAAGTTGATGGCATCGTCCACGGTCCGATCGCCGCTGATGGTGTGAGCTGGACGAGCAATTTTGTTCAGCAAGTCCTTGACGACCATAGCGCAAGTCCACTGCTGCAGTCATCGGGTTATCCGCTTTCCAATGCCCGCAGGCAGTCCTGTGGAAAACGGTGGGTGCCTTTGCCCTCCAGGCTGACTTCTACCAATGCATCTGGATCGTTGATGGTGCTGTCCGGATCCGTAATCATCCCGTGCAGCCCGACATATGCGTCCATGTAGCTTTCCCAGGCCTCGTCCTGCGACCGTTTAAAGACTTCTACTTTCTGGCCACGCCGAAAAACCATTTTATTTCTCCTGTACTTTTTCGATTTTTGCCGGCGCATCTTCGACAATGAATTTTGCGGTAGATTTCCTTGTACAAACTTCGCAAAGTTTGCGGCCGGATGTTATCCTTGCCACTGATTCGGTTCGCTGGTGTACAAAATCCAGGTACTTGGCCGGGCCCAGAACCGCGCTGCAGCTTTCACAATGGACCAGTTTCTGCCGATTGAGAATGGTGCCGCAAAGAGAGAGAATTCTTTCAGCCCCCCGATCCTCCATCCGCATGGCTCCGGTCGGACAGTTGGCAGCGCAGGCCCCGCAGGCGATACACTTTTCGGCGGTTACCCTGAAATCGGTGGTTACCGGGTGATCGAAATCGAAATATCCCATCTGCAGCGCATCGACCCCCATTTTATCGCGACAGATTTCAACGCATTTCCCACAGCGCAGGCATATATCGCAACGCAGGCATCTGCTGGCCTCCTTTCTGGCGTCGTTTTCGGCATATCCCAGCTCTATATACCGGAAGGAGGTTCGGCGTTGATCGATGTCGAGCAGCGGCATCTGCGGACGCTCGAGTGTCATCTTGACACTGGCCGGCACTTCCAGCCACTCAATACGGCCTCGGCGCACCGGCACCGGCGGCATTTTGGGTTGCGGAATTGCGGACAGGTATCGATCGATCGATTCAGCTGCGCGTTTGCCGCCACCGATGGCTTCGATCACTGTTGCCGGACCGGTAACTGCATCACCGGCAGCAAAAACACCTTCAACGGGGGTCTCCATCGTGGCCATCTTCACGTCAATCGTACCGCGCCTTGTCCACTCCAGGCCGGTGATCGATTCCACGCCGGCTTTGTCCACCTTCTGTCCGATGGCGCAGATGACGACGTCCGCGGCCATTAAAAAATCACTGCCTTCAATCGGTTTGGGGTATTGACGCTCATGCCCTTCCAGGGTCACCAGTTTGGCCCGCAAGCAGTGCAAGCCCGCCAGGCAGTCCTCTTTCTGTGAGACTTCAATCGGAACAGTCAAAAATTCAAGCCGGACGCCTTCTTCTTCGGCCTGGGCCACTTCTTCGTGATCGGCCGGCATCTCCAACCGGGTCCGCCGATAGGCGATGGTCACCTCCCGGCAGCCGAGCCGCAGACATGTGCGCGCCGCATCGATGGCGACATTGCCGCCGCCGATGACAATCACTCTATTTCCGGGTGCCTGTCGGTCACCGAGAGCAACCTGCTTTAAGAAATCGATTGCATCGATAACCTGGGAACATTCCGCTTCTCCCGGGACGCCTAGCTTGAAAGACTGGTGGGCACCGATGGCAAAGAAAAAGGCCTCAAAGCCTTCGGCCTTCAGGTCATCCAGGGTGACATCTATTCCGAAAGCGGTGTTGAATTGAAACTCAACGCCGAGATCTTTCAGAAGGGAGACTTCACGATCGATGATTTCCCGCGGCAGCCGGTAGCGCGGAATTCCCAATAAAAGCATACCGCCTGCAACCGCCTGCTTTTCGATGATTCGCACCCCGTATCCTTTTATGGCCAGATAGTAGGCCGCGCTCATTCCGCCCGGTCCGGCGCCGATCACACAGACTTTTTTGTTCTTATCCGTCTGCTTTTCCGGATTGCGGTAGCTGCCTTCAGACATGGCTCTTTCGGCGGCAAATCCTTTGAGTGATTTGATGGCGATCGGTGTGTCAATCCGTCCGCGAACACACATAAACTCACAGGGCCGGGTGCACACGAGTCCGCACACCCAGGGAAAGGGGCAATCTTTGCGAATGACATCGAGCGCCTCAGCATCCCGACTCTGACCGATCAGGGTCACATAAGTGGGAATATCCAGACCGGCCGGACAGGTCATCTGGCACGGTGCGGGTGCCAGCCTGAGACAGTCGCCGGTTGAGCAGTTATGGGTTTCAATATGGCTCAAAAATTCTTCGTGATGTTCGGTCAGCGCCGCCCCAAGGATACGGCCGGCTTCACCGCTGGCGGCATCCGGGCTGCTGAGCAGTTCTGCGGCCAGAGACTCCATCGACGGTAGGTGCTGGTCACCTGCGCTGCCCCGGGCCACATCATTGAGCAGTTTCAGAATTTCTTCGGCGATACGTCTCGATCGCGGGTGTTTCAGCCGGTTGGAGCTGATAAGCCCATCAATTTTCTCAATCGTGTTGTTGACCGAACAGGTTGAAACCGACATAAATCTCCCTCGCTGTTTAAGCAAATCCGGGTATCCCGGCAGATTGTTTTCCAGATTATGGAAACGATCTACTCGTGCCCGGCAAACCGGAAGGCCCAGTTATCCATCCGGTTGTTCGCTATTCAAAAGCAGCAACAACCCGAGCATACCTTTCGCGTTTGAGGTGACCCATTTCGGTAGCCTTACCGAAATGCAGGCATTTTGTCACGCATTTGGCAACACAGGCCGGCTGCAGGCCTTCATCGATTCGGTCCTTACAATAATCACATTTGACAACTTTTCCGGTATCAGCGTTCCATTGGGGTGAACCCCACGGGCATGCGGTGATACAGGTTTTACATCCGACACACAGGGAATCATCCACGAATACGATTCCGTCTGCAGGTCGTTTCTGCATTGCTCCGGTTGGGCATGCAGCAACACACCACGGATCCTGACAGTGAAAGCAGGGCATGTAGACATACGCCATGCGGGGAGTATTGTTCACCAGTTTGGGACCCACCGCGATGATTTGGGTCAATCGGGGACCGACCGGCAGATTTTTGCTGGATTTGCAGTGAACTTCGCAGCTGAAACATCCGATGCAACGTTTGTTGTCCTGATATAAGTAGTATTTGCTCATGGGTATCCTCCAAAACCATTAAGAAGCTTTCTTGACTTGAACCATGCATTCCAGAAGCGCATTGGCACCGCCGACCGGATCGTAAACGTCCAAAAGACCGGTTTCAAAACGGTAATCGCCCAGGCCCTTGTTGTAGCCCCGTGTTTGCCATGGGATCTTGCGGCCAAAGCCGTGTACCATGAACACCACTTCCGGGTGAATAAAATCGGTAACATTGGCCTGAATCGTTCCCGAATGACTGCCGTCGGCAGCGGTTACCTCCACCCGGTCATTGTGGCTGATGCCCAATTCCGCGGCCTTTTCGGTATTTATCCACAGGTTATTTTCGGGCATGATTTCATTTAGATATGGGTTATTGATGGTGCGGCCATGGGTGTGCACCGGACTGCGTCCGAAAGCCAGGCGGAAATAGCCATTTTCCGGTTTTTTTGGACTTTCGTAGGGCTTAAATGACAGAAAACCATTTTCTTCCAGCTTGCCGGACACGAGCTCTATCTTTTTGGAGGGCGTCTTGAATTTCAAATCGCTCATCCGATCCCACCACAGTGGCTTATCCGCCAGGCTGACCGAACCCTTTTGTTTCAATTCATCCACCGACACACTGGTTCCTTCCAGCTGCCACTGCCAGAAATCTTCCATGTCCTTGAATTTGAAATATTCGCCGACTCCCAGCCTTTCGGCCAGCGATTTGAAAATCCACCAATCCGGCTTTGCATCGGAGCTGGATTCGACGGCCTGGGCGCGCATGCGAAATGAAGGCTTTAGCCCCTTGCCCGTGCACAGCACGCTCGATTTTTCCAGATAGGTTGCCGAGGGAAGCAGCACGTCGGCATACCAGGCGGTTTCACTGTAATTGGCGTCGATAGCCACCAGCAGATCCAGTTTATCCAGCGCTTTTTTCTGCTCTTCAGGATCCGGGAGAGAAAGCAGTGGATCGTGGCGGAAGGCGATATAGGCTTTAACCGGATAGGGTTTTCCGCTTAGCAGCGATCGATAAAACAGATGCATAAGACCTGGCCCGGCCTCAAATTGTTTGTGTTTCCAACCGCAACCGTCAACACGCTTCTCCTCCGGTTTGGGAATCGTATCTAACAGCGTATTCAAGCCCTTGGCCCCGACATCCCCAGGGCCCTTCTGGAAAAACAAACCACCGGGCGCCTCGATGCTTCCCAGGAGTACATTCAGGATATATGCCGTTCGCGAGCTGTAGAAAGAATCCATATAGCGCGCCGTCAGCCAACCGGGGTGAAAAATTACGGCAGGTCGCGCCTCGGCCACCTCATGCGCAAATTCCACGATTTCATTGGCGGCAATACCAGTTTCCGCCGCCGCCCATTCCGGCGTATAGGGACGGACAAATGCTTCCAGCTCTTTTAATCCCATAACCCACTTGTTCACAAACTCGCGGTCATAGAGTCTGTCACGCAAAACGGTGTGAATAATACCCAGATTAAGGGCATAATCCGTACCGGGCCTGATCATCCAGAATCGGGTGGCCTTCATGGCGGTGCCGGCGGCACGCACATCGATGTAAGTGATCTTTCCGCCTCGCTCTAAAAGGTCCATAATGATATTGGCATTTTTTACGCGCATGGACTCGAGCACATTGCGACCGTACAGGACCAGATGCTTGCAGCGCTGGTAGTCGTAATTAAACGTCTTGCGGCCGCTGCCGAATAAAGAAATGGATGCATGCTGGGTGTTTCTGGCGCAGGTGCAATCATGATTGAAATAATTGGGCGAACCCAGGGCTTTCAAAAAACTGCGGTGGATATCTCGAAAGGGTCCCCCGCGATCGCTCAGGGCGATGGCCCGGCCGCCATGTTTTTTGATAATGGCCTGTAATTTTTCGGTGATGTAATTCAGGGCCTCGTCCCAGGTGGCCTGCCGCCACTTGCCTTCACCCCGCATTCCCTCACGTATCAGCGGCTGCTGGGGCCTTTCATAATCATACAGCATGGCAATGCCGGCCGATCCTTTGGCACAAAGCCTGCCCGCCATTCCGGGATCATTGGGGCTGCCTTCGATCCATTTTACCACGCCGTCCTGCACATCAACCTTGATGGAGCATCTGACAGTACACATGCCGCAGATGCTGTAAACCGATTCCTTCATAAGCCGCACTCCTTATAATTTGATTTTCGGAAAGTCGCCACCAGTCAAGCAATATTCATACCAGCAGAATAGTCGACTATCCGGTATTATCCGGAAAAGATCGGAAACAAATTTTCATATGTTTTCAGGATGTTTATCAGCGAGAACAAACTGCATCTGCAATCAAATCGAAAGCGAACCGGTGATTTGCCTCAACTGGGTGCAACAATGTTATTGCAGCGAACATTTTTTTTTGCAGGACCCTATCTTATTTAATTTTATGACGATTTTACCGGAAAGCGCAGTGATTGATATATTTTCTCCGATTTCAATGCTCTCATTACGCCGCGGGGCCGGGGGGCTCCGGTTTTTTCCGAAATTCGCCCTTCTATCATTACCATTTGAATATATTACAAATATTTCAAAATCAATGCGAATATGCTTCGTCGTTATCGTTATACCGCGTGCGTGGCATGTAGCTTGCTAATACCATCGGGAATACACCTTTCGGCAAGAGATTCCAAAACATTCTGAAACGGTTAAACCATTTGATGAATTTCGAACAAGATGGATCCATGATGAATCCGGAAGCTACCGGCGCGAAACAGACGGCAAATCCGGTCCGCGGTATTGCCCTCACGCTTCTGGTCGGGGTAGGCGGCAATGTCGTCGTCTTCATATTCCTGTTGACCTTTCTGCCTATCCTTGCCGCCATTAAATTTATCCCGTGGATAATTGCATTCAATACGGCAGTCGCGGGATATTCGCTGATCGACAAAACCCGGGATCGCTTAAGGTACCCCAAAACCATATCGGCGCTGGCAGGCTGTCTCAATGCATTGATCACCAGCGGAATTATCACGACGATATCGATTTACTCTTTTGGTGAACAATTGCTGGCCATTCAGGATATCAGTCTTTTTGTTGTTGTCGGTCTCATATGCAGTGTACTCGGCACGATTTTGGCCGTTAAGTATTTCAAGCTACAACGCAAACAGTAATTTAAAATGAAAGGAGGAAATATTGTTTAAAAAGAAAGTTATTCACACCACTCATTGTAAGGAGGAAAGAATGAAAAAGTTAATGCTCTTTTTCAGTGTTGCCGTTCTGGGCCTGGCCGTAATGACGGCTTTTCCCGGATCAACTTTTGCGGCGGCGACCATATCGGCAACCGAATACAAGGCCGGCGATACGGTGACGATCGAAGGCACGATTGCACCGGGTCAAGATCTTTACATAGCCATCGCCGCTCAGCAGGAATTTGCACCCCAGGACACCGATGGCGTGCATGAGACCAGACGGTTTAATAGAGATGCGGAGAAGAAAGGATTCAACCTGGACTCCAAAATACCCGCCCTGTATTATATGCTGACCACCAACCCTGACAAATTCGGCAAGGTCACCGAAAAAAGATTCGGCGGGCCGTCGTTTTTTACTCAGGGGGGTAAGCGTGGACTTTACAGAACAACCATGTTCAAGCTGTCAAAATTCGATAAGCTGGACGCAGAAGCAAAAGGCGCCCTGGGACCCATCAAATCCGGTGACCAGTGGAACTTCTTCACCTATGCCCATGAAAGCAGCTTCGGCATAAATACCATCACCAAAGAAGCCACCAATGTGGGCAAAGTCACCATTTTCGCCCGCAGTGTGCTGGCCGACTACGGCAAGAGCGCAAATTACTGGGACAAGGGCACCGCGATCGATCTGAATAAAAACACGGGAAAATTCACAGCCTCTTTCAAGAGTTTTCGCCACACACCCCCGGATTCGAAATTCGACGTATATGTCAACGGCAGCAAGGCCGGCAGCTATAATGTTGCATCCAACGGATTCTGGCTGTCCCTGGGCGGTCGCTACATGAACCCCCTCTGGATCATCATCGGCGCCATACTGGTGGGCACTTATTTTTCCATGATCGGCGCGGCCGGCGGTATGCTCATGGCCGCCTTTCAGGTCATGGTGGTGCAAACAGCCGGTCCACTGGGAATCAATGCGGCCAACGTGCTGCGTCCATCCAACATGGCCCTGACCCTGTTCTCGCCCCTGGGATCCTTCTACCGCTACGCGGTGAAAGAGCGCAGGGTTGCGTGGCCAGTGGGCATCTCCTTCGGCGTCGGTATCTTTCTCGGCTCCATCTGGCTGGGCAAATATGCCACCCAGTATCTGCCCATGAAAACCTATAAAGAATGGTTGGCGATCCTGGTGGTGATCATGGGGATCCGCACCCTTTATGAGCTTTCACCCAAGGTGATGGAAAAGCGTAAAAACATCAAGGCCATGGTCAAAAAATTCAACGCTGCGGTGGCCAAGGCCAAGAGCGAAGGCACATCGGTGGAAATGGGCCGCATCGAACCGGTAAAAACCGGCATGACCGATTACCGTTTCAAGTTCTGGGGCGAGGAGTTCAAGATCAATCCCTTGCTGTTCGGCCTGCTCGGTCTCGGTATCGGCATTGTTTCCAGAAGTTTCGGTATCGGCGGCGGATTTTTGCTGGTACCGGCCATGACGACCCTGGGCGCTCTGCCCATGTATGTGGCTGTGCCGATTTCACTGATCGGCACTTCATTCAGCAGTATCGGAGCCTTTATCGGTTACCTGATTAACGGCTATCCGCCGGATCTGTGGCTGATGATCAGCATCATCATCGGCGGCTTTGCCGGCGGGATGCTCGGCAGCCGCGCTCAGAAACTTTTCAGTGAGAAAACATTAAAGATCGTGCTGGCGATTACGCTGTTCTTCCTGTTCTTCCGGTTCTTCAAGATCGAGATTTGGATATAACCGCACGGCAAAGCAAGGGGGAAGAAGTCCCATGGTTTCTTCCTCCTTCTCAACAAATCGGAGATAACCGAAAATGGATTATTTAATGGATATTATATGGTTTCAAATTGTCGCCGGGGTTCAACATGTAAAAGAGTTGGTCGATATTCTGATCAGCCCGCTGAACCAACTGGGACCTGCGGTAGCCATCCTGATAATGGCGCTTGTGACGGCAGTGATCATCAAATCGCTTACGCGCGTATTCAAGACCAAGCGCTACAGGCAGCTGAAAAAGGAGTTTCAACACTGGTACAACCTCCGCCAGGAAGCGCTTAAATGCCAGGATCCGGAAAAGGCCAAACTGCTGGCAAAAAATATAGACCAGGCCAAACTCAACAAGGTCTACTATGATTACTTTTTTGAAGGTTTCTTGAACAGCATTGCCACTAAATATCTCCCTATTCTGATTGTTCTGGCCTATGTCAACCAAGCCTATCATCCGGTAAATTTGCTGAAGCTCTTCGGCCGGGAATATATATTTAGATTCGCCCGCAGCGGCGGTGATCCGATACTGGTTGGGTCGGTATTCTGGTTTATTCTGTCCATACTCCTGGTCCATCTGGCCTGGTATCTCATGAAAATTATCTACCGACGTATGCATTTACCGCCCCAGAATCATAATGCATCACCATCTCCCTCAGCCACGGCCTAGCCTGAAAATTAAGGCTAGCGCCGTGGATGCCGGCACCGTAAATACAAGTTTACTGAAATACTACCATGGTAAAATAAAGCGCAATGCCTCAATCCCCCAATCCCTAAATCCCTAAATCCCTCAATTCCCCAATCCCTAAATTCCTCAATTCCTCAATCTTATTATCCCCAAACCGGGCTTGAAGTTTTTCTCCGCCTGTCGGATAATACGCCACCCTGACTGCAATAATTAAAAACATGCGATCGCCCCTTGACAGGTCCGAATGAATGTTGAAATGTCAGGATATTAGACAAAACCTAGCGGCTCCCGGCAACCGGATGCGGTTGGTGTGAAAGCGAACCTTATCGATTGGAGATTGACAGTCAATGAAAGGCAGCATCGGCAAATCAACAATATTCCTCGGTGTTATCTGCTGGATTGCCGCCATCCCCGGCACGGCCCTGGCCACCCAGGGCCATGGCGGCATTGAAGGCGTTTACGCCCACCAGATCGCTCACCTGTTTTTCCTCTTCTCCATGGGAAGTCTGATCTATTGGCTGCGCGCTAGAAAGCTTGTTCGCGAACCCGGCTGGCGGCTCATCCAGTATTCCGCCCTTTTTTTTATTCTGTGGAATCTGGATACGCTTACGGTACATGCCCTGGATGATCAGTTTCAAATCATACAGGTTCAAAGTCTCGATCCATGGCACATTCAGATTACCGACGCCTTTGACAACAACCGCATCAAGGTATTGTATTATATCGCCAAATTGGATCATTTGTTTTGCGTACCGGCCCTGCTTTTCCTTTACGCCGGATTAAAACGCCTGTTGCAGGAATATCAGCCGGCTGCATCGGGAGGGTCGCGGACATGATCTTTCATTCCTTACCCATATGGTCCATTGACCTGGTCGGTTCCATCCTGATGATTATATTTTCTTTTATGTGCCTGCGTCTGGTGCATAAATTGAGAAGCCTTGACCCGCATAACGTCATCTGGACCTATCTGCTGCTGGTCTGCTTCGGGCTGGCCTGTTTTGCCGTTTCACGATCGGCCGGGCACATTCTCAAACAGATCCTGTTGATCACCGGTCAATCGGCCCTGTGGGGAAAAATCCGACCTTTCAGCGGTGCGATCAACACCCTGACGTTTGTGTTCGTCGGTGCGGTGACGCTTTTCTTTGAACGGATCTGGATAATTTACCGCCAGATTTTCAAAGACAAACAAACCCTGCAATCCACCCGCGATGAACTGCTGTATTTGAACCAGAACCTTGGAAACCTGGTGGCAGAGCGGACCCGGGAACTGGCCCGGTCCGAACACAAATACCGCCGCATCTATGAGGTTTCCCGTGACATGATTGTCGTAACCACCCGCCAGGGTGCAATCCTGAACTTGAATCCGGCCGGCTACCAGATGCTGGGATACCGTTCCGACGATCTTTCATTTGTAGACCAACCCTTCGAGTCGTTGCTCACCAAAACTGCGGACTGGCAAGTGATAAACGAGGCCATCGGCAGGGAAGGTTTCATCACAAATACCGAGGTCGACTTGCAGCACAAAGCAAATCGAACGATCCGGTGCCTGATCAGCGGCAGTCTGGACAAAGGCTTGTCGGACAAGGAAGACACGATTCATTTTCTGGTCAAAGACATAGAGCAGCGGCGGCAGATTGAGGAGCAGATCGCCCAGGCCGACAAGCTGGCGTCCATCGGTCAACTATCGGCCGGAATCGCGCACGAAATCAACAATCCCCTGGGAATCATTCTGGGCTACACCCAGCTGTTGATCCGCAGCGAAGACGAACAAACCGAAAAATTCAAGGATTTGAAAACCATCGAGAAGCATGTCCGCAACTGTAAAACCATTGTGGAAGATCTGTTGAATTTTTCCCGGACTTCGACCCCGAAGGAAGACCTGATTCGCATTGACGATGCCATCGAGGATGTCTTGAAATTTATGCAGCATCATGCCGATCTCGATCGCGTTGAAATACAAAAATCTTTTGATGCATCGATTCCGCAAATGCTGCTGGACGAAAAAAAGATCAAGCAGGTTTTAATAAACCTGATCATGAATGCCAAACACGCCATCGGCAGATCGGGCATCCTATCACTGTCCACCCAGCTGGAGTCCACCACACGCCAGGTCATCATTAAAATTACCGATAACGGCCATGGCATCGAAAGAAAGAACCTGTCGCGCATATTTGATCCGTTTTATACGACCAAACCCACCGGTGAAGGCACCGGCCTGGGCCTTTCGGTTAGTTACGGCATCATTAAGAATCACGGGGGGGACATACGGGTAGACAGCAAAGTCGGTCAAGGATCAACATTCACCGTTATTTTACCGATCGTCTCCCCTGCCAAGGATAATAAAAATGCCAAGATCCATTCTTATCGTCGATGACGAACTGGATTTGCTGCAACTGTTAAGGCGCAGCCTGGAGCCGGATCTTAACTGCCGGATTGAAACCGCATCTTCCGGCAAACAGGCGCTCGAGATTCTTTCCCACAGGCAGTTCGACCTGGTCCTGGCGGACATCAAAATGCCGGAAATGGACGGTCTGGAGCTTCTGGAATTGATCAAACGCGATAACCCGGATCTTACAGTAGTCATGATGACCGCTTACGGTACGGTCGATACGGCTGTTGAGGCCATGCGCAACGGCGCCTACGACTTTGTCACCAAACCCTTCGATCACGACGCCTTGATCATGCGCCTTGAAAAAGCATTAGAGCGCAGCCGTCTGCTGCGCGAAAATTTCCGGTTGCAGATGGAATGCCGGGACAGCGCGGCATTTCAAAATCTTGTCGGAAAAAGTGCGGCCATGAACCGGGTTTATGAGACCATCCAGATGGTCGCCAAAAACGATTTGACCGTGCTGATCACCGGTGAATCCGGCACCGGCAAAGAGCTTGCAGCCCGGGCGGTTCACAACCTGAGCAACCGCAGCAAAAAACCGTTCGTGGCGGTCAACTGCCCCACCGTGCCGGAGAATATTTTGGAAAGTGAATTGTTCGGCTACAAAAAAGGGGCTTTCACTCACGCAGCCCAGAATAAAATCGATCTGTTTCAGGAAGCCCACAAAGGTTCCATCTTCCTGGATGAAATCGGAGATATCAGCCCGACGATTCAAACCAAGCTGCTGCGTGTGCTGCAGGAAAAAGAAATCAAACCCCTGGGCGACACCAAGTCGATATCAGTAGACGCCCGCATCATTGCCTCGACCAATCAAAACCTTGAAGAAAAGATAAAAAAGTCCGAATTTCGCGATGACTTTTATTATCGCTTAAACGTGCTGCCCATAAAACTGCCGCCGCTGCGTGAACACCCGGAAGACATTCCGATCATTGCCAATCACCTGCTGGATAAGCACTGCGCCAAACTCGGCCAGCCATCAAAGAAGATATCGGCCGAATTGATGGAAGTTTTCATGCAAAGAAAATGGGAAGGCAATGTCCGGCAGATGGAAAATGTGATCATGCAGGGGATTTTGTTTTCAGCCACCGATGAGATTCGCCCGCAGGATGTCGACCTCGGAAAAACGGAATCGACCGCCGGCGTTTCAAAACATCCATATCTGGATCTGCCCTACAAAGAAGCCAAAGCACATACCCTCATCGCGTTCAATCACGAATATATTTCGAATTTGCTGAGCCACTGTCAGGGCAACGTGTCCCGGGCGGCCAGAAACTGCGGTCTCGAACGGCAGGCGCTGCAGCAAATCATACGCCGATACGGAATTAAAGCAGATCAATATAGAAAATAAACTGATACCACGAATATATCATCCATTCGGAAGTAGATACCAAAAACTGGATTCCCATGTCGCCATATCGCGTAACGCTGACACTGTGTGGAGTTGAAATTCTGGGGCTGATCAGCATCACCGCCTTTCCGGCACTTCTTCCGACGTTTATCGACGAATGGGGCTTGAGCAATACCCAGGCCGGCTGGATCAGTGCGGTTTACTATGCCGGTTATATGCTGGCCGTCCCTTTTTTGGTGGGCCTTACAGATCGCATCGATGCGCGCAGGATCATGGTCGTCGGCGCAATTATCGGCGGTATATCATCCCTGGGCTTTGCACTGTTTGCCGCCGGATTCGGGTCGGCAGCGATTCTGCGCTTTTTCACCGGTATCAGCCTGGCCGGTATCTACATGCCCGGGTTGAAGGTGGTCAGCGACAACACCGAAGGTCCGCTTCAATCGCGATTTGTTTCATTCTACACGGCCTCGTTCAGCATCGGCATCGCTCTGTCTTTTTTCATTGCCGGGGAAATCAATGTTCTTTTCAACTGGCGCTGGGTTTTCGGCGTCTCGGCGCTGTGCGCAGCAGCGGCCGTCATGTTTACCGCGCTGCTGGTGCCTCCGGCCAAAGCGAATCCAGTCGCGAAATCCGGTGTGATTCTAATCGATTTTCGGCCGGTCTTGGGCGCGAAACAGGCCCTGGGATATATTTTTGCCTACGCTGCTCACATGTGGGAGCTGTTCAGTTTGCGTTCCTGGATTGTGGCCTTTCTGTATTACAGTCAGAGTCTGCAGTCGATTCAGACCTATAAAGTCAGTGCCACCCAGATCGCATTTCTGATCAACCTGATCGGTCTGCCGGCCAGTATCTGCGGTAATGAGCTGGCCCGCAGGTACGGTCGCAGAAGAATGATCACGGCAGTGATGCTTACCTCGACAGTGATGTGCGGCCTGATCGGCTTCAGCCCGGCGTTGCCGTACGTGCTGGTTGCAGGACTGTGCATCGTCCACGGCATTACGGTGGTGGGTGATTCGGCGGCCCTGACGGCCGGTGCGGTTGCAGCAGCGCCGGTCGGCTGTCGCGGCGCCACGCTGGCGTTACACTCCACGCTCGGATTCGGTGCCGCCTTTCTGGGACCGCTGACCGCCGGTGTGATTCTGGATATCTTCAGCCACGCGCCGACGCTTTCCTGGGCTATGGCATATGCGTGCATGGGTTTCGGCTGTGCCTTGGGGCCAATGTTTCTCATGTGGCTGGGCCGCGATACATAAAGAATTCCGGCTCAGAGGGCTAAACTTTGATTTAAACCCAGCTTCCGGCTCGTAGAGCCTACAGCTCGGAGAGAGGGGTAGCGTTTAGCTTTAGACGTCGAATGGAATGATGGAATATTGGATATGAAAAAAAAGCTGATGATAACCGGTTTTATATTTCTGGCGTTGATCCTGGTCGCAGCGGGGACAGGTGTCGTCTGGTACCAGTGGACAGTCAGCCGCAGCCAGCCGCAAATTTCGGGTTCCGTCATCGTTGTCGGCATCGCTGATGAGGTCGAAATTATCCGAGACGTCTTTGGCGTCCCGCACATTTACGCCCGCAACGAACCCGATCTTTTTTTCGGGATGGGCTATGCCATGGCCCAGGACCGCCTGTGGCAGATGGAAGTACAACGACGGCTGGGTCTCGGCCGGCTTTCGGAAATCTTCGGGGAAGGGTTTGTCGAGGTCGATCGCTATTTTCGTACGCTCTCGGCCGGCAAAAAGCGCATACAAATTCCCCAAGACCTTGCCTTTATTCCTGAATCCTTTCTGGCAGGTATCAACACCTATCAGCAAAGCCGTCAAGACCGCCTGCCCCTGGAATTCAAATTGATGGGCTATCAGCCTGAAAGCTGGGAATTGGATGACATTAGCGCCGTCTTTCAAATTCTCAACTGGGGATTGAGTATTGGCTGGAAAGTAGACCCGGTGGCAGCCCAGGTGCTGAAAAAAGTCGGTCAAGAAAAGTTTAAGGAGGCCTTCCCTGCGGCCTCCGGCGAAACGCCCCTGATTGTTTCTGAAGAAATCCAGGATATGTCCGGCGAGATGCAAGTAATTTCGCGTGTTTTCCAGGCGATGCAACAATGGACCTCCTTTTCCCCATCGGCTGCCAGCAACAACTGGGTTGTTTCCGGCCCCAAATCGGTGAGCGGCAAACCGATTCTCGCCAATGACACTCACATGGGCCTGAGTAACCCTTCCCTGTGGTGGGAAGTGCATCTGGTCTGCCCTTCGATGAACGTTGCGGGCTTTGCCATCCCGGGTCTTCCCAGTATACCGGTGGGCCACAACCGGCATGTAGCCTGGGGCGTCACCAATGTGATGGTGGACGACGTCGACTTTTACCGTGAAAAATTAAATCCCGCGAATCCCCGCCAGTACTGGTACCAAGACCACTGGCAAGACATGGCATCTTCGGTTCAAACCATCGGAATCAAAGGACAGGAACCGCTAAAAATAGAAATACTGCGGACGCGCCACGGCCCCATCATCAGCGGTGGCACGCCCGGCGGCCAAACACAGGTCCTGGCAGCCCGCTGGGCGGTCAATGAATTCGATGAACCCCTGCGTGCCAGCTACCTGCAGATGAAGGTGCGAGATATCAACGACATGGTCCATGCGCTGCAGTACTGGCAATCTCCCGGGCAAAACTTTGTCTTCGCCGACACTTCCGGTCATATCGGCTATTGGTGCTGTGCCGCCATTCCCATACGCGCCAAAGGCAGCGGCCTGCTGCCGATGCCGGGCTGGAATGGTGAATACGAATGGAAGGGTTACGTGCCTTTTGAGCAAAAACCGCATGCCATCGATCCGGACGAGGGTTTTATCGCCAGTGCCAACAACAAGGTGTCAGCAAACACGTATGCGTATACCTTAAGCGGATACTGGGAGCCGATCGATCGAATTCAGCGCATTCGCCGGCTCATAAATGCCAAAAACAAACTCTCCGTGGCAGATATGCAACAAATGCACATGGATGTCTTCTGTCCGCTGGCGGCTGAAATCACACCGGAAATCATCCGGGTGGTTCGGGAGCGATTTCCCGCATCCCGGACCCGGAAGCTGCGAATGATCCTTGAAGACTGGGATCATCAGATGTCCGCCGACAGCATCGCCGCATGCATTTTCGAGGTGACCTATCGCCGTATGTTCGAAAACATTTTTAAAGATGAGCTCGGATCCCCTCTTTTCGACCGCTACCTGGAACTTACGATATTTCCGCCGCGGGCGTTGCGGCAGATTATGAAGACAAAGAGCTCTGCCTGGATTGACAACGTGAAAACAGTCGCAACCGAGAACCTGGAAGACATTGTCGAGAAGAGCCTGCATCAGGCCCTTGAAGAACTTCGAAATTCTCTGGGGGAGGATATGGACCGTTGGACCTGGGGGCGGCTGCACACCCTGACTTTCGAACATGTAATGGCCAGAAAAAAACCATTGGACCGGATATTCAATCTGGGTCCCTTCCCGGTTCCGGGGAGCCATCTGACGCTCAACAAGCAACAGTACAATTACGTCGAGCCCTATCTTGTCAAAGACGGTGTTTCCCAGCGGATGATCGTGGATCTTTCGGCGCCGGAAGCAGCGCTGCACGTCCTCCCGACCGGTGAATCCGGCCTGCTCGGAAACGCTCACAATGATGACCAGATCGACCTGTACCTGAACGGTAAATATCACCCGGCGTGGATGGCGCGCGGGGATGTCGAAAGCAATGCAGAGGCGACATTGGTGCTGGTGCCGGATAAATTGAAGATTGAAGATTGACGATTGAAGATTGACAATTGAAGATTGACGATTGAAGATTGACGATTGAAGATTTAATGTATCGCTCGCGCAGCGCTGGAGCTGGCGCCGCGTGTCGCTCTGTCTTTTCTATCTAAATCGGTAGCATTCCTAAAATATTCTATCTGGCTATGACATAAATCATGTGCAAACATGATGTGATTTCATTAAATAGGTGTTAAAATGCATAAGATTTGTCCGCGGCAAGCCAAGGTGTAAACATGAATGTTGCAGTCTATCCTAACGAAGCAAGCTGCAGAGAAGTAAAGAATCCGGACCCAAGGACCAGGATTTCTCTGTTTGACTAAATCTGGCAGCTTTCACAATCTCCACCGCACATTCATTGGTGTCTGTGTAATCTGCTTGCCCCGTGAAATGCCTGCCCAATGAAATGCGAAGCCTATTTCATCGGGGCGAAGACCATTTCTCCGGGGTCTGCACTGTGAAATGCCTATCCAATGAAATGGGAAGCTTATTTCCTCGGGACGTAGCCTATTTCTCTGGGGCGAAATCTGTGGATTAATAACAAATTTCATTGCCATTTGACTGTTTCTTACGATATAAGGCTTTTTTTCAAACTGATTTAGTTGAGGTCTTAAATATAAATTTTGGATGTTCTACAGTTTTTTATATAAAATCTCACGCAAAGACGCAAAGGCGCCAAGATTATGAAAAATAAAAACCAGGATTATTCAAAATATTCTTTGCGGCTTTGCGTGAAAAGCAAAAATCGCTTACCGACAAGACTAAATCCCGTTCCAAACGAAACAATATAGTTAAAAATGATAAAGGCTCTAAAACCGACCCTGATCGAAAGGAGTATGACTATGGGCAAAAATACGCAATGCGTCCACAGCGGCACCATCTCGGATCGTGTTACCCGGGGATTGAACACACCGATTTTTACTTCTTCTTCTTTCGAATACATGGATGTCCCCGAAAATGTCTACCCACGTTATTTTAATACCCCCAACCAGAAAGCCGTGGCAGACAAGCTAAGCGCTCTGGAAAACACCGAAGACGGATTGCTGTTCAGCTCAGGCATGGCCGCCATCAGCACGGTTATTTTCTCCATTGCCGGCAAAGGCGACCACGTGGTCATGCAAAAAGACATATATGGCGGAACCCATCATTTCGCCACGGCCGAATTCGAACGATTCGGTATCGAATTTACATTTACTTCGGGCAGGATCGAAGATTTCGAAAAAGCCATCAAGGACAACACCCGGCTGCTCTATATCGAGACACCTTCCAATCCGCTTTTGCTGATTACGGACATCGAAGCTGCGGCCCAACTGGCAAAATCAAAAGATATTTTGAGCGCCATCGACAACACCTTTGCCACGCCGATCAACCAGAACCCGCATGATCTGGGCATCGACATCGTCGTGCACAGCGGTACCAAATATCTTGGCGGTCACAGCGATATCTGCTGCGGCGCCGTTATGACGACGCACGCGTTGATTGAAAGAATTCAATCGTCCGCCATGAACTTCGGCGGCAGTCTCAACGCCACAACCTGTCAACTCTTGGAAAGAAGTCTGAAGACGCTGGGCATCCGGATTGAAAAGCAAAACCAAAATGCCCTGGCAATCGCAAGGTTCCTGGACCGACATAAACGGGTTAAAAACGTCTACTATCCGGGCCTGGAAACCCATCCCGGATTTGACATCGCCGGCAAGCAGATGCGGGGCTTCGGCGGCATGCTGGCGTTTGAACTGGATGAAGACCGGATCGATCCGGATGGATTTGTGCGCAAACTGGGTTTGATTACACCGGCCCTGAGCCTCGGTGGTGTGGAGACCATCATCTGCGCCCCGGCCGTGACCTCCCATGCCAAAATATCGGCGGCCGAGCGGCAGGAACTGGGTATATCGGATGGTCTGTTCAGGCTGTCGGTGGGCATCGAGGATGTTGACGATTTGACGGCCGACCTCGAGCGTGCGATGTCGATTTAGAATTAGCCACAGACACACACAGACGAACACAGACATTTATTTCTGGCCGCAATGGCCAGGAAAAAAAATAGCTTTTTGTATAATTTCGTTCCGATTGCATTACAATGACCAGCTGCATAGGTGTTGGTTTTAAACGGCTCGACTGAGCTCGTCGAAGTCCCACCCGCAAGGCTTTTAGAAGAACAACAGCAGATTTAAACGGAACATATTTCTGACATTCACTATAAAATGTCTGTGTTCGTCTGTGTGTTTCTGTGGCTATTAAAAATAAAATGGAAGAAAAACACGATGATGAATTCAAAAGAAAAGTTCAAACGCATCGTCTTCTGCGACTTTGACGGCACCATTACCGCCGAAGAAACCTTTGTGGGCATGCTCAAGCAGTTTGCCACTGAAAATTACACCCGGGTTAAGCAGCAGATCATCGACAAGGATATTACGCTCGGTGAAGGGGTGCGTAGAATGGTTGAATCCGTCCCATCGCAAAAATTTCCGCAGGTGCTGGACTATATTCGCGATAAGGAAATCCGCGCAGGATTTCCGGAACTGCTCGATTATCTGTATTTCCACGGCGTTCCTTTTGTGGTCATTTCCGGAGGGCTCCTGGAATCGGTAAGCACACGCCTGGAAGCTTTTGCAGCGCGCATTCTGGCCATCCATGCCGCCGAGGTGAATGCGGACGGCGACTACTTGAAGCTGTTTTCAAAATACCAAAGCCAAACCGAACTGGTCGCCAAAACCGAGGTCATGGCCACCTACAATTTCGAGCAGGCCGTGGTCATCGGCGACGGCATTACCGATCTGAACATGGCAATGGTCGCCGACATCGTCTTTGCGCGCGATTACCTGTCCGGGTTTCTTGCGAAAAACGAAAAATCTTTCATTCGCTGGGATGACTTCTTCGATGTCCTCAATCACCTCTCCAAACGCTGGCTGGCCACATAAAAGCTGCCGAATATTCTTCGCCATTTTGCTTGCGATTATTCAGGTCTTACAGCAACTCATCGACCCATTCCAGATCGAGGCTGATTAGTTTACCGCGGCTGGGTCTTCCAGTCGTCGGATCGCATCCGATAAGTTCGTAGTAAAGTTTGATCGCCTCCTCGAAATCTTTCTCCTCGAATATCTTCCGTCCCGAATCGGGTCCGTCCGGTTTGGAATCAAAAAGCCTTTTGGGCAGCAAGTCATCTTTGATGCTGAATCCTTCACGGCAGTTGAAGGCTTTGGCCATCATGGTCCCGCGTTCGCCGGCCTTCATCAATTCATACAGGCTGGTATTCCAGCCGGTAACGGCATTTAGGGAATCCACCATCGTTTCAATCGGCATCACCCCCCGGGGTGCATAGCCGAATATGCACAATCCCAGCGCATCCATGACGCGCCACAGATTTTCGAGTTGGATATAATTGCGAACTTTGGCAGTCGTGATCTGGGTGGGATGCATGGCGTCGTAAATCCCGAGAGGCTTTACCGATTCAAGGCTAAAAGACCCCTTCTCGGCAAAGATGGGATCGTGTCCTGCAATCATATGGTCTGCGCCGTAAGTGCTGGTCGCATATCCAATACCCACGCCGACTTTGACGCGGGGATCGTGCATCGGAATTTCCTGGCCCTTGACCGATAAACTATACGGTTTATCGGCAATGCCCCATTTTTGCGCCAAGCGGGCCGAACCCTCCGCCAGCTGGTCTCCAAAACCCTCGCGATGCGCCGTCATTTCGAGCAGTTTGATCATCAAATCCGCATCGCCGAAACGAAGCGCCAGTCCGCCCGTGTCCTCCTTGGTGATGACGCCGTTTTCAAAACACTCGCAGGCAAATGCGATGGTCATTCCGGCCGAAATAGTATCCATACAGTAACGATTGCAAATCTCATTGCCCTTGGCGATGGCCTTGAGATCGACGATATTCAAATTCGAACCCAATGCGGCCATGGTTTCGTACTCCGGTCCGCCGTAGCGCGAGTCGACGCCGTACTTGGGATCCTCCAGGGCAATCATACGTTTGCAGCGGATGGGGCAGGCGTAACAGCCCTTTCTTTTTTTCAAGAGGAGCTTGTTGTAAGTGTCTCCGCTGATCGGAGAGGCATCGTCCAGTCGGCCCCGCCTGAAATTGTTCACCGGCAGACAGTTGCCGTCAGACATGATTTTGGCAAAAGCTGTGGTGCCGTAAACATACAAGTTGTCACCCAGTGGATTATCGCGAAAGGTTTTGGCATAGTGACCGGCGGTCTTTTTGATAAATTCAGGATCCGCCAGCGGTATTTTCTGGCTGCCCAGGGCGGCGACAGCCCGGACATTCTTGGCCCCCATCACGGCACCCAGACCGTTGCGGCCGCAAAAATGACCCAGGTTGTTCGTGATATTCGCGTAAAGAACCTGGTTCATACCGGCCAGACCGGTCTGGGCCACGCGGATTTTCAAGCTTCCCATTTCGGATCGAATGGCATCCTCGGTTTCTTTTGCCCCGAGTTCGGCAAGATCGGCAGCATCTTTGATTTCCGCCTTGCCGTTGGTCACCCACAAATAGACCGGCGTATCGGCTTTGCCGTGGAATACCACGGCATCGAATCCCGCCATTTTAAGCTCGGGACCGAAAAAACCGGCCGATTCCGATTCACCGGCCGCTCCTGTAAGGGGTGATTTCGCAACAGCCGCAAATCGGCAGGATGCCGGCAGGGGCGATCCCGTCATAACCCCGGTAGACAGCACGAGAATATTTTTTTCCGACAGGGGGTCTGTTCGAGGGGATACATGTTTAAGCAGATAATGGTAACCGATGCCGCGCCCCCCCAAGAGGCTGCGATAGAATGAATCCTCTTTTTCTGCCACTCTGACTTTACGATTGCTCAGGTCGACATGCAAAATATTACCCGTATAGCCCGTTCTCATAATGAAACCTCCTTAATGCTTCGATTCGTAGGATTAGTGACATATCTTCGTAGTAAGATTCATTAATATCGTTCACTCGGCTAGACCGCTTTCGACAAACTCCCTTCGACAAGCTCAGGGCATGAGAATGTCGAAGGAAGCTCTTCGCAGGCAGCAATAAGTCCTGAGGACCTCGACTGAGCTCGGTCGAGTCTAAATAAATATGTTGTCGTAATTATGCATCGAAAGGCTTCGCCGGATTAAATCAAACATTGCGTATTCTATGGGAAAGCCTAGATTTCATACGTAACATAATTACACTTTAATTGCGCCAATGTCGAGGCTGAATATCCGCGTTAGATGGGATACAATGGCTGATGGCCGTTTTCCTGCCGATCATCCCCGACTTAAAAACCTTGACAAGAGGCTTTTGAGATACTATAGAAGTTTATTTAAAGACACTTTTTGTCAGAAATAAAAAAATCCTATGATAGGCTACCCTAAAAAATAACCGATCATGTAAAGGTTGTCTTATATGATATTCCCAAAGCAGTTGTTGGCGTTTCGTAAAAAACGAGGCTATACTCAACAAATGTTAGCCGACAAGATCGGCATTCACGTCACTCAGATAAAAAGGTATGAGGCAGGGGCAGCTCAGCCTACCCTGGAGGTGTTCCGTAAAATCGTTTTGGCGTTAAATGTCAGCGCTGATACGATGCTCTTTGATGGGGATGAACGCGGGCCCGATGACGAGCTGCGACTGCAATTTGAAGCAATCTCCGGATTTGACTCACAGGAAAAGCTGATTATCAGAGAAGTCCTGGAGGGCTTAATTCTAAAACACGAAGCCAAGCGGTGGGCGACCACCTCATAGTTTCGGATTTTCGTGAGAGGCTACTATGTACAAGCGTATTTCAGTCGATCCCAAAATTTGCCATGGACAGGCCTGCATCAAAGGCACAAGAATCCCGGTGCATCAGATTATCCGGATGTTGGCCAACGGGGATAAGATCCAAGAGCTTCTTGAAGATTATCCTTCGATAAAAGTTGAAGACATTTATGCTTGCCTTGACTATGCCGCATCGTTAGCCGAAGAGCAGATAACGCCGATTGATATGACCGAAAGTGCAATATGAAAGTTCTCGTGGACGAGAATATACCGCTGATTACCGTCGATGAGCTGCGTTTAAAAGGATTTGATGTTACCGATATTCGCGGAAGTGCCGAGCAGGGAATAACCGATGAAGTGCTGTGGCAAAAAGCGCAACAAGAAAAGAGGCTTTTCATCACAACTGATAAGGGATTTTCTATTCATCGCGATGAAGTGCATCACGGGATTTTGATCGTGCGCCTTAAACAGCCAACCAGAATAAAAATCCATCAGCGTGTCATACAGGCGATAACAAAATATTCTGAACAGCAGTGGCACGGGCTGATGGTTGTCATGCGTGACACTGTTCAAAGCTCCTGGAAGTCTCGCCAAAAAGAATAAGGCGGTACGGCTGCGGAGTGGATGGGATCTGTAACCTAGGACCGCAGCCAATCTAGATCTTATTCCCCACCCGCCCATTTCAGTGCAGTTCGAAGAGCGGGGTTGCAATGCTACATATTGTGTCCTTATCAGACAGAATTTTGTCTATTTAATCGATAGCGGTAAAATACCGTCTGATAAGGCGGCAATATGCAGCCCGTCACAAATCACGCCAGCCCCTGGTGCTTGCACCATACACCGTGACAACCATTACTTCATTCGCCTCTACGCCCCTGGTAAGGATCGGGTCGATCTTTAAAAAACAAAAAGGCAGTCAAAGGTAAATCTCTAACTGCCTGCGCTTTCTTCTATATTTAACATTTAAAACCACACCCCAATGATCTCTCTAGTACCGGGTTTCGCCCCTCTAACAAACGCAGTTAAGATCTTCCTTGTATATATATCCCTGCAAAGACGCCAACAAATAAAAGTGTTAATCCAATAAAAAAAAGTAAAAATGATTTTTTCTTATATTTTTTCTCTGACTCAGTCCAGTCATCAATAAAGAGTGAACGGAATAAACCAAGTCTTTGAGTCTTTTTATATAATGCAACATTAGAAAATGGAAGAGAAATAAAAATTAAAAACAATCCTAATATAGCTAAACCACTGCCAATATACATTGAATAATTCATAGTTTTGCTACCATAATCTTAATTTAAAATATTATTTAATGCATCTGAAAGTCTAATTATCGCAGGTCCTATTATATTTTCTGAAAGCCCTGTTGTCGCAGGTCCGATTACATTCTCTGAAAGCCCCGTTGTTGCTGGCCTAAGAATATCTTCCGAAAGCGTAGTAATCGCAGTCTCCATAGATGTACCCGTGTTTACATAAGGTAGGCTTTGTCCGGTTCCACGGGTGACGCCAATAATTGTACCGCTCAAATTAGTGAAATAAGAATTATGCCTTATACCCCCTACGTATAGAAATGTATTGTCTAATTCTGTATTACCACTTTCAGGACAGGACGAGAATGGAGTATCTGTTGCAAAATTGATTGAACCACCTACAATTGCTGTAGATACTCCAAAAGTTGGCCTCCCATCAGCAGTAAGGCGATATTGATCTCCATCAAAGAATGGAAAGCTTAAAGTTATTGAGGGCAAGTTAATATCCACAAAAACAGAAGTGAAGGTTCCAGAAAGATAGACATTTCTCATCCCATTTGGATCAATTTGATTTATTGGGTTATTTCGAACATAAGCATATAGATTGATCCCCCCCAGAAGCCCAATCGGATCCGGTCTAAGATATCTTCCATTCTGCGGATCATAGTATCGGAAGTGATTGTAATGCAGGCCAGTCTCCTGATCGAAGTATTGGCCCGCATATATTCCGATGCGTTTTTTCGCCCCCGAAAGAGCTTTTTTTTGACCCCCGAGGGAACTGGTTCATGTCAAAGAGCCGGCATCATTGTACGGGATTTACGGCGC
>Ga0126326_1000024_pt1 | contig 106993 bp, 101 predicted proteins | sample InaspJWI67metaG_FD_94485 | JGI IMG/M metagenome (GOLD analysis project Ga0126326, IMG submission 94485) | Marine gutless worms symbiont microbial communities from Oahu, Hawaii - Inanidrilus sp. 1 OAHU.JWI-67 metaG | ecosystem: Host-associated > Annelida > Digestive system > Unclassified... | reverse complement strand
TTGGAAACTTCTATACTGCAAATGTGTTACCTATGTCCTTGTACTATTGTGTTACCTATGTCTATGAACCGTACCGGCGTTTTCTTTTGGTTCGTTTTCTTTCACGCGAAAGAAAATGAACGATATGTTGGATGTTGAGAAATAGGTTTAGAGATCGTACGTTAGGGCAAAGTCAGCTTTCTTGCACTATAAAGCTCTGAATGAATCCAATCAACTCCCCTTCAAACTCGAAAGGTGCAACCGTCACGGCCAAACGAACACCGCCACGTTCCGCTTCATAGCGAACTTCTTCTTTGCTGCCGGCGGCCAGCAACTTCAAAAACCCTTCAATCTTCTTTATACTGGCATCCTCCATGTGACAGTCCCGGATGTCGCGACCGATATACTCCGGCCGACGGTCCACATAGCGGGCGCTATGTGCATTGTAGTAAAGCATGATCCCGGCGGGGTCGATGATGGTGATGCCGACCGGCAGCTGATCCATGGCTGCCGCCAGGCGGGCTGTATCGATGGCGGGCTTGCACTTCGGTTCTGTATACGACTCGGTCATTGAGGTGGCTTATTTTAACGGCTCGCATCCTTTGGTGCCCGGATCATTCTTCTGCATTTTCAATCCCGGCGGCGTGGCATACCAGCAACCGCCCTGCTTGCCCTGCTCATATCCAATCTGGTAAAGGGGGCGCATATAATCCGGATCGAACATTTCATCTGTTTTCCGATAAAAATCGTTGGGCACGTGGGCCAGGTAGTAGCGAAACTTGTTGTGCTGCGCCGTAACATAGAGCCGGAACAGGTCCCCGATCCCCTGTGTCCGGATCAGGCTGTCGATGGAACGGCTGGCAAGCGGTTTCAGCCGGGCCCGGGTGGTTTTATATTCGGCGATCATGCGATCATTGCGGATGATATACAGATCGGGTTTCGTCTTGATATCGAAATGTTTAACAAAACCTTTCCAATCCAGTCCCGGCGGAAAGAGAAAGACCTGGTTGGTGACGCCACCGTCGGTGTGTAGTTCCTCGTAAACCTGGCCTTCATGGGCGACCGGGATGATGACCGGCGGAAAGGCCACTGGGATGGCCGCCGAGGCCAGGAGGATGCGGTGGATAAGATCCAGGGCACCCGACCCGCCCTGCTTGGCAATCTTGCCGATGTTCCACATCACCGGCCGGAGGGCATCCATATCGGTGGTCCCGATTAAAAGCACCCGCCCCTTGTCATGCTCGGTGGCAATGGCCTTCATCTCATCCATAGTAAGATACGCGGCAATCCGCTGTTTGAGAGGGTTCGTATCAAAAAGGGCGTCCGAAAAAAAACTGGAAAAAAAAGAACGCACATTGATCAGGTCCTCGGTGCCGTGGGTATTGTAAATTTCATTTAGGGTCCAGTCGAAATCCGGTCCCAGAAACGCAAAGAGTGCGATAAGTGCCCCGGTACTTACTCCGGTGACGATTGAAAAGTTGGGACGTTGACCGGATTTGGTCCAACCGGTAATCAGGCCGGCACCATAGGCACCGTTGGCGTCGCCGCCGGAGATACTTAAAAAATTGGGGGCTTTCCGGAAATGGTCGGCAAATGTACGAAACCGTTCATTAAACTGGGCCGATTGGATCGCCTTGTTGAAAGCGGTCGGCGGCTCATCGCCCCAGGTCCTGATTTCCCATTGATCGAAGAGTTGATATTTACCGGACAATTCCTGCGGCATGGGGCTTGTCCGCAGGGGAGCGCCGGAGCAAGCCGACAATATCGATACTGCGCAGAAAACGAGCAGGAGTGCCTGCCGGCGAAGGCGCAACGAAGGGCTAAACTCGTTCTCGTGAGATTTCATACACATCCTATTTCACATAATCCAAATTTGCTGGAGTGTCTATTTTTAATCGCCCAACGCGGCGATGACCCGGTTTACCATTTGATCGGGCGCGACGTCGGATGCCTGTACAGTAATATCCGCTGTGCCGCTGTAAAGCGGGACCCGCTCGGCATAGAGGTCTGCCAGGCTCTGCCCTGGTGCATACACAACACCCCGCGCATCTATATCGCGCAGCCTCATTTCTAGACTGGCCAGATCGATGTCCAGATAAACAACCACCCCAGACCTGCCCAGATGTCGCATGGCCGCCTTACGGTACACGACGCTGCCACCGGTGGCGATCACGCTGGCCTGGATGTTCAGGGAAAGAATATGGCCGGCCTCGAGATCACAAAACTGTTCCAACCCGTAGGTTTGGATCAATTCCCGTAATGTTTTGCCCTCCGACATTTGCAGGGTAATGTCAGTATCAACGAAGGCCAGCCCCAGGCGTTTGGCAAGCAAGACACCAATGGTACTTTTGCCAACAGCCGGCATACCGGTAAGCACTATGTTGGATTTAGTTTGGGGCATAGGGGATAGGGACTGTTAATTGTTGTAAAAATTGTTGCTGCTCAATTCATTAGAAGAAAGGGTCCGAGGGTTCAAGGGGCCAAGGGTAAAAGCTAAACCCATTTTCAGAGTCTTCCTTTCCTTAAAATAGCTATAAGCAACCATATCCCCATTACGGTGGCAAAAATGAAACCGATGATTCCGATTAAGGAGATGCCATAGAACAACGGCGGGGTTTTGGAGATGACGATCATGGCCGAGCCGATCAGGAGAGCAGCAATAACGATGGCAAATGCAATCCGGTTGCTGACCTGGTGCTGGGCCGAAATCAGCTCGTCCTGGTGCTCGTTGATATAGCGTACCACGAACTTCTGGCGCCGGATCTGGCGGGTGATGTGCAGCAGGTCCTTGGGAAAACGATCTAAAAAATGGAGCAGCTCGGTCCCGTAACGCAGGATATCCTCGGTGATCCGCTCCGGACGAAAACGGGCAAGTTTGACATTTTCGATGAACGGCGCCGTACGGCCGATCATGTCGAATTGCGGATCCAGCATGCGGGCCACGCCCTCAACTGTCGCCAGAGCCTTCATCATCAAAAAGGTGTCCGGGGGGATCCGCAGTCGGTGCCGGGCGGCAAGGTCCATCAGGCGATTGAGCAGCTTGCCGATCTCGATATCCTTGAGGGACTTGAAGAGGTAACTCTCCATGAACTCGGCGGCGTCTTTTTCGAGTTGCCGCATGTCGGGCTCATGGTCCCAGTCCGTCAACTTCAACAAAACCCGGATGGTTTTACCCGGCTGCCGGTGCACCACGTTGTCGACAAGGTCAACGAAATCCTCGCGCGTATGCAGGTCCACGATGCCCATCATACCGAAATCAAACAGGCAGATCACCTCACCCGGCAGAATGTAGATGTTACCGGGATGTGGATCGGCATGAAAAAACCCGTGCTCGAAAATCTGGCTGAGGTAGAAATCGGCCCCTTTGCGGGTAATGGCCTGCTTGTTCAGGCCGCCGTTGTCCAGTTCGCTGATATCCGATATTTTGGTTGCATCCACGTACTCCATGGTCAACACGCGGGCTGTCGAGGAGCGGCGATATACCCGGGGAATGTAGTAATCCGGGTCATCAGCATAGTACCCGGCCATGCGCTCCATGCTGGCGGCCTCGATGGCGTAGTCGATCTCCTTTTCCAGTGCCCGGGCAAACTCTTCCACGATCTTCACGGGCTGGTAGAAAGCCACCTCCTTGATGTGACGCTCCATCAGCGTGGCCAGATGCAGCATGATCTCGAGATCCACCTCAATGATCTTCTTCATCCCCGGCCGCTGGACTTTCACAGCCACCTTTTCCCCATCCGGCAGCGTCGCCCGGTGGACCTGCCCGATGGAAGCGGATGCCAGCGGCTCGGTCTCAAAGGTGGTGTAAGCCTCTTCCGGAGGAGCGCCCAGTTCCTTAAAGACGACCGCGCTGATCTCTTCGTAAGTGCACGGCGGAACCCGGTCCTGCAAGCGGGAGAGTTCGTTCACCAGTTCCATGGGAATCAGGTCGGGCCGGGTGGAGAGAATCTGACCCAGCTTGACGTAGGTTGGACCCAGTTCTTCGATGGCCATGCGAATGCGCTCGGCCCGGGAATAGCGGCTGACCGGCTTATCCCGCTCTTTGGAAACCAGCTTGAGGCCGGAGGTAATGAACTGGTCGAGCTTGAGCAGATCCAATAGTTCATCGAAGCCGTAAGAAATGAACACGCCCAGGATATGACGATAACGGTTGAGATGGCGATACGTCCGCCCCAGGACGCCTATTTTGCGAATGCTCAGCATAGCTGGAAGTGTAGCGGAACAATCTCAATAAGTACAGTTATTTATGATCGGTCAGATGGTAACGAGTTAACTTTAATTCAATTGGGCTGGGTAGAATCTCATAAAATGAAAATGAGATAGAAGCGATTTTAAAAGTGCATTTTCGCTCAAGGTCAAGGCGGCCGCGGATATCATACCGGAGTAATACTATCGTATTTCGAGGATATGATATTCGCGCCCAACGCAGAGATTGTGCGAAAAGGCGCTTTTAAAATCGCTTCTAATCGGGACGTTCTCCGATCGCCTTTTTCAGCTCCCGGATCTCTTTTTTCAGTGCGTTGAGTTCCGCTCCGGTAACCAGGTCGGCCTTCTTCATGAACTCCTTGACGGCCTTTTCTACGCGTTGTTCAAGTTTGTCCTGGGTTTCATCGATCCTGCTTTTGAACTCGGCCAGAAAACTGTGCCCGTCCTCGTCCTTGAGATTGAGTTTCTCTTCGAACTCCTTGAACAGCTCTTCGATTTCGTCTTTCCCTTTCAGGGCCAGGCCAACACCGGTGAGCATGGTCTTTTTAAAGAGGTCAACAAGATCCGCCATTTTAAAATGCCTCCCCGCTGTTCAAGGTGTTTTACAAGATCAGTTTCGGCTCACAGGCAGCCCAGCCGGAGAATCTTACCGGCTGGGTCACGCAGCTGTTTATTACGACCGTGTCCTTTCACAGATGGTAGATTTTGGTTCGGAGCAAGGCTTGAGCGCTTTTGAGACCGGAGGCGTAGCAGGCGCTACGTCGAGGATCTTAAAAGAGTGAAAACGCCGCTCCGGGGCAAAAGATGCAATCTGTGAATGGACACTACTTGAGTTTGCCCATTAAACTGCTGGCAATGGTATTTTTCTGAATTTCCTTGGTACCTTCATACAGCTCACAGATCTTGGCGTCCCGGTAGAACCGTTCGACCTCGTACTCGGCCATGTAGCCGTATCCGCCCAGCAACTGGATGGCTTCGTCGCACACTTCCACGGCTGTCCGGGCAGCCACCATTTTGGCCATGGACGTCAATTTCGGATCGATGCGACCCTGGTCGAAATTCCAGGCGGCCTTATAGGTCAACAGGCGGGCCATTTCAATCTTGGTCGCCATATCGGCAAACTTGTGTTGATTGGCCTGGAAAGTGGCAATTTTTTTACCGAACTGTTCTCTGCTTTTCGTATACTTTAGAGCCCGGTCAAACGCGCCCTGGGCCGTGCCAAGCCCCTGGGCCGCAATTAGGATCCTGCTTTCATCAAAGAATTCAAGCACCTGGTAAAAACCACGATTTTCCTTTCCAATCAGGTTGTCAACCGGAACACGGACGTCCTTAAAAATAACCTCGGCGGTATCCATCAACTGGATTCCCATTTTGCGCCCCACATCGACCGTGGAGACCCCCGGACGGTCAGCTTCGACGAGAATGGTGCTCATACCCCGATGGCTGGGAGAAATTTCCTGATCTGTCTGACAAAGGACGCTGTAAAATCCAGCCATCTCGCCGCCGTTGGTGATAAAGATCTTGCTGCCGTTGATCACCCATTCATCGCCGTCTCGTACTGCGGTCGTATCCATGCGCGTGATATCGGAACCGTGGTCCGGTTCGGTAAATGCACCGCAGGACAGCACCTCTCCCTCGGCAACTTTCGGAAGCCACTTGGCTTTCATTTCGTCGGAGCCAAAGTGCAGCACGATCTCGGAGGCAAAATCCGCCAGGATCAGGCAGGCCCCGACCGAAGAGTCTCCCCGGCAGAGTTCCTCGGCCACGAGGATATTTTCCATCACACCCAGGCCTTCTCCGGAGTACTCTTCCGGAAAGTGTATGCCGATAAACCCCAGATCGGCCGCTTTCTTCCAAATGGCTGTGGGGTATGCGTGGTCTTCAACCAGCTGCTCGATGACATCCTTTTTAAACTCGCCTTTAACGAAATCTCTGACCGCCTTTTGAATTTCTTTTTGTGACTTGCTCAGTTCAAATTCCATGCTGTTCCCTTCTCTCTTGGTAGTTCGTGTCCTTCCACACAAGGCCGGTATGGGGCCCGACCGCCGGTCCGACTGCGACCTTAAACGCTAACGAAGCTGGAGCGCCACGCCGGGCAGAAAAATGCCGCTGTGGATGGATACGCGTTAAACATCAGTCACCGTGGCAGGAGACATTTCGTTCTGGGATGTACCGCAAACAATTAGCAGAGGTACCATAACCTTGGGTCCAATGCAAGGCGTTTTACCAGTGACGCTGAAGCGTATTCAGTAAATAGATCGGGCTGTTATCTCTGTTTGTCCCTCAAAAGGCCGCCTTGCCCGGGCCGACCTCGCCGACTGCATTGCAAACCCCCTGAATAGTCTTATTATTAAGGTTGACTGTTGCCCCAGACTAACTTAAAAGTTGTTGGCTAGTTGCCATAGAACTAAAGGCTATCTCAAAAATGGGATGCTGGTTCAAGGTCCCATCTACGCGCTGCGAGCTTCCGTCTTCGCTTTTCAAGCTTCCGTCTTCGCTTCTTAAGCTACGCCGGACAAGACGCCCGACAAGAAGACAGTTTTGAGATCGACTCTAAAGCCAACCAAGTCAACGGTTTCAACGCCGTTTACTGAAAGGAAGTACCAAAAGATGCCCTACTCAATCGCTCTGGCCGGCAAAGGCGGCACCGGCAAGACCACCGTCGCCGGCATGCTCATCCGCTATCTCGTGAAAACCGAGCGAGTCCCCGTCCTGGGGGTGGATGCCGACGCCAATGCCAATCTCAATGAAGTCCTCGGACTGGAAGTGACCGACACCTTGGGCAATGCCCGGGAAGAAATGAAAAAAGGCGCCGTGCCCAGCGGCATGACCAAGGATATATTCATGTCGATGAAACTCGAACAGGCCATCGTGGAATCCACAGGCTACGATCTGGTGGTCATGGGACAACCGGAGGGCTCCGGCTGCTATTGCGCGGCCAATACCCTGCTGACCGGGTTTTTGGAAAAGCTGACCGGCAATTACCCCTACATTGTCATGGACAACGAGGCCGGCATGGAACATATCAGCCGGCTGACAACCCGCAATGTGGACCTGCTCCTATTGGTGTCCGACACCTCCCGGCGCGGCATCCAGGCCGCCACCCGCATCAATAAACTGGCCGCGGAGCTGAACATCGGTTTCAAGGAATGCGGTTTGATCATCAACCGCTGCAAAGAGGAACCGAGTCCCAAAATCAAAGCGATCCTCAACGAAAACGAACTAAAATTGCTCGGCACGCTGCCAGATGATGATACGGTTTACGAGTATGATTTTGAAGGTCGTCCAACAGTTGAAATACCGGAAGAAAATCCGGCCATCGCCGCTTCGGAAAGGATCTTTGAAACGGTTATTCCGTAGCGCCAATCCTCTGGAGTCTTTATGAATCGAACCGGCTTTTTGTATGACCCCCGCTACCTCCTGCATGATACCGGGCCCTATCACCCGGAAGTGCCGGAACGTTTACAGGCGATCCTCAAAGGCCTTGAAGAGGGCGGCCAGCTTGAAAAGGTGGTTCGCATCAGCGCCCGCCCGGCGGCCATGGAATGGATCGAATCCGTGCACGACGAAGCCTATATCCGACGTTTCGAAGCGGCCTGCTTCGGTGGTCGCAAGACCATTGACTACCCCGACAATCAGATGTGTGCTGACACCTACGAAATTGCCCAGCTGGCTGTCGGCGGCATATTGGACACCATCGATTTGCTCATGCAAGGCGAGATAGACAATGCCTTTTGCGCCGTACGCCCGCCGGGGCACCACGCCGAAGTGGACTGCGCCATGGGATTTTGTTATTTCAACAACATTGCAATCGCGGCACGCTACCTGCAGAAAAAATGGGGTTTCGAAAGGGTGGCAATCATCGACTTCGATGTGCACCACGGCAACGGCACCCAGCATATATTCGAAAAAGACCCCACCGTGTTTTACTTTTCCATTCATGAGCATCCGTCGTTCGCGTTTCCCGGAACCGGGCGCGCCTTCGAAAGCGGCGATGGAGCCGGCAGCGGCGCAACGCTGAACCTGCCAATCCTCCCCGGCCAGGGGGACAGTGAATATGTGGCCCATTTCGAAGCGGACCTGCTGCCAGCCCTGGCCAAGTTTAATCCGGGGTTCATCCTGATTTCAGCCGGTTTCGACGCGCATTGTGAAGACGACATGTCCGGCGTCAGCCTGACGACCGAAGGTTATACCAAGATCATGGAAACCCTGTTCGATGCGGCGGCCGAACACACCCAGGGCAAGCTGGTGTCCGTCCTGGAGGGCGGTTATTGTCTCCGGCGCCTGGGTGAACTGGCCAGCAACCATGTAGAGATACTCCTGAACAGGTAGTTCAGGAGCAGGTAAATAGACTGAAGGCTGAGGGCTGAAGGAAAACCCTCAAAAAATTGCAGCCTTCAGATAAAAGAACCTGCCTAACGAAGTTACGCCTCTGGAGGACACAATGTTTGTAAGTAACTCTATGACCGCCCGGGTCATCACCATTACCGAGGATGACACCATTTTCACCGCCCGGGACCTCATGCGGGACAATGAGATCCGCCACCTGCCGGTGGTTGCAAACGGCGACAAACTCGTCGGCATCATCACCGACCGGGGCATCCGCAGCGCCCTGCCCTACGATCTTTATAAAGGCATCGCCAGCGAAGAGGAGCAGAAAAAAGTCGCCGCGCTGAAAATCAAGGACATCATGACCCCGCAGCCGAAAACCATTTCCCCCCTGGACACCATCCAGGATGCGCTCTTGATGATCCAGAAAGAAAAAGTGGGTGCCTTTCCAGTCGTGTCGGATGACGGGCGGCTCACGGGAATGATTTCGGTCCGGGGACTTGCTGCGAGCCTTCACCAATGTGCTTGGTATCGGTGAGCCCGGTACGCTGCTGTGTGTTCTGGTGGAAGAAAAAGTGGGCCAGATGAAAAAGATCGTGGATGCAATCACCGCAGAAAACATCTCCATCGGCAGCATCCTGGTGGCCCGGTACTGGGATGAGAATATGCGGGCTGTCTTTCCCTATCTGCTTACCCAGAACGTGGGCCCCGTGAAGAAAAAACTTGAAACCCTGGGCTTTACCCACTTGGACCCCATGCAGTGGTACATGGACCAGCTGCCGCAACATAAATGAATAAGGGGCCTTCAGCGCGCATAGGGCCTGATTCCGATCTTTATATTTACTACCTCGCAGGCCGCCTGCCCCCGCAGGCCGGTATCCCGGATGACAACTATATCGGCAACTGGGAAGAAGAGGGGTTTTCCTTCCTCTTTTTCCGGGGCCCATCTGAAAGAACGGTCACCCGTCTGGTGGCCGCCCACCCCCATTTGCGCTTGTTGGACAACTACCAGATGACCTACGCCGAGTGGCAGGGCGGGCGGATCGAACCGGTCCGGATCGGCCGCTTCCTGCTATGGCCGCCCTGGATTGAAGCCGTGCCGGAAAAAGGCACGATCGACATCATTTTGGATCCCGGGGTAGTCTTTGGCACGGGCACTCACCCCACAACCACAGACTGCCTGGTGGCCATCGACCGGGTTTGCACCACCGAACGTATAGAGGGCATGCTCGACCTGGGCACCGGGACCGGGGTTCTGGCCCTGGCGGCGGCCAAGCTCGGTTGCAGCCAGGCGCTGGCCGTGGACTGCAACTACCTGGCCGCCGTTACCACCCTGGGAAATGTGCGCCACAATCATATGGAAGAGCGCATTCTGGTGGTCAACGGGCGGGCGGAACAACACCTAGACTACCCTGCGGACCTTCTGGTGGCCAATATTCATTATGATGTCATGCAACACCTGATCCGCAGCCCCGGTTTCCTGGTGAAGCCCTAGTTTATCCTGTCCGGGATGCTGCGCAGCGACGCCAAACGCATAAGCGACTACCTGGCCAACCGCCCGGTGACCATCCTTGAACAGTGGAGCCGGGACGGAATTTGGCATACAATTCTGGGCAAAACGCGAAAACATTGAAAAACATCCGTTTTTGTTATAGATTCAAAAATAACAAAAATCTGGCTGATCCAAGCATCCATCACCCGTCATAGAGTAAGGCGAATGCGCCTTGCGGGATGTTATCCCGGCCTTTGTCCCAATCGTCGCCAGAAAAACTATAAAAATCTTATAATATCAAATTTTTATGGGGTTGATATGCGCATAACCTGCTGGGGGTCAAGAGGCTCCACCCCTGTTTCCGGTAAAGAGTATCTCAAATATGGCGGCGACACAGCCTGCCTTGAAATCCGTTCGTCCAATGATGACATCATTATCATCGACGCCGGTACCGGTATCCGCCGCCTCGGCAACAGCTTGATGGCCCAGAAACGCTATGCCTATCACATGATCTTCACCCACGCTCACTGGGATCACGTCATGGGGTTCCCTTTTTTTAAACCGATTTTCTATGGACGCACGCGGTTGACCATTCACAAATGCCCATTTCACACTGATTTTGCGGAGAAAATGCTCAACAAAGTCATGTCGCCCCCCAGCTTTCCAGTAAATTATTCCGAAATCAAAGCCAGCATCGAATATCCGGATGCCTGCCCGGAGACATTTTCCATCGGGGCGCTCACCATCGACCCGATTCCCTTGAGTCATCCCAATGGCGGCGCTGGCTATAAATTCACCGAGAACGGGAAAAGCTTTGTTTTTCTGACGGATAATGAGCTCGGCTTCCGACACGGCGGGGGTTTGACACCGGCCGATTATCTGGAGTTTGCCCGTGGAGCGGATCTCTTCATTCACGATGCCGAGTACACTGATGAAGAGTACAAAGAGACCATCGAGTGGGGTCACAGCACCTATACCCAGGCTCTCGATCTGGCCATCAAGGCCGAGGTCAAACAGTTTGGCTTGTTCCACCTGAACCAGGACCGGTCCGATGAGGGGATGGATGCCATCGTGGCTAAGTGCCGGGAGCGCATCAAGCAGGAAAAGATAGGCCTGGATTGTTTCGCCGTAGCGGCAGACGACACGTACAATTTATAGGAAAAGCAGGTTGCAGGTATAAGGTAGAAGGTTTAAGCAACTTCCCTTCATGCCCGCATGCAGGTGACTTCAACCTAATACCTTATACCTTCAACCTTATACCATATACCCTATAGCTTATACCTTTCACCTAACCAATGCCCGATCTGATTACAAAGGCAGCGTATGATATTGCCGCCAGTCGCAAAGTGGTCGCCTTGACCGGTGCCGGCATCAGTGTTGAGAGCGGCATTCCCCCCTTTCGTGGCAAAGGTGGGGTCTGGGAAAAATTCGACCCCATGGAGTACGCCCATATTGACGCATTTATGCGCGATCCCGAAAAAGTGTGGCGGACCCTCATCGGCGAAATGAAAGGTACTCTGGATAAGGCGCGGCCCAATGATGCCCACCTGGGGCTGGCACGTCTGGAGTCCCTGGGGTATTTGCAAACAATTATCACCCAAAATGTAGATGGACTACACCAGATGGCCGGTAACAGTGATGTGATCGAGTTTCACGGCTCGTTCGCAGTCATGGAGTGTCTGGAATGCCGCCGGGAAATAGATACAGCCGATGTCACCCTGAAACAAATGCCACCAAAATGTACGTGCGGCGGTATTTTGCGGCCGGCCTGCGTCTTCTTCGGCGAGTTAATCCCGCCTGATCACCTGAGCCGTTCCCAGGCTGTCGCCGCCCGGTGCGACCTGATGTTGGTCGTCGGCACCTCCGCCGTAGTGCAGCTGGCGGCCTTTATGCCGGTCATTGCCAAGCAAAGTGGCGCCGTCGTAATCGAGATCAACCGCGAATCCACACCGCTTACCCACACCACCAGCGATTACCTGTTGAAAGGCCGCGCTGGAGACGTTATGAATGCAATTCTCCAGGAACTCGAACAGCCGGCTTGATGGAACGCATTATGCCTAAATCGTCATGCGGGTGGGTAAAGAAAATCACCGTACCGGCCCCTAGCCTGCAAAACAACACGGCGGATGCCGAGCGTGTCTTTGCCGCCCTCTGGCCGGCCCTCTCTAACGGCACGGTTTCCTTCGATATGAGTCTTTTGCGGAATCTCCCCGGGATTCTGCGTAAAAAAGACGGGGAATTCAACTGCACCCTTTGCCGCCGCCAGGACCATTGGACCGTGCTCGACCTATCACCGGCCGGTGACCCCGCTCCGCCGATCGGTGCGGCTATTGACCTGGGGACCTCGCGGGTGGTCCTGCGGCTGGTTGATCTGATCTCCGGAGATGTCCTGGCAGAAAGTTCTTTTGACAACCCCCAAATTGCAATTGGCCCGGATATCCTGGCCCGAATTCACCACGCAGCTGAAAAGGGGGGCCTGGCAGCCCTCCAGACCTTGATCGTCAATGGCCTGAACCACGAGATCGCCGCCTTGTGCCATAGTTGTGGCCTGGTATCCGACGACCTGCTCCTGGCCGCTGTAGCTGGGAACACCGCCATGACCCATCTGTTCATGGGGCTCGACCCGCAGTGGATTATCCGGGAACCCTATATACCAGTGGTCAACCGACCCGACCTGGTAAAAGCCATCGATCTTGGCCTGAAACTGAATCCGCGTGCCCGGGTCTTTATTTTCCCGAACATCGGCAGTTACTTTGGCGGCGACCTTATAGCGGGAATCCTGTATGCCGGCCTCCATCAGAAGGAGGAAACGGCCATCATGGTGGACGTCGGCACCAATGCCGAGGTGGTGCTTGGCAATCGCAACTGGCTGATCGCCTGTGCCGGGGCGGCCGGTCCGGCCCTTGAAGGCGGTGTCACTAAAATAGGCATGATGGCTGGTCCCGGGGTCATCGATAAGGTGCAGCGGGTACCCGATTCCAGGCAACTGCGCATCAGCACCATCGACGATCTGCCACCGGTCGGAATCTGCGGCTCCGGCGTAATCGACCTGGCGGCGGCCCTGTTCCAGTCAGGTATGCTCGACATCCGCGGCAAGCTGGTCCCGGAAAAATGTGATGGCCGCATCCGGTACCAGGCAGAACTGGCCCACTTTGTTTTGGTTAAAGAGGAAGATTCGGGGATCGGCCGCGACCTGACCATCAACCAGGCAGACCTGGACAGCCTGATCAGGTCCAAGGCGGCCATGTACACCATCCTGGAAACCATCAGCCAGTCAGTCGGTACCGCCCTGTCCGACCTGGCATCGTTTTACGTGGCCGGCACTTTCGGTTCCTTTATCAATCCCCGGGCGGCTATTTCCATTGGGATGCTGCCCGACCTGCCCCTGACCGCTTACCACAGCTTGGGCAACAGCAGCCTGGGGGGCGCTACCCACTATTTGACCCATGCCGATTGCCTGGCGGAAATCGATAGCATTCGGGACAGCATTACCTACCTGGAACTCAACGTGAACCAGGATTTCATGAACCGGTTTTCAGCCGCCAAGTTCTTGCCGCACACCAACGCAGGCCTCTTTCCGTCCGTGGCTCGGGAGGAATCGTGAGCAGCGTCAAGGTTGATAAAAAGCTCAATCGTTTAACCATTACCCTCACGGCCAAGAACCGGGACGAGCTGGCCCGAGTTATCGAGGCCGTAAAAACCGCGGCCAGTGAACTTGAACCGGATCTGACTTGCTTAACCGACTTTCGCAATGTGTGGGACCTGTTGTTGGAAAATGGCGACCTCTTGAACAAAGCCCAACAGCACCTCTTGAAGGTCGGGATCGGCAAGGCGGTCCGCGTGCTGACACCCAGCCAGTTCAATACCCCGGCCTATCGAATTCTGGACGGGCTGCCGACCGGCTATCGCTATTCTTACGCAACCAGCCTGGAAGAAGGCGAACAGATACTCGACAACTTCAGGCAAGAGCTTATCCGGGGAACCCGGTCGCCCCGTGATGGGAAGGCCCTTTTCAAATACATGGACCGCTCGGGCTGGGAGCAGGACACCACGGCCACCGATTTCCAGCGAGTCCTGAGGCGACTCCGCAAGCTAAGGAAGAAGGGACGTAAAAACGCCATTGTGGTAGACGCCGGTTTCAAACAGCGCAGATAGAAAACTTCTTGGCATTTTTCTTGCTGAATACCGACGCAAAAATTACCGGTAAAAATGACCATCTTCAACTGAATTGTCCTGGGATCTATTAATTATGAGTTTGCGAAAGCTCGGTGAAAGTTGAAGATGGCGCGGGCACTGCACTACATGCAGATTTTCACACCAACGTCGAAGTTGAACCAGAAGGCTTTCTTGATATGGTTTCTATTTGCTAATGTTCAATTTGCGCATCCGTGACGCAAACGTCGAACGATTTATTGCCGCGGCCTTGGCGGCCCGGGTTACATTGCCGCCGAACTGTTCCAGCAGGTAGCGCACATATGCTTTCTCAACCTGTTTCCAAGTACGCTCCCCAAATGCAAGGTTCCGGCCAGGGGACGGTGCGGACGTTGGAACAGCGGCCTGCAGCTCACCACCGATCGCAGGTGGAGAAACCGGCGCTATTTCTCGTCCCAGGTCATAGAAAAAGGGCAGATCCTGTGGTTCGATGACGTCCGAATCTACAACGACCAGAAGATACCGGGCGATATTTTCAAGCTCCCGGATATTTCCATCCCAGGCATAGTCGATCAGCAGGCGCATGGCCTCGGGCATCGTCGGCTTGGCCGGCAGCCCCATTCGTAGGGATTCCCGCTTCATGAAATGCCGGAACAGGAGCGGAATATCTTCCTTCCGTTCTCTGAGAGGAGGCAGTTGCAAGGGCAGCACGGAAAGTCGGAAGAAGAGATCCTGGCGGAATTCACCCGTATTCACCGCTTCCTGGATGTTGATATTGGTGGCCGATATGATGCGTATGTCGACCTTCTTGACCTGGATCTGTCCCACCGGTTTTATTTCGCTGTTCTGGATGACACGCAGGATCCGGGCCTGGAGGCTGAGGGGCATATCCCCGATTTCATCCAGAAATACAGTACCGCCATCGGCAGCCTCAAAAAGTCCGATTTTGTTCTCTATGGCGCCTGAAAAAGCGCCTTTCCGGTGTCCGAAAAGTTCGCTTTCCAACAGGTTTTCCGGGATGGCGCTGCAATTTTGGACCAAAAAGGGCTTATCCCGTCGATTGCTCAACTCATGAATGCGATTAGCGGCCAACTCTTTACCGGTTCCGCTCTCGCCGGTAATCAGCACAGGAGAGTCGGTCGCGGCATAACTGCGGATACGCTCGAGTACCTTGAGAAAAGCCGGGCTTTGCCCGAGGATAACCCCCTCGCTTCTGATGATGCTCAAGGTCTGCCGCAGGGCATCGGCTTCTTTAAGGCTGTCATTATAGAAAATGGCATTGGCCAGAGAGGTGGACCCGATGTTGACGAGGTCCTGGATATGATCAAGGTAGTCCTGATCCAGGTTCAGCCTGCTCGTCTCCGGAGACGTATCGATTATCTGAACGGCACCGTATACAGTTTGATCCCTCAAGAACAGGGGCAAGCAGAGAATCAGGCTGCTCTTGACGGCCAGTTTTTCTTCCAGCTCACGGTAATGGCGTTTGTCGGCCTCGGGTTCGGCGATGGTCATCTTCCCGTGCTCGATTACCCATCCCACCACACTCGGTCGTCCGGCCTCGATCTCAACGTTTTTAACGTTCTCACTTTCCACACCCACGGCTTCGATGCACAGGATCTTGTCGTCGCGTTTGATCCAGATAGATCCCCGGCCGACGCCTTGTAGCTCCAGCAAAGACAACAGGAACTTACGCTGCAGGACTTGAGGGTCCAGTTCCTCAGAAAGGGATTTAAACAGGCTGATGTCGGAATGTCGCATGTTAGTATCGATATTTCAGCATACGTTTTGTTGATATTTCACCATACACCGGTCAAATATCAACATCAAGTCTTTTCTGAAATTATATAAATCGATAATATTGAATAAATACAATTGGTTGAAATTTTTTGCGTGTTTTGGCACGCTAATTGATATAGTAATAAGTACCCTTAATTCACGGAATATAACCAAATCATTCGCCCGATGACGCATCTGGGAATTAAGGGTTTGTCGGGAAGGGTGGCCGACTCATCCCACGGCCACCTTTTTCCCGGTGAATTTGACACCCCGACAAAGACCCGGTTTCAATCGCAAGCCAAACCGCATCTCTTCCGGCGAGTGTTCAGATCAATCGGGAACCCGACCTTACATTAAAAGATGAAAATTGAATTGCACCGTTTTCATCTTGTAGGCGCTACCCGGAAGTTAGGTAGCTTCTACCCACACCACACCGGTGCGACGAATACCGTTGCTGAAACAAATTTTGCAACCAATTCGAAGGCCTGCGTGGTTTCACCTGCTTAGATAAAGAAATATCTGAATTTATAATATTTTTCACTAATGTAAATTCGAAAATACCCGATACATAGAATAGACCGGAACGGCCGCCGCGCTTCCCGGTCCGGGTACCACCATAATTATCGAACAGGGGAACAAGATGGCCTTAATGCAATCAACCCAACAAACCAGTCCAGAGGAACACACCCGTGTACCTGGCTATGCGTGTGTCGAATTTCACATCCAGGACATGGGGGCGGTTTATCAATCAAAAATATGGGAAGTTCCTTTAAAAGGACTCTTTTTTCTGGTAAAAGAGGGATCTTCTGTCCTGGCGCACCTGCGCACCGGTGATGAGATCAAGGCCCGCTACACACCGCTGAACCGCAGGAAACCAGGTGACTATATTAAAACAAAGATTCGCTATATTATCCAGGAGCAGACCGGCCGTTTTAAAGGACATTACCTTGTTGGCCTCGCCATGATGGAAGAACCGGGGTAAAGGCTGCTATCAAATAGCGGCACTAGCCTCATAGTATGACAGTTGTTTCTATGAACCGAACGTTTACATTTTACCTGCTGAGCAATACCCACGCCCCGGTCCGCCAATTGACTGTTTCCCGTAAGTTCTTTTGGACCGCCCTGTTACTGGTCACTGCAACATTTTCCCTGGCCGGTGCCGGTCTATATGACTATCTCCAGGTCCGCAAAGCCTATCAAAATACGCTGGCCCTTTCACGGCAAAACACTACCCAGGAACAAACGATCGCAGTCCAACGCTCCCAGCTGCAAAAATTTGCCCGGGAAATAGACAGCCTTAAATCACGGCTGGTTGAACTGAACACCTTTGAGAAAAAAATCCGGATCATTGCCAATATTGAAAACTCCGGCGATAACACCGGACTGTTCGGCATGGGCGGGGCGATCCCGGATGATCTGGACCCACGCATCCCATTAACCGAGAGACACAACTCACTCATCCGTGAAATGCACCATCAGACCAACCAGCTGAACGACGCTTCGGGCAACCAGGCGGCCGGCTTTGATTCGCTGCTGAAATATCTCGAGACCCAGGTTGACCTGCTGGCTTCCACTCCCTCGATTCGACCGGCTCGCGGATGGGTCACCTCAAGGTTCGCCTATCGCATCTCTCCTTTTACCGGGCGCCGTGAATTCCACAATGCCCTGGATATCGCCAATCGCATCGGTACACCGATTATCGCCCCGGCCGACGGCAAAGTATCCTATGCCGGGCGCCGCTGGCTGCTGGGAAAAGTGATCGAGATCAACCATGGTCACGGTTTTGTCACCCGCTATGCGCATTGTGAAGCGTTTAAAAAGAAGCGGGGCGAGAAGGTCAAACGGGGTGATGTCATAGCGCTGATGGGCAATTCCGGCCGCAGTACCGGCCCGCATCTGCACTACCAGATAAAGCTCAATGGGGTGCCGGTCAACCCCGAAAAATATATCATCAACTAAGAAGCCGTTTTAAAAATGCCTTTTGGCCCGATCTCTGCGTTGGGCGCAAAGATCAAATCCTCGAAATACAACTTGTATTCCTCCGGTTTGATCTTTACGGCCGCCTTGACCTCGAGCCAAAATTCATTTTTAAAACGGCTTCTAAGGTTTTTTTACGCTTCGCGTGAACCCTGCGCGGGACACAGCCTCAGATTTTCTACCTACTTCCTTCAGCCTTCAGCCTTTTACCTTACGCCCTGCACCTCTAGACACCTATTGACAAAACGAGAAAAAATGGGAATGGTAGCCCATCAAAAAGATAAACGGATAATGTGGAAAAAGGACGTGTAAGGCCCCTTAAAAAACGGATCAAATGCAAAATCAAGGACGGTTATATGGGCAAGCCGGAAAAGAAAGAGGAGAAGAGATATAAATTTGAAACGCTGGTGATTGCTGTCTGTGTCGCCATGGCCTTCGGTTTCATGGTGGGCGCTGCATTTACCGTCTACAAGCTCGATAGTAGTACCCCCGTGACCAGGATGCCGCCGGCCTCTTCCGGAGTGGCCGCCAACTTGAATCCCGATAAAACCAACCGCATCGCCATGTTCAAAAAAGTGGTTGCAAGAAATCCCGAAGACGGCAAGGCCTGGGTAGAACTGGGCAATCTCTATTTTGACACCGCTCAGCATGCCGAGGCGATTGATGCTTATAACCGTGCCCTGGACATCGAGCCGAACAATGCCAATGTGCTTACTGACCTGGGCGTCATGTACCGGCGGTCCGGCAACGCTGAAAAAGCCGTGGAGATGTTTGACCGGGCCATTGTCGTGGACCCCAAACATGAAACCTCCCGGTTCAACAAGGGTATTGTCCTGTTGCATGATCTCAAGGACGAAAAAGGCGCCATGGCCGCCTGGCGGGGGCTGCTCGAGGTTAATCCACTGGCCATGGCCCCCGGCGGCCAGACGGTCGATGAGCTGATCCGTCATTTTGAAACGAACAAAAAAAAATAGCGTTTCGGCAGGTAGAAAATTAACCATTTTCTGGGCAAATAAAGTTATTCGGTTACTTGCTTCAGTCTGAAGAACCTAACGATGTCTGCCAAAATCAACCAATCTCAAACAATGTACCAGGGAAGGGTTTTCACCCTTGAAAAAGAGAATGTCACCCTGGGAAACGGACACACAACGGATCTCGATGTGATTCACCACCCCGGGGCAGCCGCCATGGTGCCGCTTACCGATGACCGACAGGTACTCATGCTACAGCAGTACCGCCACGCGATTCGACAGGATATCTGGGAAATACCTGCCGGCACCCTTGAACGGGGTGAAAACCCGGAGACCTGTGCCCGGCGGGAAGTTGAGGAGGAGACTGGCTACCGGGCGGCGCATCTGATACACCTGGGAAAAATCATTCCGGTCCCGGGATATTCAGACGAGACCATCACCCTTTTTCTCTGCACCGGTCTGACCGCAACGGAACAAAACCTTGACCGGGATGAACAGATTGCGGTGCAACCTATCCCCCTGTCAAAGGCACTTTTGATGATCTCCGATGGCGAAATCCTGGATGCCAAAACCATTACCGGCCTTTTCATGACCCGGGATTACCTCGACAAAACAAGTCATGTATCCACTTGAAACCATCGGTACGATTTCTTCCTGTTTCAAGGAAAAATTCGGTATCCCCAGACAGCCCGGACTGGCCCCAGCCGCCAAGGCCTCCCTGATTCTCTCCCCACCCTACAATCAGTCGGAAGCTTTGTCCGGCCTGGAGGCCTTCAGCCACATCTGGCTGATCTACGTATTTCACGGAATTGAAAAGGGAAAATGGAACCCCACTGTCAGACCGCCACGCCTGGGAGGCAATCAGCGCGCCGGTGTCTTTGCTACCCGATCCAATTTCCGCCCGAATCCCATAGGCCTATCCGTGGTAAAACTTGAAAAGGTTTACACCCATGGAGCGGATGTTTGCCTGGAACTCAGTGATGTGGATCTATTGGACGGCACACCGGTTTTGGATATCAAGCCCTATCTACCCTATGCCGATAATATCACGGATGCCACTAGCGGTTTTGCGCCGGAGGCCCCTGAAAACCGTCTGGCGGTGGAATTCGCGCCTGAAGCCCTCGCTGTCGGCCAACAACTTGAAGTTGGTCCGGCACCCGGCATCCTGGACCTGATCGCGCAGATGTTGAGACCAGACCCCCGCCCGGCTTACACCGGCGACGGTGACCCGGACAGAGTATATGGATTTCGCATTTGGGATGTGGATGTGAAATGGCGGGTAGAAAACGGCACGGCCATCGTTACAGCAATCGAGCCGGCGGACTGAAAAACAAAGCCCGATCCAGAGATACAATCCCCAAGATCAGGCTTTTATCAGAAATATCGGTAATTCTTTAAGTCATCTCAAAAACGAATTCTGGTTCAAAATCCCGTCTTCGCGTTAAAAGCTACGCTGGACAAGCAAGGTGGCCGTGAGGTTGAGACCGCATGCATACATGCAGCATTTCGAGGATCTCAGCCGAGCGTCCAACGTAGTTTATCGGCCGAAGCTTAAGCGAAGGCCGAAGATTGGACCTGAGACGCATTGTTCAACGGTTTCTAATCAGTGCGGCTGGTTACTTCCACCACGTGATATCCGAAATCGGTTTTGACGGGCCCCTGGGGGACGCCCACGTCTGCGCTGAACACAACTTTGTCAAATTCCGGAACCATCATCCCGGGTCCGAATTCACCCAGATCGCCGCCTCTCTGGCCGGAGGGGCATTTGGAATGCTGACGGGCCAGGTCGCCAAAATCTTCACCCGCCTTGATTTTTTCAATAAGTGCTGCGCAATCCTCCTCTTTGTCCACCAGGATGTGTCGAGCCTGTGCTTTTGCCATGTTGGAATCTCCTTGATAAGAGCGTGTATAAAAAAAGCGCCGATCCCCGGCGCCGTGTCAATTCACTGGTGATAAGCTAATACAATGGGCTGCCAAAATCAATGTCCGTTTGCTTTTTTGGCTGTTTTGACTATGATGCCCCTGAGTCCGGTATGACCAAATGAATGGAGGAACACGTGGATTTTAAAAAACTTATCGAAAGATCGTTGAATCTCACCTTGGAAAACATCGTTGCGCTGATACTCCTGACTTTGTTGTTACTGGTCACCAGCTTCCTGTCATTCGGCCTGCTGGCCGCGGTGGCCTCCGCCGGTTATGTACAGTCCATTATCCTGCTGGTCCGCGAGGGCCGCGAGCCGCGGATGCAGGATATCTTTTCACAAATACACTTGTTTCTGCCCCTGCTGGGATTTAGCGTCGTTACCGCCGTGGCCGTCTTCATCGGTTACGCGCTGCTGGTCCTGCCCGGGATCATTCTGGCCGGCCTGATTACCTATGCCTGCCTTTACATGCTGCCGCTCATGACCGACAAACAGATGCCCCTTTTCGATGCCGCCCAGGAAAGCTGGCGGATGACCACCACCGGCAGTCTGACCGACAATATTATCGTGTTCATCCTGTTTATAGGGGTCGTTACTATAGGTGGTTCAACGCTGATCGGGACGCTCTTGACCCAACCGATTGCGACAGTGTTTCTGGCAGTGATATACGAAGAAAAAACCCGGTAGAAGCCATTTCAAAAACGACCTTTGTCGAAATCTCTGCGCTGGGCACGAATATCCGATCCTCGAAATACGCCTCGTATTTACCACGCAAGGCACTGGCTTCGCTGGCGCCTCCGGTCTGATATTCGAGTCCGCCTTGATATTTAGCCAAAATTCACTCCTGAAATGGCTTCTAAGACTCATCCCTTTAAATTCACTTCGAATCACGGATATCTAAAAAATCTATTGCAACGACCGGGCTACACCTACTCTTTTATTGACACGCCCATTACCAAAAGATACATAATTTTTTAGGAATACGTCCTCAAACATCGAGAGGTATGCCATGTCGAAAAAAATAACCGTCAGTGTACCGGATGACCTGCACCAGAAGATGACTGAGTGGCGTGAATCCTTTAACTTTTCCAAGATCTTCCAAAAAGCCGTCTCCACGATGATCCATCGTAAGGAAGAGTTCCAGAAGCGAATGCGCAGCAGCATGGATATGGCCGCAATTGCCGAGCGGCTGCGCTGCGAAAAGTTGGAATCGCAAACGGAAAGCTCGGAATTGGGTCGCAAGGAAGGCGCCCGCTGGGCCCGTTCGGCCCACTATAAAGAATTACAATATGCCCTCGGCTGGCAACCGGAACCGCAACCACGGCGCAACGAGATCCTGGGTGGGTATTTCACCGACCTTTTTGCTGCCAACGAGGAATTACAAAGGATCGCACCAAGAGGGGACATGGAAGCCAGTGAGTTTGTCCGCACCTTTCTTGCCGGCTGGAAGGAAGGCGTGGAAGCCTTTTGGAACGAGATCAAGGATAAGTTATAGGATCGCCCATGAAAAAACTGCTCAGGCTGCTCTACCAACCCTATAAATGGCTGATCTTCGGCCCCATCCTGGTATGTTCTACCTTCGTGTTCGGGGGGCTCGCGATTGCCTGTGCCTCTCTTGCCGGGCCCAAAGCAGCCAGTGTTTTCGGCGTTGTTTGGGCCCGCCTGAACAGTTGGGTCACCCCTATACTGGTCCAAATCCGGGGCCGGGAAAACATCGATAAAGCCCAGTCCTATGTAATTGAATCCAATCACCAAAGCCAGTATGATATTTTCGTGCTCTATGGCTGGCTGGGCATCGATTTCAAGTGGGTGATGAAGATTGAACTGCGCAAGGTCCCGGCCCTGGGGATCGCCTGTGAAAAGATCGGTCACATATTCATCGACCGCTCCAACACCGAGGCCGCCCTGCACTCCTTGGATGAAGCGAAAAGTAAGATCGTCAACGGGACGTCCGTCATATTCTTTCCGGAAGGTACCCGCAGTAAAGATGGAAACCTGGGCCGGTTTAAAAAAGGCGCTTTTAAAATGGCACTCGACTTGGATATCCCCATCCTGCCGGTGACAATTTCCGGAACCCGCGCCATCTTGCCCACCAAAACCATCGATATTTTCCCCGGGCGAGCCTGCATGACCATTCACCCGCCGGTGGACATTTCCGGTTATGACAATGGCAGCGTAAAAAACCTTATGACGGAAGTTCACAGCATCATTGAATCCGTACCGCGTTAAATGAAACACCTGAAGTGGTTTTTTCTAGGGGCCATCCTACAAAACAGCATACCATCGAACTTATCGATCGGTACCTGCTCTTTTTAGCTATTATCTAGACTATAGAATGTGGCGGGTCAGCGCTGCTCCGGGAGAAAAAGGATGTGCACTACTGACGGTGAGCGCAAGCAAGGAAAATTTGGCTGCATCTGTTTATTGCTTTGGGTGGGACTGAGCCTAATGGTCTGGGGCTGCGGTTCGCTGCCTTCACCATCACGAGCACCGGCTGACTGCCTGGCCATCGAGGGGCAAAAGCTTGACGCGGCGGCGGCCCGAGCCGACCTGGAAACCCTCGACGGTCAAAACATTCCCCTGGCCGAATTCATCGCCCTTTGCCAACGCTTGTTCCCTGCCTGTGTCCTCTATCCCAAATTTTATCATTGGAAAAATGAGATAAAGCTGATCGCGGCGCAAACATCCGACGGCACGGTTCGGCATCGCGTGCGTGTGTATTACAATTTGCTGTCCACCTGTTATCCGGACCAAATCGATCCCGGAAGAACCCACGGCGACGTAGCCGAATTTTACGATGAGAACGGCGCGTTCATGGGGTTGGCTGTTTACATGGGGAAAGGCTTATACTGCCCCTTGCCTTATTCGGGCTACCATGGCATCGATACTCTCTTCGAATCGGTGCCTCAGATTCAATAGGCCCGATAGACCATCAACCACCTTCTTCATTCGCAAACGTAAAACCACGGGTCAACCCAACGCGTTCAGATATTGACAATAAGGAAAATGGGGTAGGGAACGGAGAGTCCTTTCACATCGATTAGCTGACTATTAATTTTGTAGCCATGCAAGGGCTTCATCTTTATTCCAAAATATTTGGCTCGAGCCATACCAGCTTTCTTCAATCTCCACAAAAGTTTCCACCATTCGTGTCATACCAAATTCCAAATCTCGGCTAACAATGATAGCTACTTTTGCATTCCCAAGCGTTTCTTGATATTGCCCGACTAAGTCAGCTATAGCTCTAATATCTTCAACAGTTAAAGATCCCGTATTCAGTTTTGATTCCTCAATTAGTAGCCGTCCGCCTGGTTTCCATTCTTTATGCTTTATAAACGTTTTGATAGCATCATCATATACTTTGAGATTTGCATCGCCGGAAAGCGTTAATTCAAATATGCCCTCGTGGATTTTCGAATGATATTTCATGATGATTATCCTCCCATTCCTACTGGTGCCTGAATTATCGGCAATTTCAAGGAAACCTTTATAGTGGGGTACTGATATTACAACTTATCACCAGGCAGGGTATCGGATTGGTCACGCTCAGGCTAAACTTGGATCCAATATACAGGGGAACACAGCCTCTGGATCCGCTGCCCTTGACGTCTTCAGGGACGAATACCATTTTATGTAGGTATTCCCATGAATTTCCAGCAACATTTGTGAATGAATCTGAGCCGCATTAGGCACACAGAAAAATTAAGAACAAGGAGCCGGCCATGTTTTCCATAAAATTCGATTTGGAAAGGATCACGACCATAGATGCGCCCGTGGATGCCGTGTATAAAACAATTTCCGACTTTCACTCCTGGTCCCGGTGGTCGCCCTGGCTCTGCCAGGAACCCGATTGTCCGGTAGAGATAGGCGGCACGCCTGGTCAGCTGGAACACGCCCAGGCCTGGGACGGAAAAAGAATCGGTGCCGGACGGATGATCCTGACCAAGGCAGATGCCAATATCCGCCTGGCGTACGATCTGTTTTTCATCAAGCCCTGGAAAAGCCATTCGAAAGTTGATTTCAGATTTGAAGAAAAGGATAGCGGTACGCAGGTAACCTGGTCCATGCAGGGCACCCTGCCCTTTTTCCTGTTCTTTATGAAGAAAATGATGTCCGCTTGGGTGGGGTGTGACTATGAGCGCGGCCTGTCCATGCTCAAGGAATACATTGAAACCGGTACCGTTTTATCCCGGGTGTCGGTGGCAGGCATCGGCGAGCAGGCGGGTTTCTCCTATGTCGGCCGGCAAAAAGAGTGCGCCCTCGATGATGTCGGCCCTTCCATGGAGGCCGTCTTTACAGAGATCGCGCAAGCCGTTGAACGGGGAGAGCTTGCTAAACCGGATTTCCAAATGTCGTTCTATCACAGCTATGACATGGTGAACCGCCGCTGCAGCTATACCGCTGCGCTGGGGTACCGCCAGGCACCGCCCACCGGATTACCGGACGGCTATGTCCAAGGCACCATCGCGGGGCACCGGGCTCTGGAAGGTATCCATCTCGGCCCCTATCGCCACCTTGGCAATGCCTGGTCCACCGCGATGACTTGGCAGCGTAGCGACAAACTGAAAGTCAAAAAAACAATTCCGATGTACGAGATTTACATGACCATGCCAGGCGAGGTGGCGGAAGAAAAGATTGAAACGCGGATCTTTCTGCCGGTTAAATAATGTTGTCGCAACAGCCAACCGTCCCCGCTGAATCTGTCTGATTATTGTATCTCCATCGGCCACCCAAGCCACAGTCTCAGCTCCGTGGTTCGCATCGTGTCAAAAGCTACGGCCGCTGGCGCCCTTGGGTCCACAACTCGATCATGCGGGCTTCGGATACATCGGACCATTTTTGATAAGCGGCGGCCACAGCAAAGCTGAGGCCGCTGCGTACATTGGCACAGAAAACAAGATCCGCCTGTTCACCGATCCAGCGAATGGCCTCCAGGTGACCGGTCGGGATCGCCAGGAACACAGAAGCCGCATTCAATTGGGATACCGCCTCCAGGGCGACACTCATCGTAGTTCCGCTGGCAAGCCCATCATCCACGAGGACTACGTGGCGATGCTTCAAATCCAATGGCGACATATCTCCGCGAAGCGCCTTGATGCGCCGATTGACTTTGGATTGGGTGGCGGCGATACCCGCCTGAATATCAGCCTCGCTGAGACGCACCCGGTCTAATATGCGTTTATTTAAGCGCACCAAACCATTTTGAGCAATCGCACCATATCCGGCTTCGGAATTCCAGGGAAAGGTGATCTTGCTCACCACCATCACATCAACGTCCAAATCCAGGGAATCGGCCAGCGCACAGGCCACCGGTACGCCGCCCGCCGGGATGGCCAAGATGATACTCCCGGGATCAACCCTTCCTTCCATTAAACCCGCCAGGACCCGCCCGGCGTGGTGCCGATCGCTGAAAATCCCCTCCCGCTCACGACACTCTTTCAGGTCGACCAGGTTTTCAGGAAAGGTTTGCATTTACGGATTGATCAACAATTGGTGCACATTTTGGGAGCCGTATCAGGTATCCCTGCAGCGGCACTCTTTTGTGAGCCGTGAACAGCAAAGGATGACATGAGCTTGGTGACCGCGCCGTGGCATTTGGGGCACTCTACCTGAGCGTCCCAGCGCGGCACCATCTTGTCAAATCGGAAATGGCATTTATTGCAGATATATTCAAATAACGGCATGGGATTCCTCCGTATCGTTGGTTATAATTACCAACCTAAGTATGATTGGCGGGGACCTCAAGTCCAAAGCCTGAAAAAACAGATCAGCTTCCCGGATACCCCTGAAAACCGGGTCTGCAAACGTAGGCTTTGGCCGGTCAGCCGGGCTTGGAATGGCAGAATTTAGGCACTGTGATATCGAAGTCTAATTCAAGACTTCTCTTAGAAACCGCCCGGTGTAGCTATTTGGCACGCGGGCCACCTCTTCCGGCGTTCCCTGGGCCACAATTCGCCCCCCGCTGGCGCCGCCTTCCGGCCCCAGATCGAGGACCCAGTCGCAGGTCTTGATGACATCCATATTGTGTTCGATAACCACAACGGTATTCCCGGCCCGCGACAGGCGGCGCAGGACTGCGAGCAGCATGGAGATGTCCTGGAAATGCAAGCCGGTAGTCGGCTCATCCAAGATGTAGAGGGTTTTGCCGGTGTCTCGTTTGGCCAGCTCCCGGGCCAGCTTGATGCGCTGCGCTTCACCGCCGGACAAAGTCGTGGCGGGCTGCCCCAGTTTGATATAGGAGAGTCCCACATCCATCAGAGTGTCAAGAATCGACTTTATCCGGGGGTGATTGGTAAAAAGGTCACGGGCCTGGTGCACCGACAGGTCGAGCACGTCTGCAATGGAATGGCCCTCGTAGCGGATCTCCAGGGTGGCGTCATTGAAACGTTTACCGGTACAACTTTCACAGGGCACGTAGACATCCGCCAGAAAATGCATTTCGACTTTAAGAAATCCATCCCCCCGGCAGGCCTCACAGCGCCCCCCTTTGACGTTGAATGAAAAGCGCCCTTTCTTATAGGCCCGGGCTTTAGACTCCGGCAGCATGGCGAAAAAATCGCGGATATGGTCGAAGACCTTGGTGTACGTGGCCGGATTGCTGCGTGGCGTCCGGCCGATGGCTTTCTGATTGATGTTGATCACCTTGTCGATACCGGCCAGACCGGTGACATTTTTGTGGCGGCCGACCTCGATTGTGGCGCTGTGTAGTTTGCGCGCCAGGGCCGGGTAGAGGATCTGGTTGATCAAGGTTGATTTGCCGGCCCCGGAGACCCCCGTCACTGCTGTCAGGAGGCCGGGCGGAATCTTGGCCGTAATATTGGCCAGGTTGTTCGCCCGGGCCCCATTGATGGTGATCCAGCCCCGGCCTTTGCCCTTCGGTTTTTTCCGCTCAGCCGGCACGCTGATCTCTTTTTGACCGCGCAGGTACTGGCTGGTGACCGATGAGCGGCTCTTTTTGATCTGGCCCAGGGTACCCTGGGCCACGATTTGTCCACCCAGGTGGCCGGCACCGGGACCGAAATCAAGAATCCAGTCGGCGGTCTCCATGGTTTCGCGGTCATGCTCTACCACGATGAGCGTATTACCGATATCCCGCAGATGGCAGAGTGTATCCAGCAGGCGGATATTGTCCCGCTGGTGGAGCCCAATGCTGGGTTCATCCAGGATGTAAAGAACCCCGGTCAGTTCAGATCCTACCTGAGATGCCAGGCGAATACGCTGGGATTCACCCCCTGACAGGGTCGGCCCCTTGCGGTCCAGGGAGAGATAGTCCAGACCGACATTGATCAGGAATTTGAGCCGCCCGCGTATCTCCTTGAGCAGTTCTGCGGCGATAATCTTGCGATTCCCGGTCAACTTGATGGAATCTAAAAACTGCCAGGCCTCCTGGACCGACATTTCCGTGATGTCGATAATGGACTTGCTCTTGATCTTGATATTGAGCACTTCCGGTTTGAGACGTTTGCCGCCGCAGGTTCCGCAACTGGTCTCCGAAAGAAACTTGGCGTACCACTTTTTAGCGCTTTCCGACTTGGTCTGCCGATAGCGCCGCATCATGCTGTTTAATATCCCTTCGAAGGCCATGGTCACTTCGCCCTGGATCTTTTCCGAACTCCAGTTGACAATGAGTTCCCGGCCCCGGGAACCGTTTAAAATGAGATCCTGGTGCTTTTTGGGCAATTTGTTCCAGGGTGTATCGTAGTTCACCCCACATTGCTCTTCAACCGCCACCAGTTGCTGGGCCCCCCAGGAACCGTTGCTGCCGTTGGGTTTGAGAAAGTAGTTCTGCCAGGGCCGCACCGCGCCTTCGCGGATGGAAAGGGATCGGTCGGGAATGATCTTGTCGACGTCCATGGAAAGGAGACTGCCGATGCCGTTGCAGTCCGGGCACATCCCCAAGGGGGAGTTGAAAGAAAAAAGCGGCGGTGCCAGTTCCGGGTAAGCTACCCCGCAGCAGGAGCGCGCCTCGCTCATACGGACGTCTTCACGCCCCAGGATGTGAACGATAAGACTGCCCTGGCCGACCCGCAGTGCGGTTTCCACCGAATCGGTCAATCGTTTGCGAAAGGCGCGGCCGGACTTCATCTGCAGTCGGTCCACGACCACTTCGATGTTGTGCTTTTTATGCCGGGCCAGACTCTGGACATCTTCAATATCCTGGACGACGCCATCGATCCGTATCCGGGCAAACCCATCCCGACGCAACTTTTTAAAGAGCGCTTTGTGCTCCCCTTTCCGGTTTTCGATAATCGGGGCAAGCAGCAGGATCCGCGAAGATTCCGGGATTTTTAGAATCTGGCTGACCATGCTCTGGGCATTGCCCCGGCCGACCTTTTTTCCGCATTTATAGCAGTACTGCTCACCCACCCGGGCAAACAGGACCCGCAGGTAATCGTAAATTTCAGTGATGGTACCGACCGTGGAGCGGGGGTTCTTGCTGGCGGCCTTCTGCTCAATGGAAATCGTGGGGGAGAGCCCACGGATGGTTTCATACTTGGGCTTTTCCATCTGGCCGATGAACTGGCGGGCATACGCGGATAAGGATTCGACATAACGCCGCTGCCCCTCGGCGAAAATGGTGTCGAACGCCAGGCTAGATTTACCGGAACCGGAAACACCCGTAAATACAATCAGTTTCTTCTTGGGTAGTTCGACATCGATATCCTTGAGGTTGTGTTCACGCGCCCCTTTGACAGCGATGGTATCCAGTTCATGGGATTTGCGGGATTGCTTTTTTTTCCGGCGGGCTTTGGCTACCCCACCTGCTATTTTTCTCTTCATCAAGCCTGCTTTTTAGCATCTCATACCGGTGTTTAGCACCCATCTCAAAAAAGTCTTCTTGTCGGGCGTCTTGTCCGGCGCAGCTTAAGAAGCGAAGACGGAAACTTGGCAAGCGAAGACGGGATTTTGACCCAGAATCCGTTCTTTAGATGGGCTGTAATATTATCATTGTGAACCAACAAAATAGGACCGAAAATTTAAAATAGCAAGCCGCAAGATGACTCACACGGCATTTTATCCAGAGGCTGAATTAAACCGCAAACCATCCTTTCAGGACCATGCATCTGGATACTGCATGGCCGGCTAATCTTCCATAATATTAAAGATTTCGCGGATCTGGTGACACAGGGTTGTAAACTGCTCCTGGTAGAGTGACTGGGCCCCGTCGCTTAGTGCATTATCGGGCTGATGGTGCACCTCGACCATCAAGCCGTGGGCGTTGCCGGCCACGGCCGCTCGGCTCAGCGGTAGCACCTGGTCCCTGCGACCAGCCGCATGGCTGGGATCGATGATAATCGGCAGATGGCTTTCATTGCGAACATACGGAATTGCCGATATATCCAGGGTATTGCGGCTGTGGTGGACAAAGGTGCGTACACCCCGCTCACACAGAACCACATTTTGGTTGCCGCCCTCCATGATGTACTCCGCGGCCATAAACCATTCGTCGATGGTAGCCGCCATGCCTCTTTTCAGAAAAACAGGCCGTTCAGATTTACCGGCACGCTTCAACAGGCTGTAGTTTTGCATATTGCGAGTGCCGATCTGGACGATATCCGCATATTTTTCAACCAGCCCGAAGGTCTGTTCGTCCATAACCTCGGTGACCACCGGCATGCCGGTCTCTTCACGGACCCGGGCCAGGATCTGCAGGCCTTCCTCTCCCAATCCCTGGAAGGAATAGGGTGACGTGCGCGGTTTGAAGGCACCCCCCCGAAAGATGTTCGCCCCGGCCTCTTTGACCAGGCCGGCAATGGTCAGCGCCTGTTCTTCGCTTTCAATGGCACAGGGTCCCGCAATCATGGTCATGTGGCCGTTGCCGATATTCACCCCGCCTACCGACACGATGGTATCCTCCGGTTTGAACTCACGGCTCACCAGCTTATACGGTCGGGTTACCGGGATCACATCTTTGACACCCTCCAGTCCAAGAAAAAGCGAGGCATCCAGCGGCCCCTTGTTGTGCAGGACACCGATGGCTACCCGATCTCCCCCGGGCATCGGCCGGGCTTTGCATGCATTGCGCTCCACTACCGCGACGACTGCATCTATCTGGCTATCGGTTGCGGTGTTGCTCATGACAATCAGCATACTTCCTCCTTTGATTCCTATGTAAAAAACTGCGGTTAAGGCCATTTCCGGCCGGCCCCGAATTTCCGTGTTAAACGATTACACTGCGTCAGGTTGAAGGCTGAAGTAAAACCAAGACCAACCACCCTAACGTCAGCAACGAACAATTGTTCTCCTTCCACTTTATACCTTCTGCCTATCCACCTAAACAAAACAGGCTGCCGAAACTCAGCAGCCCCTAACAAAAAAAGGACCGTGAGCTCAGGGTCTCACGGTCCTTTCATTATTTTCCAGTGTTACAACGGATCAATCCGGACGGTGCAGCCCCTTGTTGCGGGTTTGCCACCACCAACGCCAGATTGTGTTCCGTGCAACCATCATTTTGCTATTTGCCTTCACGTTATAAGAACAGCCGGACCATAGTCCATGGGCCGGAGCATGTCAACCTCTTTAGAGACCATCGCAAAAACGGACTCTTTCCTATCTTTACGCGCGTTGAAAAAGTTTGGGATCGTTCCAGGGATCACTGTGGGGATCGAGGTCAGGGTCTATTTTGGAAAGCTTGGATGCTTCGAAGTCAACCGCAATGATCTGTTCACACATTGCCTGTAGTTTCTGCACGACGACCAGGTGCGCCGGATGCGTCTGATAATGCTTGAGGGTGTCCAAATTGGCAAATATGGACACCAGCGCGAAATCGTAAGACCGCTCGGACCGTATCACGTCCCGGCCGAACTCGTAGCTCTGTATTTCGATTATCTTTTCCGGTAGTTCCTCGAAGCTAGCTTCAAGGTCCGTAATCTGGTCATCGGTCACGCCGGATTTGAATTTCATCATGACAACATGAGTGATCATATATGGCTCCTTTATATTAAGTCTCTCGCTTAATTCAACTTTAGGGTTTCGTGAAAGATCAGGCCCGCTATCGAGATCGCTATCGCTATCGAAATCGAGGCCCGCATGACATTTACACAACCGATATCGATAGCGATTCCAATTTAGGCTGAAACCAGAAAGTTTAGTTCTTAAGCTTAACCGACATTTTATTCCCTTAACTAAGAGTAAGAGCAAAATTATGAGCAAAAGCAAGAAAATTTGAATCGGCGATTAAAGCTCAAACTTTCCTTACCGATAGTACCCCGCCGGTCCCAGCTCAGGGTACCTGGCCCCGGCCGCTGCGCACAGATACCTGCGAATATCATTGCACAAATCGCACTTGTTGACATAACCCATATCGGCGGCTGCGAAGCCGTGTTCCTCAGTGGCGAAAGCGAGCAGGCCCTGGATCCCGGCCCCGGCCAGCAGGGCCAGGAGCGGGTACTTGTCGACGGACAGCGAGCGGCCGATATCCCCAAAATCAATCACCAGGCCGGCACACAACCCGGGGATATAGTTTCCGTAAAGATCGACGTGGAAATGGGAGGTGTCGGCCAGGTCGCGATAGCAGCTTCCGGGGCTCTGCGCCAGGATATCGTCGGCCGGTTTGAGCGGCATAGCGGCACGATACAGATCCAGGGCCCGTCCGCCGGGATGGAGCCAGTAGCGCTGCATCACCTCGGCCAGATAGGCTTCCCCAAAATGGGCGCCGAACTCTTCCAGTGAGTGGACCCGATCCGTATCCAGGGCCGACAAGTCCGCCAGGAATCCCGATATCCAGGGCAGGGTCCTGATCCCAACCTGATCACAGGCCTTAAGGACACCACGCACACGCTCTTGAATGGGATGTGGGCATTGTGAAAAGGGCTGATAGACACCAGCAGCGCTTCCAGCCCGGCGGCCTTGAGCCGGGTCAACACCTCCACCGCCTTGCTCCGTCCGGTAAACCAGGAGGAATTGGTCTCCACGTATTCAACCGATAGGCCCGCATCCTGGGCGGCTTTAAGGATAAGGGCAACCGTCTCGGGGCTGAGCATTGGTTCTCCACCGCCTACGTGGACCGCGCGACAGCCCAGTAATTTTATCCGGCCCAACACAGCCGTCGCCGTTTCAGCCGTGATATACCGCCGGGACCGGTCGGGACCGCTCCTGTATTATAGACAGTGCCCACAGGCTGAAGAACAGTGATAGTTGGAAATGAGCCCGCCTGACAGCAGGCGGCGGACGGCCAGGGATACCATGGGCAACTTGATCAAATACTCCCTCCCAGACTGGCGGAGGTCCCCAAAAAATTCAGTACCGAAATGGCAATCAAGGCGGTCGATACCGCCAGACCCACCAGGCCGCAGATCAGCGAATATTTAATGAAGAATGAGTCCACATCCACCGAGAGGGTGTCAAGCTTGGTAAAAACCGGCTGCGTATTTATCCAGATATTGGCCCGCTTGCCAATTGCCTTAAAGGTAGCAGGGGAGAAAAATAGGATCGTCCCGGCCGCGAGCCCGATGACACCGGCCGTCTTTCCGAGAAGAATTGAAAACTCAATCGCTATATCCGCAATGAAACCAAAGCTGTCCGCCAGTGGTGCCTGGATAAACAGGAACAGCAGAATGAATATCGAACTTGCCACCAGACAGCTGCCAAAGACGACATGGTGCCGTAACAAATAGGCTTCCGCCGGGATATGCGGGTTCAATGTGGCCAGCTGATGTTCGGTCAGCACATGGCGATTCAGGGCCTGACTCGCTTTATGGATCAGCCTGGGCGAAATAAGCAGCACCAGCGAAAGACAGACACCGGCCGTACCGGCAATGATTGTCAGGATCTCTGCAACCCGAACAAGAATTTCTAAAACCAACTGCATGCCATACTCCCATTCACAGAACATATGATTAAAGCAGAGCGCTAGCGCATAACCACGTGCCGAATCCAAGCACTAAGGGTTAAGTTGGGGCAATCAGTCTACGCTCTGCGAGCTTCCGTCTTCGCTCCTTAAGCTACGCTGGATCAGTCTTCGTTAAAACTACGCCCGCCGGGCAGGAAGACATATTTGAGAAGCCTCCAATCAATATCAGCCATCCCCGGCGTCCAAAGCCTGACTCCCATCAACATCTTCAAATTCAAACAGACCCTCGGCTGACTTTTCCATGAGCGTCCAGAGGCTTTCATTGATTTGCCGTGGGATTTCCTTGTCTGGAAAGTTTTTGAACCTAAAAGACGCCTTGCCATATCTGAGGATCTCAATCGCGGCCGGTTCGCCTGTCAGGTCCCCGAAGGAGGCATCGAAAAGGATCCCCCCGTCAAAATAGAGCATGCCGACCTCATTGCCCGGCGGCACAATTTCAAACAGACATGTCTTTTTTTCCATCTCGATCATTGAGCAAAAGCTGGCCACGGATATCCCATGGACAACCCCCCGGGGAATCTCCCGGTTCACCGTTGCCAGAACTGCCTCGGTAAATGTCTCCAGATCAAAAGGTTTGGGGAAAAAACGGACCAGGTCTTCCGGTAACCGGGGTTTAACCTCTGGCAGTTCCATTACGGTCATGACAAAAAAAGGGATTATCGGATAATGTTCGTTTACATGCGCCAGGAGGGTAAAGCCATCCACTTCCGGCATGTTGATGTCCGTAACCAAAAGAGAGATCTGATGTTTTCCCAGAACATCCATGGCAACCCGACCATTGGGGACATCAATCACATCCAGAACATCTCCATGCTTCTCGAGTGCCTGGACCAGGCGCAATGAGAGAATCCTGTCGTCTTCAGCAATCAGAATCTTCTTCATAGACACTCCCCTTGATGATTTGTATACCTGCCCGTTCAGTATAGCTTAGTATTTTTAGCCGTCAAGGCACGATACGCTATCTCAAAAAGCGGAATTTGATTCCCCGCAAAAGGCACGGGATCTAGGACAAGCCAAGTCGGACGCTATATACGCCCGGAAGTGCCAGCGCAGCCAATGCCCATCGTGTGAAAAACTACAGTATTTCAAGGATTTAATCCGAACGGCCAACGCCGAGATCTATCCGCCTCTGGCGGATTGGGTCAATCCGTCGTCGCCCTCAGGCTAGGCGGGACCTGAATACAATTTTGAGACAGCTTCAGTACGCCACTATGGAGCGGATAACCCGAACGGTTGTACGGTATATGTAACCGGCATGTACACCAATTGCCGGTTTTAGCCTCCCCATCGCATTCTGTCCCGGGGGAGTTGGAGCCATATTACAATAATTAACAATAGGTTATGTAAATACGGTTGAACTGGCACATGGTTTGAAAAGGTGTCTATCTTTGGCACGCATAAAAATAAACCAGGCGGGGAATGACTATGGCGCAATACGCCGAAAATGACATTTTTATAAGAGGAACGGGACTTTACACTCCCCCGGAATCCATTTCAAATGAAGAACTGGTCGCTTCGTTCAACACCTTCGTAGACAGCTATAATGCGACCCACCACGAAGCCATAGAAGCCGGCCGCCGGGAGCCGCTCCAGCATTCGTCCGTGGCCTTTATTGAAAAAGCGTCTGGTATCAAAAGCCGCTACGTAATGGAAAAAGCCGGGATCCTCGATGTCAACAGAATGTGTCCCCGCATCCCCGACCGTCCGGACTCCGAACCCTCGCTCCAATGTGATATGTCCGTTGCCGCCATAAACGCGGCTCTGGCCCAGGCCAATAAAACACCGGCCGATGTGGACGCGGTCATTGCCTCATGTGCCAATTTCCAGCGGGCCTACCCCGCGATGGCCATTGAAATTCAAACCGCTCTGGGGATCGAAGGGTTTGCCTTTGATATGAGCGTAGCCTGTTCGGCGGCCACATTCGCCATCCAGAGCGCCGTGGATGCCGTCAAGTCAGGCTCGGCCAACTGCGTCGTGATGGTAAACCCAGAAATAAACACCGGCCATCTCAATTTCCGGGACCGGGACAGCCATTTTATTTTTGGCGATGTCTGCACGGCCATGGTCATAGAAAATGCCGCCACCTGCCAGGCGCCGTCCGCCTTTCGCATCCTGGGCACAAAGCTGTTCACCCGTTTTTCAAGCAATGTGCGCAACAACTTCGGGTTTCTCAACCGGGCCGATGAAAGCGGTATTGGCAAACCGGACAAGTTGTTTAAACAAAACGGCACCAAGGTGTTCAAAGAGGTTATTCCCATTGCTGCGGGGCTCATAAAATCGCATCTGGAAGAACTCGATATTCCGGTTGATGCCGCCAAACGCCTCTGGCTGCACCAGGCCAACATCAACATGAACAATTACGTAGCTGAAAAAGTACTGGGCCACCGACCTACCCTCGCGGAGGCGCCGCTGGTCCTGGACGAATTCGGCAACACTGCCTCCGCGGGATCCATCATTGCCTTTCACAAGTACAATCAGGATTTGGGAAAGGGCGACATCGGGGTAATTTGTTCTTTTGGCGCGGGGTACAGCGCCGGTAGCGTGATAGTACAAAAGGTTCTGCCCTTATCACAATAACCGTCCGGTTTTACCTGCAAAGTTACCCCGCCTGTTGACAACCTCCCTGGTTTCATTATTAATGGGGACATGCATACCCTATCCGGCAAACTGGTCCAGGACCTCACCGCTGCCGCGCACGGTAAAATCAAGGTGCGCGAGCCGTTGGCGCCCTACACTTCCTACCGCCTCGGTGGTCCGACACCCGTTATGTTATTTCCGGACAGCGAAACTGAAATTTCCTCTATTCTCAGCATCATCCACACGGCCAACCAGCCCCTGCTTGTGATCGGCAAGGGATCCAATGTGCTCATTTCCGATCATGGCTGGGAAGGAATCACCGTGTACCTGGGAGACAACCTGTCCGGCTGGTGGTTTGAAAATGACCGTGCCTATGCCATGGCCGGTACTACCTTGCTGGAGTTTGTAAAGGCCTGTTGCGAAAAAGGCCTGGCCGGCCTAGAGAGATTGGCCGGCATTCCGGGTGCGGTGGGCGGGGCCCTCAAGATGAACGCCGGGGCCTTCGGACAGGAAATCGGAAGCGTCACGGCAACTGTCCATGGGTGCTACCCTGACGGCAGCCCTTTTATCGCCCAGGGACCGGAAATCGGTTTCGGCTATCGCCGGGCCCCGGGCCTGGAAGATATCATCCTTACCCGGGGCTGTTTCAAACTGTTGTCCGGGAATAAAAAAGACCTCGAAAAGGACATGGCGGAGACCCTCACCAAGAGGGCGGCCAAGCAACCGCTTTCCTGCCCATCCTGCGGAAGCGTCTTCAAACGCCCGGAAGGGCACTATGCCGGGGCACTCATTGAAAAGGCCGGTCTCAAGGGGAAAAAAATCGGTGGCGCAATGGTCAGTCCTAAACACGCGGGTTTTATCGTCAACACCGGAACGGCGATCGCGGCGGATATCTACGCGCTGATAAGGCTGATTGAAAAAACCATAGAAGATAAGTTTGGCGTGAAACTGGAGCGGGAGGTCAAGATCATCGGCCGTTTCGACCCCTAAAAGTGGCCTCAAAGGCCTCCCTCGACCATAATCTCTGCGTTGGAAAGAGAAATCCAATCCTCGAAATATCATTAATATTCCTCCGGTTAGATTTCTCTTTCCGCCTTGACCTTAAAGCCGATTGAGGCCTTTGAGACCACTTTTGCAAATATATAACCAGGATCTTTCCTGCTGATCTTTTCACTCCGCCTTGACCTGAAGCACGATTGAAGTCTTTAGGGCCATTTCTTAATTTTAAATGTTAAATTCCTTCTAAGAAGTATTCCCATGTAGAGGAAGGCATCAGGAATCCCACTCAAAGAGGGCTCGCATTTAGTGTGGTTTTGAACTTTCCCCTTTAAGATGCGACCCACCATTGAAAAATCAATTGGCGGGAAGTCCAGCTCCGCAGGGCAGCCCGAAGGGCCGCGTCTTATGGGCGTTTTCATTTGGTTCGTTTTCTTTCACGCGAAAGAAAATGAACAAAATGATTCATAAAATTGATGACTTACAAACAAAAAAATATCAGCCCGGAAGCACTCCACTTTCTCCTCGGATTGGTAGAACCTCTCCAGGTCCTAGACCCGGTGAGGGAGAGATAGATCGGAACCAAATGAGAACATATTCAGGGAGCGGCGTAGGTACGGACGCGGCGTTTCCAGCCGGGGAGCCAGGTTTGGCTGACGTGGGGCCGGGGGTCGTTGTGTGCCCGCCGAACCAGGACCCGCTCGGCCGCGGCGGCGAACTCCTTTTCGGCACTGACCAGGGTCATCTGTGAATCCATCTCTGTAAGCACCTGGAGCAGCCCCCAACCGGAGCCGCCGATTCTTTCCGAGGGCACGATCCCCTCGCCCTTGAAATTCACGTAATCGACCAGGGCGTATCGCCCCCGAGCCGTGCGGGCCACCTGGTAGAACTTCTTTTCTATCTCGGACTGTCTGTGGCGCGGGGTAGCTTTCAACATGCGCGGCAGGGCCCTTTCCAGGCGGATAAGCAAAAACCGGGTCTGTAGCGGGATCGTGGATACCAGAAACTCCCTCAATACTTTGGCTTCGGTGGCATGCCTGGCGGCCAGATAGCTCGCCCGATCCGGCCAGGGACAGCCGGGCGCAGGGTCGCCGCTGAGCATTTTCGGCATGCTGGCCTTTTGGTGGGCGGCATATCTGGTAAAGGCAATGAAGCTCTCTGTGTAGGGCCCTGTCCGACCCTCCGGATACCAGATGAAATGGCCAATACCCAGCGAGATAAAATCCTCGCCCCGGTTCCAGGTAATCAGGTTTTCAGGTTTGGATCCACACTCGTTGGCATATATCTTCCGGCCGATTTTCCCCAGCCCGGTTGTATCGATTCCGGCTGACCAGCCCGGCCGCCAACCGGCAACAACGAGAGCCCCGGCCATCACCAGATAGTATAGTCTGCGTAAAGTTGTCGGCGTCACGCTGGCTGTATCCTTATTGCGTTTGATGGTAGGGTGCTTACTATTCCAGAAATGATATGAAAAAGCAAACCCCCTTATCATTACCAATTCCCGTTCTGGCGGCTGGAATGGGCTGGCTGGCGATCGACAAACCGGCTGGTATGAGTGTCCATAATGCCCCTGGTAAAGATCTTTATTCGCGACTGGCGTTGCTGCTCAAGTCCGATAGCAACCTGCGCAAAGATACCGGCCTCGGTCCGGGCAGCCGCCTGAACCCGGTCCACCGCCTTGATCGCGACACAAGTGGTGTCCTCCTGATGGCAGGGGCTCGGGCCATACACAGGCATTTTGCCGCCCGGTTCGAGGCTCGTCAGGTGGATAAGCGGTATCTTGCCATTTTGCACGGCAGGCTCGAACAAATGACACCGGCCGACCGTCTGGTCACCTGGAAATGGACGCTTACCAAAACCCCGGGAGGGCGCAAGAACCCCCGGGGAAAGGGGCCCCGCGTACATTGCACCACCCAAGTTAAAGTCCTGGGACACAGCGACCACTACACCCTGGCGGAATGTAGGTTACTAACCGGAAGAAAGCACCAGATCCGGCGGCATGCCCGGCAGGCCGGCCACTTCGTGGTGGGCGATCGCCGGTATGGATCCAAACGCGCCTTGGAATTTCTGAAGCATAAGTGTAATTTCGAACGCCTGGGGCTGCACGCGGCCCGGCTCGAAATTCAGCTGCCCAATGGCAACCCGCTTACCATCCATTCTGCCGAACTGCCGGTCGACATGCAGCGCCTGCTGGACGAGGACCGTTATACCCCCGTTGCCGCAATGTTACCCTGAGGCCGGTTATGATGTACTTTCCGGATATACCCCTCGAAGCTGCCCTGGCGTATGCCGGTATCACCATCCTGGCGGCCGTGGTCAATGGGGCTATCGGCATCGGTTTTCCTCTGATCGCAACACCCCTGATAGCCATGCTCACCGATGTGCGTACGGCGATCTTGCTGCTGGTGCTCCCGACGGCAACCATCAACATCGTCAACATTCTCAAGGGCGGCCGCTGGCACCGCAGCATCGCCATTTATTGGCCCCTAGCAATTTACGGAATGATCGGCAGCTTTATCGGATCGCACCTGTTGATCGCGGTCCCGGCAGAGCTGTTTCGCCCGCTACTGGCCGGCATGCTGATTCTCTATTTGAATGCCGAACGGATCGGGGCCGGTTTGGGCTGGATCCATCGCTATCCCCGCCTGGCCCAGGCCGGTTTCGGCTTAATGGCCGGGGTCCTGGGTGGCACGGTCAATATCATGCTGCCGGTCTTGATTATCTACGCCCTTGAAATGCGCTTGCCGAAAACGGTTACGATCCAGGTCTTCAACTTCTGCTTTCTCTTCGGAAAACTCACCCAGGGGATCGTTTTTGTCCAAGCCGGCCTGATGACCGGCCATGTTTTAAGCCTGTCCGTTCCGTTGGCCCTGTTGGCGGTTGTGGTTCTTTTCCTGGGGCTGCGCTGGCGGGACAGAATCCCGACCGCAACCTACCGCCGCTGGCTGCGTTACCTGCTGGCGGTGATGGCCCTTGTGCTGCTGGGGCAAGCAGTCTTACAAGTAGCCGACTTTTAATTCTGAACAACAATTAGAAGCCTTCTTAAGATATTATTTGGGTTCAAGGTAATGTCTACGCTCTGCGTGCGTCCGTCTTCGCCATAAGCTTCGCCTGACAGGCAGGCAAGGCGGATGTGCATATCAAACCGAAGAAGCACGGATAGGATTGCGAGGCTGCAATAATCGCAGCAAACGCTGAGATGGGATCAATTCCTGGTCGCCATACGGCTATGCCGGACAAGAAGACATTTGGTAATGGCTTATAGTGTTAGGTCTCATAAGTTTCTTATTTAAAAACACTGCCGCAACAATGTTTTAAGGTGAGGGAAAATCCGGAATGTTCTCAAGGCGAAATTAGTCCACCGCATTAACCCGATACCAAGCGGGCCGAATTTATTTGCCTTATCTGTGAAACCCAACCCTAGTAGCCACGTTTTAGGTCTACTTGGTGCAACACCTGTTCTCCGGCTTGAACGCGTCGATAGTTCTCGACAATTTGGGGGATCACGGCAGCCGGATTGGTAAGGCTGGCGATGTGCGGGGTCACGGTGATAGCCTGACGCGTCCAGAAAGGGTGATCCGACGGCAGGGGTTCCGTTTGGAATACATCCAGGCAGGCCCCGGAAAGCTGCCCGGAATCGATAGCCGCCAGCAGATCCGTTTCCACCAGGTGTGCCCCCCGGGCTACGTTGATGACATAGGCGCCCTGTGGCAGTCGCGCGAAGGTGTCGCGGTTCAGGATACCGCGGGTTTCAGCTGTCAACGGCAGCATGTTGACAAGAATCCGGGTGACCGCCAGAAACGCGCCGAACTGCTCGGGGCCGTTATACGTATCGACCCAAGGTACCGACTGTTGCGACCGGCGCCAGCCGGCAACCGTAAAACCCAAGGCCTTTAGTTTGCGGGCCGCATCCAATCCGAGCTGACCCAACCCGAGGATACCAACCGTTTCGTCTGCCGCCAGCTTCGGAATAATCGGTTTCCACACGCCTTCTACCTGTCGTTCCCAGAAAAAATGGGCACTTCGGCAATAGTTCAAAACGGCCATGACCACGTACTCGCTCATCGACTGGGCCATGGAAGGATCGACGATCCGGGTGATCGGTACACCGGCAGGCAGATCGGGATCGCTGAGGATATTGTCTACGCCGGCGCCCATGGATGCTATGCATTTCAGGTTTGGAAAACGTTTGAACGCTCCATGGGGATGCCGCCACGTGAGGGCGAACTCGACCGCTTGCGGGTCCCCGACTTCAGGCCAGACCCGCAGATCAAGGCCGGGCTGGGCAGCTCGAATCCTTTTTTCCTAGGAAGTGGTCTTCATCGTCGGCATGATAATTAAAAACACGCCCATACACCTGCCCCTTTTCGATACATGTTGAAATCCTGCCCGCCGTTTGCGTTGTATACTATTCGAGCCCCCGGACAGGCAAGGATTTTGCCTAACTCCGCCAGTCCGCAATTTTTTTCAATTATTTGATAATTTGACCAGAACCTGCTAAAAGCCCTTGTCAATGAAAATTACCCTCATCCACCCATTTCACTACTTTGGTCTCAATCGCTTTGCCCACCGCCTGATGCCGCTGCACGGTATCACCCTGTCATACCTGTCTCGCCTCATTCCGCCGGAGCACGATGTCCGGATCGTGTATGAAGCCCGTGAAGCGGTCGATTACACAGCCCCAACGGACGTGGTCGCCATCACCACCTTGACGGTTACGGCCAACCGAGCCTATCGGATTGCCGATCGTTATCGTCAACGAGGCATCAAGGTCATCCTGGGAGGACCACACGCCAGCGCCTGCCCCGCAGAAGCCAAACAGCACGCCGACGCGGTTGCCATTGGCAATGGAGAAACCACGCTGCCGCATATTATCCGTGATATCAAGAACAACCGCCTGAAGCCTTTTTACCACAACTTTGTACCCGAACGCCTGCCGCCCCTGGAAAACATCGCCGCCCCCAACCGCTGGTGTACCTCCATGATGGCTTCCCGGGGATGTGAAATGAACTGCGAGTTTTGTTCCATGCAAAGTATCTTCGGCAAATTCTACTTGCAGCGTCGGGCAAGCGAAGTGATCAGAGAAATTCAGCAGGTCTCTTCACCCAACATTTTCTTCGTAGACGACAATTTTTTCGGCACCTCTCGCAAAACCCGGGAGTTCTATACCGATATCCTGGAAGCCGTCGCGCAATCGGGAAAAAACTGGTATGGCCAGTGCCGGCTGCCGGTCGTAGAAGATGAAGCGGTCGTAGACATATTCGCCCGCACCAACTGCAACGCTTTGCTCATCGGCTTTGAAAGCCTGAACCCGGAAAACAGCCGCCAGGTCACCAAGCAAACGGTAAGCCGCGACTACTATCTTTCCGTTGTCCGCAAGCTGCATAAACGCGGGATCGGCGTCGTCGGCTCCTTCATTTTTGGCTTCGATCATGACACGCCTGACACGATCTCCCGTACCCTGGAGTTTTGCATTACCGCCAAAATGGAATTGGCCCTGTTTACCATCCTCACACCTTTCCCGGGAACCACCCTGTTTGATCGGCTGGCGGCTGAAGGTCGCATTATCAGCAGAAACTGGGACGATTACACCATGGAAAAGTGTGTCTTTCGGCCAAAACACTTTTCGCCGGAGAGCCTAACCGCGGCCCTGAACCGGGCGGAGCGTGATTTTTTTTCTTTGCGATCAATTTACCGGCGTTCGCAGTTGGGGATGAAGTACGGCTATCTGGAAAAATATCTGGCGGTCAATTTGCTGAGGAATATCGGCTTGAAGGTAACGGATGTGCTCACAGGCGGATCTCGGTAGAACCTTGCCAGGGATACCCGGTTTTACCGGTCCTTGGCCAATTCCGCTTTGAGTGCCTGCCCGAGTTCCTGCAGCAAGTAGGGTTTCTTAATATAGGCGCCGGCGCCGAGGGCCTGGACCTGGCGGACCCGTTCGGTTTCCGAGTACCCGCTGGCGATGACCACTTTCTGGCCGGGATAAATCTCTACGATCTTGCGATAGGTCTCCAGACCATCCATCCCCGAAACCATGATCATGTCGAGTAAAAGCAGGTCGGCCGGATCCTTCTTAAGATATTCAACCGCCGCCTCGCCACTGGCCACGGCCCGCGGGCGATACCCCAGCTTCTTCAACATCAGGGTCGCAATCTTGCGCTGGTTTTCAACATCGTCGATGACCAGAATCGTTTCCCCGTTCCCCTGAAACTCTTGCGATCGGGCCGCCTCGACTTCGTGGTGCAGGATTTCTTCTATTATGGGAAAATAAATATCGAAGGTGGTCCCCTCGCCGGGTTTGCTGTTCGCCAGAATAACGCCTTTGTGGTCTTCAACCGTACCCCAGACCACTGCCATCCCAAGTCCGGAGCCGCTGCGCCCCATTTTTTTGCGGGTATAGAATGGTTCATATATCCGGCGCAGGTCTTCACCGGCAATGCCGATTCCGTTGTCGGCCACCGTCAGAACAAGGTAGTCTCCCGGTGGGACCGCCCCATTCAAGTCATCAAGACTGGCGACCTTTTTGGGCGCGGTGCTGATGATCACCCGTCCCTGGACTTTAATGGCTTCGAAGGCATTGGCCACCAGGTTCATCAATGTCTTGGAAAGATGGACCGCAGAGCCCAGCATGGCCGGCAGTGAAGCCTCCAGTTTGGTTTCCAGGGTTACGTCCGGATGAAGGGACCGCAGCTTGGCATACTCCGGGCTCGACAGGTAAGTGTTGATGATTTGGTTAAGATCGAGGACTTCGGTCGTGGGTACCCCGCGCCGGGCAAGCGTCAGAAGATCTTCGACTACCACGGCGGCTTTTTCCCGGAGGTCTTGATATCCTGCAGCGGCTGGTAAAGGGGGCTTTGGGCATCGATATCATCTAGAATCACTTCGGGGTAGCTGACAATCCCGGACAGGATGTTATTCAGGTCGTGGGCGACGCCTCCGGCCAGCGTACCCAGCGCCTCCATTTTGCGGGCATTGGACAATTGTTCCTCGAGTTGCTCGCGCTGGAGAATTTCCTTGGATAATTCCGCGGTCCGGTTCTCGAGATCGTCTTTTAAATCTTTGATGTGCTGAAACATGGCGGCATTCGCCAGGGACACTGCCACCGCGCTGGATATATTGTCGATAAAGCGGGCTTCATCGGCTGTCAGTGGCTGTTGATTCGCTTTCTCGGGCAAGAAAATCAGGGCAATGAGACTGTCCTCCCTGATCACCGGTATCAGGTAAACAGATTGCATGGCCGCCATAAGGCGCCCCAGATCTTCACTGAAGAGTTCATACCGGGGGTGGGATTGCAGGAAATTGAAATCGACGACAGATTTATCACTTACCATCCAGCGCTGCAGGGTTTGACCCACTGTCAATTGTTCCCCGGCACTGTTTTCATATTGTCCGGTCGAGGGCGTGGAAAGATAAAGCCGGCAGGACGGCATCAGCAGGTGGTCACTGAAAAACTTTCTGAACTCCTGCTCGAATCGCGCCAGTGTTCGCAGGGAGAAAATATTCTCCAGGAAAAGCGCTTCCGCTTTTTCCAGGTTGATGCGGGTTCTGTGAAACACCCGGTTGATCTTTGGCTGAAAGGTCACCAAGTAGAAAAAATTAGCGGCAAACCACACGAGCAGCAGGGCAAAAGATTGCGGCCCCGCCAGATTTTGGAAATAGTGGCGCAAGCCCAAAAAAACAAGCAGGTTGGGTACCAGGATCAAAATCAGGGTGGCAACCCAGTACGCAATCTGATGGGTAAAATCACGGAAACTGAGCAGCCGGTATTTCAAGGCTGCGTAACCGAGCACGGCCAACGGAATAAACGCGAAATTACCGGCAGGGTAAAGGTCATACCCGCTGATCGCCGGTATGTTGCACAGGGTCAGGAAAGCCGACAACCCTACCGCCCATAGAAAATATTTATTCCTACGCCGGGTAACGGGGTTCGCTTCCGTCCGCAGGCTCCGCAAAAATATCCAGAACGTGTAGAGAATAATGACAAAGGCATAGGTTCCGAACAGCATAAAGGCTACCCCCCCTTGGCGATGTGGCCCCAATCATACTCGTACAGCCCGTAAAAGTAAGCATCCGTCGGCGTTAAAAATGAGAAGACCGCGCTGCATCCGAAACCGGTGATGATCATCCAGGGGCGCTTGATGTCCAGGAGGGAATGGAAGAACATCAGGTACACAATCGGGAGGTAAACATAGAAGAAGTGGATGGTCCTTTCGATCGATAGAATGGTGACCTGGTCGGCGATAAGGTGGTGTGACATAAAGGCAAACGCCGGCAGAGAGAACAGCACAAACATGGCGGAAAAGAGGATATTGCGCTGATTAAGCCCGCCGGATTTGAAAAAGGAGGCCGACCCCAGCCACAGGCTGATGAGCAGGGTCAGCAAGGGGGGAATCACATATATGTTAAGAGCGGGCGTCATAAAAATAGTCTACCGACCGCGGCAAAATGCCGATTTCGGTCGGGGTTTTACTAAAAATTTCCCCATCCGGGAGCAAGCCTTTAGGCGGTCGCGTCTGTACCCGGGCCCGGCGCCCCTGGTAAAATCGCACCGCCCGATTTTCGCCGTGGCGGCCTTTAAAAATCTTCGGCAGGGTAGCAATCAGGCTCAGTCTGCTCACCGGGCCGGCTACGACCACATCGAAGAGGCCATCGTCAATCCGGGCGTCCGGTGCCATGAGCATGTCGCCGCCGGTATACCTTGAGTTGCAAAATTCGACAAAACAATTGGGATCGGTGATGCGTTTATCATCGAGATCCAATGCGAGTTCATAGGTTTTCAAGCCCAGTACGCGGTGCAGCACACCGATAATGTAACTGAAGTCACCTGTGCGGCTGAAACGGGCCGCTGTGCAGGCCACGTCGGTAACAAACCCGAACCCCATGACATTAACAAAATAGAAGTACCGGTTTTCCTGGGTAAATGTGCACACGTCAACCGGCCGGGTCCGACCACCGATCAGGGCATCGATACCGTCATCAACTGAAAACAGGTTCAGATCACGGGCGAAAGAATTGCCCCTTCCCACCGGGATAATCCCGAGCGCCGGCGGCCGGGAGCCCCTGTAATTGTTCAATACGGCATTGAGCGCGTGGTAATTGGTGCCGTCCCCGCCCATGGCCACAACACCGTCATAGTGGTGGAGGGGGTGTCCGTCCAACAGGTGCAAGCCGTGTTCATGGTGGCGGGTTACCAGCAGATCAACGGTGAACCGGGCTGCTTCTAATCTTTCCTGGACCCGGGCAATGACCGCCCTGGATACCGCTCCCCGGGAGCGTGGATTTGCGATCAATACCAGTTTCACGGATTAGCGCCTTTGTACTGAAATCTGTCTGGGTAACCGGCGGCAGCCATAGTAACGGTCGCCGGGGCATGACACAGGTGTGAGCTTGGGCTTCAGATGACGGCACTGATTATAACCATCCTAAAATATGTGTTTATTTATTAGTTTAGCCGATTTTAGTCAATAACTTTGGGCCCTGAACTAATATTGCCACCCTAATGTACATCCTATGCATAAATATTTGAAACTGAAGGAACATTCATAATTCCGGGCAGTTTCTAACCAGCTTGAATTCTACGATATACATAAATTTAACATTTGTGGCACAAAAATTGTGAACATATTTGATCCTTACAGTGTAATTCGGCAGTTTACCGCAGAGCGGTAGCGGAATCAGGACGCCCTCCCCCACTCCCCACACCCCATAGCGTCCTGATTCCGCAGCATTTTCAGGTTTAAAATCGGTTTCGGAAAAGGAGAACGACATGTACGAAATCAACCTCGACCCCAAAGATTACGGTATTGAAGCGCTCATGGAAGGAATGGGCAACAACCCGGTTGCCGTTAACGCCGAAGATCGGGAAAAGTGGGCCAACGAAATCGGTGCCTTTGCAGGCAGATTGGATGAATTGTCAAACCGGGCCAAATCGCTGCAAACGCTTTTCAGCAGCAGCACTTCCATTACAGCTACGCCGGCTTCACTGAAAACATTCAAAATTCAGATGTTCAACATAAATGATGCCCTCAATTCATCTCTTGAACTGGCCAACAAGATCGATTCCCAAATCGTTGAGAAATAATTCGCTGCCCGGGGAAGGTCATGGCCTTCCCCGGGTCAGCCGCTTCCCGATTTTTCAGCATCGCCCACCCACCCGACCCGGACCCCGCTCAGAACCCTTCGGTATATTTGATTTTTTTGCCTTTTGATATTATTTATGGTAGGCTTGTCCTGTTGTTGTCAGGCCCTTGTGGGAAAAACACTTTCGGCAGGATTGCCTCTGTGTGGCCGAAGATCAGGCCGTTCCATCTGAATATCGGGTTATCTTCATGCGCACCAAGGTTTTGTATATAACCAGCGCCTGTGTTATTTGCGGGGCCGTTATCATCTGGCTGAACAAGTCATTTTTCCTTGGCTTGCCGAATTTTTTCGCCTGGTTTATCGCCGGGGTCACAGTGGTTTTTCTCTTCGTATCCATCATCATTAAAAACGTTCCTGCCGAGAGCAGCATTACAGAGAAGCGGACCCCGGAAGATTCGTTTGCAGAACGCCGGGAATTTCCCCGTATCCGCCACCGGCTTAACCGACGACCCCGGTTGGTATTAGAAGGGGATGAACTGGAGGTTCTGGATATCTCGGAAAGGGGACTGCGATTCGAAAACAAAGCGGATATCCGTCTCCAGGATTGGGTCCGGGGCACCCTGGTCTTCTCGGACGGAACCACCCTGGATATCAACGGTCTCGTGGTTCGCAAACAGGCGAATACAGTCAGTCTGCAGTTGATCACAACCATACCAACGGATATGCTGGCCCGGGAACACGAGCATCACCTCGGTAAACCCGAGGATAGTATTGACAATTGAGTAAAGAACCCTGGCCCAGAGGACCAGGCATTGGGTTGCCCCTTATAGGGGCTTTGCTAAAACCAAAAAGCAAACCTTGGCATAGCGCAGAGACGCGGAGTCGCAGAGAAAGGCAAAACCAGAAGTTCGTCGCACTAGCGTGCGAAAAACCGGTTCATGCTCACAGCAACAGCCATCTTTTGGTTTGATCCGGCGAAGCCGGTAAAATATGTGGGTTTCTCTGCGTCTTTGCGTCTCTGCGCGAGAATACTGCTTTTATGGTATAGCCAACAATCTCTTATCTGGTCCTGAGGACCAGGCTTTTTAGGACCGCATAAAGAACTGCTGGACGGGGAAGGCAACCCCACAACTTACGCGGAGGGCGTCAATGAAATTCAAATCGGCTACCATGTTCATTATCGCCCTGGCCTTTGCGGGAATCCTGCTGCAGGATTGGATGCATCCGATTCCGGGCCGGGCTGAGGAATATCGCCTCGGTGCTGTTACCACCAATGTGAACCTGCGCAAAACTCCCGGCCTGAAGGGAGACATCGTTGCCGGACTTCAAAAAGGATTGCCTGTCAAAGTATACGGGGAAAAAGACGGCTGGTATCGGGTTTCCGCAAAAAAGAATTACATTCAATTCAACGGCTGGGTCTACAAACGTTACGTGGAAATTGTCTCTCTGGATACCCCGGGCGCCCTGTCCGAAATTAAAATCTCCCCACCCTTGAAGGCCAGCGGACAGCCAACACAATCTGCAAAATCCCCTCCGGTATATTCCCCACCAGCCAAAGTTAAGCGCAACCAGCCGGCGCCAACGGTAATGCCCGCCAAACCGGCCGTCCCGGCAAGTGTCCAAAGCGTCACCCCCCCGACAGGTAACCAGAAAACGGCCGCCGTTAAACAGGACCGGCTGGTTTCTGAAAAGCACTCTACGTCAACTGCAACGAAAAAACCCGCCGCAACTGCGGCCGGGTCATCTGCCAACAGCAGCGTCAGGCTTCTACTTTCTATCTCCCCTCTGGTATTGGCGATCATCGCCCTGCTTGTGGCCGTCCGGGCCTTCCGGGCAAACCGCACCCCTGCTTCCGAAGATTCATCACCACAACCCCAGCCTGAAACGGTTTGTGCCGATGCGTCACCTACCATTACCCCGGGCAAGCAACCCGTAAATGAAAAACGGCGGGCACCGCGCCTGAACAGGTTGGTGGAGGTGGATTTTGCGATAGATGGTAAATTTTATCGTGGTTTTATCAACAACTTAAGTGAAACGGGGGTCTATGTCGATACACCTGAAAAATTTACTGTCGGCCAGGAAATTACGATTTCCTGCCCGGCAATCGATACCGGTGGACACGTTAAGCGTGACGGCATGATCGTACGCCTGACTGAAACCGGCATCGCGGTTCATTTTCAACAAGGTGTCCTGCCGTAACGCGGGCCCTTTCCCAATGCCAACCCGGCCCCTGAACTAATCCTTGTAACCAACCCGGTTTATACGTTAGCTTAGCTTTTCTATGGAATAACCATAGAAGCTATCTCAAAAAACGGATTTTGGTTCCCCGCTGAAAAGCGCGGGATCTTCGACAAGGTCCCGTCTTCGCTATTCGAGCTTCGCCGGACAAGCAGGCTTTCCAGCAGAGTTTATCAGCCATAGCTTCAGCGAAGGCTGAAGATTGGGCCAAAAGACTTTTTTGAGATAGCTTCTACAATGCTATTGGGAGGGAAATGATGGAACGTGTGCCCACAAGAAAAGATGCGTTTGACCTGCTTACCCGCTACAACAAATCGGAAAGTCTTATCAAGCATGCCCTGGCTGTCGAAGGCGTCATGCGCTACATGGCCCGGAAAAAAGGTGCCGATGAGGAAAAATGGGGTGTTATCGGCCTCATACATGACCTGGACTACGAAATGTATCCCGATCAGCATTGTTTGAAAACTCAGGAGATCCTGGAGGAAAACAATTGGCCGGCGGAGTATGTCCGGGCGGTCATCAGCCACGGGTGGGGGATCTGCGTGGATGTCAAACCGGAAAGCGAACTGGAAAAAACGCTTTACGCAATCGATGAACTGACCGGCCTGGTAGCCACCAGTGCCCTGGTCCGCCCCTCAAAGAGTGTTCTGGACATGAAAACCAAATCCGTCAAAAAGAAATGGAAGGATAAGCGGTTCGCCGCGGGTGTCGATCGGACGATCATCGCCCGCGGAGCAGAAATGCTGGGTATCGAGATTTCCGAATTAATTACGGATACAATTATGGGCATGCGGGAGGTGGCGGAAGAGATCGGCCTAAAAGGCACCGCTTAGAAATGGTTTTAAAACCTCCCCTCAGGCCCAATCTCTTCGTTGGTCGACAGATTTAAATCCTCGAAATACTATCAGTATTCCTCCGGTTCCGACCCACATTTGGGAATCAATCGGCGGGAAGTCCCGCATCGCGGGAAAATCTGTCGCCCGCCTTGTCTTTGAAACCGATGGAAGGTTTTAAAACCATTTCAGAGGATTGATATCTCCTCTCGGAAAATCGGAATGTTCGCTTGGCAATAGAGAATTTTTTATTGGATATCTGGCATTGAATAGGCCCCTAAACGGGGCTTATTGCCCTTTGTGGCTTGCCTCGTATGAATCGAAGAGTTCCTGGGCCCGTTTTGCCGCGGCCCGGGATGTCTGGGTCATCAGATTTTTGGTTTTGAACCAGCCGACCCCCATCCGTGAGCTGAAACCCATCAGCTTGGCCCCCGGCTCCACCGGATTTCCAAAACCGGCCAGGGTTGTATGCGCCAGACAGCCCCTGGACACATAGAAAGCGGAGCTGTCGTGCAACAAACCCTTGCCATCACCATTCATTTCGATTGCCAGCCGGGTCATGCCGTTATCCGCGGTTGCATTTTCGACGATCTCACCTATAGCGACCCCATTGGCATACACCCCATTTTCAAAAAGAGTGGGTGTGCTCTCAAACATGATGAAAAAGAGATTGCCCTTTTTTTCCTGGCAACCGGTGGCAACGAGCAGGGCAAGAAGAATTGAAAGTAGAACTGACTGCCGCATGCATCCTCCTGGCAATATCATTTTCAGTAGATTCCGGGGGTGACGAGAAGCCATCTGTCATCAAGTTCAGCACCATATAAAACGGTGCAAATTAAATCAAGCAAAACAAGGTACCCCGCCGGCCGGCGCCGCGGGCTTGAAATGCCGCTGAAACTGTTTAGAATTATTGCATTGATCGGCACTATTGAACCTGAAAGGATTGCCGCTTGCCCTGGACCCCTTCCAAAAATATTCGCAACTTCATAGGCTTATCTTCTTTTCAGATGCTGGCCATGTTTCGGCGCGGGCTTTTCTACAGCTTTCTGACCATCTACCTGCGCCATTATCTCGGCCTGAGTGTCACCGAGACCACCTTGTTTGCCACCGGCCCGATGATTATGAACGTTCTATTCCAAACCTTCACCTGGGGGCCGCTTTCCGATAGGTGGCAGCTGCGCCGCACCTTCATTATTGCCGGCGAACTGCTGGCGGCTGCCGGCACCCTGATCGTTTGGTATGCGCATATCCTGACCGCTTCAAACCACCTGGCGGGATATATCATCATTATCGGCCTTTCAATCGTTGAAATTTTCTGGTCCATGTCAAACGTGGGCTGGAGCGCGCTGATTTCCGACATCTACCCTGCGCAGAGCCGCAATGCCGTCCAGGGCCGGCTTTCGTCAGTTGGCGGCCTGGGCCGGATTCTGGGGGTATGGATCGGGGGGCTGCTTTACGATGGATACGGTCTGGCCTATGCCGGGTGGGGGTTTCACCGTGGGTCCCTGTTCTTTGTTGCCGCCGGCGTTATGCTGCTCTCAGTTTTTCCCCTGTTGCTCCTGCCGGAGGGTGGGTTCAAACAGGAAGACAACATAACGCCCGCGGCCGATGATAAAGCGAAAGCCGGGTCTACACGCATCTTCGTCATATTTTTAGTCGCCATGACGTTTATCAATTTCGGCCGCAATTCCATTGCCGTCATATTTCCCCAATACCTTGTACTGGAGGGCGGCTTTGCCGTATCGAGCGTCACCTTGAGCTACATCGTCAATATGCAATCGGCCGCCATCATGTTTACCGGACTGCTCGCCGGCTGGATTTCCAGTCGCACCGGGGACGACCTGGCCCTGGTGATCGGGTCCGTGCTGACGATTGCGGCCCTTATCATCATGGCCCTGACATCCAGTCTGCCCGTCATGTACCTGTGTAATTTCGTAAGAGGCATCTCAGAAGTCCTGATCTTTTCATCCGCGTATGCCTGCGCGTCCATCCTGATTCCGCCGGAACACCGCGCGCGCCTGTTTGGCTATTTCAATGCAACGTTTTTCCTAAGTTGGGGCCTGGCCGGCACCTTTATCGCCGGCCCGGTTATCGACTGGCTGGTCATGTCGGGAACTGCGGAGACCGCCGCGTACCGGATCTCCTTTATCCTGGCGGCCCTGATTACCGTCATCGGGGTCGTTATCGAGGGGCTGCTGCTCAAACAGCGTGCTGATCGCCAAGTCCTGGCATAGCTATAAACGGTCACGCCGGGCCGCTTTGGCCAGCCGGAGCCACGCCTTTGAATCGACAGCGGTGATACTATCGGCCGTGCCGGTCAATACCGCCGGTACCGTCAGGGTCACCCTGGCCGCATAACCATTTCCCGGCATGCCTTTTACTCGGCAAAATTGAAGTGGGCGGCGACATCCCTGCCGGCCACTTTGTGGCCTCGCGCACCAGCGGTAACGCGTCAAAAAAGCCTTTCAGCGAGCCAGAGAACAACCTGTTGCCAACCCGATTAACCGCCTTCAGTTTCAGACTGTTCCGCTGCTGGGTTTTTATCGGTTTCAGGCAACAACCGGCAGAGACTTACTATTGACATAACAACTTAATTTAACTATAGTTTTATAGATCACACCAGAAAGAAGCCTCCATGGGCGAATTGGATGGCTTCTGCTACTCACCTGCGGAGGGATGACCGCAGGGTGCAGCCGTACAGATGGGCCGGCCTTTTCTTCCTTCAACCGTGTCGGCGAAAACAGCCGGCCAACTGATCATCCCCTATACACGCGTCTCACGTTACATCCGCAAACTGAAAATCTGGAGGAAGGTAAAATGACCTTTTCAAAAAAACTGCTGCTCGGGCTGTTTATTGGCATCCTATTGGCCGGGCAGCCGCCCTTGAACGCCGCAGCACCCGATTTCAATGCCGACCGGCGGGTCAATCTCAAGTGTCCCAGTTCCATCGACAAAGATCGAGTGGGACAGTTCGAACTGGATGGATTCAAACAAACCCTGCGACGGCTCTATCACGAACTCGACCAAAACCTGGCGCAGTCAACCAAGACTGGCAATGACGGTTATGCCTTCAGCAGCAACCCCAATAAAGGCTCTTTTTTCGTGGTCCACGCCAAGGCGGCCTTTCCGGCCGGGCGCCTGCAAAGCTTGAAGCCACAGGAGAAAATAGGGTTCCAGGAAGTATTCTTCGTGACTGAAATCGATTGGAACAAACACGAAGTACAACTGGTTAGACAACGGGGGCGGAAGAAGTTCCAACTAGGGGTTAGCGATTTCGAGAAGGGTTTCATATGGTACAATGCACTGCTCGATAAAGAGAAAGCCTACATCCCAGTGTATGGATTTTTGAGCCTGCCGGGCGAGGCCAGCGCATTTCCCACCATCTGGAACAGCTGGGAAAAAGACCGCCAGGATATGGCCACGCCCATGGAAAGCCTGATTGACTATGATTTTTACAAGATCCTCGACTATCGGGGGGATTACTACCTGCTGGGTCAGGATTTCAACGAACTGGATTACCGGGGGAATGTGGAAGACTATGGCATTATTGGCTGGGTCCAGAAGAAGTACATTACCCTCTGGCGATCGCGGCTTTACTACAATCCCCAGCAGCGGGTCTCATTTTACAACGATGCCAGCACGGACACCGTTGCAGCGGAGACAAATGAAATCAACCGGTTCTATGTGGACCACGCCTACCAGCAGGAACGGTTGTTCAGAGATATCGTCGAGAAACTCGACCAGGAGAGCCTGCACCGGTTTTATAAGCATTTTGGTTTCCCGCAACTGGGCAGCCCGGAGTATTTCAAGAAGGAGCAGAGCCGGACCCGGGTCTTCATTCCGGGTGCTTTTACACCCCGCCTCATGCGGTTGTTGGCCCGCTCGATGAAGAAAAACCTGAATACCTTTTTTCTGCTGGATGTTTCCCAGAGCATGCGCCCGTTTGCCGATTATGTCCGTTCCTTCAATACAGCCGTACGCGACATGAAGCATGAAGGCATCGGACTCCGGGTCAACCGCACGTTTGCCTATTGGGATTCCCCGGCCAGCGATGAGGACCCCCTGGCCGAACCTAATTTTATTCGGGTCAAACGACCCGCCGCCATCAAGTTCCCGCGGGAAGCCCGGGACCGCAACTACGCCGAGCCGCTCATGCGGGCCATGATCAAGGTGATCACCGAGATTGAAAGACTGCAGGACGAAAAGACCATCTTGCCTCTGCACCAGAAGATGCTGTTCATCATCACGGACGCCGGACCAAACGATCTGGACGATGACGTTCTGGCCGAAACCATCGCCAGGGCCAAGGCCCTCAATTTGAGTATTTATTTCATTTATCCGAAAACAACCGGTGTGCGCAAGGCCAGCCCCAACCTGTTGGACACCCCCGGTGGCACCTACAAAAACCTCGTGGCGCTGATGGACCGCTATCAGGCTGGGGGACCCAACGACCAGATCATGAACGTGCGCACCTTCCAGTTTGAACGCAAAGTCCTGCAATCACAGGCGGCCCGCAAAAAATACTTCATTGCGCAGCAACGGAACTTGCTCAGCGGCGTCAAAGATTATATTGACCACGTTTTCAGCGGACACCCCGACGCCGAAATCTCCAGGGACGTCGTCCTTTTCTTCTCTGACGATCAATTGCTCACCGAAATGCGCAAATGGAGCGACCGTAAAATCCAGGTTCTCAATCACGTGTCGAAATACATCGAGTATTTCCAGGATCCGGCTGTTTGGCAGGAACGGATCGCCATCCCGGCCAAGCCGATCGAATCCTACCTGAGGGCCGCCCGCACCCAGGATGATGTGTCCCTGTCCGATCTTAAAAAACTGGTCATCATTAATTCCCTGGTAAGCGTCGACGATATTGAAACCTGCCGTCGGCTTTATGACCACATCAAGCCGCTGATCGAGCGGAAAATGTACAAAACCGCGGATGCGGTTTTCTATGAAGCCCTGACAAATAAGGAGCCCGGCAAGGACATCCAGTGGAACAGCGCCCTGGGTGAGAGCCGCGGCCCCCTGACAGGGTATCTCTCAGAAAGAGGTTTTCACCTGAACTCCTTCAACCAGGCGATCCAGCGAAAGTTCATGTATTTGCGGGTAGAAGACCTCTATGTCACCGAATAGGGTCAATAGCTGCAAGGGGGACCCCATGCGGACACTACCAAAAGCTGTATGTCTCTGCTTAACCATTGTTTGCCTGGCGGCCGGCAGGGCAGACGCAGCCAGTCTTTTCAAAGGCCGGGAAATCCACTTGAGCAACGCCGCCCATAAGGTTGTGCGCATTGGTGTAACCGGTACGACCTCAGGACACAATTTCATTGCCCTGATGGAAAACGCGCGCCAGGAATCCATTTCGCTCGGCAAACTTGGATACTGGGAGAAGGTACCCGACCCACCGTCCTATTTGCGTAACTACGACCTCCAGTTTACCGTCAAAAACCAGTCCGCCGAACAGTTCCAACTGGAGTTGACCTACAATGCTGCCGACAGGGATATTGGTTACCGGGTCTTGGAGGGCGCCGTCGTCGTCAAACTGGACCGGAGCGGATACTACCCGGCCCTGGTTGTGGCCAGTAAGGCCCCGGTCGCCGCCGTTCCGGTCAAGCCCAAACCCCAGCTATCAAAAAAGCAGCTGTTATTTTTCGACTTCAACAGCTTTGATTCGGACCTGCGACGGCATTATGGCAAAGTCAAGCAAGCGCTAGACAATCCCGCTTTTACGGCCTACTTTTACTACTACGAATCAACCGGATATAAAAAGTACTACTTCAAGACATACCGGGATACCGCTAAACTGGATACGGAAAAGATGGGTCTTTCCCTTGAGGACGGCACCCTCCAATATTACCAGCGGGTGCTGGACAACCTCATAGCCCTGCATGGTTCCGATTTAACCGGCAAGATCATCCTGGTCACCCGGTACGGCAAGAAGTTTGCGCCGGCCCTTAAAAAGTACGCCCGGGACATCGGCGTTAATAGTAAGACCAGTGTGGAAATATGGTCATACGCAGATGTTCGGTAGAAGGATCTTTTTAATTTGTATTTGACGATGATGTTCAAAGCGGACTTTTGGAAGCTGCTGGTGGTTTGCCTGAAGATGCTTTTCAGGAAATCCACTCGCCAGAGATTTCTCTGCCTGGTGGCCGCGTTTCTTTTCATAATGGGGTTCAATACCCACAGTTATCTTAAAAAGTTCCAGGATGCGGAAATACGCAAGCTGCAGACACTGGAAGAAAAGGCCTTCAACGTGTTCTTTTTGCGGTTTCGGACGAAAAATGATTATCTGCGGTTCCACCAACGCCAGGCTCCCGAATTGATGCGCCTGGATGCTGTTCCCCTGAACATGGCTTTTTTATACCAGAACAACCTTTTCATTCAGTATCAGGGCGACCTGCCACCGGCGCCTGCCCTTATTGACCTGCAGGGCCTGGCTCTTCTTTACAGGCTGTTTGATTTGAATACCGCCGCAGCCGATTTCCGATTGGCCGCCGACCCGGCCGATTATAGTGTCAGGGTGCGCAACCGCTATATCGACCACAACGGCAGGGATCTGGACCTGGACATCGTTCTCGCCCGACATAACGCCCTGAAAGGCGATCTGGCCGATGCCGCCGACCTAATTCGCGGCAACCTGAGCGGAAAGCGTCTGGCTGTTTTCAACGATCTGACCTGGCGGATTGCAAACAATATCTCGCGGGACGACCCTAAGACCGACCGGGCGGTAAATCCGTTTTTCAGCCGGGTTGCCCTGATTGTTCCGCTGAACTTTTTCCACATTTTTGCAAACATGGCCAAAGACGTGACCATGGATATCGTCGACTACGCCGAATCCATCCAGGCAGCGGCCGGTGCAACCCTCTCGGTTGAAGCAACCCACCTACAGATACCCGACGGGTACAAAGACACACTGTTCTACGGTGATATTGATCTTTACCCTCGGTATGTCCCGGTTTATACCCCCCGGTTGCTAACTGCCCGCTGGCATTGGATGCTGTACGAAGATATCGCTCTCAATGCTGCTTTCCTGGAAAAACTCGATCGGCTGCATTTCAAGGGCAACTACCTGTTCTCATATGAAAAGACCCTCAGTCTGAAGGAGCGGGTGAGAAAGATAAATGCCGACATCTTTGATAACCATGTTGATTTTTACATGACGGATCTTTCCATGGGGATTGTTTTTCCGTTTATGATATCGCTCTTTGCGTTTATCCACTTAAAAACCGAACTGGCCTTCTTGTTGATGTTCAAAAACCGAATCAGGGAACTCCTACTGGTATTCTGGGGCCTGCCCCTCGGGTTGATCCTGCTCGTCAAAACAGGCTTGGCTGGGTTTTATCTGCTGCACCATTTCAACGGTGCCCTTACCACAGCAGCGGCCGGGGTAATGCTGCTGCCGATGACGGTCGCCTTTATCTTCACCGCGATCGTCTTCTATCCCATAAACCGCTGGTGCTTCAGCCAGTTCACCGGGGAACAGCTGAATCTGTCTGTTCTGCACAAAGGTCGTTGACATGGACGCCGGACGCTTCGAAGTCATATTTCCGCTGTTGATGGAATGGGAGGACACTTTTTCCATTAAGTTCGACGTATCCGGTGATAAGCGGATGGTCTTCGAAGACGGCATCTATTACCTGGAAGGTGATAACGGATCGGGTAAAACAACCTTTCTGAATATTCTGGCCCTCACAGCCGGACGGATCAGTAAAGAATCCATTCCTGACCGGGGGACTGTCCGGTTCAACTATCTGGCCTATAACGGCGATGATCTCGACCCCCTGAAGGCCGCCGATATCCGGGAGAAATTTTTCTGCATCTACCCACAAAAAGCTTTTTTCCTGCCGGTTTCCACCCGCGACAACTACCTGATCCTGAATGGCTCGGACCCCGAAAAGGCCAAACAGTTCTCCGCGCACCAATACCCTGATCTACTATCCGGGGGCCAACAGCAACAAGTTCTCATGGACATTGTCCTGGATGATAAGAAACCGGTCTGGTTCCTGGATGAACCGCTGACCAACCTGGATGCCGAAAGGCGGCTCTATTTTTGGAAAACCCTGCGCCAGGGTTACCGTCGGGCACTGCGTACCATTTTTTTTATCGATCACTGGATCGGCGCCCAAATCAAACAGGAGACCGGCTTCAAACATCGCGACGTCTTAAAGGTCACCCTGGAAAACAGTCAGGGCGGCAAAAAAATCGAGGTTGCAACGCGGCGGATTGATATTTACGAGTGCCGCTGGCCGGAAACATTTTTTAATGATCAAATCGAAAAGTCGGAGAGAGAGTGACAATGCTTAACTTCGCTACGCAAAGCATGCATCGCTTCAACAACAGGCCCGGGTCCCCCGGCAGAAAGAATAGTCGGGTCCGTTTCCGAACCCTTTCTCCGCTGCGCGGCTTATGTGGCCTGTTGGTGGTGGTCACCCTGGTCCTCGCGTCCGGACTGGTCTGCCCTGCGGCCGCTATCGAGTTTATAACCCGGGAAGCGTTCAATGTGGAAAAGAGCAGTTACAAAGCGTATCCCTATCGGGTTCTGTTTGAAAAATTTCAAAACAGTACGGGTGCGGAAAAGCGCCAGATCCGCAATGTCATCATTCTCAAACAGGTCTTCGATCCGGAAATCCGGCAGCGGGCCATTGCCGCCGGAGCCAAATTTGAAACGTATTACGGCGTGATTAAAACGATCAACCGGGACAGCTTGCGTCTGTGGCTGCCTGAAAGCGACACGTTCAAGGATTTTCAGGTTGGCATTGACCGCCTGCCGATTGAAAACAAACAGGAATATCCCGTCCAGGCCGCCAATATTGACGCGTATGCCGCGGTTGTCCATATCCTGGACAACCGGGTGTATAAGGTGGAAATCAGCTTTGCCCTGCAGTCACCAGACACACCGCAGGTAAGCCGCCGGGGAAACAACAACCTGGTCAGCTGGCAGCCGCCGCAAAATGTGCAGGCGCCTTCTGGATACCTGGTTTTTGTAAACGACAAGCTGTATAAAACCGTCACGGGCACTTCAGTCGAAGTCCCCCGATCACCCGACCAAGCAGATGAATTTTTTGTCAAAGCGCTCTACACGCATCGCCAAGGCCGGATCGCATCCGCGGCTTCCCCGACCCTATATGATGCCGCTTCAGCCCAGGAAATTAAAAAGCGGCAACAGGCTGGTGGTGTATACCAACAGATTACAACCGCCTTGGGCCGCTCAGACCAAGCGGCCGCCCGCAAACTGCTGACCGATCATCAGGTGCTGCTGTCGGAATTCTTAGGCCCGGAGCGCAAGGCCCTCATCCTCACGACCGGCGCGTTCTTCAAGGCGCTAGATGAAGGCGATCGCCTGACAGCCCTGCGCCCGGAATCCGCGACCAACCTGGCGGCCGCCCGCAAAGCTTTCCAGGAGGCTGCCGAAACAGCCGGCCGCTTGCCAGCTGAATTTAACCTGACCGAAGTAGCCGGAAGCCGGCTGAACAACACGGCGGCTTTGACTGTGCAGCTGACTGCCCGGCAGCAAAAACAAAAAGCACGGGATATCTTGGAGCAGATTGCGACCGATCTCAAACCGGGCTAATGGGAACAGGCCCGCAAGCGCCTATACCAGCAGCAGGCCTTCTTACGGCAGCACCTGGATCCGGAAAATAAAGCACATGTCATTGCCTTGCATGATTTTTTCCAGGCCGTGGACAAGGGTGATCTCAGTGCTGGTATACAGCCACCGGCACCGCACCACCTGGAAGCAGCTTTGCAGAGCTATCAGACGGCTGACAAAACCAGCCATGCCCTGCCGGCCAATCTGGATGCCGGGTTTATCGCCCGCCAGAAAATCAAAGCGACCACCAACCGCCAGGCGCTGCTGGCCTCCGAGCTCCAGACCCGGCAGGCTGCTCAGGCTTGGGACAAACTCCTGGTATCCCTGAATCCCGTTGAGTGGCAGACAGCGCAACAGCAGCTCTATGCAAACCGCGCGCGCTTTACCACCCACCTGCCCCGGGAAAGCAAAACCGCCATGGTCACGCTGGTCGACTTTTTCGCCTCCCTGGATGAAGGCGATCGCTTGGTCGACCAGCAGCCGGCAACCATGGATAACTTTGAATCGGCTGCCGGGTTTTACCAACGCGCGGCCGAGAAAGCCAAGACCCTCCCGAAAACCATCGACGTCGGATTCATTACCGCGCAGAAATCCGGCAACTTGCAGAAGCTGAAAGGTAATTTGCAGAGCCAGCTACTCAAGCAGGAAAGCAAATCGACCTATACGCAGATTGCCGCTGCCCTGGACACGGGACAGTGGCGCGAGGCCCGTAGCCTGCTGTACGCCAAACAGGACCTGCTCACCACCCATCTAGATGCTCGTAGTAGAGCGGACTGTATCACGCTAATCGGTTTTTTCAGGGATATTGATGAGGGTGACCGCCTGGCCGGTATCCAGCCACTGGCGATGCAGAATCTCGATGCCGCCCTGGAGGCCTACCGCCGGGCGGTGGCCAAAGGACAGGCCCTGCCAGCCAATCTGGACACCGGTTTGATCGCCCGGCAAAAAATCCGCACCGTGGTGGAAAGCAAGGATTTGCTAGCCCAAGGGCAACAGCAGGCGCTGGCCCGCAAGACATACGACCAGATCGTGTTTGCCCTGGCTCCCGGAAGGTGGCCGGAAGCTCGCCGGCAATTAATGCAGAGTCGGGACATGCTGCGCGAACATCTGGAACCCAAACAAAAAATCACTGCCGACCAACTCCTGGAATTCTTCAACCACATCGATACCGGTGACCGGATGCTGGCAGCGCAACCAGAAACGCTCGCGACACTTGATAAGGCTGGGGCCGCCTACCAGCAGGCAGGTGACCGGGCAGCCACCCTGACGGATATTGCCGACCTGACCTTTTTGGTGTCGCTTAAAGCCGGGGTGGTGAATGACCGCAAAAACACCCTAATGAAAAAACAAAACCAGGTCCTGGCCGAGGAGACCTACCGACGCATATCCGCCGCCCTGGACACCGGCCAGTGGCGGGAGGCCCGCAAGCTGGTCTATGAAAAACAGGACCTGCTTTCCCAACATCTCAATGACCAGCGCCGCGCCGATTGCCTGACCCTGGTTGGATTCTTTCGGAATATCGATAAGGGGGACCGCCTGGCGGAAATTAAACCCCCGACCGGCCCCAATCTCGACACGGCTCTGGAAAGCTACCGCCAGGCCGTGGCCAAAGGGCAGACCCTGCCGGCGGCCCTGGATGTGGGCCTGATAGCCCGGCAGAAAATACGGACCGTCGTGGCCCTTAAGGACGAGTTGGCGGCGGGCCAACAGTCCGCCAAGGCGCAGAAAATCTATGCTCAAATCATGCAATCCCTGACAACTGAAAAGTGGCCGACCGCCCGAACTGTGCTGACCGCAAATGAAACCCTCTTATCCGCGCAGCTGGCCCCGTCCCGTAGGGCCACAATTACCCGGCTGCTGGCTTTATTTCAATTTATTGAGGACGGTGATCGACTGACGGCTCAACAACCAATCACCGCGGACAATCTCAATATGGCCCTATCCTCGTATCGCCTGGCAGATCAGAAAGCCCGGGATCTGGCCCCGACAGCGGACCTGACCTTTCTCACCGCTGCAAAAATCCAAGATAACAGGTCCCGGAAAGCCAGTCTGGATCTTAAAAATAAACAGGCCCGCATGGTGGCCCAGGAAGCGGCGGCGGCCGCAGCACCGACAGCACTGCCAGTGCCGCAGCCGCCGGTACCCAGGGCCACAACCGCCCCGGCAGACGATTTCGATAACAGCGCTACCGGAAAAGCCGCCTTGAAACTGGGCATGAAAAGTTTCAGCAAACAAAAGTATGACCTGTCGATGCGCTATTTTAGAAAGGTCTATTCCAAACAAATCGGCAAGCTCGAGAAAGCCGGCAAGAAACAGTCATTTACCATCCTGGGTCTGCACCCGGCCGTCCGCGCCGAGGTGATTTTTCTGGTCCAGCTGGATCTGCTCAAAAAAAACAGTGCCGGTGACGTCACCCTGCTCGAAGAAGGGATGAACGAAATGCTCACCGAAATTGAAGACGGTGCCGGGGTCTGGTCCATCATCAAGGAAAGAAAGCGAAATAAAATTGTAAAGCATATCGAACGATATCCCTATTAATATCTAACCGTTGGCAGTGCCCAACAGCGATTGACGGTCATGCATTCTATCCGGACTTAGGCCGGCAAGCCGGACGACCATCAGCTATGGGGGTACCCGGTGCGGTACCCGCTACCGACCACCGCATCATCTCCCGGGGTATCGTCGTTTTTCCCTTGAAAAAAGCGGTTACACCTATTATAGGCCGAGGCTTGCGCCTTACGTGCAAAGTATGCCATATTTGGCGCATTGCGCTATTTGTGGCCGACAACACTGGTTGCCCAGCGGGGTGATGACCAAAAAAAGCTTTTCAGAAACATAGAAAAAATGAAAGACACATCGTTGCCAACTGAAAATTCCGCCACTGAAATGGCCGGAAGCAGCTACTCCCAGGATGCCTATCAAGCCATCGTAGACGCCATCCCGGACATGATTATTCGTTTGGACTGCAACGGCATCTTTCGCAGTTTTGAAGGCGCGGGGGCGGAATTATACTGGCCGGCCGAAACATACTTGGGCAAATCCCTCCAGGCAGTGCTCCCGGCCGAAACAGCCGCCCTTTTCCAGCAAAAACTCGAGGCCACCTTTGCCAGTGGTGAAATCCAATCTCTTGAATATACCCTCTCGTTTGATGAGGAACCCCGCCATTATGAATCCCGCATGGTCCGCAGCACGGCCGATGAAGTCATTGTGATCGTCCGCAACGTGACCCGCAAAAGGCGGATCGACGAACTGATTCGCCGCTACCACGAACAATTGAAGCAGGAGATGCAGGCCCGCACGGACGATCTGTCCCTGGCGGAAAGCAAGTACCAGCGGATCTTCCACCATTCCGGGTCACCCTCCATCATAATTGAACGAGACGTGGTCATCTCCATGGCCAACCCGAAATTTGAAGACCTAACCGGTTATCGTCGCGAGGAAATTGAAGGCCGTATGAAATGGACCGATTTTATCGACCCGTCCGACCAAGACATGGTGGAGACCTACCACCATGCCCGTCGGGTCAAGGAAGATGATGCGCCTTCTGAATACGAGTGTAAAATTATCGATCGCGAAGGCCGGGTAAGGGACATCTTCATCAAAGTGGGCATGCTGCCTGACAAAGGGCGCAGCATCGCCTCACTTATCGATATCACCTCGTTGAAACAGACGGAACAGGAACTACGTGATCGCGACACCCTCTACAGCGCCATCCTGGAAGGTTATGACGGTCTGATCTATACGATCGACAAGGGCTACCGGATCCGGTTCATGAATGAAAACCTTATTCAGCGAATGGACCACGACGCCACCGGTCAAATCTGCTATCAGGCCATCCACCAGCGGGAGTCCAAATGCACGTGGTGCGCGGCCGAAAAGGTCTTCGAAGGGCAAAGTGTCCGTTTTGAAATTAAAAACCCCCACGATCACCGCTGGTACTACAGTGTCAACGTACCTGTCCGTTTATCCGACGACTCGGTGTATTGCCAAGCTATGATTACCGACATCAATAAGCGCAAAGAGATGGAAGAAGCCCTGCGCGACAGCGAGGCTCACCTGCGCGAAGAGAATATCCGGCTGCGCGGTACCCTGGATGACCATCACAAGTTTGGCGACATCGTCGGGAAAAGCGCCGCCATGCAGGAAGTGTTTGAATTGATGCTGATGGCCGCCTCGGCGGAAACCAATATGATCATCTACGGTGAGTCCGGAACCGGCAAGGAGCTGGTGGCCCGGGCTATCCACGATATCAGTACCCGTCAGGAGGGCCCATTTGTCCCGGTAAACTGCGGCGCCATTCCCGAGAACTTGCTGGAAAGTGAATTCTTTGGTCACAAGAAAGGGGCCTTTACCGGCGCAGACCGTGACAAAAAGGGATTTTTGTGTGAAGCGGACGGCGGCAGCCTGTTTTTGGATGAGATCGGTGAAATCAGGCCCGAACTTCAGGTAAAACTGCTGCGGGCCATAGAAGGCGGTGGCTACACACCTGTGGGCAGCAATGAAACCCGGGAATCCGGTTTCAGGATCATCGCAGCCACCAACCGGAACCTGCACGACCTGATCAAAAAAGGCGCCATGCGCAGTGACTTCTTTTACCGCATCCATGTCATTCCGATCCACCTGCCGCCCTTGAGAAACCGCAAGGAAGACATTCCCCTTCTCATCGAGCATTTCCTGAAGGCTTACGACAGTAAAAAGCGCCCACCGGTTACCCCGGCGGTTATCGATACCCTGACCGACTATGATTGGCCCGGAAATGTGCGTGAACTGCAAAATGTCATGTACCGCTTCGTGACCCTCAAACGTCTCGACTTGGTGGGCGATACGGCTTCCATCCCACTTGAGACAAACGATATCCCAGGCGACATACCCAAAACCTCTCTGCCGGATGCAGTGGCTGCGTTTGAAGAGCGGCACATCCGCGCGGCTCTCGCTGAGCATCGCTGGAACCGCACCCGGACGGCCAAAAGTTTAAAAATCGGCCTGCGGACCCTACAGCGCAAAATGAATAATTACGCAATTAAATAGCTGTATTCCTACCCCCTCTCCGCCTTTTGTGGCACGAACTGCGCCAACCTTGGCGTACGGATAATTTATTAATTTTTTCAAGTTGTTACGCTGAATTTCGCACCAATAGTGCCAAACTCGACGTAGTCCCAAGTTCCCCCACTTGGCCGGACCTATCACCGGCATTGTCCAGAAAATTACAAAATAATTGTTTATTTACAACGGGTTACTAAATCCTGGATTGTCTTGGATGAAAAGTGGCACGCTACTTGATATGGATAAGCGCTGAAATGAATTGAAAAGAACTTATCATTTGAAATAGACAGGAGATAACCATGAACACCAATTTCGCCACCCCGTATGATCAGAATCCGGCCAGAATCGCTATGGTTGCCAGAAACATCAGAAAAAGAGAAGGCATTGAGGTACCGAAGATGGTCGGCACCCTGATCACCTTGCAGCTAGCTGCATTTTTCATCTTGACCGCTGTCATTTAACACGGTCTTATAAGCCGCAAACTTGGGCGGCGGCAGACTGCTGCCGGCTCCCCCCTCCCCCGGGTTTTTGCGCTGGTAAGCATTGTAAGGCAGTAATTGGGTGTGTGTCTGCATTGCCCCCCACTCTGTGGGTACACACTCGATTACGGACCTCTCCCCCTCTTTGTTTTCCCAACCCAAGTGGTATTCAATGTGTAAAGAATCCTGGCCCACAAGACTAGGCTTTGGATTACCCCCCAACGGGCCTGCATCCAAGGCGCATTAGACCAGCGTGGCAAGATTCAGGCTGATAGGCTATAGGCGTTTAGGCTGTAGGAAGATCTTGGGGTACAGCTTTTAGTGGTTGATTCTTAGCGATTAGCGATTCATTTTTGCATTTAAGCTAAACGCCAAAGGCTTCCAGCCAACAGCTCTCATCCATGATTTCCAATCATGGATAGGCAGTGCCAAACAGTCTTCAGCCTTCATCCTAAACACCGGGAACAGGCTCCCGCATAGCGGGACAAGTTTGGCCCTGAGGGCCAGGTTCTTTGGGACTGTATAAACCTTATTAAAGGACGTTCTTGTTAATCTCCCGCCATACATCGGATGCCTGGACCAATGTGGTTCCATCCAGGGTTAACACCGGTACGGCACCCATCAAAGAATTGGTCAAGAGGATCAGGTCGGCCTCCAAGAGCTCCTTGGGCAGGATCTTTTCCGCTACAATCCGATATCCGCGCTGCTCCAGATACCGACAGACAGCGCTCTCCATCACACCTGGCAGGACGTGGTCCGATGAGGGCCTTAGGACGGTTTGGTTCCGAAGCACAAGCACATTGGCCGTATTGGTTTCGGATAGGGTGCCGTCCGGATTCAAAACAAGGGCCTCATCGCCACCCGCAGCGGCAGCCCAGCGGCCCGCCAAGAAATAGTAGAGATAATTTAATGTCTTGTGGTCGGCCAGCGGGCTCTGGCGCGGTTCCGGATACGTGACCAGATGCTGTCCCTGCTGTTCTTGGCCCGCCAGACGGTGAACGTAAGGCCGGGCGGTCACCAGCAGGCGGTGGTCGTAGGGGGGCTGTTCGCGGGTCCCACCGGTCACCAGCAATTTAACAGCGGCCACCCCCTTCTCCAACCCATTGGCCATCAACGTGTGCCGAATGACCCTGCCCCAGTCGACATCCGGTACAGGGGTGTTGAACAGCATCTGCCAGGTTTTATTGAAACGCCGCAGGTGTTCATCCAGAAAACCGATCCGCGCATCTACGACCCGGAGAGTTTCGAAAAATCCGTATCCGTATTGCACCCCCCGGTCGAATACATTCACAGCGGCTTTTTCCGAATGTACCAGCTTGCCGTCCAGCCACACCCGGGAAATAGTACTCCGCTCTTCCTGCTTAGTTTCAAACACATCCATCAGGGTGCGGCCTTTGTGCAGGGTTTCAGCAAACTCTTCGACCGGGTCAGAGTCAAAGACGATGCCGCCACCCACCGAGAATACGATGCGATCGTTGAGCAGGGTGGCTGTACGAATGGCGATGGAGAGATCCAACGTATTGTGAAAACTGATGTAACCGATAGAACCGGTGTAAATGTGGCGTCGCCGCGGCTCGAGTTCATCGATGATCTCCATGGATCGAATTTTCGGACAACCGGTGATGGATCCACCAGGAAACGCCGCTCGAATCAGATCCACCGAATCTTTGCCGGGCTCCAGTTCACCGACCACGTCCGACACCAGATGATAGACATTCTGATAGGCTTCCACCCGCTTGTGAGCCTGGACCGCCACGGAGCCGCCCCGGCAGACCTTGCCGATGTCGTTGCGCAGCAGGTCGACGATCATGGACAGCTCGGCGTCATCCTTGGCACTCTCCTCAAGCTCCCGGCGCAAGGCGTGATCGGCCGCCTCCGTTTGACCCCGGGGCCGGGTGCCCTTGATCGGCCGGGTTTCCACCCGGGAAGCCACCCGGCTCAGAAATCGTTCGGGTGACGTGGAGACAATCTGGTGGTCGCCCGCATTCACATAAGCAAAGAACGGAGCCGGATTGCGTCCGAACAAGGTCCTGAAAAAATCAAACCCGCTGCCCGCAAAATCCGCCTCGAAGCGCTGCGACATATTTACCTGGTAGACGTGCCCGGCCGCTATGTATTCTTTGATGGCCTCCACGGCGGCCATATAGTCCGGCCGTTCGAAACCTGAGGCCAGACTCCCTTTATCTCCGGTGAATCCGGTTCGCCCGGGAGCCGGTTGCTTTAACCGTTCATGAAAACGCGCGGCCAAACGGCGGGGCGTGATGCCGTTTCCGGAAAGTTCGGGAACGCACAGGGTGGTCGTACTGATCTTTCGGTCGTGAACAACGATCAGGGCCGGAGCATAGAGACAGATATCCGGTAGATTCAAATCATCCAGTGCGGTTCGGGGCAGCTCTTCCAGGCCGTCTTTGAGATCATAAGCCAGGTAACCCATCAACCCGGCAGACAGGGGCAGGGCCGGCATTGCCTCCGGAAGCGCAAACGCATCCAGAACCGCCCTCAAGGTCTCGAAGGGATCCTGGGCCAGCACCCTTTCCTGCCCCTTGACCGTGAGCTGCATGAATCGATCTTTTCCCCGCAGGGTCAGCCAGGGCCAGATGCCAAGCAGGTGATAGCGGGCACAGTCCAGATCCCCGCCACTCAACAGGGCGACGGTCCCCGGTTCATCGGCAAATCGGGACGCCAGGGACTCAAAGGATTCCGTGAGATTCAGATCTTCACAATAGATGCCGGTGATCGTACCGGCCAACTGTTGTAAGGTGTGCATAGAGATCCTTCCGGCCGTGTTACATCTCAAGCTGGAATTACAGGATTGATCGCCAGTGGTTTCACCCATGGCAGGGCTGGGTCCTGGAAACCGCGGTTTGCGGGGCGCCGAATTTAAATGTTTCCCGGACCACACTGGTTTGCCGTGGATTTTTCAGGGGACCCAAACGCAGGAAGTTTTCGATGAGGGTATACCCGTGCTCGGTCAGGAAGCTTTCCGGGTGAAATTGAACACCGTGCAGGGGGTAGGCCGGATGATAGAGACCCATGACAACACCGTCGTCACTCATGGCACTGATCTGCAATCCCCTGGCTTCATTCACGCAGGTCACCAGGGAGTGATACCGGGCCGCACGCAGGGGAGACGCCAGCCCTTGGAAAACACTGGCGTTGCCATGGCTGACCAGGCTGGTTTTACCGTGTACGGGCAGCGCTGCCCGTACGGTCTCACCGTCGAAGACCTCATTGATGCACTGCATACCCAGACAGACCCCCAGGATAGGAATTTCACGGTAAAAGGCGCGGATGAGTTCTTTCGAAACCCCGGCCTGGGACGGGTCTTTGGGCCCCGGGCTGATCAGGATATAATCCGGCCGGTGCTTCCGGACGTGGGCCAGGTTGACTTTGTCCGCGCGACGCACCTCAATGGACAGATCGTAGCAGCGGAACATCTGTACGAGATTGTACGTAAAGGAGTCGTAATTATCGATTACCAATAATGTGGCGGTCATCGCCTCTCCAAAAAAAACAGGCCAGCCCATGGAGTCTGGGTGGCCTGAACCTATTACATAACTCACATTGATGAATCTTTATTTTGGGTTTCACATACCTGAAAACCTGCCTCGCGGTCAAGGAAAGAATGTAAATTGGCCCGTTTCCGGATATTCAGGGTCAGCGGCCGCCCGGCAAGCACGCATTGCTGCCTGAGAAGCCTGGCCACACCTTATCATGGGTTGACATTTCAGACCGACACTTCTATTTTTCATAGCATATCAATAGAGGCTGGGATTACCACTGCAAACACCCACCCTTACAATCTGCCCAAGACTGGCAATATACTGCACGAAAATACCATGGCACCCATCTTACATAGCATCGACCACATCAACATCGTCGTTAAAAACCTGGAAGAAGTAAAACGATTCTTCGTCGCCTTGGGTTTCGAAATAAAGGATCAGTCCCGCCTGCAAGGTCAATGGATATCCAAAACGGTTGGTCTGGAGAATGTGGATGCGGAGTATGCCAAGTTGACGCTTCCGGGGGACGGCACCTCCCTCGAACTGATTCAATTCAAAAACCCGCCGGTCACCAACATCCCCAACCCCGGCCAAGCCAACACCCAGGGACTGCGTCATCTGGCCTTGCAGGTAGCGGACATCGAGGCGGCGGTAATTTTTTTGAAGCAGCAAGGCATCGAACCCGTCAGCGCCATCCAGGAGTATACTCCAGCAAAAAAGAAGCTGGTGTATTTTAAGGGGCCGGAAGATATTCTACTGGAATTGGCGCAATACGGTTAAAACGGAATTCAATTAGAACGCGTGTGGAGAGATCAGCCTATGCTGGAACCTGAAATCTGGACTTTTTTCTATGGCTCCTACATAAACCTGGATGTGCTCGCGGAAGTTGACTACACGCCTCGGGAATACGAACCGGCCCGGCTGCCGGGTTTCAACATCGCCATCCGCCCGCTGGCGAACCTAGTGCGCTCTGACCAGCATACCGTCTATGGCATCGTTGCCACCGGAACGCACACCGAGCTGGATCGCCTTTATGATCACGCCGAGAACATTCTGGGGGGCCGTTACCTGGCCGAGGCAGTACTGATTCAAACTATGTCAGGCCGTTGGCTACCAGCCCTGACCTACATAGCACCGCAGCTCAGCGGCGAACCGGCAACACCCGAATATATCGAACGAATTGTTAAACCCGCGAGTGTATATGGCTTTCCCGCCTGGTACCTGGAACGCCTGGAATCATTTAAACCTTGAGTATATGGATCTCATAAACTCTGACAACCTGGAACTTGAGGCACTTATACGGGCCGCTACCGATGGTCAGCCGAACCCCAAAGCTGGCAAAACGCCCTTGTATATAACCCGGCTGCCAACACCTTTGCGCCCCATGACGGCGTGCGCCAGCGGTCGCGGCGTGTGCCTACTGGAATTTGCCGACAATAAGAGGCTCGTGAGAGAGTTGCAGGATCTGGTCAAGCACCTCGAGGCCATTGTGCTTCCTGAAACCAACCCACACCTGGATCAGCTACAGCAAGAACTGGATGCCTATTTTGCCGGAAAATTGAAATCGTTCTCCGTTCCCCTGCATACACCCGGTACCGCTTTTCAGCGGGCGGCCTGGGAAATTCTGCGTGATATTCCATACGGCGAAACACGTTCCTACAAGCAGCAGGCCATTGCCAGCGGTAATCCCAAAGCTGTCCGGGCCGTGGCGGCCGCCAACGGTCAAAACCGGGTCAGCATTGTCATCCCCTGCCACCGGGTTATCGGATCGTATGGAAGTTTGACGGGTTATGGCGGAGGGTTGGACCGCAAAAGATGGTTGTTGGATTTTGAAAAGGCCCGCGGCACGCAGGTCAGACTTTTTGACGATTGAATGTTGCGGAGATGAAAAACCAACTCAGGCCGAGGGCCTGCAAAAGCAGCATGACCCCGAATCCCACCCGGTAGGCCGCTACAGGGAATATCCCGTCCGGGGTCGGCGGCCACAGGTTGATAATGGCCCCGATGCCCCACTGGCCGGCAAATGCGGCCACAAACACGAGCAGGTTGAGGGCGGTGTTGACCCGTCCGGCCAGACTCACCGGAAATTGCCGGGAAAGCTCCGCGTAGACGACAATGCCGGCCGTCCCGAAAAAACCAAACAGAATCCACATGAGCCACGGCGGCAGCACATGACCGGCAGTCAGTAAGGCCAATACGACCATGAAACTGGTCATCCCGGCCACCGGCACGGCGAATACCTTTGCACCCCGATCGGTCAAACGGGCGGACAGGGCCCCCAGTGTAATAAAACCGGCAATCATGGCCACGGCCGTCAGGAACAGGACAAAGGCCACCTGCGGGCGCTCGAGACCGGCCACGTCTTTCAACCAGGGTCCCGCCCAGAGACCGTGGATGGAGAGCGCGCTGGCCTGTGACATGAGCGCCAGGGGTGCAATCCGCCAGAAAGTGAAGCTTGTGAATATCTGTCGAACCCCCTGGATCTGCTCCCGCAGGCCGGTCCCGGCCGCCTCGCGCCGCTTTTCCGGGACAACGAACAAAACGGTTGCGGCCACAATCAGACAAAAGCCCGTCAATCCCATGAACAGTCCCCGCCAATCCGTGAATTCCAGTGCCGTCTGCACTGGAACCGTGCTGGCCACGGCTCCCAGGCCGCCGGCCGCCATTTGAAAACCGTTTATCAGGGGCAGGTGCCGGGCCGGGAACCAGATCACGAAAGCAGTAAAGGCCGCCATGAGACATGCTGAGACACCAAAGCCGATCAAGGCTCGGCCGATCAGCAATCCGGTTACCGTCTCCGCTCGGGAAAAAACAAATGCCCCCAAGGCCGCAAAAAGCAGCAGTACCGCTTCGGTCTTACGAGGACCGAACCGATCCAGCAGAACCCCTAGAGGCAGTTGAAAGGCTGCAAAAGTCAGAAAATAAGCAGCGGTCAACAACCCCAGATCGGATGGATTCAGGCCGATATCGGCCACCAGGTCCGGGGCAATGACCGCGTTTACCACTCTGAATAGATAGGAAATAAAATAGCCGGCCGCAAAGGGCAAAAATACTCTGAAGATCGTCGGTAGGGTAAGTTGCATTATTCTATATTCTAACTCAGGCAACTGAAAAACAGATATAATTTCAGGTTCTTGCCGTGTGCCCAACCCAGGGTATGCAACCAAACGCTGTACCCTAGCATTAACCTATCACAATTTCAATCATGTTCCTGTAACCTTGCAAATTACAGACGCGTATTTAGCAGCCGCCGAAATGGTTTTTTACAGAGGCCGGACAGTTAGACGGGTATAGACGTTAGGACGACTCGTTCAATAAAAAATATTAAAAAGATACCCTGGTAGTAACTCAATGATTTCGAGCATGTTGCGTATAATTGCAGTAATTTACCAGATTCGGGATGCTTGACAAAATTGGCCCGGGGACCATAGAATATGATTAAGCAAAATCCGGTTCCAACTACTTGGAACCCTTTAAACTCAATCCACCGGAAAAGGTTTGCAGCCTGCTGCCCAGACCGGTTCCGTGTGAAACGACAGCCCACCAAAGGAGGTAAATCCATCTCAGATCAGTTTTCGGTCAATTCATTTCTTAAAGCCACTGGGTGATGGTGGAAAACATCACCAGGGAGGGGAAAGTATGAACGTATCGGTTACTTTTATGAACTTAAAATCCTCCAACCACTTCAAAGACTACGTCCACGAAAAACTCAACAAATTTGACAAATTGTTAGATGATCCCGGATCCGCCGGAGTTGTACTGCGATCCGAGAAACTGCATAACACCGCAGAGATCAATCTATCTGCCGGTCGACTCGAAGTCCATGCCCGCGAGGAGCACGAAGACATGCACGCGGCCATTGACTTAGTGCTGGACAAAGTCAGATCCCAGATCACCAAAAGTAAGGAAAAACTACAAAATCGCAGAACCCGTGTAAACAAAAGAACCATCAGGGCCACTGAGCTGATGGAAGAATCAGCTGCCCTGCAGCCATAAGTTTACGTTCATCAAAAAGATATAAAGGAGGGTCGGATGTCAAACCGGCCCTCTTTTTTTATGCAGAAACGGGCATGGACATTGCAGTCGTTACAGGTGCAAGCGGCCTATAAACAATTCTGGCTTCGGTCAGTCAAACGACAATCTTAAGAACCCTTTGGAAATAAACATGATTGAGTTTAGAAAGGTCACCAATAACACCGAATTGCTCTCCAAACTATTGAACAGCGTTGCCCGGAAGTATGACTGTGGTGCCAAATTTTCGACAGTATCCGGCGAACTGCATTATGATGGGGATGAAGCCTGCCGTCAGCATATCATCGATGAAACTCTAGAAATGATTTCAAAGCAGCATGGTGACACACCGGTTTAAGTGTGGTGCGCTCCTGGACGTTGCGAAAAAGCCAATGCCATGCATGATAAGTACGGCTATTTTCTGCGGCCATTTACAGGGTATCAATTCAGCGCTGGTGCCGGAATATGGTTCAAGATCAAAGCGGGCGCTATATTTGAACCGGAGGTGCCGGCGCAGCCAATGCCCATCGTGTTGAATACTGACGTATTTCGAGGATTTAAATTTAGCGTCCAACGCCGCGATTTATCCGCCTCGGGCGGATTGGGCCAAAAGACTTTTTTGAGAAGGCTTCTAAAAGCGCAGAGAAAGACAAGAAAGGCCCCCATCCATTTTCTGAAATTCAGACATCTCGACCTCGATGAGCGGATAGGACCTGCGGGTCAACACATCACGGACCCCGGGAAATCCGGCCGGTATCAAAATGTGGTCATTGATAAGGATGCAGTTGGCCGCATAGGTCTTCTCGGCAGAAACCGGCGTGATATTGAAAGCATGAAACGCTGGATGGTCGATCAACTCACCGGCCGCTATCAGGTCCCGCGCCCCGACCCAAGCCACTCCGGTCTTTAAATGCAAAAAGCTGTTGAGCGCAACAGTTGAGCCAGCATAGCCGTTAGGTTCCAGAATCGCAATCAACTGCTTCGCCCCTTGCTCGTTGGTGCGCGCGGTCAGACCGATATAGAGGTGATTGTTTACCGCCAGGACATCACCGCCGTCCAGGGTTCCGGGGGGCTCTATTTCCGCCACTTCGGGATAGAATTCTTCTACAGCTGGCCGGGTGATGTTCTTTTCACCGTTGCGGCTGGCAGCACCGGGATTGGTAATTATCGCGACTTGCGGAGTGAGAATGGCCGTGTCTTCAATAAAGGTTGAATCAGGGTAGCGTTCATCTGCCGGCAGCACCGTTACATCCAAACCGCATTGCGCGAGGGCGGCAATGTATGCATCGTGCTGTTCCAATGCCCGCAAAAGGCTGGGTTCGCCCAGGCTTGCGTTGGTAAGGCCTTCTGTAAAAGAACCTCCGGGTCTCCTGACGATTGCACGGGTAAACATGGCAACACCTGCTCCTTTGCAAACATGATCCTGCTAAAATTTGCATTCAATCCCAGCATTGCGGGCTTGTCAACCCGGGAGTGCCCACCTGCCGGTCATCGATATTCAAAGTTCTCATTTTCCTCCCCGTTGGAGGCTTGCCTATTGACCGGACACTAAAAACCTGGATATAAAAACCCAGTTTCCAAATCTATGGGATGATTCCGACACATCATTAACAGGGAGGGGATAATGTTAAGAAAATTACTGTTGCCAGTGGTGGCCGCGTTCATCATTGCGGGATTATTTTCAATCGTGTCCTGCGGTAAAGCCGAGGAATCCCAAAAGCCGGCTGAGACTAAAAAAGCTGTGGCCCCCGTCAAGATTGCTGAAAAACCGACCGGGCCGTTTATTTTCGGTTTGCTACTGGTCGGCCCTTATAACGATCGGGGCTGGAGCCAGGCCCACTATGAAGGCGGCCTATATGTCGAAAAGAATGTCCCCGGCACCAAAATGATCTATATCGACAAGGTAAATCCGGCTGACCGGGCCGGTGTTACCGTCCCGATGCTTGTCGATGATATGGCCGAAAAGGGAGCCAAATTGATCATCGCCAATTCAGATGATATGAAGGACGGTACCCGGGAAGCAGCCTTGAAGCACCCGAAGATCAAGTTTATCCATATATCCGGGGATGACGCCCTGACCGGAAAAGGATCGCCCAACCTGGGTAACCTGATGGGCAAAATGGAGTACGGCAAGATGATGGCCGGGTTCGCCGCGGCCATGACGACCAAGACAGGCAAAATCGGCTACCTGGGTCCCCGATCAATGAGGAAACCCGCCGCCTGGTGGCTTCCTGTTTCCTCGGGGCCAAGTATGCCTGGACCGAAGTACTGAAAAAAGACCCCGCCGACCTGCAGTTCAAGGTGACCTGGATTGGCTTCTGGTTCAATATCCCCGGGGTAACCTCGGACCCGACCCAGGTTGCGCAGAATTTCTTCGACACTGGGTACGATGTGCTCATCTCGGGCATCGATACGACCGAGGCCGTAATTGTCGCCGGCCAGAAAAAAGGCCAGGGCAAAGAAGTGTGGGCTATACCTTACGATTATGAAGGTGCTTGCGAAGGCGGATCGAACGTCTGTCTCGGGGTGCCCTACTTCAACTGGGGCCCGGATTTCGTCAAGGCGATCAAGCAGGCCATGGCCGGTCAGTGGCAAGCCACCTGGACCTGGTCCGGACCGGATTGGAGAGATATCAACAACCACAGCACCAGTGCCGTCGGCTATAAAAAAGGCGATGCCCTGTCCGCGGAGGCCTCGCAGGCGTTGGATAAATTCATTCAGGATCTGGGCGACGGCAGCATCAACCTTTTCAAGGGGCCGCTCAATTACCAGGACGGCAGTCCTTATGTAAAGGCGGGTGAAGTGGCCAGCGACAAAAAGATCTGGTACATGGAACAACTGCTGGCCGGTATCGAAGGGCAGAGCAGTGCCAAATAAGGACACCGGGTAACTTGCCGGACAAAGATCCATTCAGCTAAATCAACACCACCGCAGGAACCGGTTTGTCCGGTTCCTGCAGTTTTTTTAGCAGCACGGATTGTCGGGATGAAAATAGAGCTAAACGAGATTCACAAGCATTATGGCCCGGTGAAAGCCAACAACGGGGTAAGCCTGTGCGTTGAGCCGGGAACCATTCATGGCATCCTCGGTGAAAACGGGGCCGGTAAAAGCACCCTGATGAAAATCCTGTCCGGCCTCAGCCGTAAAACCTCCGGCACTATATTCCTGAATGAGCAGCGGCAAGATTACCAAACGCCAGCCCAGGCTACCCGGTTGGGCATCGGCATGCTATACTAGGATCCCCTGGATTTCCCTTCACTGACGGTCCTGGACAACTTCATGCTCGGCCGTAAACAGCACCCCAAACAATCACGGGCCGACTTTCGTGATGAGCTTCTGGCGCTCTGCCAATCCGTCGGTTTCTCCCTGGTGCCGTCCCAACTGCTCAGAACCCTCACCGTGGGAGAGCGGCAACAGCTGGAAATCCTCAGACTGCTGGCCCTGGGCATTGAAGTACTCATTCTCGATGAACCAACCACCGGGATTTCCGCCTACCAGAAAGAGACCCTTTTCCAGGCCCTCAACACCATGACGGCGGCCGGCAAAAGCATCATCCTGGTCTCCCATAAGCTTGAAGACGTCGAATCCCTCTGCCATAAAGTCACCGTTTTGCGTAAAGGACGGGTAAGCGGTGAGATGGTGCGCCCCTTCCATACGGATACGCTCCTGGCCATGATGTTCGGCACACCACCCCGACCGCCCTCCCGGCAAATGCAGACGCCCGGAGACATATTGTTGTCGCTTAGAGGCGTAAATGCCAAAGGCGGCCGCAGCGGGCTGCGAGACTGTAATTTTCAAGCCCGTGAGAGCGAAATTGTCGGCCTGGCGGGCCTGGAAGGCAGCGGACAGTCCGTATTTTTGCGTACAGCTGCCGGTCTGATCCGCCCGCGCAGTGGTACCATTCAATTTCGCCGGGAAAACATGACAGGCCGGGATTATCATCATTTCGCCCATAAAGGATTGGCCTTTCAGCCCACCGACCGGCTGGAAGAAGGCCTGGTTAGTGATCTGACCATCGCCGAACACTTTGCCGTCCAGGATCGCAAACACGGCCTGTTTCTGGACAAGTCCCGCGCTGCGGCCCAGGCCGAACGCGGCATTGAAAGATTTAAAATTATATGCACCCGGGAATCTATCGCTGAATCCCTTTCGGGCGGTAACCAGCAGCGGCTTCTGCTCTCATTCTTGCCGCAAAAACCGGCCTTGTTACTGTTGGAAAATCCGACCCGCGGTCTTGATCTGGAATCGGCTCACTGGGTTTGGGAGCACCTGCAAACGTATTGTGAATCCGGCACGGGCATTGTCTTCTCTTCTTCCGAGCTGGACGAAATTCTCATGGTGGCCCATCGGGTGCTGGTGTTCTTCAATGGCCGCATCATCGAGGACGTTTCGGCTGATCATACTGACGTGAACGCACTTGGGAGGGCCCTGGCAGGCAAAGTTTGATGGGAACCGCATTGACTGCACATAATCGGTGGCTCAGGCTCGGCGGGGAACTGCTGATTGCCCTGGGAGCCGTCTGCTCCTTTACACTTTTGATTCTGGTCCTTTCCGGCGCCCCACCCTTCGCTGCCTTCGCCCAAATAATAAAGGGCTCCCTGGGTTCCTGGAGCAAGTTTGCCCATGTTATCAAGGCCTGGATACCACTGACCCTTTGCGGCATGGGCCTGTTGTATACCTTTCGAATCGGCTTATGGAATATCGGCATCGAGGGCCAGGTCATTGCTGGTGCGATTTTAACGACTGCCATCGTGAAGCTTGGGCTTGATTCCGGCCACCCGCAACTATTCGTGGCTCTGGCCATCGGCTTCGGGGCCATCGGTGGCGCCCTCTGGGCGGTGATGGCCGGATGGCTGAAAACAAAAGGTGGGGTACATGAAATCTTCGCCGGTCTCGGTCTCAATTTCGTCGCCCAGGGAATTGCCCTCTGGCTGATCTTTGGCCCCTGGAAACGCCCGGGGGTCGCCTCCATGAGCGGTACCGAAGTATTCCCCCCTGAGTTCTGGCTGCCCTATATCGCCTCAGGCCGCATCTGCCTGCCCGGTGTAAGCCTGGCCTTCTTTGCCATTATTTCCACAACCGTCATCTTAAAATTCACCCGCATCGGTCTGAATCTAAAGGCCATCGGTAGCAATCGGACCGCCGCGTACCTGATCGGTGTGAAACCGGATTGGTTTATGCTGCTGGCCATGGTCTTTGCCGGGGCCTTTGCCGGAATAGCCGGCAGCCTGCAAGTAACCGCGGTTTATCACCGTCTGATCCCGGCCATCTCGAGCAACTACGGCTACCTGGCCCTGCTGGTGGTCATGTTGTCAAATTACAATATTGCCGCAGTTCCGGCAGTGGCCTTTTTCTTTGCCTGTCTCAATGTGGGCAGCATCCAGCTGCCCATGGTCTTGAAAATCGACTCATCGCTAAGTGGCGTTATCCAGGGAGCCCTGGTGCTGGCTACCCTGGCAGTGCAAGCCTGGCGGGCAAAACGAAAACGGGAAAGAGAAGCAGTGTAAAAACGAAAAACTCGAAATCCGAATATCTAAATTCGAAACAAAAGGCAAATCACAATGACCCAAAGGAACAAACGAAACCTTTCATTACAAAGGCTGGTTTATGTTTTGGTCATTATGTCATTCGAATTTAGGATTTGTTTAGGATTTCGTGCTTCTTATTTCGTATTTATTTAGACTATGGAAATGGAACTCAGTATACTTTTGGCCAGTGTTATCGCCGGGGCAACCCCGATTCTACTGGCCACTCTGGGTGAGACTGTCACCGAGAAAGCCGGAATTATCAATCTTTCCCTGGATGGCAGTATTTTGCTCAGTGCCATGGCCGCCTTTGTCATCACCTATAAATCCGGCAGTCTGGTGGCCGGTTTCATTGTGGGAGCGCTGGTTGGTGCCGCCGTGGCACTTGTCGTCGCCCTGTTCAGTATCTACCTGGAACAATCCCAGGTGGCCGTCGGTTTCGTGCTTACCCTGATGACCCGGGATCTGGCCTATTTCCTGGGGAATGATTATTCACGCCTGCAAGGGCCCCAGGTCGCCCACTTGCCGATTCCATTGTTATGCGACCTTCCTTTTGTCGGCCCTGTATTCTTCAATCACAATTTGCCGGTCTACTTCAGCTTGGTCCTGATCGGGCTATGGTGGTGGTATATCTACCGGACACCTGCGGGCCTCAAACTACGATCGGTGGGTGAGCATCCCCGGGCCGCCTACGCGCGCGGGATCGACCCAAAACTTACCCAGCTGCTGTACACCCTGGTCGGCGGTTTGATGGTGGGGTTGGCCGGGGCAACGTTTTCACTGGCCACCAAGCCCGGCTGGGGCCGCCCCCAGGGGGCGGAAGGGACCGGCTGGATCGCCCTGGCACTGGTCATTTTCGGAGGCTGGCATCCACTCAAAGCGGCCGCCGGCGCCTTCCTGTTCGCATTTCTCCAGGTGATGGGCATTTACCTGCAAGGGTGGTTTCCATCGCTTCCGTCACAAGTATTCCAGGTGGCACCCTTTCCGCTGATGATCTTCACCCTTTTGCTTATGTCGGCCGCCCAGAAGGAGTCGGTGCAGCGCTTCGCGGCCACAAGGCCGGCCCTCAAACAATTTCTACAGATTTTATCGGGAGCAGCACCGGCGTCCCTGGGTAAGCCCTACCGGCCCGACTAGCAGTCAATGGTTTATATAGCGTGTCAAAACACCAAATTTGGAATTTTAAGATGAAAAGAAAGTTGCTCTTCTGGTTCAGTATCCTGATCTGCCTGTCTAGCCTGGCTGCCGCCCCCAGCGCACGGGGTGCCGACCCAACCGTTGAGCCCCCTCCTTTCCCACGCAGTTTAGAAAGTTACGGAGATGCCGGGGAACAGAGCATCGTCAACATCGTGCTGAAACGGGCGGCCAGCGAGCCCTTCAATGTAGCCGCGACGCTGATTTTCTTCTGCGCCATCATACACACGTTTCTCACCAGTCGGTTTCTGGCCATTTCCCATAAATGGGAGCATGACCATGTCGAACGCATAGCTCGGGGGGAAATTGATAAATACACCGTTCACCACGGGGCCGAACTCTTTCACTTTCTGGGCGAAGTGGAAGCCGTTTTCGGTGTCTGGGCGGTTGCCCTGGGTGTCGCAATATTCCATTTTCATGACTGGGCCACCCTGAAATTTTACATTACCCAGAAAGTCAACTTTACCGAACCCCTGTTCGTGGTGGTCATCATGACGCTGGCAGCGACCCGGCCGGTTCTAAAGCTTGCCGAAAAGATTATGCAGCTTGTCGCCGGCCTCTTAGGGGGAACCCTGACGGCCTGGTGGCTGACTATTCTGACAGTCGGCCCCCTGCTCGGTTCGCTGATCACCGAGCCGGCTGCCATGACCATTTCAGCCCTTCTTCTGGCCGGCAAATTCTACAGCCTAGAACCAAGCAATCGCTTCAAATACGCAACCATCGGCTTGTTGTTCGTCAACATCTCCGTGGGCGGTACCCTGACCCATTTTGCCGCCCCGCCCGTATTGATGGTCGCCGGCCCCTGGGGCTGGGGAATGAGCCACATGCTGATCCATTTTGGCTGGAAAGCCCTGATCGGCATCCTGGTGGCCAATGGGGTTTACTATGTAATGTTTAAAAAAGAAATTGCCGCTCTTGAGAAACCCTTCGCTCTGGTCGCCCTGAAAAGTGAAATTGAAACCAAATACTTCAAACGGGAAGAGCTGGAAACAGAATTTGACCGGGTCGAGTGCGTCCTGGCCACCAAGAGGGATTTCGCCCAGGCCATAGAAAAACGTTACGACGAAATCAAAGAGCGCACCATCGAAAACCTGCGTACGAAATATGAAGCGGAAATGCGCCAGAAGGGGTACGACGCGGACGTCATCAGGGAGGCATTTGAAAATCGTTTCAAGGAAGTGGAGCGGCGCTACTTGCGAAAGACCATTCCCGGCCTGATGCCTGTTGAGGAGCGACCGGTTTACCGGGACCCTGAATGGGACAATCGTGATGATCCCGTTCCGGCGTGGGTGATCTGTGTGCATGTTCTGTTTATGGCCTGGACGATTTACAATGCCCACTACCCGGCCCTGTTCATACCCGGTCTGTTATTCTTCCTGGGGTTCGCACAAGTCACCTCACCCTACCAGAACCGGATCGACCTGAAACCAGCCCTGCTGGTCGGCTTTTTTCTCGGTGGCCTAGTGATCCATGGCGGAGTCCAGGGGTGGTGGATCGCCCCGGTACTGGGCGCCCTTGGCGAGATTCCGCTCATGCTGGGTTCCACGATTTTGACAGCTTTCAACGACAATGCCGCCATTACCTACCTGAGTACGCTGGTACCCGGGTTCACGAATGAACTCAAATATGCGGTCGTGGCCGGGGCAGTCACCGGCGGCGGCCTGACCATCATTGCCAACGCCCCGAACCCGGCGGGTCAGGCGATTTTGAAGAAACATTTCGAAAACGGCGTATCGCCCATGAATCTGCTGCTGGGAGCCCTGCTGCCCACCGCAATTCTGTTCGTCTGTTTTTTAATCTTTTAGGGGGTCGCTGCCTCAGGTCATCCGTTGGACAATGGACGCCAGGGTCGCCCGGGCGACAACCGGTGCGGCCGATTCTGGAAAGGGGGCAATGCTGCTGGCGTTGATCTCGCACAGTACATAGGTATCTTCACCTTTCTGGCCCTTGGGACCCAGCAGAAAGTCGCAATCCCACAGGATCGGCAAGGCGGTGGTGTCCAAATCCAGCTTGCGTTGCATTGCGGGAATCCAATCCTCTTCCAAGATGTGTTTGAGCCGTTGAAATTCCGGCATGGTAGGCGGATGGTAAAGTCGGGGGCCGGGTTGCGGAGCCTCGGTTGGTGGGGCGCCGGGGGGTGCGGGATAAAGGGCGTTGACGGCCTGGTGGCCAAAGCCGGCAACCTTGTTGACCACCAGATAGCAGCGGACCATCCCTTCGGGCAGCCGGGCTTGATAGGCCTGATCGATTACGCACCCCGCTCTCGCAAAATACGGCTCACAGCGTTTAAAGAACGCCTCCAAGGTTATCGTTTCCTCAACACTCCCTTTTTTCGCCTGCCGTACTCGCAGCATCGTTTCCGGGTTCGGCCGGACACCCTTTTGCGCCAATGCGAGCCACCACACGCCGCGCCCGCCGTTGCCGCGGTATTGCTTAAGGACCCGGGGTTCACCGGCGGCCAAGCGCCCGGGAAGTTCAGCGTGCATCTGGTCCCGGCTGCGATACAAATGGATATCACTACCCCAACCCATATCCCGGGTTTGATAAAGGACTTCTTTGGTGCCGATTTTCAATATGGTATCGGGATGGGTACTGACCAGCACCCCTGCTGCGGAAACGTCGCGGAGCATGGGGTCCAGAATAGATCGATCCCGCCCATCCTGGATGGGATTGTGCCAGACCAGCACGGCATCGACCTGCAGGAGCTGCTGCCGGACCTCCTCGCAGAAATCGTCGTGATACACGGCTGGTTCGGCGTAGACATCCAGGTCTGCAAAAGACTTGAATATCAAAGCCAGTCGGTTGTTATCCGGAGTGGCGTTCTTGCGGACCTGTCGATCGCCGGGATAGAGAATGGCGATGCGCTCATTTCTACTTGCGTGCATGCATGATCTCCATTGGGGCCGCCTATACCCACAGGCATGGATTCGGTTGCTACGACGCTGCTGAGCGGTGGGCTTTTTCAGATTTCTTGTTCAGGTAACGCCGACTGATTTCAGCGGCAGCCCAGTCCTTGCCCTTACCGTTTTTTCCTTCCTGGTAAAGCGCAACGATATCCGCAACCAGGTGCCTGGCATTCCGATGCCCTGCAGCCACCGTTCGGTTAACAGCGGCTATATCGTTATCTTCCATATACCGCCTGAAAGCAGGTCGAAACTCGGGAAACAGCTCACGGCCGAGGCCATCCAAAAAGGCGGCGTAAAGGGCCAAGGAAACCACCTGGCCGGAATTAATTAAATAAGGCAGGGTGCCGTTTTCAGAGGTGTCCGCCAGCAGATCTTTCACCGCCCGAACCAGCAGTTCCACCGGGGTATGGGGATAATCGGCGATAATTTCCCGCCATGTTTCCCGGTCGAAAACCTGGTCCGTGGATTCGCCGACTTCATGGCGGATGTAGGTTTCGGTCTGGGCTGCAAACAGGTCCGGCAGCGCCTGGCGGATGGACTCCGGATACTGGTCGCTGACCCCGATCTGGGCCAGGGCATATTGCAGAAAGGGCTTGCCTGACTTTTTGAGATACTGGATTTGATCCCACAGGTACATCTGGGCCGCCTCACTACGCAGAACGATGACGCCGTCCCGGGACATGGCCGGCAGGGTCAGCAGATCCCGGGCGAGTTCCTTTCCGAGCAGGAGCACCTGCTGCCCTTCGATGCTCAACTCCTGTGTGATGCGGGCCAGGAAAAAAGTAGGTTTCAAGCTATAGGCATACCCGGCCCCATAAAAAAGCCCGGAAGCGGACAATACCCGATTGATACCGACCGTATCAAAGGCATCATACTCGACACCGGCCACTGTGATGGATTGGTAGGGTGCCTCGCGAATATCTTCCCAGGTTTCCTCCCGCCGACCGATCCAGTCCAGGATGTCCTCCTGAGCCTTCTCCTGCCAGGGTGGCAGCTGTTTTTCCCACTTGTAGAGATCGCGCATACGCAGTGCCAGTCCGCAAATCGAAAAAACCCCGGCATGGGTGGCGTCCGAAATATTGCAGTTGTCCTGCACCTGTTTCGCGATAGAGATCGACAGCTCTTTATCGGGGGTACTTACGGTGGGATTGCGTGTTTCCATCCCGCTCCTGTTGAGGGCAAAGGGTGATCAGTACATCGTTACTGCTTCGCGCCATAAAATAAGCAGTCCTGTTCGAATGTCCATGCGGAAGGTTAAAGCGCCGTCCGCCACTGCTTCAAAACAGTTGGATGAAAGGGGCGAAAAGCTTAAATCCAATGAAGACAAAAAGATTACCCGCTCAGGGGGTGTGTCCGGCGAGCTTTTCGCTCGCCCCCTGGAACCCGCGATCACTCGAATCCTTGGGCTTCAGGCCCTTGAAGCCTATCACCGCCGTCACACCAAGGTGGTCGGAAAGGATGTCAGGCACGACCGCGTACATTAAAAACTCTAGATCGGCCGAAATTAATATCCAATCCAGGCGCCGGTCGCCATAGGTCTTCAGATCAACTGCATCCGGGCGATAGACCTGCAATCCGGATTGCCGGGTCAACTCGCGGACCACGGAAACATCCGCCAGCCAATCACTGTTAAAATCACCGAGGATAATTAGGGGGTTATGACGATCAGCCAGTACGGTCCGCATCTCCGCAATCTGTCTGCTGCGAACGGCAGGCCGGGAAAAATCGAGATGAACCGAAACGATGTCGATGAAAAGCGGTTTGCCACGCGTCACATGCTGAGGATACCAACCAAACCGCCCCAGCAGGAATCCTTTCGGCGGCAGCAGGAAGCGTTTTTTGAAGCGATGCGCCCGTGTCTCCGCGAAGGGCCGCCTGGCCAGCAATGCGGCGCCGTAATCAAGGGCCAAGGCATCCATATAGCCCGCACGCGCAAACCAGGGATAACCAGCCGTTTGGGCCAACAGAGCCACATGGTCGAAATTACCGCTCCACCAAGAGGGGCCATCCGCCTCCTGTAGGGCGACGATATCGGCGTCCCTCAATTTCAGTATAGAACCGATGTCCATCAGGTTTGCATGTATCTCCTGCCAGGACAGAAAGATCTGGCTGAAAGCGGTTTTACGGCCATGGGCCATGTTCAGGGTCATAACCCTCAATGGCCCCTGGAAGAATGTGCTTTCCGGCCCAGCGCTCTCTCCGGTTAGAATGGGGCCGCCATTTACCGGCTCAATGGATGCCGAAAAGCAAACCGGGGCAGGACTGCTCAGCAGCAAGAAGATAATTAGAACCGCCGATGAGAAGTGTAAGCCGGTAAAAATCAGGCCTGTGAATCTACGCGGGTTTATCTTGGTTGGGCTTACCATAGCGTCAATGTGCGTGCGGGCACCGATCCCTCAAAACGAACCTGTTGCCGGATTCACTTTACCGGAATGACCATCGACCCGGACCGCAGACCGATGATCCCTTCCCGGGAAATCACGGCCAATGACATGGCCACCTGGTCTTCAATCGGCATGGCCGACATGGTTTCCATGGCTAACACCTCGGCAACGCCTTCTTTCACCATGATCTTGCCGATGGAAATCCGGTTGTAAAATTGCGTGTTGCGCACAAACAGCACCAGGTGGTTCAAAAAGTCTATGTCGGGAACTGCCGCGTCAGGTTTTAAGGCCCTCCAGACACTTTCGAAAGCATCCTGGTTACCGATATAGCCAATGCCCTGCTCACGCTGGTCTGCCGGAAGACTTTCCAGCCGGACTACCGGAAAGTCGCCTTGCCAGGATTGCAGGATAGCAGCGTCGCCGTTCAGGGGAAATGCTGGCTGCGTCGGTTTGGAAACCGGTTTTTTTGCATGACCACAGCCTGTCAGCAGAGCCATAAGCAGCGCGACTGTCATCAAACGGACCTTGCACATATTTAATAACTCCTATCGGCCGTACTGAAAGGGCAGGGCCGACTTTCTCCAATAAAACGCTGATACCACGGGAAATGGTAACTGACTAAGCTTAAGCTTTTTTCTTAACCCTCAACACTTAAACCTAAAACCAGCTAAGCTATCAGACCCTTGTAGAGAAAAACGAAGTAGCTACCCACCATCACCGCGCCAATTACCCGGGGCAGACGGCCCAGAAGCCCCAAAAACAAAATCTGCAACCCACAGGCCCCCAGGATCAAGAATACACCGGTCTGGAAATATGGTACGATGTCAATGGTACTGAACAGGGCAAACAGACCGATGCACATGGGGATGCAGATATGGCCGTCCCCAACCTGAGAACTTAACACGACAGCGGGTCTTTTACGATACGCGTAGTAAAGGGCCAGCATGGCGTTGGGAATTACCATCAGGAGCCCGCTGAGCCAGCCCAGCCGGCTGTAGTTGAAAAAACCGGTTCCGGTTTTTGGAATCCAGGCCACCAGGTTTTCGATGCTTGTAAATACCCCGTATCCGCAGGCGATGATCACGGCCAGCTCGGCAAAGATCAACCAGGACATGCTGCGCCCTTTTTGCACGTTGATTTTTAACACTTCAAAGACGTGAAACAGCTGCCAGAAGAGAAAGAGGCCGACCAGCACCAATCCATCTCCGAAATCGAGCTGTCCATCCCGGGCCAGGGCCCAGACGGCACCCGTGAAAAAAAGAACGGCAATGAGGGTCAAAAGCAGGGAGAGAAGATCTAACCGGCTCTGGCTGTTGCGACGTGTTTTGACTTTACCTTTGCTGCCGGCCGGCAGGATGGCAAGGCCCCAGATGAGAGTCGGCAGACCAATTAGCAGTGTCATGTTGGTGACATTGTTGACCAGACAGTTTTCCAGCACCAGGGATCCGCTTTGGCCCGCTCGGCCCATGACCCAGGCAAATATCAGGTTGGAAAGACCCGAGCAGTAGGGCATGATCAGCGTACCCAGAATGGTGCCCTCGAACCCGCGGCTTTCCAGAACCCCCAGGCGCCAGATCATCAAGGCGGATGCTCCCAGAAACACAACCAAGGAGAACCACGGGTCATAACCCGCTATTATTTCAGTAAATTTTTTAAGCCAGCTCAAATCAGTCAATCGTTACAAGTTCGTCCCACTTTGCTTTGAGGCCTTCAAATTCTTTTAACAGGCTTTCAACTTGGTCGACGTCGGACCGGGGAATATCCATGCTTTCAGCGGTGGTATAAATGCGTTCTTTTTCACCCAGTGAAAAGTTACCGTCCATGGTAGCCAGCATGATACTGTCTTTGATAATAACCAGGGCGGTCAGGCGCGAAACTTTGATCCGCCCGGTAAGAAAATCTTTGGGTGTGCTTTTCCAGTATTCATCCAGGTCCAACCCCAATCCAATGGCCTGGCGGCGGACATAATTGAATTCCGGTTCACCGTTGCCCGGATCCGATTTGGCAATGGCGACCAATATTTTCAAATAGAGCCGCGAGTCAAAATCAAAGGTCTTTGCGTCTACATAATTGATGTCCATGTTTACCCCTTCTGAAATACGTATATAAACGAATTGATATTGGGTTGCTTAGTAGCAGATTAAGCGGTATTTTGGCAACCTGACACTGGTCAGGTATTCAGGTTGAAGACTGAAGGCAGAAGGGAATGCACGCCCGAACACCTTTGACTCCCGTTATGAAGCTATAAGTTGGGACTGATGCCAGATACGAGGAGCACATAAAATCCATGAATTTCAAACAGATAGTTGACGATCTCATTATGGCCACCCAACGCCTGACCTTTTCCGAACCGGTCACCCACGTTTACAACCCTCTGGTCTATGCCCGCAAGCCCCATGACCTGTATTGGCGGCGTTTCGGCCACCTGGGCGCCCCCAGCATGCTGCTGGGCATGAATCCGGGTCCCTGGGGCATGGTCCAGACCGGCGTGCCGTTCGGTGAAATTCCGGCCGTCCGGGATTGGATGGGTATCACCGGCCCAGTCGGCAAACCTGCGCTTGAACATCCCAAACGGCCGGTGGAAGGATTCGAGTGCCGCAAGAGCGAGGTCAGTGGTCGGCGCTTATGGGGCTGGGCCCGCAACGCTTTCGGCCAGCCGGAAAACTTTTTCAAGCAATTTTTCGTGGTCAACTACTGCCCACTGGTCTTCATGGAGGCCGGCGGTCGCAACCGGACCCCCAACAACCTGCCGGCCGCCGAAAAAAAGCCACTGCTGACCGCCTGTGACCACGCGCTCCGAAAGACCGTGGACCTTTTGAAACCACAATACGTCATCGGAATCGGCGCTTTCGCGGAACAAAGGGCCAAAGCCGCTCTCGGTGAATTTGACGTCCGCATCGGACGGATCACCCATCCCAGTCCGGCCAACCCCAAGGCCAATAGGGGTTGGGAAGGTCTTATTACGGCGGAACTGAAAGGGATGGGCATAGGGCATAGGGCATAGGGCATAGGGCATAGGGCATAGGGCATAGGGCATAGGGCATAGGGCATAGGGCATAGGGCATAGGGCATAGGGCAAAAAACTAGCTTATGTTTGAAAGTCAAGCTTAAATTGGTCTTCGCTTTCAGATTTTGCCCCTGGTGTTAACGCTATGCTCTGTGCGCCATGCCCTAAGCGGGGCATCAGCCCCGAAACAGCCCCACCAGCCACCCGGGCTTGTCGCTCATAATGCCGTCCACGCCCAGGTCAAGCGCTTGCGCCACCTGGGACCGGGTGTTGCAGCAGTAGGTGAACACTTTCAGGCCGCGCTTGCGGGCCCAGATTACCGCCTCCTTGGACAAAATCTTCCTTTCTAGACAAATCGCCGCTAAAAACGCCAGGGCCGGCTCATCTCGCATCAGATTTGCAACGGGTACACACCAGTCACCGGTTCCATCTGTATTGAGTACATACTGCAGCTGGGGGGCAGCCTGGCTGGCCCGTACGAGCACATCCGGATCAAAGGATAGGATATATATGTTTGCCTGTATGCCATCCGCCAGGCAGGTAATGGCCGAAACTACCTTGTCGATCAATTCAGCAGAGCGCCCGGAAACCCGGTCAGGCTTTCTGGACTTGATTTCAATGAGCAGCCGGGTGCGCTGGCTGAAGCTTGTCAGCATTTCTGCCAAAGTGGGTATACCGACGAAGGCGCCCTTTTGCCTGAGATCGAGAGCCTGCAGCTGTTCAGCGGTGTATGCTGAAATTCGTTTGCGGCTGCCGGTGACATGATAGGCGGTAGGGTTATGAAATAGCACCGGTATCCCGTCGCGGGATAGCTGCACATCAGTCTCGATGCCGTCAACACCATAGTCCATTGCGATTTCAAACGCCTCGCAACTGTTCTCCGGCGCCTCTTTATGCGCACCCCGGTGGGAAATCAATAGGGGTTTTTTTGGGGGTGTATCAATCAACATATCGAGTTATCATCAAAGGTAATTGTCCTAATTCATCGCTCTCGTCCTGAGCAAAACCCCGCAGAGAGCATGGCGCATAGCGTTAACACCAGGGGCAAAATCTGAAAAGGAAGACCAGTTTTAGTTTGACTTTCAAGCGTAAGCTGGTTTTTTGCCCTATGCCCTATGCCCTATGCCCTATGCCCTATGCCCTATGCCCTATGCCTACGGCTTCGGCTCAAGCGTGTCCTTCATAAAGAAGGTGCAGATCAGGGCAATGATGGCGCTGCCGGCGAGTACCAGCAGCATGACCTTGTAGGCCATCAGGTCATAGGCCCCCGCCGCTGTCTTGGGCCAGCTATCCAGAATCTTCCCCAGCACCGGCATGAAGACAGCCCCGCCGAGGAAGGGAAACAGGTTGACCGTGCCCACCGAGGTTCCGGCGATTTCCACCGGGAAAAGCTCCTTGGTCGTTGTAAAACCGATGACAACGATTGAAGAAGCAAAAACCGAGAAGCAGAAAAAGACTACGTACAATACCGACCGGGGGAGTCCCGCGGGAAAGAAACAGAGCAAGATCATTTCTGCGGCCAGAGCCGACGTGCAGATGAGAAACACTTTCTTGCGGCTCTTGAGAACTTTATCGGAGAGGTAGCCCAAAAAGGGGCTGCCGACAATCATGCCCCAGGCAATCATACTCAATATGGCTCCGGCTTCGGCCCGGGTCAGGCCGTAAACATGCATGAGATAAGGCCCGCCCCAAAGGCCACCGAATCCGAAGAAAATACCGCAATCAAAGAAAAACCAGATGGCCACCGGCCAGAAGTATTTTTCGCTGACCACCTTGATCGCCCCCTCGATAAGACCGATCTCTACGGGCTGGGGCGCCGTCGCTCCATCCTGGCGGTCTATCTCCATGGGTGACGGCCAGCCTTTGTCTGCCGGGCGGTCGCGCACGATAACCCACACCAGGATTACGATAACAAATGTACAAGCACCGATGAGATCGAAAGAGAGCCGCCAGCCGATGCTGGCGGTCATCGCTGCTAAAAGCCAGGTAGCGGCCATGACACCGACCCCGCCCACTGCGTTCAAAATCCCGGCCATCATGGCAAATTCAGTCGCCCGGAACCACTGGGACAAAATTTTCATTGTGGGAATGAAGACCATGGAAACGCCGATGCCCACCAGGATACGGCCGATAAACGCAATATTGATGTTGGGCGCCAGTCCGAAAACAAGGCTGCCGGCCGAAGCAGCCAGCAGGAAAACCGTAACCGCTTTGCGGGGGCCGATTGAATCGGACAGCAGGCCGGCCGGCAACTGCATGGCTGCATAGCAATAAAAGTAAATCGAGCCGAGCAGCCCCATGACACTGGCGGTTGTGTTGAAGTCCTTGACAATATCATTGGCAACCACCGAGAGCGACAAACGATGAAAATACACGAAAAAATAGGCCAGGGCGAGGATAGCAAAAATGATCCAGCGAAAGTTCAGCATTTTTACGGCTGTTGCGTTGGTCATTTGCTTTCTCCTTTGTCAAGAAACCTGGCCCGAGGGACCGGACTTTTTAATACAGAATAAAAGCAGCCGGTTTCGATTCATTGATACAGGCTTGCGACCCGGTCCAGGTGATCGGTTACAATCCCGTCTACGGGCGCACCCCTTATTTGTCGGGCCTCGCCAACCGTGTCGACATAAATAAGCAGCCGTCCGCCGGCCTTTTTTATTTTTCGCATCAGGCGGTCCGGCCACCCGGGCATGATCTTGATATATTTGATTGGCAGAACCAGAATTTTCCGGTCGATTTCGTCGGGGAAGTTTGCCAACCCAAGGGTGAAAATATAACGATACAGCCACCGCCGCATTTTCATCGGCTCTGGTATCAGCCGGTAGAATCCCGGCACTTTTCTTTGGATAATTTTCAGCGTATGGGGCGGTCCCCAATAAAATAGATTATCCTGCTGTGCTTTTTCCAGGGCGCCGAGCAGGTCTGCCAGCAGCCCGGCTGTCTCAGGCGTTTCGTCCTTATGATCGATGATAAATCTTTTCTCAGGATACGTTGCCAACACCTCGCGCAACAGGGGCATCTTCCCAATACCTTTGCCACGTAGCGGGAAGGTTTTGCCGTTATCCGGCGAGTACCCATAGCCTACATCCAGGGCTTGCAAATATGCCAACGGGTGGTCACAGGTCCGGCCAACACCATCCGTCCGGCATTCCAGGCCGGCGTCGTGAAATAACACCAGTTCACCTTCCCGGCTCCGGTTGACATCCACCTCCACGATGGTCGCTCCGAGTTCAAAGGCCCGGTCGATGGATGCCATCGTGTTCTCGATATAGTCGTGCTCCGGTGTTAAAATTCTACGCGCACTACAGCCATAATTTTCCATGGACTTTACCCTGAAGTCCTGGTGCACGCCGCGATGGGCGAGGATTTCGAAAGTGTTACTGGCCGATTCTGGCATCTAGATCACCGTGAAAACACACACTTCTCCAACTCTTTTGGTGACACGTGATAAAGGGTTCAAGGGTCCGAGTGATCAAGGGGTCAAGTAAAAAGCAAAGTACGCCTTATGAACCTAAAAAAACCGCACCCCAAATGTCCTTCTTTAAAAGACCAGCACCCCCACCCAGCCTCCCCCGTCAAGGGGGAGGAGAAACCTCCCTCCCCTGGCGGGAGGGATAAGAGGGAGGGGGTTGTTTCGGGTTTTCCTGGTACTCGGCCATTAAACCGGGTACTTTCATTTGACCCCTTGTACCCTTGCCCCCTTGGCCCCTTAATGCGCAAGCGTATCAAGGGGCCACATTCGCACGAATCATCGGCACACCGTCCTGGGGCCTACCTGATTATCAGAACCTTTGCCCCCCTGATCTTTCCGGTCTTCAACTCGTACAGCGCCCGGTTGGCCTCTTCCAACGGGAATTCTTCCACCTCGGGCTTCATTTGCATATCCGCGGCCAGTTCCAGAAACTCGATTACATCCCGGCGGCAGATATTGGCGACACTTTTAATCTCTTTTTCCATCCAGAGATGCTCGGGGTAATCCAATTTCAGAAGCTGGTATTTATCACCATCTTCTTTCCGAATAGCATTGATTACCAAACGACCTCCGGGCGCCAGGTTCCTCAAGGCTTCTACCACCGGCCGCCAGACCGGGGTGGTGTCGATGATGGCGTTCAGTTTCCGAGGGCTGGCGGCGGCCGTATCTCCCGCCCATACCGCGCCCAGTTCCTGCGCAAATTCTCTTTCGCGAGGATTGCGGGCAAACACATATACCTCGACATCGGGAAAACGATGTCGGATCATTTTGAGAACCAGGTGGCCGGAGGCACCAAAGCCGGTCAGCCCGAAACGCATGCCGCTGGCCGGATTGGAAAGTTGCAGGGAACGGTATCCGATCGCACCGGCGCACAATAAGGGAGCGGCCTGGGAATCGGTGAAGACATCCGGGATCCGGTAAGCAGACTGGGCCGGGACCACCATATATTCGGCATACCCCCCATCCGCATCGCGGCCCGTAGCCCTAAATTGGCTGCAAAGGTTCTCAAGGCCGGTTTTACAATAATGGCAATCACCGCAGGAGGCGTAGATCCAGGCAACACCTACCCGTTCCCCGGTCCGGTACCGGGTAACTTGATTCCCGGTTTGCGCGATGGTGCCTACTACCTGGTGTCCGGGTATGAGCGGCATCCTCGGAGGCGGCGTTCGGCCTTCGATCTCGTCCAATTCAATGTGGCAGACACCGCAGGTTGCTATTTTCAAAAGTAGTTCCCCTGCACCCGGCACCGGCACGGGTAAATCCATCATTTCAAGTGCGTGCGGGTTTTCATAGAGGGAAACCAACTTTTTTAGGACCATGGCTCTCATGGGAAGCCTCCGGGCAATCGGGCCCTCATGCCCGCTAAGGGGAATGAGTGGGCTAGGCTGGAAAGGTGCCTGCCATTATGGCCGCCGGCTACATGTTAATCAAGTAAAATCGAACATGTAGACAGCTGTAACACCATATTGGCTGTGAGGTTTAAGCGACATATGGTCCAGTATTGCAAAACGATGGAAAGAAAACCTTTAAAAGTTTTGAATTTACCACCTATACATATATCAGGCCATAAGAGAACTTATATATATGAAATTATTTAAAAATTAACCAATAATTAGAAAACATTACTAATTATCCTAAATACAGTATAAGTAATACGAAAAAATGTAGTATTTTAATATTGACATAAAAACAAATGTCATTAACTTTTATTCAAACAACGAGCAACAAAACTCACAAACAACCATAACGGAGGTAGAAAGATGGAACTTGTAAGATTTAGTCCCTGGAACAATGTCTGGAACCTGAACAACAGATTCAACCGAATTTTCGGAAGTACGTTCGCTCCCGCTCGGATCCTGAAAGAGGACCGTGACTTTGTATGGCGCCCGGCCGTGGATATCTATGAAGAGCAAAACGGCGTGGCCCTGAAAGCGGAACTGCCCGGCATCGACAAAAAGGACATCTCCATAGATGTCAAGGACGGTGTTTTGACCCTCAGCGGTGAACGTACGGTTGAAAATGAAACCGAAGAGAAAAACTATTACCGGCGTGAAAGAACGTACGGAAAATTCCAACGGCTCTTCACCCTGCCCGAAGGGGTCAGCGCCGAGGAGATCACGGCCGATTTTAAAGATGGCGTGCTGAAGGTGCACATCCCCAAAGCGGCAGTGGAAGAACCGAAAAAGATCACCATTCACTAACCGGTGAACAGATTTCAATCACGGGATCGGCCGCTTCGCTAAAACCGCTCCCGTGATTTGAAAAGTAAAAGCCATTGAAGCTAGGCTTTTGATTTCCGGTCAATCATTTTTGGCTTTTACGCTCCATACCATTCTTACCCCAAGCCATGCGAGGGAGGCAAACCGCCTCCCTCGCTTCTTTCGCGCTCTCCAGTTATCTTGCTATTTGAGCAATTCCTGATATACTGATGGCATTCTGACAGTTGCCCCTTGCACAGCGTTCTACCTGACTTATTCTATAGCACCAGTTCCCCTTTTAAGGGCCAACCCGCCACGATCCTACCATTACGTGGAATACAGAAGACTATTGGTTACTCCAGCGTTAGGAGGACGACTGCCATGCTTGAATTGAGAAAATTTGTTGCCCCCGAATTTGTCTTCGGGGTTGGCGCCCTGGACCTAACCGGGCAATACGCGCGCAACTACGGAGCACGCAAGGTTCTGATCGTCTCCGATGCGGGTGTTATGAGGGCCGGATGGACTCAAAAAGTAAGTGAATCGCTTGAGTCGGTGGACATCGACCATGTCCTGTTTGCGAAGGTATCTCCCAACCCTCGCGCTCAGGAAGTGATGGCCGGCGCGGCCGTTTACCAGGATAGCGGCTGTGACCTGATTGTGGCTGTCGGTGGCGGCAGCTCCATGGATTGTGCCAAAGGGATCGGTATTGCCAACTCCAATCGCCTGGATGTATTGAAGTTCGAAGGCATTGACAATGTGGCGGTGCCCGGCCCGCCAATGATCTGTGTACCCACCACAGCCGGCACATCGGCCGATGTTTCCCAATTCGCCATTATCAGCAATCAAGATGAAAAGGTGAAAATTGCCATTATCAGCAAATTGGTGGTTCCCGATGTCGCCCTGATTGATCCGGTGACCACGACGACAATGGATGCTTATCTGACCGCTTGCACGGGTATGGATGCCCTGGTGCATGCAATTGAAGCATATGTCTCCACTGCCAATGCACCGATTTTTGATATCCACGCCTTGGAAGCCATACGGCTGATCAATGCCAACCTGCTGGACACGATCAATAATCTCGATGATATTGAACGGCGCAGCAAAATGATGCTGGCCAGTCTTGAAGCGGGCTTGGCCTTCTCAAATGCCAGTTTAGGTGCTGTCCATGCAATGGCCCACAGCCTGGGCGGATTTCTGGATTTACCCCATGGGGAGTGTAACAGTATTTTGCTGGACCATGTTATGGCATTCAATTTCACCGAAGTGCCGGAACGCTACACTGAGGTGGGCCAGGCCTTAGGACTTGACCTTGTGAAAATGCCGGGTGATGAGAAGAAAAAAATTATCCTCCAAAAGGTCGACCAATTCAAAAAATCCGCCGGGATCATCAAAACACTGGGCCAGCGCGGTGTCAAAACAGCCGATATACCCGAACTGGCCGCCAAAGCCCTTAAAGATGCCTGTATGGTGACCAACCCACGCGACCCCTCTCAACGTGACATAGAGGTAGTGTATGAAGAAGCGCTCTAACGATGGCCGGGCTGCATTACGCGATAAAATTATTGGCCTGGGTGAAAAGTCGACCCGGAAGAGCTATTACCCGGAACTTCAGCAGCGCCTTGCCGAATTGGAGGAAAAGAACCTACAACTCACCGGAGAAATCGAGGATCGCAAACGCGTCGAAGACGCCCTGGTGGAAAGCAGGGAAAGGCTTGAAGCAATCTTCGAAGCCAGCCCGGACCCGATTGTCGTTTACGATACCAAAGGTCAGGTAGAATATTTGAATCCAGCATTTCAACAGGTCTTCGGCTGGACGCAGGCCGATTTGACCGGCCAACGCATACCCTTTGTGCCTCCCGAGGAGCAGGAAATTACCCGTGCAAAGATAAAAGAAATCTATGCAACCGAGCAGGCAGTCAGCTTCCACACCCGTCGCCTTACCAAAGATGGTAACTTGAGGGATATCCTAATCCGGGCAGCTATCATAAAAGGCGAAGGCCATGCTCCTACTGGAATGGTCGTGAATCTGACCGATATCACGGAAACCAGACGGCTTGAGTACCAACTCCAAAATGCCCAGCGCATGGAGTCTCTGGGTACGCTTGCCGGTGGTATTGCGCACGATTTCAACAATCTGCTTATGGGTATCCTTGGAAATGCAACCCTCATGATGCATGACCGGGAGTCGACTGATCCAGAATTTGAAAAACTTAGATCCATTGAAAAGTATGTCCTGGATGGTTCCAAGCTCACTCAACAACTGCTGGGAGTGGCCAAGGGCGGCAAGTACGAAGTTAAACCGGTGAATATCAACGAAGTTATTGAAAAGAACTCCAAAATGTTTGGCCGGACGAAAAAGGAGATTCGTATTCACCGGGATTTCGCTGCCGACATCTGGACCGTCCTGATCGATCGCGGCCAGATTGAACAGGTCCTGTTGAATCTATACGTCAATGCCTGGCAGGCCATGCCGACCGGAGGCGACCTGTACCTGCAGACAACCAACATCTGCTACGATGAAGACGCGGCCCGGGGTTTCGCCATTTCTCCTGGAAACTATGTCCGCATATCGATAACCGATACTGGTATCGGTATGGATGAGGATACACGCCTGCGCATATTTGATCCTTTTTATACAACCAAGCAAAGGGGACGCGGGACAGGTCTGGGACTCGCTTCGGCCTATGGAATTGTTAAAAATCATGGAGGCTTCATCACCGTCTTCAGCCGGATAGACGAAGGCACCACCTTCAATCTTTTTTTGCCTGCTTCAGACGTACAGATAGACTCCGAAATCAAGCAGGCCGGCGCGACACAGACCGGATCGGGAACAGTTCTTCTGGTTGATGATGAAGAGATGATTCTCGAGGTTGGTCGCGAGATGCTGGCTAAAATCGGCTACAAGGTCCTGACAGCTGATGGGGGCAAATCAGCCATCGAACTGTATAACAAAAAAAAAGACAGCATCGATATGGTCATTTTGGACATGATCATGCCCGATATGGGGGGTGGAGAAGTTTACCATCAGCTGAAGCAGATCGACCCGGATGTACTCGTCATGTTGTCCAGCGGGTACAGCATCAATGGCGCTGCGACCGATATCTTAAACCTGGGCTGCAATGGATTCATACAAAAGCCATTCAACCTGCAGGAACTTTCAACCAAACTTAAAGATATTATGAATCAAATTTAAGTTCCGTGAAGTAGATACACCAGGCTGGCTCAATAGACCTTTTGTAGAAAATAATCGTGAAACACAGGGTCATTGGTAAGCTCGGGGTGAAAGGTTGTGGCCATCACATGACCACAGCGGACGAAAACCGGGTCATGGTCGACGCTTGCAAAAACAGTCACATCCGGCCCAACCGTTTCAATACGGGGTGAGCGGATAAACATGGCGTGAAATTGCGGTCTTTGCAGTTCGGGCACCGCGATATCGACTTCAGAGCTTTCAAGCTGCCGGCCATAGGCATTGCGGGTAACTTCCGCCGGTAAAACACCCAGGATACCCGACCGGCCATCTATGGTATCGGCCAACAGGATGCTGCCGGCACAGATACCCCACACCGGCATACCGGCGTTGATCCTGGCCCGCAAGGGTTCGGTCATGGCAAACATGTCGAGAAACTTTTCCATGACCGTACTTTCCCCGCCGGGAATGATAAGGCGGTCTACGTCATCGAGCTGTTCCACACTTTTGACGATATGATATTCAACACCTATTTTTTCCAAATGCGGAATATGATCTAAAAACGCACCTTGTAAACCTAGCAGCCCAACTTTCATGAGTTATTCCTATACTCGCACCACCTCCACACGCCCTATAAAGCCTTGCGATGGTGTGCTGATCCACTGCGCCGGGAGAGTAAGGAGATTTTCTCCTCCCCCTTGACGGGGGAGGCCGGGTGGGGGTGTTGTTTGGAGTAGCGCGTTAAAAGCAGAAAGGTTTGCCTGTGGGCAAGTCACCCTCCCCCAACCCCTCCCGTCAAGGGAGGGGAGTAAACACCTAGCTATCTGCACCTACAGGTTGGAAACCCCTAACCTGCACTTGAACCCTGGAACCCTCGGACCCTTGACCCCTTATTCTTAGATTCCTCTCTCCGCCATGGCCACCTCCAACGAGGCAATCTCCAGTCCGGTCATGGCAGACCCTAGTCCCTTGGAAATCTCCACCAGTTTACCGGGGTCATCCCAGTGGATTACCGCCTTGACCATGGCTTCGGCCATGACCGGCGGGTTTTCAGACTTGAAGATCCCCGAACCGACGAAAACACCATCGGAACCCAGGGCCATCATCAAGGCGGCATCGGCCGGGGTAGCCAGGCCGCCGGCGGCAAAATTCACCACGGAAAAACGGCCCAGATCGCGGGTCTCCTTGACCAGGTCCAGCGGCACCCGGTATTCGGCGGCCTTGGCGGCCAGTTGGTCGTCGTCCATACCGTTCAGAGCCTTGATCTCCCGGTTTATGGTCTTCATGTGGCGGACGGCTTCGACCACGTTGCCGGTACCGGCTTCACCCTTGGTGCGGATCATGGCAGCCCCTTCGTCAACCCGGCGCAGACCTTCGCCCAGATCGCGAGCCCCGCATACAAAAGGTACTTTAAAGGTGTTCTTGTCCACATGCGCGTGTTCATCAGCCGGAGTCAGAACTTCACTTTCATCGATAAAGTCGATGCCCATGGCTTCGAGAATGCGGGCTTCCATGAAATGCCCGATCCGGGTTTTGGCCATGACGGGAATGGAAACAGTCTGCATGATGCTTTCAATCATGGCCGGGTCACTCATCCGGGCAACCTGGCTGTCCTTACGAATGTCGGAAGGCACCCGCTCCAGGGCCATGACGGAACAGGCCCCGGCATCCTCGGCGATTTTAGCCTGCTCCGGTGTGGTCACGTCCATGATCACGCCGTTTTTAAACATCTCGGCAAAACCTTTATTGAGTTTTTCGCGTTCCATTTTGTGCTCCCTTTCTCATTTTTTGCCCTTTGGGCCGGGTTGTGTTATAACACATCATGGTTTGATATAGGACACTTTACAATTAATAGTGGTACACCTTGCAAAATGTATTGCTTTTGTCAAGTCTTTAACGGCGAATGATGGCGCTCTATAAACAAATAGCGGATAAAATCGAAACCGACATCAACCGAGGCGTATTTAAACCCGGAGATAAAATTCCATCAATCCGGCATGTTGCCGCCCAATTCGGCTGTAGCAAACTGACGGTGCAAAAGGCCTTTGAGCGCTTGAAAGGCAGAGGTTGGATTGAAAATATAGTGGGCAGTGGATCGTATGTCCGCTTTCCGGAACGGATCAACCGCACCGGCGACATATTCGATTTCAAAACGGCCTATCTGTCCGAGTCTTTCTTTCCATACCTGAAGGCACAGCAGATTTTCTCAAACCTTTTTGATGAACAGAAAGCCGCTGTCTTTTCGACACCGCCGGTTGAAGGTGATCCTGAGCTCATTGCCACCCTGGGTAAATTTTACCGGGTGCCCACCCGTCGAATGCTGATCATCAGCGGGGCCCAGCAAGGCCTGGATTTAACAGCCAAAGTATTTTCAACGGGTATTTCCGAAAATATCCTGTTCGAGGACCCCACCTATCCGGGTGCCATTTCCCTGTTCAAGGCCAAACACTTCGTGCCCCTGCAAGCGGACGGTCCGGACATCGCCGCGCTGGATGCGCTGCTCCCCTCCCAAATCCGGCTTTTCTACACCATGCCGACTGTGCATAACCCGACCGGCATCTCCTACAGCCTGGAAAGGAAGGAACAGATCGTCCGGCGCGCCCGGCAACACCCGTTTTACATTATCGAAGACGATTATCTTTCCGAATACCATGCATCGCCGGTGCCGCGGTTCGTGGATCTTTTTCCCGAAAAGACCATCTACATCAAATCACTTTCACAGACGACGGTGTCCGGCATCCGCCTGGGATTTATGATCGTTCCACCAGACCTGTATGAAAAATTCCTCTATACCAAGTACACCTCCGATATCGCCTCGGCGGGCCTGGTCCAGAAGTTCGTCCGGGAGTTCATCCAGACAGGTGCTTTTGCGGACTATATTGCAGCAACCGATCAAAAGATCAGCCGGCGGAGAGAGCAGGTTTTGGACCTTGTCAACACCGCGCCCGGGCTAACTGTGCAGCTGCCCCAACACGGCTGCAGCCTGTGGGTTTGCGCCAACGATTCCGTACTTCCGGAGCACCAACCCTGGAATACCGGCCGAGAATTCTCCTTTTCACCGGAATACCGCAACTGTTTCCGGCTCTCTTTCATGAATCTGGATGACGCGATCTTCGAGCGGGCCCTGGAATACCTGCAGAACATTTTTACAAGAATGTCAAATTAGCGCTTGACATTCCCTGAACTTCCTATATACGCTCCTGCGACAATTACGAAACAGGAATCACAACCATGCTGAACAACAAGTCGTATACCGGCATTTTTAACTTTGGATGCTTCTTCTTCTATTTTAGAAGCGTCCATCCGGTCGTCTGACGCTCAAGTTCAGAACCCCGGGTGGACCGCATACGGTCTGCTCGGGGAGCAAATAGCAAGCCCCGAGAGTATTCTCGGGGCTTTTTTTATTTTGGGGTTCGGGAGCGTGACATGTCCAATCTCGGCGTTGCATTTCATGCCAGGGCGATGCGGCGTACTTGAGTACGCCTTACACCCTGCCATTCATGCGCCTTGACCTTGAACATGTCACGCACCCGAACTGAGTTATGACATAACAATCTATCGGAGAAATAGAAGTTTTTGATTTGAAGGAGAAAAGACCATGTTGATCACACTGGCGGAAGACATCACGAAGGAACAGGAAAGCAACATTCGGAGCATCCTCTATAAAGATGGGTGCATCGTTCGGGATCTCGCGGAAAACGGCCAGAACGTCATCGGTGCTGTGGGCCGCGGCAACACCGACATTGAGGCCCTCAAGGAACTGCCCGGCGTCGAATCCATTATCCCGATTGCAACCTCTTTTAAGCTGGTGAGCCGTGAACTGCATCCCGAAGACACCGTGGTCCAGGTCGGCGATGTGGCCATCGGCTCAGACCGTATTGCCATCGTGGCGGGTCCCTGTGCCGTGGAAAGTCGTGAGCAGTGCCTGACCATTGCCCGGGAAGTGAAAAAGTACGGTGCGGTCCTTTTCCGGGGCGGCGCCTACAAGCCACGGACATCGCCCTATTCGTTCCAAGGGTTGGAAGAAGAAGGCCTGAAAATCCTGGCCGAAGTCCGCGCAGAAACCGGCCTCAGGGTTGCAACCGAGATCACCTCGCCGACGTATGCTGATCTGATGATGAAATACGTCGATGTCCTCCAAATCGGTGCCCGCAACATGCAAAATTTCGAACTGTTAAAATGCGTGGGCCGGATGGGTAAACCGGTGATCCTCAAACGCGGCCTCTCCGCCACTATCAAGGAGTGGCTCATGTCGGCCGAGTACATTCTGTCCGAAGGGAATGAAGACATCATCCTATGCGAACGCGGTATCCGCACCTTCGAACCCTACACCCGCAACACCCTCGACCTGTCGGCGATTCCCATTTTGAAAAAACTCACGCATCTACCGGTGCTCATCGACCCCAGTCATGCCACCGGCATCCGCGAAAAGGTCGCGCCCATGGCCCGCGCGGCCCTGGCGGCCGGTGCGGACGCCCTGATGATTGAAGTCCACAACGACCCGGACAATGCGCTTTCTGACGGCCCCCAGAGTCTGTACCCCGAGCAATTCGGGCAGCTGGCCCGTGACCTGCACGTGATTGCCCCGGTCGTCGGCAAACAACTCGATTTCAATTATTTGCAAAAATCCGCCGCCATTAACAAACTGGCGACTGAAAGTGGTGTCGACCAGCAGAAGGTAGCCTTTCTCGGCGAGAAGGGGGCCTTCGGCCACAAAGCCGGTTTGCAATATTTCGGTGAACAGATCCAGGCCGCACCCATGCCGTCCTGGCGGGCTGTTTTCGACGCGGTCCGGGACGGCGGGGTGGAATTCGGGGTTGTCCCCCTGGAAAATTCACTGACCGGCAGTATTCACGAGAATTACGACCTGCTTCTGGATTACGATTTGCACATCGTTGGTGAAATCCGGCTGCGGGTCAAATACCACCTCATCGGCCATCCGGGTACCGCCCTGCAGGATATCCGCAAAGTCCTCGTGCCTGCCCCGGTCGTGGCGCAGTGCCGCGACTTTCTGGATGGCAACGAAGCATGGGAAAGGGTACCGGTCAACGCCACGGCCAGCGCCGTGAAATATATAAGCGACAGTGACGACCCCAGTGTAGCCGCCATCGGGAGCCGGGAAGCGGCCGTACTCCACGGGATGGAGATCCTTGAGGAGGGCATCGAGTCGAATCCGCAGAACTATTCCCGTTTCGCCATCGTCAGTCGCCAGCCGCTTACCGACGAAGCGAAAAGCAAAACGTCCATCATCTTCTCGACCAGCCACCAGCCGGGGGCCCTTCTGGAAGTGCTGAAGGTGTTCTCCGACAACAGTGTGAACCTGGTAAAACTGGAGTCGCGACCGATTCACGGCAAGCCCTGGCAGTACATGTTTTACGCGGACCTGGAAGCAGATGCGCGTGAAAAGGCCTTCAAACCGATCCTTGAAGCTGTAAAGGAGAAAACAGACTTTTTAAAGATTATCGGAGTGTATTAAATACAGGCTGATAGGCTATAGGCGTTTAGGCTGTGCGAAAATTTTTAAACCAGCCCTCGGATAATACCTAAACTCCTACAGCCTACAGTCTAATAGCCTCATAAATCCCGGCAGGCGCAAAGCAGCCCGTAACGTCATTTCTTGACGCCCTCCCCCGCCCAAATGCTTTGCGCCTGCCATTTTTTCCACCGGCTCCCTTCTATAGCAGTCTTTTATTTATTGAATATTCATTAAAAATGTCTATTCTGGCTGTAGGAGGATAGGAAATGAAACCTTCTGACAAAAGCCTTCTGTTGATCGATGCCGTTGTCAACTTGCTTCTGGGCATTCTACTGCTGCTTTTTCCAACAGGAATTGCCAACCTGCTCGGCATGCCGCCCACAAGCACCAATTTTTATGCCGGCATTTTGGGCGCTGTCCTTTTCGGCATCGGACTGGCCCTGCTGATGGAATGCTACGGGGCAGCCCATAATCTCCGCGGCCTTGGCCTGGAAGGTGCCATTGCCATCAATTTCTGCGGAGCCGGGGTTTTAATTTTATGGCTTCTTCTGGTTCCATTTGATATCCCTGTGCGTGGTAAAATTATACTGTGGGTCATCGCCATCGGCGTTATTGCCATAGGGGTGGTTGAGTTGATTGCCCGACGGGCAGGTTAAAAAATGCAATTGCCGGACAGCAGATTTCGGCCCCTTAGCGTAGTCGGGATCGAAATCGCTATCGAAAATCAGTGTCATAATAACTTTTCTAAAACCGATTGCGACCCAGATACCGATAGCGATTTCGATATAGGAAAAATTTAGAGATTTTTAACTAGCTTTGCACCTGATCATACATTACTTTTACGGCTATCAAGGTTTAGAATAATGAACCCGACAAACGACACCCACCTAAAAACCGTGGGCTACATTCTGTGGATATTCGGTTTCACCGGAGCCCACCGCTTCTACTACGGAAAACCGATTACCGGCACCATCTGGTTTTTTACCCTGGGCCTGCTGGGCATCGGGTGGCTGATCGATTTTTTCCTGATACCGTCCATGGACCGCCAGGCTGACCTGAAATTCAGTATCGGCCATATCGACTATTCCCTGGCCTGGGGGCTACTGACATTCCTGGGCCTGTTCGGTGTTCACCGGATGTACCTGGGAAAATGGTTTACCGGCCTCATCTACCTGTTATCGGCCGGCGTGTTCGGCCCCTGGGATACCTGTATGACCTTTGGACACTCAACGATCAGATAACGGCTGTAAACCAGGGGATTTGATGGGCCGCCTCGTTGAACAATTCGACACCGAAGTTTTCGAGCCCTTTCGAGAACAGCTTGCGGCCCTGGCCCGGCAAAGTGAAGCGGATCTGGCACACGACAACGGCAAAGCAGCAACATATCGTCAGTTGTTAAAGGATCTTCCGGACACAAGGCCGGTAGACATGGATCTTGCGGCCGACCAGGTCCGAATTGGATCAAGGGCGGATCTCAGCGCTGTGCAACGTGATAACCTGGTCACCATTCTTAAAGGCCTGCACCCCTGGCGCAAAGGGCCATTCGAGGTTTTTGGAACTTCTATTGACTGCGAATGGCGTTCGGACCTCAAATGGGACCGGATCAAGAAACTCATTGCACCGCTCGAAAACCGCAAGATTCTCGATATCGGGAGCAGTAGCGGGTACTACCTGTTTCGCATGGTTCCTGCGGAACCACGAGTGGCCATCGGGTTGGAACCCTACCAGACATTCTATTTTCAATATCTGGTTTTGCAGCACTTTATACAAGCTCCGCGGGTCTTCTGCCTGCCAATCCGTTTCGACGACTTTCCGGTTCTGGAAGGATACTTTGATACTATTTTCTGTATGGGCATACTCTATCACAGCCGGTCTCCTCTCGACATGCTGGTTCGGATAAAGCGCCAGTTGAGTAAAACCGGCGAGCTGGTGCTTGAAACACTGGTGGTCTGGGGAGAAGACGACACTGTATTGTGCCCATATCCACGTTATGCAAAAATGAACAATGCTTACTTTCTACCCACCGTCCCCTGCCTGAAAGGTTGGCTGCGGCGGGCCGGTTTCACAAATATTCGCTGTGTGAATGTTACCCCGACCACCCCTCAGGAACAGCGCAAAACCGAGTGGATGACCTTTGAATCATTGTCTGACTATCTCGACCCCGATGATCCAACCCGCACCATCGAGGGGTATCCGGCCCCGGTGCGGGCAATCCTGTTGGCTGGACCGAAATGAGGGCCGGATATCGGAGATCAGACGTCAGAGATCGGTAAATCACAGGGGCAGCTATGAGGCCTCGGGAGCCGGGAAAGCCTCCCTCCCCTGGTGGGAGGGATTAGAGGGGGGGGGCTGTTCCGGCTTGAGATAAGCTCTTGGTTACTTGAGAGGAACTTTATGAAAAAACAATTCGATCCCCATATGCATACCGCCGAGCATGTCCTCAACCAGACCATGGTCCAGTTGATTGGGACCGGCCGGTGCTTCAGTGCGCACATCGAGAGAAAAAAATCAAAATGTGATTACTATTTTAACCGCCCGTTGACCGCTGAAGAAGAAAACCTGATTGTGGAAAAGGTAAATGCCGTCATAAAGGCCGATCAACCGATCACAGAAAAGTTTATCGACCTTAAAGCGGCCGTAAAAAAATATGATCTTTCGCGGCTGCCAGAGGGCAGTGGCGAGAATATCCGCATTGTCCAGATCGGTGATTACGATCAGTGCCCCTGCATCGGCCCGCATGTAACCTCGACGGCGCAACTGGGCAAATTTCGAATAACGTCTTCAAGTTTCGATGCAGGCGTTCTGCGTTTAAGGTTCAAACTGGACCGTGAGTTTAGATATTAAATTCCATGAGGCCCACACTCAACAACTCAGGACTTTTTAACCAGGTCCGCACCTCAGCAGCTGGGTCAAAACTGTTTGGTTGTTCTTTTTTGGGGTTTCTCCTATAGTTATTGAACCTGTGAAAAAAGAATTAGGCGACCTTCGATAAACCGATCAATATGGAAACCGGGTAAATGCGCCTTAAACCAATTTGTTTTGCCCTGATATTCATTTGTGGATTCAGCACCTATGCCGGAGCTACTGATTACCTGCAAGTCGCCGGCCTTATCGATACCCGCACAATCCACTCCGATGGAGCCCTGAGCGTCGAAGGGCTGGCGGATCTGGCCCGCACCCGGGGATTCGACGTCCTTTTTGTAACCGACCATGACCGCCTGGCCATGGCGTATGGATTGCCGCCATTTCAAAATGTCCTCCGTTATCGCAAAGATCTCAATTCCATCAACAAAAGCGGCGCCCGTGCCTATATCGATGCCATCAACCAGGCCAGGAAAAAATTCAAGGACCTCCTGATAATTCCCGGCTCAGAATCGGTTCCCTATTATTACTGGACAGGGTCCTATTTCGAAAAAAACCTGACGGCCCACGATCATGAGAAACGAATGTTGACCATCGGTCTGGAGGACCCTGCAGACTATGAAAACCTGCCGGTGATCCACAATGGATTCTCCACCCGCCATATTAAGAAGGCGCTTCCGGGCTTATACTTTTTCATTGGCTCTTTTTTCCTGGGGTTGTACTTGCTGACAGAAAAAGGCGCCATGCGCATAGCTGCTGCCATCATTGTAGTCCTATCACTGCTGGCGGGACTCAATACCGCCCCGCTGCGCAGTTCACCCTATACGCCCTACATGGGCAACCAGGGCATTGCTCCGTATCAGCATTTTATAAACCATGTGGATAAGGCCGGAGGGTTGACCTTCTGGAACTACCCCGAAACCAAATCGGGAGTAAGGCCTCTCGGACCGATCTTCGTCAATACCCCGCCTTACCCGGAGGTGCTCAAGCAGGCCCGAGATTATACTGGCTTTGCGGCCATTTACGGCGACACCATTACCGTTACCGAGCCTGGGCATGAGTGGGATCAAGTTTTGCTTGAATACTGCGCCGGCAGACGTGCGGCCCCTGTCTGGGGCATCGCAACAGCGGATTATCATAGTGAGGATGAATCCGGGGAGAAGCTGGGAAATTTTCCGACCGTATTCCTGGTCACGGAAAAGAGTAAAAAAGCAGTTCTCAAGGCCATGCGCCAGGGGAGAATGTATGCTGTGCGTGGGCCCTTTCCCCAGCGCTTGATTCTGGAGGAGTTTTCCATCTGTTCGAACTCTTGCAAAGACAATGCCTTCTCCGGCCAGGAGATTGAACTTCAGCAACCCGCCCGGATACGAGTGGCCCTGGCCTTAAAGGTCCCGAAATCGGGAAAAGTGTCCATCCGCCTGATTCACGCGGGTAAGCTGCTCAAAACACTTGAGACAGATCTACCGGCCAGGGTGGAATTCCAGGATGACTATTTCGAGGCCGGTGAAAGAAACTACTTTCGAATTGAAGCCCGCACCCAGGGAGCGGGGCGGCTGGTTTCCAATCCGATTTTTGTAAAGTATGTTTCAGAGAAACAATAGGATTTTTCAAGGCGTGTAGACTAAAGGCTGAAGGCTATTAGGTCACCCCACTGTATAGAGTCAAAATTTTCTAATTCTTAGATGACCCCTTACGTCATCCGCTCTTCAATCAACACCCCCACCCGGCCTCCCCCGTCAAGGGGGAGGAGAAAACCCTCCCTCC